>ERZ501045.73-NODE-73-length-25352-cov-7.293315_pt1 | contig 25352 bp, 18 predicted proteins | sample MGYA00510870_ERZ501045 | MGnify/ENA primary metagenome ERZ501045 (study PRJEB25958, sample SAMN03398505) | human skin metagenome | study: EMG produced TPA metagenomics assembly of the Human Skin Microbiome Metagenome (human skin metagenome) data set. | reverse complement strand
GCATTGACATTTCTCACATCACCCTCGAGTCTCTGCGCCGTCGTCTCACTATTATTCCACAAGACTCACAGCTTTTCCGTGGCACCATCCGCTCAAACTTGGATCCATTTGGTGTGTCTGACGATGGAGACATGTGGTTTGCTTTGCAGCGTTGCCAACTCGCTGCAGCCAGATCTAGTCCTCTGGTACCTGGCGGAGGAAGCGTCGTCAAGTCATTGGATGACCCCGTCGAGCAGGGTGGATCCAACTTCAGTGCTGGACAGCGGCAGCTGCTGTCGCTGGCTCGTGGCATGCTCAAGATGCGGGAGAGCCGGATCTTGATTTTGGACGAGAGCACAGCGAATCTTGATGCTGAATCAGATGCCTTGATCCAGCGGACAATCCGTGAGCAGATGGCGCCTGGCGCTACCATCTTGACCGTGGCTCATCGCCTGAAGACGATCATTGATTACGACAAGGTTCTTGTTCTCGGAAAGGGTCGTGTGTTAGAATATGACTCACCTCATGCTCTTCTTTCCAGAAAAGGCAGTGTATTTTACGAACTTTGTGACCAAAGCGGCGAACTTGATCTACTAAAGTCCATGGCCGCTGATCACGCGAGGCTGTCGTCTCATGCTTGATAATTTAAAATAGGAATCTAATGTACGTGCGTTATGTCAAAGTAACACTTTTTGTTTTAGTCATCGTCGCACGAGCCTGAGCCCGGTGCAACGAGCCTCGAGTTGCCTTGAAGCATCATGTTGGGTGCCCCGACCATGTTTCGGGCAGCTGTCATGAGTGCGTCGAGGGGAAGCGGGCCTGGTATGCATTTGTCTCAATCAGCTCGGGTGCCAATGCTGCATGTTGCATGTAGGCTCATGGCGGGGTCCCGAAGCAACATGCGTCTGTTGCAACCTCTAGGCCCATGTGCGCGTAGCTTTTCTACAATGCCTCAGCCTCAGCCATCGCCGGATAAGAATATCTCCAATGCTTCTAGATTAGGGGATCAGCGGCAGGAAGAATCAAAGCAGGAGCAAAAGACACCTCGCAAATCTATATTTCAGCGATTTCGCACAATAATGAAAGAATATGGATGGTGGGCACTCGGAGTGTACACATTCATATCAGGCATCGACCTTTCGTTGACGTTCGCTGCGATCCACTTTTTTGGAGGCGAGCATGTCGAGGAAATCGAAGCTCTGCTTTTTAAATACATTGGCCCAATCGTCAAGAAACTAAAGAAAGAGGACGACCAGCCAAAGGAAAACGCTGTGGTCGCATACATCAAGAGTTGGTTCAGCTCTGAGGAGAATGCATACGAGATGGAACATCTCATTGCACGCCTCTCGGGCGAGTTCGTTCTTGCCTTCACTATACACAAGACGCTCATGTTACCATTTCGCTCAGGTTTGACAGTGCTGGTCACACCCAGCTTCGTACGATGGCTTATCAAGAAGGGATGGGCGCGACCACTGAAATCGTCATCTATGAACTTGTAGCCACGCGCAATAGAGAAGCTAGGACGCAAGAAGCACTTGAATATTTTTGGTAGGGCATCAATCGGAAATACACTCGAGACTATGACACATGCTCCATTTCAGGAATAGTTTGTAGTGAGTGCCTGATAGTGACAGTCTCTATCCCCTGGAAGAGAATAATGATGCACGAGGTATGATTTAGCGGTACTTGTGGAAACCAATGTCGGCGGCCTTCTCACGGAAGCACTGACGGCAAATGTTCAAGCCGTACTTGCGAATAAGACCACCCTGGTTACCGCAGACACGGCTGTTAGTTTGTTAGCATACGTTCTTTGGTATTTTGGGCAATACATGGAGGGTCAGAACTCGAGAAAAACCAAAACAAACACCACCATCAGGCACCAGTGCCATGGATGATGCACATCAAATGCTGAATTTACACGTGGTATCCAATACAAGTGATGTCCATGGACTGGCATGCTAGCACAATCTGGTTTCATGCTTTGGGTCTGACACCGCTCGACCACATGTATTCCTGCTAAAAACATACCATTGACGAGAACCCTTGCCGAAGTTACGCTGTACAATGTTAGTATGCGTTCATAAGACGCTTAAAACCTCATACGTACGGGGCGCGAGTACCAAACGTTCTGATGGGCCATGTTGCTGGTGTTACGGTGAGGATAAATGATCTTGGGCGAAAGCGTGAACGACCTCGATGCCACAGTGAAAATCACGTGTACAAGTATAGGACATCACGTGTAATGACATGGCATACAACGATGGTGGAGTCATGTGGAGATATTATGTGGAGCAACAACTTGACTCCACGATAAAATTTGGACGCATGCGTGCAAGTACCAACCTCGAACATCCCCAACGATATTTTTGACATGAACACTTCGGGGCGGGCGTCAGGCAGCAAAATAGGTGTTTCATTAAGACTAAATAATATGAACAATACGGATTTATCACCAAAAGTCCAATGCTTGTCACTCATATTTGTGCTGGCGCTGACTGGCGCTGCCTTTCTTGCTATCCCAATGATTTTAGCGGCGGGTGTCATTCCAGTGATATTCCCCGTTTCGATTTTGCTCCTCCCCGTGCTTATCATTTTTATCATTTATGGAATAGCATGGTCTGCTTATCTTGTCTTAGCACAAAGTGATCGGCCCCCCTATGCTATGATCGGCCCCCCAAGTCTTTCCAAATATATACCCTTCGTCCCGCTTTCTCCGTTGCGGTGTCTTCAAGTGACTAAAATTGTGTGTGAATTTATTTGGTTGGGAGTTGGATCTATGAGCTCATTTTGGTATTGGTACTCTTTGTACAGGCAGCAGAAGAAGGCGCCTGAATATGAAACAGTGGTGTATTCGTTACCCTTCTCTCATAACTGCCTTGATATATACCCACCGGATGTGGATGTCGTAAGTCAAAATGCAATCGTCTTGATGCTTGTGCCCACTTCGTTTTTCCCATCATACATTTCATGCAACAGAAAATTGTACATGCCCATGGCTCTGCGCATGAGAAAACTCGGATACTGCGTCGTCGTCCCTGACATTTCATATTACCCTACTTGCCAAATCCCTCAATCCGTGGTCGATCTACGTCTTGCTCTTAGCTGGGTCGGTGCGCATATTTTTAGCTACAAAGGTGACCCTTCACGTATTTATGTCATGGGAATGGGTATTTCATCTGAGCTTGTGGCACTAACACTCGTGCAGGAGGCAGCGGTGATGAGCCGTGTTGTCAAGCGGCAAGATGACGAGAATAAAGATCCGAGCTCTGAGGAAGAGAGCGATAGGCTTGAGTTAAACAAACTCATGGAAATATATGCGCCACAGGTCCGCCTCCCAAGTCTTGCTGGTGTGGTACTTGCTGCTGGCCTGAGTGATGTCATCAAATGCTATTTGCACAATGTGGAGATGGGCACGGAGCACCTTGGCATGCTACGGCGCTGGGCAGGTCCACGGCAATATCAATGCATCATACATTCTCCAACGCATTTGTTGAACAATACCAAAGATAATTTTGATCCTGCCTTTTTACCGTCTAATTTTTTGTTGATCCATGGCGGGCGCGACAAGTTCGTGCCTATTTCGCAAGCAGCTCTTTTACAGTCATTACTCATGGAGGTGGGAGTAAAAAACGTCGAACTTTTCGCATGTCGTGATCTCGGACACTTTGATACCCTCAAAATGCTGCTTGCATACCCTACGTCGCACTCGGACAGCTGCAGGTACGATACACCCATGATGAATGCTTTGTGTAGTTTCCTCGTTTAGTCATCTACCGCGGTGAGTAAGCAGTGACTCGTTCGGCGCGGAGTCAGCGGCATGTCCATTGGCGGCGCTTCCACGGACATAAATTAGGTCCATTCCATTTAGGTATGCGGATCCTTGTTCCGTCGCTGCGATCGCTACTCAAAAAGGCCGCCATTGTCCATCCGACCTATCGATTTAGCGCTTTCCGTCATTTTTCTCTTAGTACTGCCATGAACTCGCAACCAGCGCCTCTCGATGCCAGTCGTGTCGTGATCAAGAAGTCTGAATCACCAAAGGAATGCCCCGCGCCACAAAACCTTGTGTTTGGCAAGACTTTTACTGACCACATGCTGAAAGTGTCCTGGAACAAGCAAACTGGTTGGGCTGAACCTTCTATCGAGCCTTATGCTCCACTGTCACTTGAACCAAGTGCTGTTGTTTTACACTACGCCCCCACATTGTTTGAGGGCATGAAGGCATACCGTGATGATCAGGGACAGGTGCGCTTATTCCGTCCTGAGAAAAACATGGAACGCATGAATCGCAGTGCTAAGCGTATTTGTCTGCCCACGTTTGAGGGGGATGAATGTTTGAAGCTAATCAAGAAGCTTATACAAATTGACAGCCGCTGGGTCCCGTCAGAACCTGGTTACTCGCTGTACATTCGCCCCACACTTATCGGCACACAAAGCTCCATTGGCATCTCGGAACCCACGGATGCGCTCTTGTTTGTTATTTTGTCGCCTGTGGGCCCATACTACTCGTCGGGCGTGAAGCCTATTGCTTTGGAAGCCAACCCACAATACGTGCGTGCTTGGCCAGGTGGAACGGGTGATGCCAAGCTAGGCGCAAACTATGGTCCTAGTATGATGCCTCAGAAGGAGGCTGCTTCGCGTGGATATAGTCAGATTTTGTGGCTGTTTGGTGAAGAGGACTATGTTACAGAAGTTGGCACAATGAACATGTTTGCTGTGTTGAAGAAAGATGACGGTGTCTGGGAAGTTGTGACACCTCCTCTCAATGGCCTGATTTTGCCAGGTGTAACACGTCTCTCGATCCTCGAGTTGCTCCGCGCTCATCAAAAAGGTGAGATCCAATTGGAGAATGTGCCTAAAATTGAAGTAAATGAGCGCGACATTACCATGAAGGAAGTTGTTGAGGCATCCAACTCGGGCAACTTGGTCGAGATGTTTGGTGCTGGTACTGCTGCCGTCGTGACACCCGTGGATCGCATTGGATACAAGGGCAAGGATATTCATGTGCCTGTGACCTCTTCGGGCTTCGGCACAGTGACAGAGGCTGTGCTCAATAAGATAATGGCCATTCAATGGGGTAAGGAGCCACATGCTTGGTCGGTGCCTATATAAAATGAAGTATCGTACACATTAAGCTAGCCAGAACACTATGACTACTGCAAATCAGCAAAGAAAGAGGCGTGCCCATCAGGCTCTTGGTCAGACTTGGACAAGGGTGTTGACTTGACATTGCGCCGCTTGGCGAGTGGGGCTTCAGCTTCGCTGGAGCTATTATCTGATACATCCACACTGCGAGATATAGACTCTGTATTTTCTGAAGCAAGCATGACCTCTGGTTCGGTATCATCGGCGTCCGGTTCATTATCGCCCTCCTCCAATAGTGGAGCGAGATTGGTGAGCTTGCACTCGTTTCCATGGCCGATACTGGCCACTAGAGCACCTTTCCGGACAATACACTCAATGGGCATACCGTTATGATCCCCTACAACACCAAGTAGCTTGTGTGGAAATAGTTGAATCACACGGATAAGTCCATCAGAGGAGCCAGTAAGCACCGTGTCATGGTCGAGCGTACACATAGCATCAACACTGGAAGGGTGACCAGGAAAGCGGTCCACATGGTCCAGCATTCCACGATCTGGAGCCCAAAGTGAAAGAATACCTAGCTGCGTACCCACAACGAGTTTCTTCCCGTCTTTAATGGGAGCAATAGACAGTAATTCGTCCTCTTGGTCCTCGCTGACTTCCACGCCTCTTTTTCCACCATGAACGTCAATCACACTTAATGTACCATCACCACTCGTTACAACCAGCCGACTTCGATCACCATCCAAATTCCGTTTCCTTTTCACTCCCTCATCCATGTCCTTCGTTTTTGTGCGCGGCGCATCAAGATGGGTGCACCATAACATATCTGTGATCCAATCCGAGTGATGCTCGTATGACTGAATCGGCTTGGGTTTCGCGTCTTTTTTTGGTACATCATTCGGATTCCATAACCTTACTACGCCATCGTCGTCACCAGTGGCTAATAATGACTCACTAATACAGAGAATACGTGATGGTGCAGACTCATGGGCATTAGACCAGCGCGCTTTGACATTTCCATTGCTGGGGTCCAAAGCAATAATGGACTTGTCTTTAAAAATGCAGTAGATATTAGATCCTGAAGCGTCGAAAGCGACGCCACGACAGCTCTTGTGCGAAGGGCGAACGCTCCATAGCCGTTTGTATGCCTTGCTTTTGCCTGATTCGACCGATATGTCATTTTTAAGCATGTCCGTATAGTCGAACAGTTGCACTTTTCCACTTATCAATCCGACTACTATCTGATTACGGCTTTCATTGGGATGAAAGCATACGTCCAGAGCGTCAGACGAGAGCTTGATGTCCATGGCAAGGCACCGGCGAGAGAGGTTGCGGTGAGCCGAGATGTTGGTTGGTATGCCACGTGATCCGGGCAACTTTTTCTAGGCCACTTGCATCTGCAGCTGGCACTCTACGCCAAGGCCATCATGAGCAAGGATGAAGTTAAGTTGAAGCGTAAAGAGCGTGAAAGTGACTTGAATGGTCACAAGAAAGAGAAGCGTGAAAGGAAAGGAAAGAAGGAGAAGAAAGAGAAGAAAGAAAAGAAGGAGAAAAATGAAAAGGCTAAGGAACCTATACCAGAGACCGGATCAGAAACTAAAGAGTCTTCAACGCCCAAGCCGGCTCCAAGTGGTGCATCTGCAGCATCTACTCGCGAGTTTATGGAGTCTAATAATATTACGATTGAAATGGCCGAGGAATCGAATGACAAGCCTCCAAGGCCTATGCTTTCGTTTGATGAGCTGCATGGCAAAATAGATGCAAAGTTGAAGGAACGTTTGGACATGGAAGGTTTTGAAAAGCCAACGTTGATCCAATCTTGCTGCTGGCCAGTGCTTCTCGAAGGACGTGATATGGTTGGTGTAGCTGAAACAGGCTCTGGTAAAACTCTTGCCTTTGGAATCCCAGCTTTAGAGTACGTTATGCAACAGTCGCCATCCAAGAAAGGCAAAGCCAAGATCCAGGTACTTGTAATCGCTCCGACGCGCGAACTGGCTATTCAGACTCGTGACAACCTCGCGCGTGTAGCCGAGCCACTTGGGTACGGTGTATTTTGTTTGTACGGTGGTGTGTCTAAGGGCGAACAGCTGCGCCAAATGAAGGAATATGTTCTCCCTGTACATATTGTTGTCGGTACTCCTGGACGTGTGCTTGATCTGGCACGCGAGGGCTCATTGGATCTCAGTCGTGTCAGCTATCTTACCTTGGATGAAGCTGACCGTATGCTTGACAAGGGTTTCGAGCCAGATATTCGTGCCATTATCGGCATGACTCGGTCACATGAAGAGGGACGCCATACGAACATGTTTAGTGCTACATGGCCGCCTGCTGTCCGTGGACTAGCTGAGACATTCATGCGCTTGCCAGTTCGTGTGACAGTGGGCAGTGATGTGCTTAGTGCAAATCGGCGCGTTTCACAAACTGTGGAAGTGCTAGATGATGGCCGAATGAAGGAGCGGCGGCTCAATTCTTTCCTGCGCTCGATTGATGCACAAAAGACCAACGAAAAAATCCTTATCTTTGCATTGTACAAGAAGGAAGCACAGCGTGTTGAAAATACACTTCGTCGATGGGGCTACCGTGTATCAGGAATCCACGGTGATCTGAGTCAACATGACCGCATCGCCAATCTTGAGGCGTTCAAATCTGCGACAACTCCTTTGCTTGTGGCGACAGACGTAGCCGCTCGCGGCCTTGATATTCCAAATGTGGAATACGTCATCAACTACACATTCCCTCTCACAATTGAGGACTATATTCACCGGATTGGCAGAACAGGTCGAGGTGGTAAGTCTGGCAAGGCTTTAACTTTCTTCACGGACGAGGACAAGGCACACGCCGGCGAATTAATCCGCGTATTGAAAGATGCCGAGCAGCCTGTACCCAAAGAAATGGACCGATTCCCAACTACCATCAAGCGAAAAACTCACTCGAGCTATGGTGATCACTACAAGGAACTCGTGCCGGGTAAGGCCAAGAAAATCACATTTGATGACGACGACTAAGCTTCTCATAGAATACACGGGCGTCATGAGCTCAAGTGCGCCAACGCCAAGGTATTAGTCAAGATCGGCCGACATTTGCCCTTGCATGGCGTCCTGATGCTGCTCCACGTGGTTGAAAGAACAGACCAGCGCTGATCGTGTATCTTTCTCCCACAGGCCCATATATACGATGGCATCGTCATCTGACGGTGCAGCGTCAGCCCCACATGTGCAGGAAACAGGTGCTGACGCCTCATATGATAGAATGGGTCGTGTAGAGCGCTTACCATCGGCGCAGGAACAACTTCTGCGGGCACAACTGCAACAGCTTGGACTAGAAGCTGACGACGATGCACCACTTCTGAACAAGGATAGGAATGCAGACGTGGTGCCGCCTGTCCATCCTTGGCCTTCTAGCAATACATGGGGACATGATGCACTGGATTCGTTTGGTGCGGCACTTGCAGCTTCAGCCCGTACTTGGCCGAGCTCTGCCCCGTCACCGCCACACCCAACACCCTTCTCTTTCCATCATCGAAGCACCGACCTGGGTCAGAACCTCCGTTTTCCATCATCTCGTCCAAACTATATTTCTGCGTCAGAGGAGGTTGAGCAGCAGCGCCAGGTGATACAGCATCAGATCGAGCAATTGCAGCGGCAACATGAACAACTTCAATTGCACCAACAAATGCTTCAGCCAAGTATGTCTCTGTCGTCCGATTCGCCACAAACCCTTCATCCTGTAAGAAATATGTCCATGGAGAGCAGATATCACCCTACCTCGATCAGTGGCGCATGGGCCCCTATTGGAAATGAGTCAATATCCCTTCGTTCCAACTTCACGTTCCCTCCTCGCTCGCAGTCCGAATCACCTATGCCGCCACAGCAGTCCCATGCCATGATACCTCCGTCTGCCTACAATGGCCGTACGCCTTCCTCTTTGCATACTGGGTATACTCGACATGCATCGCAGCAGCTTACATCTGACTTGTCCCCGAAATTTTTAATGGCTGGTGGCGGTCTCATTAATCTGAACACTTTAGATCTTAGTGCAACATGGAACGAATATGATGATAAGCATCCGAACTCACCGCCTCAAGAGCGTGTAGCACAGCGTCATACGCGCTCAAGCAGTGCTTCGAGTGCCGCTTTGCACTCACCCGCGATGGACACTTTGCTTACTGGTCTTCCACAGGCCCAGGCACAGCTAGCCGCGCTTCGCCGGAGCCGACACCACATTGGACCCAACATGCATAATAGGTCAATGTCACATGGACGCTCAGCCAGCATAGGTTCGAATGCATCTGGAGCTCCTCGTCGTGCTTTGTTTGGCAGTTACCTTCCCCAGAACAGCCTCCCTTTACTTCTACTTGCGGGTAAGCTTGTCGTCGGTGTACTGCGTATAAACAAACGCAATCGCAGTGACGCATGGGTCACGACTGAAGTCTTTGGTCATGACATTTTTATTAGTGGCTCAAAAGACCGGAATCGTGCACTGGAAGGTGACATTGTTGCTGTCGAATTGCTAAACGCGAAAGAGGTCTGGCAGACAAAGCGCGACAAGGCCGACAAGAAGAAGCGCAAAGAAGAATTCAGCCAAGGAGCGACTGTCAGTGGTACTTCGACGCACTCTGCAGGACGTCGAACAGACAAAGCCCGCGATGATATTGAAGTGGAAGGTGCACAGCTCAAGCTGGTAGAAGACGAAGAGGAAAGCGAAACAAGTCCGCCCCCGTTGGCTGGCCATGTGGTGGCTATTGTTGAACGCATGCCTGGTCAAATTTTCCCAGGTACGCTTGCACTTTTGCGCCCAAGCAGTGCTGCGACGAAAGAAAAACAACAAGCCGAGCGTGGAGAATGTGATAGTCCTCCGATCGGTGCGGCTGGCTTATCGCGTCCCAAAATTATTTGGTTCCGTCCGTCCGACAAGCGTGTGCCACTAATTGCCATTCCATCTGACCAAGCGCCTGAAGACTTTTGGGATGAAAAGAAGCAAGAAAGTTTTGCTCATTGCTTGTTTTTCGCCTGCATTAAGCGTTGGCCTATAACGTCTTTGCATCCGTTCGGCTCACTCGTCGACCGTGTCGGCCCGATCGGGTCTTTAGAGGCAGAATCGCAAGCACTGCTGCGCTCGTATTGCCATGACATTGTTGCACCATTTTCTGACATGGCACTTCGAAATGTGCCAACAATTGATTCATGGAGCATTCCTGATAATGAATATGAAGCACGCCGCTCTTTTTCTGCTTTTACTCTGAACGGTCGTGGGCCACGTCAGGTGGCATTCTCGGTGGATCTGCACGGCTCTAACTCCTTTACTATCGGTGTACATGTGGCAGACATCACTTACTTTTTACAAGCCAACAGTGCTTTGGACCGCGAAGCGCGTCGCCGTGGTGCGTCCGTGCACCTTGTACAGGAGTCTTTCGAGATGCTGCCACCTGATCTTTTAAGAATCGCGGCACTCCATGTGAATTCTGACGCACTGGCTAAGTCTGTGGTCTTCACATTTCAATCAGATCGTGTCGTCGACATTTGGATTGGCCGTTCGATTGTGCATGTCAAGCATATGACATCGTATGCAGAGCTTGACCGCGTGTTACTGGGAGAAACCACGTCATTCCCGGTGGCGCCTGATACGCTTCGTGCTGTTTTGGACAAAGCTCAGCAACTGCGGCTAGAGCGCTTGGCACGCGGTGGTCTGAGCCTTCCACACACATGGCTCGAGTTTGACTTGGATGATAAGAAGCGCCCTACGAATGTCCATTGCTGCACAGATGCAGAATCGCTCTCACATGTGTTGGTGGATGAGCTTTGTGTCCGAGCCAACACGGCCGTGGCGCACCGCTTGGCCGCCGCGCTTGAGGATAATGCGCTGCTGGAGCGACAAGATGTTCCGACCGAAAGAGCTTGGAATTCACTTGTAAATGGTCTGCAAGCATTGGGACTACCAAAGGAGTCCCTGTCATCGATGACGTTGGCATCCGCGCTGAACAATTTGCCTGCTTCTTCTCGGCCAGTGGCAAATGCTCTTACTCAGAAAGCCTTGTCTGACTCAAAACTCTATACGCCGGCGTTGGTTGACGCGACCAAGTTTATGCACTACGCCCTCGGTGAGCCTGTGTATACACAGTTTGTGTCTCCACTCCAGCGGTATTCAGATGTATGTGTCCACCGACAGCTCGATATGGTGCTGGATGGCACGGTACTCGCGGAGCGTCAAGGCACCGATACACTTTCCAAACTCGCGCATCAATGTACCGTGAAGAATCGTGCTGCTTGTGCTGCTGAGATGCAGAGTGCTCACTTGTACTTGTGTCAATGGCTCAAAGACACGAGTGAGCTGAGACCAGGCGAATTGGAAACACGACGCGCTTTGGTCATGTCTGTCAATGCTTCATCGATGGATATACTTGTCCCTTCATTCACTCTCGAAAAACGCGTGCATCTTGATTGTCTCCCCGTGGAGAATATCCATTGGGATCCTGCGACCTACTCCGTCACGTTGACATGGCTGAGCGGAGTCGATTCCATGGCTTGGCTTGGTGAGGCAATCGATGACGTGCAATGTACCAAGTTGTCCAGCACCCAAAAAGAGACACGAAACATGAAAACTATTTCTCCCAAAGCTATTTCGTCACGGGAACAACGCATCACGTCCATGACAGAGCTGGATGTGTACGTTCTGTCTGACATGGAAAAGAGTCCACCGATCATCAAAGTGGTAGTAGTGAACCCATGTGCGTAAGACGCACATTTGTTTACATTGTTCTTCTTTCATTCCTATGCTGGTCATAGCTATGACTCGAGTACACAGAAAAAAATGTGGCGAACTACGCAATAATGATGCCGCCTTTTTGCAGGGCTTCATTCAGCTGCAGCTGTGCTTCACTAGGCATGCGCTGAAGAAGCGGATGCAGTGTACCCGGGCGACGAGCATTCATGCCAGCTAACTGACGAAGTAAGTAGGCCCACAGATCAGAGCCTGCCCATGCCACTGTATTTGGCGACGAAGCATCGCAAACAGAGCCTGCTGCCGCTAGTTGCGAAAAGCTGGCCTGGAAGCCTTGTTCATCTAGTTCAGCATCTTCATCCACAGCCTCATCTGCACCAGGTGTGGTTTGCGACATGAGCGGCAGGATATTCGTCATGAGCACAGGCCACGCGGCAGAATATGTCGACGCCATGATGTCACTGTCCGTGAGAAGACGAATGAGACCTGCTGTGGTGTCGAAACGCTGTTTGGCCGTGAGCTTGGTCAGGTCTGGCGCAACTACGTTCTCAACAAGCTGACCAAACAGACCACCTTGCACGGTGTCGAACGCCTGTATGACCAAATCTGGGTAGCCTGGTTTTTGAGTACCGCAGAAGCATCCAAAGAAGTAGGCAAACTGCTGCGAGAACTTTTCCGTTTTGCTTGACTGTAGGCGGACAAGCATAAGCGTCAATACAGGCTGCATATACGGTGATAGCACTTCCGAAGGCAAGTGAGTCAGCATGGCGCGCAGCAAGTCGAATCCAAATGTGTCGTTCAAGCGGCTGGAGATCAATTTCTGGTAAATACCAAGACACGACTCAATGTGACCATTTTGAACGAGGTACATGGGTGCTTGCAACAAGTAAGCCTTGATGAGGCGCACAAGGGCGGGAACGTGGCTCTTCTTTTCCCACAAAGCAGGCATTAGCAGTGGCGGAAGTAGTGAGGCGTATGCATTTGGCAAGGCACGCTCGGTGCTCAGTGCCGCATGAGCTTCTAGAAGTTGCGCGAGAATTTGAAAGACGTAGGGAATGTATTCTGCTACGTCGCCTTGCAGGATATCTGTGCAGACTGGGAACAATCGTTCTTCCATGGTGGCAAGTTGAGCCAACGTCGAAGATCCTGCGAGCCTGACAAGCGCTGATACGGACTCGAACAAGAATTGCGTAAAGCGTGGGTTACTCGGGTTTCGGCTCGTCAACTGCACGATAGAAGCGAGGTGTGAGAGCACTTCGCCAGAATAAGGTTCTATCGCGTTTTTGGAAGTAAGTAGTACGCGCATCACACACTTCATGACATGGTCATTTTCCGCGACTTTTTCAGGAGTTTCGTGTTGTTCAACGGTGGCGAAAAGAGCCTCTAACATCCGCTGGCTCAACGGGGCAATGTCGCTGGAGACCATAAGCCGTTGGCCTTGCGCGCGGATAAATAGGATACGTTCAATCGAAATGGCGGCGTAAGTACACGTCACGTAATTGCTGGAGCTCAGGTGGTGTACCAGCAGCGGTAGTACAGATAAAAGCTGCTCCTTTGTAAGTTGATTGCGGAATGTGTATAGATACTTGATAGCATCCACTTGAAGAATGGGTTGGGCCTTCGCGATGGAATTGTCAGGCTGCAAGTCCTCAAGGACGTGCTCAGAGAAGAATTGGACGACGTCTACCAGCGCATTAGTCGACGATACACCATGTTGCATGGTCGAGCTCTGCGCTGCAATCGAGGTCAATAGATAAATCGCAGCATCCTTTCGCTTCCAGTTTTGAGCAGGGCTCGCTTGGTACTCTGCAAGATACATTTGGATGTGACGCGAGCAGATCGTTGTAATTTGGGTGGAAAACTGCTCAAGCAACGCACGTACAAACTCACACGCTGCACGGCGTCGCGTATCAATTTCAATGCTCTGTTCAAGATCGCGACGAATGTATTCCATAGGATTATCTTCAAAAATCTCTTCATCAATATCACGCAACTGAATGTTAGGCAAGATAATGGCCGTGCAGAATTGCTCCAATGTGGAATCAGATTGGAACAACTCGCGCTGGTTGCCCATACGAACGACAGCGGACAGAAATCCAATCGCCTTACTCACAATCACATCGTACTTTTCCGATGGACCGTACGTGCTCAGCATGTCCCAGACCGCTTGAACATACTCAGGAAGCTGTGGCAGCACATCTAGGTATCGCTTGGCATACAGCTCGAAAATTTCACATACACTGCTGCGAATCTTGACAAGTGGGCTGGGTGCCACGTCGTCTTCATCGCCAATCAGCTCAGGACGGCTAAAAGATAACAGGCTTGTGAACATAGGAGAGAGCATTGGTATAGCATCTTCAAATTGAGGCGGGAGATCCTGCGCTGAAAGATCGTAGAAAAGTTGCAGAAGCAGCATGAGACATAGCGCTAACGGTTGCATGGTCATCGATGGTGTGGATGGGTCCAGCAACATACCATGCATACGTTGCAGTAATTCAAGCAGAGGGTTAGCCATTTTTCCAAGCACCAGATTGATCTCAGAGTACAATGCATCCGAGCGGAACTGGCTACGCCACTGCTTAAAAATAGCATGTGATGTAGCGAGAACTGACAACAAGACGTGGTGATTATCGGTTGAAAGTTGGGATACGAGTTCATCAATCAAAGCAGGCCATGCTTCAGGGAAATCGCTCGAAGCCACTAATGCGATACTTTCATTCATCTGCGACAAGATCGCTTGACTAGGGGTCGGAGCGCTAGCTAGTGACACGAGCACAGGCACAAGTTGCTGCCGAATTGCTTGTTTTTCATCGTCGCTTACAGCACTGAAGAGAGGGTCCTCTGTTTCCGCATCAACATTCCATCTGGTCTTGCATAAGTTCTTAAATTGAATGGCAGAAGCTAGGCGGATGGCCGTGGACGTTGACTCTGACTGAACAAGAGCAAGCAGTAAAAAGCCAAAGCGAGGTTGGGCCTGCAGTTGCCCAATCTGATCCTCAGCTAGTTTACGCTGCTCAGGATTCAGCGTCTGCTGAAAAAGAGAGGCCAGCGACGCTAGTTGATTCGGGTCCGTTGGATCCATGCGAGCACAGTGAGTACTTGTGTCGTCAGTCGAGGCGCGAAACAAAAATGGATTGTCGATTTGACCGGCAGAGGCCGATCAGCCACTGAGCCGCTGACATACGTGGAAAATACCAACACGCGTCAGGCCACGTCGTATCACGTGCAAATGGCCTCCACTGGGTCGTGCGTAATCGAATCTCCAAGAGTGCGAAGCGTGAGTGTTGCAGTGACTCAATAGCCTCGAACGTGGACGGACCCTGCAGCTTCCAAGCATGACAGAGGCGCCCTCACAAGTATCATCAACAGATGTAAAATGGATTGTCCAGAAGTATGGAGGAACCAGCATCGGTAAGTTTCTTCCTACTATCGTGGACTCCATTACCCCATCGTATCTCAAGACAAACCGTGTGGTTATAGTGTGTTCGGCGCGATCAGGCAAGACAAAAGCACTTGGCACTACTAATCTATTGCTTCAGGCATGTAATGAGGCCATGCGATCGATTCAAGGAAACAATACCCTGGACTCGTCACGCTCTTCCTTATCGTCGTCTTTCCAGGCAGACAGCATGGGACCTTTATCATCTCTCCAAATGGGTCTGTCGCGCCCCGAATTCGTGCCAGAGTTCCAAGCAACAGTAGAAAAGATCAAAGAAGATCATTTTGAAGCCGCAAGAGAATCCGTTCGGGATACACGACTGCGACAGCAACTGGAACAAGATATTGCAGATGATTGTATGTGCCTCAATCAGTTTTTACAGGCTGCTATGATTTTACATGAGGTATCTCCACGATCACGCGATGTTATTATGGGAATGGGTGAGCGTCTAGCGTGCCGTCTGGTTGTGGCAACGCTCTTAGATCGCGGTATTCATGCGGAGCTCGTGACGCTCGAGTCGATTGTCGATGAACTAGATGAGGAAATCATGCGACCTCCTTCCTTGGCGTATGAAGCATCAAACTACCTCGAACAGGCCTTTTATGACCGACTCTCTACAGTGCTTGCTGAGCGTATCCTCAAATGCGAGGGTGTGCCTGTGGTTACGGGTTACTTTGGCAATGTGCCTGGCTCGCTTTTGAGCCAGGTCGGCCGTGGATATACGGATCTGTGCGCTGCACTGTGTGCGGTGGGTCTAAAGGCGAATGAGCTCCAAATCTGGAAGGAAGTAGATGGGGTGTTTACCGCTGACCCGCGCAAAGTGCCAACCGCTCGTCTTGTGCCTGCCATCACACCCGAAGAAGCAGCTGAGTTGACGTACTATGGTAGTGAGGTCATCCATCCGTTTACAATGGAGCAAGCCATTAAAAAGTCAGTACCTATCCGCATCAAGAATGTCGACAATCCCACGGGTTGTGGTACAGTGATTTTCCCCGATCACATTACGCCCTCGGTGGACGATGATATCAAGCACGATCCGTTCATGGATGGGCATGTGGAACAGCCAGAGCCACCACTTAGCGGTATTTCCACACCTGTTCACCGTTCGCAAAAAGTGGTTCGCAAGATGCCAACCGCGGTCACAATCAAGGACAACATTCTTGTGCTCAACGTGCACAGCAACCGCAAGACGATTAGTCACGGCTTCTTTGCCGGTATTTTTGGCACGCTTAACCGCTACGGTGTGGTGGTGGATCTGATCTCAACGTCAGAGGTGCACGTGTCGATGGCCATGACAGCTGAACTTCGGCCTCGTACGCTCGAGCGGTTGAGAGCCGAGCTAGAACACATCGGCACTGTGAGCATTTTGCGCAATATGGTGATCTTGAGTCTTGTTGGCAAGGAAATGCGGCAAATGGTGGGTGTGGCCGGCAGCATGTTTAGCACTCTGGCCGAGGGTAACGTGAACATCGAGATGATCAGTCAAGGTGCCAATGAAATCAATATTTCCTGTGTGATTCATGAAAAATCGGCACTGAAGGTACGTATGTCGTGACTAACAATGTCCAGGCTCTAAATTTGATTCACTACTCGATCCTAGAAGGATCGCCAAAGCCGTGCAAAATGGAAGGTGGCACCTTTGGACGCTCATTTTTCTAGGCTAGGCTTCATCGGGACTGGGTGGAATGCGGATCAGCAGCTTGCCTGTAGTAGTACGGCTCATGAGCTCTTGTTGGGCTTGCTGAACGCCTTCGGCACTGAGCAAGTACTCGCGCCACACATTTGCGTGGATCTTGTCGCTGACCAGCAAGTCTAGTAGAATGCCACTGAAATGCTCGTATTCTTCTAGTGTATCGAGGTAGCCATAGAGCGAAAAGCACATAAATCTGATATTCTTTGGCCTCAAAAGGTGCACTGGCAGGGGATCCGGCGCGCCACTCGACTCACCAAATAGAACCAGTGATCCATGCTGAGCCAGCACCTCGAGGCTCTGGTCTAAAGTCGACTTGCCCACCGAGTCATATACAACGTTTACACCTTTGCCATTTGTCAACTCCTTCACACGCGCAACCATGTGGTCGTTGTACAACAATGCATGCTCAGCGCCTAGCGTTTTGGCGCGCTCAGCCTTCTCGGTTGTCGACGTGGTTCCGATCACATGCGCACCAAGCGCCTTGGCCACCTGAACAAGCATCAATCCGGTGCCGCCAGCCGCTGCATGTACCAGAACATAGTCTCCACGCTTGATCTGGTATGCGGCGTGCGTGAGAGTCACGGCTGTCAGACCTTGGAGCCAGGCGGCAACGGCCGTGCGTGTATCCAGCTCTTTGGGCAATTTGGTGACCTTGGAGCGCGGAGCAACGACACGCTCGGCGAAAGAAGATCCCGTTAATGCAACGACATTATCACCTGGTTGAATATCTTTCACGCTTTCGCCGACACGGGCCACTCTTCCACCACATTCCTGGCCCAGCGTAAATGGGAGTGGAACGTGAAAATGACCCGAACGGAAGTATGTATCAATGCAATTGACACCTGCAATTTCCGGCTTAATTAGGACGTCTTCAGATCCAATCTCTTTGGGAGCAGAGACAGTGTCACATTGAATGACAGAAAAGTCCCCTGTTTGGTGAATTCGGATTGCCTTCATGGTGCTGGAAAGAGGGTCTTCAGTGGGCTCTCACACTTTCTCCACACATCCCACGCGCCACGCTGGTCGTTGGGCCCATGGCATCTAAGGCAGCGTCGCACTCTTTGGAGGAGTGGTTCTCAGATTATGCGCCGCTGACAGATGCTCAAAGACTCTCAGTGAGCGAGCTAAGTGCGTTCATCTCTGACGATGCTGAATCGTCCGCAGCGAACACGAATGCCGGCGACGAAGCGGACTTGGAGCCAGATACCACGTCCCATTCAAGCTTGTTCTGCTGGATGGCTTCCAAGGCACGGAGTAGAGAGTTTGCATCTCGCACAAACTACGAGCCTATGATAGAAGCATTGCGCACGAGTATGAAGGAAGTGAGGGCTTTAATGGATGGTGTGTGCAAGGCACAAAATTGCATGTCGCAGCTGCGTGCTGGCCTGGCCTACGTGCAAGATAACTCCTCAGAGCTCATGAATCATGCAAGCACAATGGTACAAGAGCAAACAAATCTAGAGCATCTGCATGAGCAGGTCCTGCAGCGCCTACAGAACTTTTCCGTCCTATCGCAAACTGCACCGATGCTGGCTGACACAGCCGACATCCAGTCGCCGGAATTTTTTGGTGCAGTAGAGCACCTTTGCCTTGCTTTACGGTTCATGGATGCGCACATGCATTACCATGATGCACATGTATACCGTATCCGCATTGAAAACGCATTCGTGCGTGCTATGACACTCGTGAAATTGGCTTTCCAACGAACGGGCACCAAGCTCGTGCAAGATGCGCCCTTGCACGGAATTGATGTGCGTGATCCGTCGTCTCATGACGCTCAGCGCGTAATGTATGTCCCGTTTCATGTATTGCGCGAAAAGTTCCATGCGCACCTTGAGACACTGGCCCACCAGGCACCGTCCAGTGAGGATGTACGTGAGATGCAGCGTGAATATGATCAATTGTGGATTCAGTGGCGCGTATCTCTAGTGCACGAGTACTTTTCCCGGACTCTGAATCAACTGCAGGATGTCGATCCCCTACCGCAACGACTCGAATGCGCCGTGGATGTAGCTCAAGCATTGTATGTGTGCGAAAAGGAGTTGTACTTGTACATATTTCCTCAAACAACCACCGAGGCTGTGTCACATATTATGGAAAATACAGGCGAGCAGCTTGCAAGTTGGTTGTCTCCCCGGATAAATGCTTCATCGACCATCGAGGAGCTCATGCGTCTCTGTACTACGACCAGCAAGTACCCAGATTCGGCCTGGTGGGAACCGGTGGTGCGAGACTTGAGTGTGCGGCTGGAGAAATGTGCTCTTCTACAGATCAGGGATAAAGTTGCAGCGTTTAAGCCATCTGCTAATGACTTGGACTATCGAGAACGTCATTGCTTGGGAGATCAGAACCAGCACAATACTTGGTATGCTCCCGTGCAGATAGTCCACGACATGTTGCATCTACTTCACGAACACATGTCACCAAAAAATTTCATACATGTGTCTCTCCGAGCTATTGAAGCATCTGAAGCCAAGGTACAAGAAGCATCGCACAGCATGCAGGACGGAAAGTTTGGTGGAGATGATGGTGATGTATTGGATGCTCTGCTGTTCGCATGGCGGCATTTTTCTGTGCTCCGTGAGCTTCTTTCTTTAGCAGAAAAACGATGCGAATCCAAGACGTCTTTTTCAACGGGTTTGTCATTAGCGATGCAATCGGTCTGGACAGTGGCAAGCTTAGCTACGGCTTCAAGCGACTTTGACGCCCTACGTGATAAGTGCACGCATCTGGACAAGTTGGTGGAGCGTACTGTGCAAGATGCCGGCACTTTTCTGTGTGCTAGTCTGGCACTGCCGCTCCAGATTTACGAGCAGCAAACAGCCAAGTCGCCAAGCAAGGCTCTTGCTGCGTGGCACACGTTCCAACAGAGTCTGGATGTGAATCTAGACCTAGCCAAAGGCAAAATCCACGCTTATGTGCCTGCGAATGACCTTGCTACGCTCATACAAGCGACTTTAACGCCATTGCATACTGCATATAATGCTTTCATTACGGGCCTACCACTACTATCAGGCAATAATTCAGACGATGTGGCTGCTGCGCAGCAGTTGCGTTCGCTGCCAACAGCGGACAAGTTGCAGGCTCAGCTTGCGCAGCGCTTCAAGTCTTTGTAGCTATGTATATCTTACACGATTAGGGGGCCGGTTCTTCCTTGAGCATAGCCAAAGGTTTCTTGTGCGGAGGCAGGGGGGGAGAGGACGAAGCTTTACGTTTACGCTGCATGTCTTCATCATCTTCCTCTCCTTGTTTGACATTTGTCGTGGAGCGTGCAGCATGGACCACTTCTGACATACTTTTGGCTGAATAGAAGCAACTAGCATGGTAATGATTGCCTTCGATGAGGACAGCGTTTCTCCATATCCATTCCTCCAGATCTTCGCTCCATTCACTTTGGAACGGCTCTTTGCAGATACGACAAGGATGTGATGCAAGTTCAGAGCCGTCAGGCACAGGCACGTACGCATTAGCAATCTTGTCGCGCAGTGCTTGCTCGGATTCGGTGTCCTCACCTTCCCATCTACGCGCCCCACTCGCGCCAGGCATTATATCATCAATGCCACTCCGAATCCAACGCGATGCTGGATCGAACCATGCACGACTTTGACCACGGACTATACTTGCACGCGCACGACGGTTTTGCGTGAAATGCCAGTCCAAATGATCATCGAGACTGTGTTGTCCAGCCTCACCCTCAGGGTATCTATTGGCACATTGCCGACATGGGTGTGGCAAGTGCTCCTGCATGAGAATTTCAAGTTCAGGTGCGGGCCGAGATAGGTTGACGGTAACCATGCGCAAATCCAGTGACATGATGTAATCGGTATAGGCCTTGTCTTGGCTCTGAGTGGATGGTACAGTTGTAGTGGTAGTAGCCGAAGAAGGCAGCAATCCTGCCTTCATAAGGTTCGCGATGAGCTCAGAGGCCGATGGAGCGGCAGGTGTTGATGTGGGGGCCGGCGCTGGCACCGAAGCACTCGACATTTCATCCAGTTGCTTCTGGATGTGGCCAAGCACCTCAGCAGACACATCAGAGCCATTAACTTGCTCTTTGAGCTGACGCAATACATCATTTTGCTCTTGTGCGCGGGTATTGTGCGGCTCATTGGCCAAGTCTTTTGTGCACAGAGCCATGCGCCTTTCAATGTCGGCAATCACCTGAGACTTATTGGGCGCATTGGCTGCCTTGACAGGGACACCTTGACTACCATACAGCGAGCGCTCGATGGCCTGCTGTGATGCGTCACCCAGCATGGGTCGGCCTCCAGGTCCTGCTTCGCGCCAGGTGGCCAAGAGCTCCTCCATGCGCCGGCGAGTGGGTTGATCAACAACGCGATAAGACTCCATAAAAAGAGTGGACGCTCGCGGAGCCCACAGCTCTGTGTAGGGCGACCCAATGTTCTTGCAAATTGAGTCGAGCAGGTAAAGCGCGGGTAGCCGAAGTGGCGGTGGCGCCTAAGGTAAGTACTCGTTCTACATACTCGATCGTACGTACCATCATAATATGGGCATCCACAAGCTTCGCCACGACTGTGGACATGCGGTGCACATGTTCCTGCGCGATAAGAGTAAGATTTGTGATGATGGGCTTCGAGTTGAAGGTGAGCTGGGCAAGGTGACTTTTGTACATGGACTCGAATACGGCAGGGTTTGATAGATCCGGTGACAGAACTGGCATACCATAGGCACTCACACCATTAGGCTGAGGCATGGTGGGTGCTTGCGGGTATGCCCCATAGCTGTACGGACCAAACGCACCAGCGTACCCGTAACCCTCCGGCCGTACTTGGCCATAGCCATATGTGCGTGGATACATGGAACAAAAGTTGGACAATACACAACACAGCTAGCTATTTTACGTGTTTCAAATCGTGTCTCAAAACGACGATCGACGAAAGTTACAACGGTGGCGCCCAACTGAGGGACACGACACCTCAGGCAACGTCAACGTCTACTCAGTGTGCCACGGCGGACCGCGCCGCCGTCGTGTCGACCGTCGCATGAACACGTGGTTCACACGTGTCGATAAAACTATGAAAAGTTCACGTGATGCAATGTGAGACAGGCGCACACCGTCTTACCTAGTTCCAAGCAGCAGCAGGACTCCTCCTCCTACCCATCTCGGCGCTTGTTCCAGGTGTGTATTGCCGGCGTGCGCACGACGCAAGAGCACCTATACTAATACGACAATAGAGTAATCCGCGATGCTTACCATCTACAAGGATTTGGATCTTGAAATCCCTGCCAACGTCACGGTTGAGCTCGAGTCGCGTATCGTGAAGGTCAAGGGCCCCCGCGGTGAGCTCCAGAAGGTATGTTTGTGACGATATTTAACAATTCAGAACCTCCGTCATATGGCCATGGACTTGCGTCTTGTCAAGAGCCCCAAGGGCACGAAGCTGAAGTTTGTTGTCTGGCACGCTGGCCGCAAGCACCTCGCCTGCCTTCGTACGGCGAAGGCTGCTGTGGCTAACATGATCAAGGGTGTCACACTGGGCTTCCAGTACAAGATGCGTGCCGTATACGCCCATTTCCCTATTAACCTTATTCTTGCTGGTGACAGCAAGAGCGTCGAGATCCGTAACTTCTTGGGAGAGAAGCGTGTGCGCAGGGTCGAGATGGCCGATGGCGTCACGATCAAGGACGACAAGAACCAGAAGGATCAAGTGCTTGTTGAGGGTGTATGTATTTTGTTTATTGAATGCCTGGCTAACATATTAGAACGACATTGATGCCGTTTCGCAAAGTGCCGCCATGCTTCACGGTGTGACGCTGGTCCGGAACAAGGATATCCGCAAGTTGTATGTATAAGCTATTTTTATGGAAACTAACCACGTCAGCCTTGACGGTATCTACTGCACTGACAAGACTACCGTTGTCCAGGAGCTGTAAGCACAATCACCAAAAAGTACCCCGCCTGTGTAGAAGGTCGTATGGCACGCTGTATACAGGAATGTATCCTTGATTACTATACTGCACTGTGTGGCATACATTCATAGTGATGCATGCGCATGTGATTTGAGAGGCAAAAAGTTGCCGCACGACCGTAACCTACCGTGCGCCCGCTGGTACTAAGTCATGCTATAAGATTAAAACTCTAGGCACATACATCGTTAAGAAGGTATGAAAGCTTTTTAGTCGTGCTGCGTCCAGCAACTACAAAGGCCCTAAAGTATATATCATCCGGATATAGCCGCATCAATACAGCATTCTCATACGGGACAAAGTGTACACAAAACCTGGCATGCCAAAAAACATTATCTTTAGACAGATCATAGGTTTAGTACAGCTACCCCGTAGAGATATCCAACATTTTTGTTAGCCATACATGACTAGCACATCAAGACCTTTATGGTAGGCAAGTATACATCTGCTTAAGCAGAGGCAGGCGTAGCAGTGCCCGTGCGGAAGCCGTTCTTGGCACGGCGAGGCACAGTCTTCAAGTAGCGCATGCGACCCGAGCCAGTAGTCTTCCGGCGGATAGCCTTCTGGGCCCACTGGTAGTTCCGCGTCTTGGCAGATGGGTAGCCACAGGCAGCACAAGCTATCATGTGTTAGTATGCACACACTTTAAACAGACAACGTACTCTTGTGCTGACGGTGGAAGGAACGACGGTTGCAGCGACGGCACAGCGTGTGCGTCTTTGTGCTGATAGAGTTAGCATCTTTCAATGGAAAAGGTGGAATGTGAGGGTGAATACACCGCCTCACACGCAAACCACCCATCTCGAGAATACATACTGTTGGCGCTTACCCATAGACGTCGTACCCTTCGTCATCTGTAATAATGTTAGATCCTACTCTTGCGCAGTAGGCAGCATCATGAGTCACGGTATACAAAAAATCCGCACTCTCAGACGACGCCACAACAGTTACATACCTTCGGTTACTGACACTGGATGGTGAGGAACAGAAAGCTCGGCGATCTTGTGCCACTCGAAGCCGGCGGCAGCTTGCGTGACCTTCAAGAACTATATCCATCACGTGTTTGATCGCAAAAAATATGGATCGGCCGAGAGTTCTCGAGGCGTGAGGCCCCGGCTGGGAGAACTGCAAAGACAGCACGGTACTTCGTAACTCTCACCGTCAAGCCACAAGTAGCTCGTACGTATCCCGGTGGTGTGACGACGTATATTTCGCCGTATTGCTATGGTGCTTGGCGCCGATATGCGAGTATTCGTCTTAGCCCGACATAATGTGAGCAGTCGCTAACCCAATTCAGATCATGGCTCCTCAGACGAAGACCAAGAAGTCTAGCCAGGACAACATCAACTCGAAGCTGCAGCTCGTTATGAAGTCGGGTAAGGTTTCGCTCGGTCTGAAGAGCGCTCTTAAGAACATGCGTAGCGGCAAGGCCAAGCTTGTGCTTATCTCGGCCAACACGCCACCTTTGCGTAAGTCCGAGATCGAGTACTACGCCATGCTTTCGAAGACGGGTGTGCACCACTACCAGGGCTCGAACATTGCTCTTGGTACGGCTGCTGGTAAGCTTTTCCGTGTTGGGTACGTATGATTTGGAGCAGGTTGAGAACATGCAGCTGGCTCTTTGTATGCCTCAACCTGTATCTTCGCGTCGTACGGATATGCTAACATGTGTGCAGTGTTCTTACGGTTCTCGACGCCGGTGACAGTGACCTTCTGTCCACCATGTCGGCTTAAAAGGGCGACTGGTTATCCGCCCATTTCGCCAGGATGTGATGCTGTTTCAGATTAGGGGACTGTGTCACGCCGAGTCACCTGCGACACTGGTCATTTTCATATACTCTCCCGCAGTTGACAGGCACTAGATCGCTTCATGCAATTTATTTATGATTGCTGACAATCGTATGATGAGCACCCGACTACTGGAAAGGTGCATGCATTGATGCGCGTTCGAATTTGTGTCATGTACGTAGTACAATTGTTATGGGGACTATGTTGAACTCTCCGGGATTGTGGATTCCATTTCTACTCTTGCAGTCTTCGGATGCTTCGCCACTGGCCGCAGCTGAGCTAGTGACATCCATGAAGCTGTGACAACTGATGCCTTCTCGTTTGTTGTAGTTGTCGTCGATACAGGACGGCCGGTTGGGCCGGCAGTCGAGGGGGCGAACCTTGACACATGTACAGGATTTTTCATGTTGACAGCATACACGCTCGGATCCTGGGCTGTGTGCAGTGAGAGAGGCGTCAATGGCATGCTGTTATCGTCGTCGTCTTCATCGCGAGTAATTGAGCGAGAAGGCGTCGAGAAAATCGACGTTACAGATTCGTTTGAACGATTTGATTCATTCTCGTCGTCACTAGAGCAAACTTCAACATGCATAGGTGAAGCTATCGCCTCCATAGCTTTCTTCAACTCAAGATGTTTGCGGAACCAGTCCAAAACAACTGTAGAGGCCTCAGTGTAATATGAGTAAGAATACTTCTTGATCAGGATACTAGAGAGTTCATTCA
>ERZ501045.70-NODE-70-length-26029-cov-7.076461_pt1 | contig 26029 bp, 21 predicted proteins | sample MGYA00510870_ERZ501045 | MGnify/ENA primary metagenome ERZ501045 (study PRJEB25958, sample SAMN03398505) | human skin metagenome | study: EMG produced TPA metagenomics assembly of the Human Skin Microbiome Metagenome (human skin metagenome) data set. | reverse complement strand
TACGGCACGTACAAGTATGTCCATGGCATTCGCTGGGACATGCGTGCCGCCCGACGTGGTGTAGGCCGTGCGGGGATGCACAAGACATACTTTGGGTGCAGACACACTCCACTGCCTTTGGAGTTCTGGGGCACACTGGGCCGCCTGGCACCGGAGTGCTTCGATCCGCCCGTGAAGTTGTGTATCGGTATCAAGAACATGAGCGGGCTGCACGATCTGGTCGGACGATACACCAAGATCTGCCGCATGCACAAACACCGTGGGAAGTCCCACATCTACAATCGACACGCGGATATCCCGATCGCCAAGAGGAAGAGTGTCGAGCGGCTTCCCAGTAGGCCACGGTGAAGACGACAACGGCGTCTCAACCTGAATGCCCGGTGCGAGGCCTGGAACACCAGCAATATGGGTGTCAGCTTTAGATGACAAGAACCACGCATTTTCTCCTCTCCTCTCCAAAGGCACATGGACCGTAACTCGTTCACCTGAGTTGGCCATCAGAATCCGCATGCAAAGTTTCGTATAGGAGGCGCCTGGATCCACATGCAGAAGGTATGGACGGAAATGCCGCCAATACTTCATGTATGTGTGAATGGCCACAGCCGACATCATATTGCCGCATGTGGCAGACCAGTCGATCCCTGTGCCGCCGCTGACGGGTACCTGACCGAAGCGGTAGACTGCGTCGTAGCCAGTCTCAGCATCACATGCACGTACGACGTCGTCAGCCCACGGCACACCTGGGAACGCCCATTCTTCTCCCATCCTGCTCAGCCTGTCCATGTGCCGATCTCTAGACGGCACGGATACAACAGCTGCTTTGGACAGAGACGAGACGCCTCCGCCAACACCATCAATTTGGCGCTGATCAGGGTCCGGTGATCCCATCGCGGAACATATAATATACTCGCGTGCACGCTGTGAATACATGGCCAAATCGGAGGCAGAGAAGATGAGACCGCGGCTTGTGCCTCCGCGATACAGTCCTGCAGCCACACGCATGATGGCCCAAGGTGTGGGGAAGACTAGCGCATCAGATGCGGGGGCTCAGTGGGCTGCATCATGGCCACGTGGCGGAAAAACGCGGACGCGCTTCGTCTGAACCGTGGCCCAAAGGCCGCGGAACGTTTGAACGACGATCATGGCTGAGAAAAAACGTATCTTGATCCCGGGCGGTGCTGGTTACATCGGTAGCCATGTGGCACTTACTGTGCTCAACACCCGAAAGTTCCGTGTGACGATCATTGATAACTTTCACAACTCGAAGCCAGAGGCTGTGCGCCGCATTGAGGAGCTAGCTCTGCGTGAGCTGCCGGCCGACGCGACCGAGGAGGAGAAGGAGGACTGCCGCATCGAGTTGATCCAGGCAGATTTGCGTGATCCAGTGGCTGTCGAGCGCCTGTTTGCGGACCGACCCGGACACGACCGTATCTATGCGGTCATTCTGATCGGTGCGCTCAAGGCTGTAGGCGAGAGCTCCGAGATTCCGATTGACTACTACAATGTGAATGTAGGCGGTCTGCTGCACCTGCTCTCTGCGATGGACAAGTACGACGCGCAGCGTCTCGTGTACAGCTCGTCGGCCACGGTGTATGGTGCACCCGAGACCATCCCCATTCCCGAGACGACGCCCATGGATCCACACAGCCCATACGGTCGCTCAAAGCAGATCTGTGAAATGATCATCCGCGATGTATGCGCCGCGAACCCCAAGTGGCGTGCGATCGCGTTGCGTTACTTCAATCCCGCAGGTGCGCACCCCTCAGGCCGCATGGGCGAAGACCCCCGCGGCAAGCCGGGTAACCTGCTGCCTCTGCTGGCACAAATGGCCGTCGGCAAGTACCGTGAGCCTGGTCTCAAGGTGTTTGGCAACGACTACCCAACGCCCGATGGCACGTGTGTGCGAGACTACATCCACATCCTCGATCTGGCCGAGGGCCATCTGAATGCGATGGTGGCGCTCGACAACGACGCAACCTTTGATCACGCCGAGGCTGGTCACGGCAAGTGCCGTGCGTTCAACCTCGGAAAGGGTGTGGGCATGAGTGTGCTCAACATGATCGAGGCGATGCGCAAAGTCACTGGCTACGAGTTCCCGTACGACATTGTGGAACGCCGCCCTGGCGATGTGCCCGACCTGACGGCCAACCCTGCACTCGCTGAGCGTGAGCTGGGCTTCAAGGCCACACGATCGCTGGACGATATGTGCCGTGACCTGTGGAACTGGCAGAAGAACAACCCGAACGGATACGACTAAGCTCGGGCTTGGCGTTCGGACTGCGACACCAGCGTCTGCAGATGCTCAGACAGGCTTCCGGCGGCTGTGCTGCCATGATCTTGGGGCGATAGTGACGCATGCCTTGCATTCCAGTGCGTCTCGGGCCCCATCGACGGTAGTTGTGATGCATAGCCCGAGAGACGCACAACGCGACCGAGCGACGACTTGAGCGGATCCGCAAAGCGGCGCGTCACTGTGTGAGTACGCTGCACGGACACAGCCTGGGCCGTGTATGCGATAGCACGCATGGATACATTATCAATATAGTGGGCACCTTCGCGTGACAACGGCGAGGACGTCAAAGTCGGGTCGCACTCGTCTTCGAGGCGTTCAGACACGCCCGGCAGCAGCGACGCCATGGCTGGCACCTCGGCATGGTCTAGCGCTAGCGCATGATCCAACGTCGATGTGAGAGCGTGAATAAAATGGAATGGGATCATGTTGGGTCCCAGCGTCGTGGTCGAGTCGGGCACCAGCAGCATGCGGCGCGGCGCCGGACTGTGCCAGTTCCACGCCTGCTCATGCTCCTTCAGGAACACGCCGATCTCAAGACACGGCGTAAGCTCAGCCTGGCTTAATGTCGCACAGTCAATCGGTGGGCCACTCAGTCCATAGTCCAACAAGTAGCGGTGCTGCAAGCGGTCCCGCTCAGTTGGTGGTGCATCCATATCAATGTGGTGCTGCACACGATCCACGAACGACGCACTGAAAACTGAGCTAGGAGGTACATCGACACTCACAACTCGGCCCAATGACCCGTTCAAACCATGAAACGCACGTGAGCTTGTCAGACGACTACTCCTCTCCAGACTCGCAGCACTGGCAGACTGGGTCGGTTCGGAGAAGTGGGACACGACCGGCTTGGACCCCTTGTCGGTGTGATGGCGAGAGCCTATCAGTAGGTGCGCAATAGAGGAGGCGGCCATGCGGCCAGGTGGTCTTATGCGTGATGCGACAGTCTGTGGAGCGCGAACCGATGCCAGACCGTTCAGCAATTGACTCAGTTGTTGCTGCGAGGCACTCTGTCGAAGGCCAGAAGGTTCGTGAAGGGACTGTGTGCTCATAGACCGACGGAGTGGTAGGTCGAGCTCTTGCGGTAAAGAAGTCATGATGGGTATGCGGTCCGTCGTGGCCATCTTGTTCATCCTGTCGAGCGTAACACTAGATGTGCTCCCACCACGGTGCATGTAAAGACCTTCCTCAGCATGCGATGCAGCGGAATGCTGCGACATGTCCATGGTATCATCATCCACGACATGGGCGCCACTTGATACGGTTTGCATATTTACCACTGGTGCTGCCGCCGTTTGTTTCGTATGACCATGGAAAAAGGAGTGAATCGAAGCGGTAGATGATTGCGAACGTGCGAGTTTGGGTGTGGTCGGTGCCGAAGATGGTGGTGGTAGCGGAGCTGTATCGGGTGCTGGTGGCGCAGGCGGCTGTTTTGTAGCCGCTGAGCGCCCGGCTGGCGACCCCCGCGGAGGGAGCTTGGCTTGCACTTCAAGCATCTGTCCCTTCTCTTCATCGCCAGAGGACACGCTAGAGCTGTCCCACTGAGAATCACTTGCTTCTCGGTTTCTTTTTTCACGCATTCGCGCACGAGAGTTACTGCGCTTTCGCTGGCGCCGCAAAAGCGCCTCGATGTTGGTACCCGATCTGCTGCGCACGGGTATTTCGCTTAGTCGGCGAGGATACTCATGGCGAGACTCACTCTCCGTAACTGCTTTCGTCATAAGCGAAGATCTAACGCGAGTCAAAGACGCTTTGCTCGAATTTTGCTGCGCACGGCGCTGCATATCAATGAGATGCCAGCACCTTGGTCCAAACACAAGACTCGAGGAGCAGCTCCTGCCCACGTAGGTGGGTCCTATCTATCTTTAGTCATCGAATGTATGCCCCCGGATCGCACGCGCCGTCCGTGCAGATTGCCGTAATGGAGGTGTGAGAATACTTGCGTGTACACCACGCTCTACGGGCACTGGTGTAGATGGTGGCGTGAGCGTCTTGCTTATCGATGTGTCGATTTGAGCAGGTACACAGGTGCATTTGTGCTCAATGAGCGAGACGAGCGCTCGTGTATCGTGTGCATCGTGGAACTGTAGCTGGAATCGGCGCCAAGGTCGACACGCTCGTGCATCCGGCTCTCCTGTGTATCGCACACCTATGCGTGTGCCGTGGTATGTGATTTGTATACTCGAGATTTCACTGCTCGAGCAGGCGCCTTGCAAGCATAGAGATTCCTGTGAATAAGCAGCATCGAGCGTACGCACAAGTACTATTGAGACAGCGTTGGGAGGAATCCACTCGATCAAAAGCATAGTAATAGATGTATTTGGGTCTCTATGATGCAAAGCAACTCGACAAGTTAGCGGCTGAAGTGACAGATGTTCCCAGCCCGCGGATTTGTGGATTGTTTGCCTCTCTTCATCCCGAGTGCCTAACACTGGGGCCTGCTGGCTGGCTACGCTCTCGCGTGAATACTTCTGTAGGTAGAATACTGTATTCTGCACAGTCTCTGTACTAAAAGTCATGATGGTAACGAACGCGACGCGTCATACGAGGTCAATGCGCTCGCTCCGCATAAATTTGCTCGACACGTGTCATTGTCTCCTCGTCACACCACATGCTTAACCTTGGCTGATCGGTTATTGAGGGCCCAAATCCTTTGCCTGCATCAAGTGGGGCTCGTGTCCGCACTCAGCGACCAAGGCAAAACGCGTTATTCCCGAACAGAATCCAAAATCATTCTATAAAGACATAACTATCTGGCTCATGACGATGATACGTGCCCCGCCCTATATCTCTTCATAGCCAAAAACTGCTACCGCGCTTTGGGAGTGGGGCAAACAACGAAGACAAAACTTTTTATTAGTGCCGCGTTCGGCAGAGTACCGATTTAATTTTATGACAATCTACGCGTGCAGAAAATGGGCGCGTGCTTAGACATGAGATTTTGGAAACACGGCTGAGACATAAAGGCCCGAGCTTCGACAGGCCCAGATCTTGCCATCCAACCTATTTGGGGCAAAGAGACTCAACCAGTTTCTTCACTTCCGTTTTCCCTTCAGCTGCGAAGGTGCCAGCCGAATTTTTCGCCGTCACAGGGTCTGATACATCTCCAGCGACGACAACGTTAAATGCACTCATAATTTTGGTCAGACGACAACAATTTTGGCTTGGTTACGACGTATATATCAAAATGTATAACTGTATGGTGCATGGATACCCACAGTCTCCTATTCAATCTCATCAGCCAAGCCCCTCTCGGAGCACCAAGCGCAAATTCCATAATGATGAAGACGCTTGCACCAGCGCATTTTGTTCAGAGAAAGTCGATTCACTGTATTCGCAACCCATTTCGACGCAGCGAATTCAGCAAACCTTAGCTGGATCTAATGAACTTGCTGAGTTTTACCCTATACCAAAAGATCTCGATCAGGCAGTACTTGCATCTATGGGTGTTGGTGGATCAAAACAACGCGATATACCCATGCATGTTTGGGGTAAGCGGCCTCAGCACTCTGTACCTTGCCTGCTCGAGCCACCCACGAATATGGAGCCCATGATGAATTCAGATGATATGGATGAAAACATGGACAAAGCAGCCAGTGGTGTTCATGGTCCGCATTGCCGAAGCATACCACGACTATCCGTGAGGGACACCGGCCACGAGAGCTCAGAACTCTGGGCCTTTTGTCCAGACTGCCATGCCTTTGGAAAAGTGCAGGACACCTAACCTACAAAGATGGCCACTTGCACGCACCAACGCACGAATATCTGCTACACACTTAGTCACACATACCAACATGAATCAATCAGTATTACATTGCTTTTGGGGATAGGCATGCTAGCAGAGCCATATATGTGATTGACGACATCTGCAGGTGCTTTGTAATACTAAACAAAGAAAGCATCATGGATCTAGGGGCTCGCCATCAATCCAGAGCTACAGTAGGCAGTCGCAACATTCATCACCGACCAGCCATCATGCATGACGAGGAGGAGTCGCAGATTTACTCTTCAGGGATCTCGATCGAGCCCTCGTCGATGCCCTCGATCACATCGTGCGGAGGCTTCTTTTCGACGGTGCAGCCAACACTCTGGCACGTACCAAGAATCTCCTTGACCGTGCTGGCAAGAGTGCGGCCGAACGACTTGTAGCGCATCGTCCGGGCAATTTCAATAATCTCATCGAGAGGAATGTTGCCGCTGTGAGCCACGTTCTTAACCTTCTTGCGGTCACGCGGAGGCTCCTTCAAGGCTTTGATCACGAGGGACGAGGCCGAGGGCACCACGGCGACAGCAGCCTGACGGTTCTGGACCGTGAGCTGGATCGTCACGCGGAGACCCTTCCACTCACTCGAAGCCTTGGCAATATCTTCACCAACCTTCTTGGGGGCCTGTCGTAGTTAGTACCCTGATTCTCACATTCCAGCTGTAGCATGCACGCGGCAAGCAACAACAGTGTGAACACGTACCAGACCGAGCGGACCGATCTTAGGAGCCAATGCAGATGGAGCACCGACTTCACCACCAGTTGTACGGAGGTAAATGATCCTCACTTCGTTAGGGTCGATCTTAGGCGCCATGGTGATGCAACGAGTGTGACGCTACGAAGAGGTACACCGCCGGCGCTTCTAGCACGGCGCACGCTAGATCAAATGTGTCGGCCGAATAAAACTACATGATGTCATGTGATTGTCGAGTGCTCTCCAAAAATATAGTTTCTTCAAATGCACGCGACCCAATCATACGCGGCAGGTCAAGAGTCTGTCGGCGAGTGTCCTGCACAGCAAGCAGCAGTATTCGATTGCTTGTACCACCACTAGCACCGTCTAGAACCCTCTGACATGTGTGTATCACAAATCGACGAAGCATAGATTTGGAACAGAACTAACAGAGATTCAGGTCTGAGTCGCTCACTTACAAGGGTAGCCTGTCTGGCCACAAGGGCTGGGTTACTGCCATTGCTACTTCTCAGGAGAACCCAGACCTTCTGCTGACTGCTTCTCGTGACAAGACCATCATTGTTTGGCAGTTGTCGCGTGATGACACCAACTATGGCTACCCAAAGAAGATCCTGCACGGTCACAACCACTTCGTGTCGGATGTCGTGATCTCGTCGGATGGTCAGTTTGCTCTGTCGGCCTCGTGGGACAAGACTCTCCGTCTCTGGGACCTCAACACCGGCATGACGACGCGCCGCTTTGTGGGACACACTGGCGACGTCCTGAGCGTTAGCTTTAGTCCTGACAACCGTCAGATTGTCTCGGGTAGCCGTGACCGCACCATTAAGCTGTGGAACACGCTGGGTGATTGCAAGTTCAACATCACCGAGGACGGTCACACCGAGTGGGTCAGTTGCGTTCGCTTCAGCCCCAGCCCAGAGAACCCCGCCATCGTGTCGGCTGGCTGGGATAAGGTCGTTAAGGTACGTCATTTATATCAATACAGCATCGTGGACGCAGGAAGAGTGTAATGGTCAAGTGTCTCACGCCCGGGTTATTGGTTCCATAAGATCTTGTGCGATGAAGAGGAATGTCAATATTTGCTACTATGGAGATTCCTACATGCGAATCGATGAGAACAACCCAAACCACCAAGATCACTGAGCACGTATCCCAACACCCGTGGTAACATGGCGCACACTTTTGCTTACCCTCTACTGGTCCCTATGCGGTATTGGATGCAATACATGAGTGGAGACTAACAGGACAGGTATGGGAGCTCAACCGCTGCAAGCTTATGACCAACCACTACGGCCACCAGGGCTACATCAACACTGTTACAGTCTCACCAGACGGTTCTCTGTGCGCCTCGGGTGGCAAGGACGGTGTCACGATGCTTTGGGAACTTTCGGACGGCAAGCACCTTTACTCGCTTGAGGCTGGTGACGTTGTGAATGCGCTCGTGTTCTCACCGAACCGCTACTGGCTCTGCGCTGCCACTGCTTCGTGCATCAAGATCTTCGACCTCGAGAGCAAGTCGATTGTGGATGAGCTCAAGCCCGAGTTCCCTGGTCTCGGCAAGAACGCCCAGGAGCCCCAGTGTCTGTCGCTCGCGTGGTCGGCAGACGGCCAGACGCTGTTTGCTGGCTACAGCGACGATATTGTCCGCGTCTACTCTGTGATCTAAACTGAGCTAGTTCGCTTATCCACGCACAAAAATGTAGCTGCCCTAGGATGACATCGTGCCATGTGCATGCATTTGTATACAGACGGTGCAGAATTCCAGTGGTGAACGAATAGGTGTCTGCTAAATTACCTTGACCCTCAAGGGGGGGCATTACTCATGCTTAGACTTTCGTCACCCTCTATTGCGGTTCATGCTTGGCATTGGCGCACGCAGTTGCAATTGTCAGACATCCAAACAGCACATGAAAATATAGAGACATATAAGTGGCTTGCCAGAAATGCAATTATCGTGTGGTTGGTTCTTCTACACAATGGAGTGGACCATAATGAGGCATGGACAAAGATAGATAAGATCTCGCACAAAAGTGTAGAGGGGAAAGGAGTCATTATAAACGGAGAATGTTCCCCGTGCAACAGGTGCACATGCATGCCTTAAACTGATTATATTACTAGTCAAAGATAATCCAGCATTTAGCATATATGGTTACAATTCAATAACCTTGACTGCCGTATCCTTGTATATGAGGGGACGCATTCTGAGATACCTGCGAGAGTTGCGGAGCAAATTGCTGTCCACCGTAAGAATATGCAGTATGTTGGGGCGCATATCCAGGGGGTGGCGGGTAGACACCCGGGGCGGTCTGAACAGGCGAGGTCATCTGGGCACCATAAGGTTGTTGTTGGTAGCCAGGGTATGCTTGGCCAAAGGCATAGCCAGTCGGCATTTGAGCATACGGGCTAAAGCCATTCTGAGCGGCATTGTAAGCACCAGCGCCGTATCCACCGGTCAGGCCACTGTATCCCAAACTAGCACCGGTAAGACCCCCATGCATCATTGATGGACGTGAGTTTGCCATATTGACGCGGATTCGACGTCCATCGAGCTCCTTTTCATTCATGGACATAATGGCTGCATCTGCTTCCTGCTGGGTCATGAATGTGACGAAACCAAAACCGCGTGAGCGACCAGTGTCCCGGTCCTTCATCACGATATAGTCAGTGAGCTGGCCAAACGGACTAAATGCTTGTGCGAGTCCATCATCGGTTGTGTTCCAACTTAGATTGCCAACGTACACCTTAGCCATACCTAGAGAATGTTACAATAACAATGGAACGGAACACGGAAAGAAGTTGAGCAATGACCAGAAGATCAATGGAATGAGGGTCCACAGCACAGCGAGAGAGATTATAAAAATAGACAATAGAAATAAAGGGTCAAGAGATAGGGGACCACTACTTCAGCAAAGTCTTACTACAACCCTAGGCTTGTGAATCAGCAACGGAGAGCAACTATGCGAGCGTGCGAGTGTTGAGGGCTCGTTGGACTCACCCAGCCATCAGCCGCAAGAATTCGGCCGGACATGAACCGCCTATTCCCGGCCGATAGTCTCTGGCACTGGCAGCGGGCTTTCATGACTCAGCAATGGGCCCCAACTTATTGATCACGCAGGTGTCTGCACCCCGTTTATCAACAAGATGCCGGAGAGATGTTTGATTTGCTAATGTGGCATGACATGAATTATCTACCACCAATCTCTATCGAAAAAACTGCTAGTTGTAGTGCATACTTTGAACCGTGTATGCAGAGTGGTTTGAACAAGCGTTGTGGCGTGGCGCAATTACGGTATTGGCGCAGTTCAATGCAGCACCGCCTGACAAGTGGCACATTCGTGCCTGAATGAGACACAAACATTTGATCTGTCCGGCGCAGTTTTCTGTGCGAACAACCGCAACCTTGCTCGATATCGTCAACGTTCCATACATATAATCAGCCTACTTTAAAGTGCATAATTGACGGTGTCCTATGGTGTGTGCTCGTTTTTTCTTTCTACTGGCCACGCTAAATATAGTGGGCAGTGTATTGGCCTCTGGCAAAAATGAGTCGTTGAAATTGCAATACAAAGTTAGAGCGCAAGACTCCCTCGCATCTGCAATGATGTTAGGCCTGGCTAATGAGGAGACGGCGTTCATATTCGACAAAGTCGAGAACAATAAAAAGAAAACGGCTTCAGGAAAACCTACATGGGCATCTCTTGTACAGCTGAGCGACTATTCTGTTCGTGGAATTGATGCAACAACAAATCCATTTTGTGCTGCAGGCACTACGCTGGGTAACGGATCATATATTGTTGTTGGTGGTAACAGTGCTATTAGCTACGGTGGTATAAATGTCAAGAACAGTGATGGCTCCATGAACTTAGATGGACCCGCTCCTCCATACAATGATATGGATGGACGCCGCGTTGTTCGAATGATGCAGCCGAATGCGGATAGCTCCAAGCTGAAGTGGATCGACGATTTTAACAGTCCTAACCAGATGGATTCGCCTCGCTGGTACCCTGCGATCGAGGGTCTGGCAGATGGTTCTGTTGTAATGATTGGTGGCGCCACAAGTGGTGGCTTTATTAACCGAAACTATCCCAATGTGGATCCCGTGTATGCCACATCGAGTTCAAATCCCAAGGAAGGTGTATGGGATCAAGGCGGCGCTAATCCATCCTATGAATTCTGGCCTCGTGACAATAAGCCGAAGCCGGCAGTCCACGATTTTATGGTCAAAACAAGTGGTCTTAACATGTATGCACATACTTATTTGCTTCCATCAGGTCGGATTTTTATGCAAGCTAATTACAGTACAACCATATGGGATTGGACAAAGGACAAATTCCATGACTTGCCTGACATGCCCGACCACATTGTACGTGTGTATCCTGCTTCTGGTGCCACCGCTATGCTTCCACTTACGCCAAAAAACAAATATACACCAACTATTCTGTTTTGCGGTGGATTCAACAATGCAACGGATGAAGAATGGGGAGATTTTACTGCACCACGGGTTAATATGTTCGAGCGCGCTGGCAGCGATGATTGTTCATCTATCACGCCAGAAGATGCCGACGGAAAGATTAAAAAGAATGTGGGGTATGTCCGTGAAGAAAAGCTTCCAGAACCTCGCAGTATGGGTCAGTTTATTCATTTGCCCACAGGACAAATGGTAATTGTGAATGGTGCTTCGCGTGGTGTGGCTGGTTACGGAAACACTACATGGAATACAGTAAAAGACAAGGATGGTAACACTGTCCATCTTGAGGGAATGAGTCAAATGCCGACATATCGTCCCGTGCTATACGACCCTGAGCGACCTCAAGGCAAACGGCTCGAATATACAAACTATGGATCGTCGAAAATTGCAAGACTATACCATTCGTCAGCCATCTTAGTTCCAGATGGCTCAGTTCTTGTCGCTGGGTCAAATCCCCATATGGATGTATCATATCTGCCACCAAATGACCAGCTTGATACTAAGTACGAAGCATTCAACACGACATATGCATTAGAACAGTGGTATCCATCGTACTACTTTGAACAACGACCTGAACCAATGGGGATGCCAGAGGTAATTAAATATGGCGGTGATTCATTTAATATCACAGTGGATGCAAATTACATGAATCCTAACAGGAATGCAAATGCGATGGCAAATAATACGAAGATCATGGTGATTCGTCCTGGTTTTTCAACACACGCTGTGAACTTCGGTCAGCGTTCTTTGCAACTCGAAAATTCATATGTCGTGAACAAGAACGGCTCAGTGACGTTTATTGTCAATCCTATGCCTTCGAATATGAACATTTTTGTACCTGGACCCGCACTACTTTTCGTGACAGTAAACGGTATTCCAAGTAAAGGCAAGTATGTGTTCCTTGGTGGAAAGGATTTAGGCTCGGTCCCATTTGATCTCAAGGCAGGCTTTACCCCTGCTCCCCTCCCTGATCCTGTGTTAAACCCACACTTTACCAATGAAGCGGCTCCGTACGGCACGTATAATGGCGACGGACAAGATGGCATGTCTGGTGGCGCGATTGCAGGTACTGTCATTGGTGTGGTTCTAGGTGTGGCTGTACTTGCGGGCCTGGCCTTTTACGTTTGGCGTGCCAAGCGTAATGATGACAATGAGGCCAACTATGCAGCAGTGAGACACCCCCACGCTCCGCATGGAAGCCAAATGACTGGTCCCGAGGCAAATGCTGGTGCATGGACACGTCCTCCTCCTTTGTCTGACTCGTCAAAGCTCCCATTGATGCAGCCAAATGATTCAATGATAAGTCTGTCCGATACGAGCGCTGTAACACCGGTGAGTGGTGACGTGCACAAAACCCATCCTTTATCGATGACGAGAAACTATCCTGCGTCGGTAAATTTGTCGGACGCTTCTGCTGAGAGATATAATATGTTTTTTGCGCATCAAGATTCAGGAATAATGACTCCAGCGAATATTCAGGGGTCTCAATTGTACCACAACATGCCCAGCTCAAGTCGCGCACCTGTTCTAATGCCTGAGCAACCCCATTGGAATGATATTCCACGGCAACTACATGGCCCACGATCCATGCCGCGTTCGAATCTTGAGCAGCACTTGTCTATGGCTAGGGAAAGCTCCATGCCTTCACTTAAATAAGTTATACCCTTCAAAGTTTCAGACAAGACACTACTCTCAACCATTTTGCTAAATATTCACCGCTTTAAATTATGTTTCGATGAGTATGCCTGGCAATTTTTTTTTCGATGTTGTAGACAAATTAGACATTCAATGTTGTAATGAGGGAGACGGACGGTTTACTTGTACTCATGAAGGCGTGTCAAGGCACTGAGTACAATATCATAAGTGAGGAAATATGCACCTGTTGACGGTGCCACTTTTAGAAGGTTGGGCAAGAGCCCGTGGTACAGACCACGGATACCATGTTGAGCGACCATGTTGCGGAGAGAATCAAGGCCGCTCTTGTCCTGGACACCAAGACTAGAATTTTTCATTCCGGAAACTTGCATACGACGGCGAACGACATCCACAGGATACGTTAATGTCTGGCTTACGCTTCCAGCAAAAGCGCCAATAAATAGTTTTGTGATAGAGCTAGGTGGTGTACCATCTGACTTTGTCAGAAAAGAACGCGCACTTTCGTAAAAGAGGAAATTAAATGCAACGTAGGGGGCTACACCCAAGCTAGTAGCAAGACAGCCGTGATATAGACCACGTAAACCGCCTTCTTCCCGATACACTTTAAGTGTAGTTTCCCACACACCAGGCACATGAGGAAGTACAGTCTTACTTTTTCCTCCAGATGTGTACATAGATGCAGATGCGATAGATATGCGGGAACGTACAAGATCCAATGGATAAGTGGATACAACGCTGGTGAATCCTGCAACAGCACCAGATATTAATTTTTCAGATGTACTAAGCTGATGCAAAGGCTTCCTAGTACCATCGGCGGTGATAGCAGATGATCCTTGCATCTGGGAAAAAATACGTTTCATAAACTCATATGTTGTAAATTGGACAGCACTATACGGCGCAATACGCAAACAGTTGAGGCCATTTCCCCGCATGAAACCGAGAAACCCTTCTTCTTGCCATATCCGCAATAGACCTCGCCATACATTAGGGTACGTCTTTTTGCCGTCTTTAGATGGCGGCTGTACTTGCCTGTAGTGTGAGTTTGGAATGCATGGATGAAACATACATAATAACTGGTAGAGTCAGTCTTGTGTTCAAACTAGATTGTACGCACTTTTTAATCGTTCCAGAGGGCTCACAATCGTTCGGCTTGTTGCACCTGCACAACCACCAGCAATTAAGCTTGTCCATAATACTGGGCTTTCTGACTGTTTTTCAGCAGACGATGTTCGCTCATCCTTCTTGGTGCAGCTCATGTGTACCTAAACACCAACCTTGTGCACGTCTATGGAGGTGCATCCGGCATAGCACGTGGCTTCAGCCATGAACCCAAAGCTGACAAAACGACGCAGGGCATTTAGCTGTAGCTGTTACCGAGACACTTGATTATAGACCTGTGGCTAACTAGATGAACCCTTTCCACAGGGACGCACTTGCATCTTTTTCTTCACGGCCAGAGTTCATGTCAGATGAGATGACGCGGTGTACATGACACAAGTAGTCGACATAGCTCATGGCGTCGTTGTTTTGGTCCTCCACAAGATTGTTGGCAAACTCGACTTCCATACCATCGCGGTTCTGGCGCGCCATGACAACCTGGAGTGACACTTTTCCGTGAAGGTCAGCAAGACCCTGAACAATTGAACGAACTTGATGCGAAAGCTTGGTGGGAAGCACAGGTAAGGTTGTCATGCGTGGATCTAGTTCGTCCAAGGACGCGACGCCGTACAAATCCTCCAGGAACCTGGGACTGATGTTGGCGCCTAGCCACAGCAAGCACCATTCTCCATTGTCGAGCAAGTATGCTCCATGCGGCTCCATTCGCATGAAGGCAGGGCGCATGGGGTTAGGCAACTGCACAACCTTAAGCAGCGCGTCATCGATGGCCTGCTTCTCCGGGGAAAGACCCTCGGCCGGCTGAACAGGCATACCGTCTGTGGGGCCAAGCGTATGAAGTGCCATCATGCGTGGATACAAGAGCGTCATAATCGAGCCTACACTCTGCGATAGCAAGAGGCGGAAGAAGAAGACGCGTACATCGGATGTGACATTGCCACCCTTGATGGCCTTGTTTTTGATCAAAGCAAGCACATATAGCGGGAAGAGCTTAAAGCTTTCAGGCAAGATCAATTGACCAGGACTTGTCGAAGATGCACAGTTGCGGCGATATGCAAGTAAGATAGCCACACACTTGGACGTGAGGTAGTTACGCACGTCCTTGAGTGGCTTGGTGAGGGCAAGCGTCGCAGCCTCTTTGGCATAATACGCAACGGCCGAATCCATGTCGGCATAACGGAAAACATTGCCCAGTACAGATGAAACAGGCGTAGCGAGTGTGTGACAGCGCACACGACGCTCACCAGTGGCTGTAGTGTAGAGAATGGCGCATTGAAAGTATGCCTCACGAGACTCTTCCAAGCGACCATCATGGCGAATAAGCGCCGAAAATGTCTTATCGGCATCCCAAGTACCTGTTTCGATATCTGTTGCGCCGTGTAGATGGAATTCACCAAATTGCTTGACAACACGCAGACCTGGCGAGCAACGGATACGTAGCGTGACATTATAGGCCGTCTCACGAAGCACAATGCGCTGGACTTCTGCCATAACGCGAGAGCCATCGCGCACGGGATCGAAACGGGGATGGAAGAAGACTTGACCACCTGATTGAGCTGCCATGTATCCGATAGACGCGACGTCAATGTACTGGCTTGGAAAGAAGAACACATTCACACCCACACCTGCGAGAGCGAACTCGTTGCCGAGCTTGAGATAGAACGGATCCTGTGGACCAAACAGATTTTTTTCGTTATCGGTTCCGTATAGCTTTGTGTCTTCACGGTGCCTGAGTTTACCAGGTCCAACTGTAGGAATTGTCGAAAGGAAAATGTTGAGCTGGCCGCCAATGCCATTGAGTACGCCTTGTGCTGCCTGTGACGCAGCACCAAGTGAAGCTTCTGCTACCGTTGAATTGGCAAAGTTGTTTGGAAGGTCATTAAGCAAGCCCTCAATCACATGACGCGACGCCCATGGATCGACAAGCAAACCACCACTGATGGGGATGAAGGGGTCTTCCATATCAGCCATGATGAGCATCTGAGCCTGTTCCAGACTCGGGTCAAGGTTGTAAAAGTGCATCGCCTGGTCGAAAGTGATAATGCAGACCTGACTACCCGGCGGAAGTCCAAAGCCAGGCACGCCAGACTCGTTGGAAGTCTGCACTTCAGTGCCATACAATGCCTGCTTAATGGCTCGAACACAAGTCTGCAGGGCTCCACAGCGCACTGAACTGAAGCTCACATCAATCAAAAACACGTGCGTCAGTGGTCGTGGAGCGCGGACAGTCGTTTGGCCTTTGCCTAGATTGAGAGTGTCGAGAGCAGCATGGCCCGCAGCCTTGGCGGCCTTGGCGGCTGTCTTAGTACCCTCTGAATGTGAGTCCATGTTGTCTAGACGATCAATGCTCTCTTGCAAGCCTGTTGATGTAGAGAGCTCAGCGGTGTACGCAGGCACAACCGAGGCCACAGGCAGCATAGATGACACGTCAGTTGGTGCCTGAACAGCCCAATATTCTCTGGGCACACAAAAATCGACTGAGCCATGCGTTAGCTCGGGACGCGTTTCAAGATCCGCACGACGACCATTGATATCCAGGTTGCAGAAGTAGTCCTGCGATACTTCAGATGCAGCGCCACACAAGCTGCAAATCCACTTCATGCCACCTTCAACGAACAGGCACCATGGGTTAATGTATGCACGGCACGTTTTGCAGCGCGGAGGACCAGATTCACCCGTGTTGGCTAAAGGCACACGTTCTTCGTCAGAACGCAACTGTGCGAAGGGCTGAATATTCAATGCAATCGGCATTCGTGATGCATTTGCAACCTCTTCTGTGGCAGGCATGCAATACGTTGTCAGACGCATAAACTTGGGCGAGCAGTTACCCTGGTCCATAGCGGCAAAGTTGGTTGTGCTTAGGGGCAGGCCTTCCCGACTACAAGTTCCAAACATGTCGTGGTAAAAGAATTGCTGATCCGCATGCTGTGCATCAACGGGACTAGGGATATGATCTGGATCGATCTTAGGGCGAGCTCCACGGTCCTGAGCGCCTGTCTGGGGCATGGCACCGGCGGCAGCGACGCCACTCGCCATAGCAGATGGATGCATCTGTCGACTGGACCGCATGGCTGCTAAATTCGATGCTTGCTGCGTTTGAGACAAAACATTGCGATAGCCAGGAATCTGGTCTAGCGCTGAATCAAGGCTGTCATCAGGCGGTGGTTGTGGTGCCTGCGCGGCTCGGTAGTCAACTCGAGCGGCCGCTTGTTGCTGCCAAGCTGCTTGAGGGGGAGGAGGCCGAGCCATGACATCGTTCCAGCCCGAGGATGCAGGTGCTGCGGACGCATCCTGGTGATATGCACGAGCAGCGCGCTTGGAACGCGCTGGACCTGATGGTGGTGGTGCAACAGGGCGCACTGCAGCGGCAGTATTACCAGCTACAGGTGCACCTGGTGCTGTCATGGCAGAATTTGGACGCACAGGGAGGCCTGGGCGTGGACTTATTGCGCCCATCCGCCGAACAGGTGCCTGAGACTTGGTCGGTGAAGTTTGCATGCCTGGTTGTGGCGTAACGGCTGTGCGACGGGGCATGGGCGAGCGGGCTGGTGATGGACGCATGGTTGGAGCAGGTGAGCGTGATGGCGGCATGCCTGGTCGCACGCTCTGCGCTGGCGGGCGCGCGGGCGATGTTGATGGACGGGAGCCAGGCGCTGGTGACCTTGCAGGCTGCATAGACGGGCGAGCGCCGGGTGCTGGCGAGCGGCTTCCAGGCATGATAGGACGCGTTGGAGGCATAGGACTACGACGTCCGCTGATGGGCCCTTGTGCTGGACGCACGCCTGTCGTGCCAGATGGAGGCGCAGGGCTGCGCTGAGGCTGAGGTGGCCGTGGTCGTACCGTCTGCGTGGACGGACCCGTAGAACCAGCAGGCGGTCGTGGCGACGGCCCGCGCATAGTAGGTGGACGTGACTCCATGGACCTGAACTGCGTTTCCAGGAGCCCTTGCACTGACGCAAAAGTGTCGGCAATGGAAGTCACACGTTGGACAAGACGTCCACGGCATTCTGTCAGCGCTGAGAATGATTTCGGCCGAAAAAGATGGTGGTAAGGTACGGATAGCCAACCCACCGCAAGCAAATTATTAGGCCCGTGTGCAATACGATTCGCAGCGCGCGCCTGTCAGTGCCTCATTTAATTGCTCCCGCGCAAGATCATGACCGAGCGAAAGCGCATGCCGCGTCTTATTGTCATCCGTCACGGTGTAACTGAATGGTCCAAGACAGGACAGCACACCGGGCGGACGGATTTGCCTCTCCTGGATGAAGGGGTTCACGAGGCGATAGAGTTTGGCGATCGCCTGGTAGGCTACTCCGATCAAGCAGTGTTGTGCCTCCCTGAAATCGGTTTTATTCTTCGAAGTCCGCGCACGCGATGTGCACAGACGTTGGAATGTATGCTTGGGACAGAGGAGCAACGTCAGATGATGGGGATGCCAAATGTTCAAGTGCTCGATGACTGTCGCGAATGGGACTATGGACAGTACGAGGGGCAGACCACAGAAAACATTCGCAAAACTAGGCCAGGGTGGAATGTATTCGAACATGGAACACCACCGCATGAGACAAATCCAAACTTGCCTGGAGAGTCGCCGGAACAGATCAGTGAGCGAGCGGATCGTGTTGTCAAGCTCATTCAAGAATGGCATCAGACTACAAAAAAGGACGTTGTGATTTTCACGCACGGTCATTTCAGTAATGTGCTTATCGGTCGCTTTCTTCGCTTGCCTCTGTCCATGTCCAAGGTCCTGGTCATGAGTGCAACAGGAACAGCTATCTTATCCTACACGCATCACACGTTCGACGAACCCGTTCTTATAGGACTTTTGTCGCCGGGATTCGACATGCAAACAGGTTCTTCTCCAGTTGCTAACAAGAGACATGAAGAGTATCAATACTTGGAACTCGTGTCATCTATTATTCGACATGGTGAGATACGCAAGGATCGCACTGGCACAGGTACCATCGCTTGCTTTGCCCCGCCTAAGACGCTCAAGTTTCGTTTGACTGGTGGAAAGCTGCCACTCCTTACGACGAAGCGCGTTTTTTTCCGTGGCGTGCTAGAGGAATTGCTGTGGTTTATCTCGGGAAGCACGGATGCTAAGCGACTCAGTGATCGAGATGTGCACATTTGGGATGGAAATGGATCGCTCGACTTTTTGCACAAGCGCGGACTGACAGATCGTCGTGAAGGTGACCTCGGTCCAGTATACGGTTTCCAATGGCGTCACTTTGGTGCCAAGTATGTCAATGCTGACACCGACTATACGGGACAAGGCGTTGATCAACTGGCTAACATTATTCACCAAATCCGTCACAATCCGACCGACAGGCGTATCTTGTTAAGCGCGTGGAACCCAGCAGATTTGGACAAAATGGCACTCCCCCCATGCCATATCCTGTGTCAGTTCTTTGTGTCATTGCCCACAGAAGAGCAAAAAGCACGAGGACAGCGGCCCCGTTTGTCGTGCCAAATGTATCAGCGATCCTGTGATCTCGGACTTGGTGTACCATTCAATATTGCTAGCTACAGTTTACTGACACATTTCATCGCAGCCGTAACGGACTGCGAAGCAGCAGAATTCTCGTTGGTAATGGGTGATGCCCATGTATACTTGGATCATGTGGAACCATTGCAACATCAGCTTAATCGCAAGCCTCGAGACTTTCCGACGATACGATTTCGACGGACATTTGACTGCATCGACGATATCCGCCCAGAAGATGTGGAGCTGCAAGCCTACTCTCCACACGGTAAGATAGAAATGCGCATGAGTGTGTAAGTGCTACGCGTGTTTTAAAACAGCGTACGCGTTGTCACGTGAAGTGTCCCAACAAGTGGTGAGAGTAACTAATGCATTCTTTCCATTTCAAGATTAGTAGTAAAGCCATAAGATCGTGAATCATTTGGGCCACTCAACAACAAGATTGCATTATATTCCTGCAATTGTATTGGCCTACAGTGCAATCGTGGGGTAAATGACTGGTGCACCTAAGAAAATCACCTACGACTTAGTACTTTGACACAACGTTCCAACGACGACTACAACGTTTGACGAAAGTAATACCTACCTTGTACATTAAAAGAAAAAGAGGCTAGAAGGCATACACCATCAATTGCGCCTCTCTACCTGGTCTAAGCTTAAGTCCAGCTGAGTATGGTGTTACCTGAGCGCTATTCACTTGCGACGCCATCTCAGGCGTCGCAAGGCATGCCCTGGGCGCCGAACCCTAAGACATTGATGCTTATACGCATTATATTCACCTTTTTGGTATGCCTTATGGCGTTGGCCTCAGCAATTATGACGGCTATTATCATTAATTATTACTTGAGTCATCAACCTATGATCTTCCCACCGTTGAGCTCCATGATTTTCATTTTATTTATGGGCATTTTTACATCCATCATGTACTTTGGCTATTACATCTTTCTTCCATCTCTCAAGACGATGCGGCGTGGAAGCATGTTAGCTGTTTTATTTACAATGAAATTGGAGGTTCTCTTTCAATTTGCCATGGCATCCATTTGGATTAGTGGTGCGTTGGCCTATGCTGCAGACTATCGAGGTCACGAAAATTGCCTTTGGGATGGATACTATCATTATAAAAAGCCAGATGACTGGAATCACTTGTGTGACATGGTTAACTGGTTAGTAGGTATGTCGTATGCGACATTTGGGGTTCAGGCAGGATTCTTGGCTTTCGATCTTTTGATGGGGGCATATATCTTTATGTTTCTGGATCAAGATTCTGTTAGTGAGCCCTTTTACGAATGGGGAACCCGCGCTTGGGAGTACAAATACAAGCCCTCAGCACCGCTGTCTTCGATTCATAATCCAATGGTGTACCGTTCCTCCCCTGAAAACCATATCCATTCGACTCGCGGTACTAGTGCACCTTACGGATATAATGAAAAGTATTTGGACGGTCGTGCGGAACAGGAAAGATTTTCAGACAAATGGTCCGAATCAAGCAGCTCGCATCGTTCAAATCGTCGAGGTGCTTCCTACAATGGCCTGAGTATGTCAGACCATTTCACGGATGAAAGCAGTACAAATGGGAGTGGAACGAAATACTATGGAGGTGCATACTCGCGAAGCAGTGTTAACAGTCGTCGTGCGGATCTCGCTGAAGCACCTCGGCCTGCAGGTACTGGCGGCACAAGTTCTGGCGGTGCCCCCACATGGCATGCTCCCACTATAACAGATGCCGATTCAATACGCAGTCCAACTTCCCTCCGGGATATGTCGTGGAAGTCAAGGTATGTTTCGGCACCATCGTCCCTATCTGCCCGTGGCCGTCGTGGCAGTCAATATAACAACGTGTTGACTGAGCTTGGTACAATTGAAGACGAAGCTGAGGCACAAGAAATGGACGAAAAATATAACCTCATTGATTACAGAAATGTCGAGGAAGAAGAGGAAGAAGAGGAAGAGGAAGAAGCCAGTCGCGTCCGACGTCGCCATAGTATGGACGAGGACAATCCTTGGCTCCTGGAAGACGATGAAATGGTTTGATTGTGATAATACCCATCATTAAGCTTAGCAAATACCGCTAACTATCTCTATACCCCAGTTATACCTGTGTTTTGGACTTGCTGTATCCGTGTGTCCCAGAATTCATTATATACAAAAGAGACAAGAGGTATTATGATGTCCCTATAAGCGATAGCTAATGTGTGTATTTTATTCGTAATTCTTCATGATAAGATGCTTCAAAAGTCTTGTACCCGTGAAATGACAAGGATATCTAGGATGTATCCAAAGTAGGAGCTTGCCCCGATTGAACAGGATCTGGGCCTGATTGGGATACAGCTCCGGAGAGCCAGTGTTGTGAAAGTAATTCACTGCATGCATGCATATGTGCCTTCGTTTGATCTAGGAGATACTTAGCCTCCTGATCACGAGCTTCTGACATTTGAGATTGGGAAAGAAGGAGTGAGAGTTTCAATGAATCAGAAAGCAAATACAGCGATTGGGCAGCACGGACCTGGTGATAAGCATTCATTGACATACCATACTGTCAGCTCGAGTTTCTAATATAAATGAATCCCGACTCACGTCAAAATGATCTTTCTCGCCAATCTTGAGTGAGTAGACATGCATATATCGAAACATACTCGACTGAGATGAATCATCTCCCTAAAATTATCTAGCAGGACGCGGATGTCTGCATCAATTTGGCGATTTACAGATTCTTCCAGGGCATCTAGATGCGCTGTATGTCCAGTTCCATGTTCAACTGCATGATCCATGCTACGTAAATGGTGCGCCGAATCACTCATAGTCGTGCGGAATCACACGGCAAATGCATGTATTCTGTGCCACGCCCAGCTCCACATGAGAAGAGGCTGACGAATAAACACATAGCTTCAATGCCTAAGTATAGCTTGCAATAATGTATTTACCCTGACATGATCCTATGTACTCAAATGCATTATAGTGATAGCCACTCTATGTAAAGGAAAGTCTGATTACAGAGTCACTTTGTGCAACGCTCTCAGTTTGTCCTGAAAGAATTTCAATAGAATTGACGGATATGTCAGCATATGACCTTTGGTGCTAGATTCGGAGTACTTTCATCCGCATGAGAACAAATAGAAAACTAGAAACTATTTTCAGAATTACCCATGTAAGCAGGGGACTTTACTTCAGCGCCAACAGAACTTGTCTTTTCCGTTGCACACAGGCCGCGTCACCCCTCCCCGATCGTCTCGCTCTTCCTGCAATACGGAAGCTGGTGTGGATAAGCCTCTACAGCAAAGGCTTATAAACAAGAGCGGAGACGAAATTGGATCGGTCTTACTACTGCAGGTGCGCGTTAGTATCCTGCTTTTTGCCAATATCGGGGAATAGGAGGAGACTCAGATTTAACAATTGAAGATGAGAGAAAGCAATTTTAGCAATCCTCTCCAGAACAGAGCATGTTTATCTATCAGTGCAGTGGTATATGATCGACGTGGTACGTATAAAGAACGGGGTTCAGCAGCGAGGCATGGAGTGGCAAATTTCTTTTCTCATGATGATCTCGATAAAATAGAGTCAAGCACGGAATGAGCGCAAAGTGACATATAACTTTGCTTCTGTCGATAACTAGTATCTGACAATGATCTCCATGTTATGCTCTGTCCCGCATGAATGATCATATACTAACACTTCTTCAGCACTGGACTGCACGGCTACATTGCCACTGGTCAATTCACTAAATCACTTTGCATATCTTGCATCGACTTCCCCTCGAATAAGAGAAATGGTCATGTTGGATGGTGGCCTAGAGCGTTTGATTCACATTCTTCGATATCCGCCTCAACGCGTTTCAAATGTTCTGGGATCTAACAGATCAGCAGTACCAATGGCAGAAATGCAAGCGAATTGGAAATGGAGTCTGGCTTTTCAATGTGTTGTTAACATTGGTGTGCGTGGTAGTGAGGCCATCAGGACGCGTGTTGTGGAAGCTGGTATGGTGCCGATAATCATCAAGGTGCTGGATAATTACCTCGTTACCAGTGAGCAAATTCACTCGCAGCAACGAAAAGCAATGACTGTTCGAGAAAACTTGACACATAAACAAGGTTATCGAGCGATATACCCCCAAGAGGAACCAGCGGTTCGACCTGTTACGCCTATGGACATGGACACCAATGGCCACAGCACAGAGCATGTTTACTGGTCTGCGGAGGGCGGTCGTCATGGACCCCGTGATACATTCGCCTTGCAGCAGCGCGGGCCTGGTGATGCTAGTGCGAGCGCAAGTGCAAGTGAGTGTGCCGAGGACACCGAAATGTACAATGAAGAAGAAAACGCGTGTCCTAGTGCTTCGGCTGTCCTCGCGAGTAAATCAGATATGCAAGAGACTGAAACACCAAGAGTGCCCCATACCTCAACGTTAGAGCCATGTGCAGATGAATCAACGGGGATTACTCGAACGCCGAGGCCAGAACGAGCTGCGGTGCATGAAGCGATGCATCAGGACGAGTTAAATACGTGGCAGACATCGGCATCTGCAATAATGCATGAGCCAGTTTCACCTGTGCAGCCACCGCTCTATCGCGAAGAAGAAGTTCTACTGAGCTTGCAACTTTTGGCGTACCTGTCAAAATACCCACACGTGCGCTATTTTTTTCACAATGCAAATGTCCGGGAGGATATGATATTTTGTCCGGAATGGCCTGAGGAGAGCTTGCCGAACCGTTCCTGGCAGCCAAATGATCCTTCACGGCTAAACGTATTTTGTATCGCTGAGCGATTCACACACCGTCCTACGCGAAGTTCACTGGCGCCGGGAGTGTTGTGTTCTTTGTATCCTCGCCTCGCCTCTGATATCCAGTATTGGGCTGGGGTCGTTATGCGTAATGCATGCAGAAAAGACGAGTCTCGTGGTGGTATTCGGCAATGCGCTAACATGCTCTGTGGTAAATGGGAAACGTATCCGCGCGAGTTCGCTAAGTGCCGCCGGTGCCGAAAAGCAAAGTACTGCAGTAAACAGTGTCAGAGCAAGGGTTGGCAAATGGGTCACCGATTCTGGTGCAGTGCGCGTTCTGACGAGGACAAGAGTCGTGCGTCGGAATCCCATCCAACGGTCCACTCGAACTTTGTGCCGGATGCGTCTAGGAACGTTGAAACGCCTGTGACGATTCCAACTATGACTGATACGGCGCGTGAAGTACCAGAGGACTACTCACATCCGCTAGGTCCCCGAAATGTGCCTTCAACTCTACGAGAGAATCAGCTGCCTGCTTTGCGTGGCGTGAGTGCCGCCAGTATTGAATCAAGTGATCTCCACGAAATGAGTGACGACCTTACGATACGCCCCGGTGCAACACCCTCTGTTGACAGTCCTGCTGGTCCTAGTAATGCGGACCGTGCATTGCCCCCTCCTATCATTGCTAGTGGACTACCCATGCACGAAACGGACGCAGGCACGGCCACTTTGCGTGTTCAAGAGGCCCAGAATATCCAAGATCATGGAGGTTCTCTGGATTATGTCGCGGCCTCTTGGACATCACGGCCTATTGTATCTGATCACGCTACGGAATCCCCCTTGCCCGATCATACCTCGACTGACTCGCCTTTTGATTTGGGCATAACACTTCCATCTCAAAATCCAATTCCTGTCCTACGCTCCAATGACGACAACGCCTCTTCACATGACTCCTATACAGCGCCATGGCGCCATATGGCTATATCGGCAGCATTTCTCGGGGCTCACCGAACCCCTCGAGCCATGTCAATGTTTGATGCAAATCCCTCATCGCCTTCTATGGACAATGGCGAGGCTTCACAGCAGGACGCCCAAATGCTTTCTCCCACGAGCCACTTGCTTGCATCTCTGCATCATCACATGCCGTCATCTCATGGTCAAAGCACAGATACAAGGGACATGTCGGATGCTCAGTAAAAATTGCAGCAGTGTTGAATGTAGTTATTGATTCGTATTCAAAAAGATAATTGTCTATAATAATCACCGATAAGATATAGGCTGCCACAGATTACAACAATGTGTGGACGCTGGTCATGTAAAGACGCCCACGTCAAGGCATCTCGCAAGCTATCATGGGTGACACATTCGACATTCATCGACCGCACTGCGGATTTGCATTCTTCAGGTAACATTGCTTTGACCCATGGCATGCCTTCTACTGGCATCGAGAATGGCACAAGCGATACGCGATGGTACAGGCCCTTGCGTGGACACAACAAGGCTTGTAGCATGGCATGGACTTCTTTCCCGCAGGAAAAGCCCATAATCCATGTAATATCTGCAGAGGGCGTTTCAGCCAGGCACTGGTCAAGGTATTGTCGCAATGCCAATGCAGAAGCTTCGTTATGGGCACCATCTAATAATAGAGGTACCGCGCCCAGTTCCATCCATTCACAACGCCCTTCCCAGCGGTATTGGGCAGCTGCTTGTGCAATCAACGATGGGTCGGCTTGGAAAAGCCGCTTACGAATTAGCTTCCGGATTTCAATCCATTGATCTGACGAAATGTCATGGGCTATACTCCAAAGAGTTTGTAACGCAGTAGACGCGCCGGATATACGAG
>ERZ501045.56-NODE-56-length-28924-cov-6.126814_pt1 | contig 28924 bp, 20 predicted proteins | sample MGYA00510870_ERZ501045 | MGnify/ENA primary metagenome ERZ501045 (study PRJEB25958, sample SAMN03398505) | human skin metagenome | study: EMG produced TPA metagenomics assembly of the Human Skin Microbiome Metagenome (human skin metagenome) data set. | reverse complement strand
AGTCCACATCCTCTTCTGGGTCTTGCAAATGCTCAAAGCCAGGGGCTGTGGTTGTGGATGGTCCTGTGTCGTATCCCTTGCCACTAATAGGTACTGATGAATGTGGCTTATTGGACTTGGTACGAGCGCGTCCAACTGTTGGTACACAGTTCACGTTTTTTGCGTCGCGATGCCTCCATGCAGTCATAGGCGTGGTATCTTGATAGTAGATATCAAAGACGTACTCATTTGCAGCCTCCGCACTCGTATCGTGGGATTCCAATGAGACTTGATTCAATCTGAGGTACTCCGATAGCATGTCAGAGAAACAGTTCATATCCTGCGCCTTGTCCTCCTCTTGAAGATGGGATGGTAGATGCTTGCGCCGGACACTCGTTGTTTCTGTGTCTTGCTCATGCTTGCGTTTGAGTCTCATTCTTTTCGAAAAACTATCCCATTCTGCTTCGATCACTTGTGCATCCTTTGCCATCTGCTCGCCTATATTCACCGTCTCTCTCCGTCGAAACATGCCATGTCCGGGCTGGTCAGGCGGATGATGCGGCTGCGTGCCACGGCGTTTTGCGAGGTGCGATTGCGTGTGAAACTGGAACAAAAATGCATCGACTGGATCGTCAGCGCGTTTACGCTTGACACGCAGAACCGCCCCATCGCCAGCCGTCGTCATGGCGAGGCAGAGCCGGCGGCAGGCATCATCTAGGCGTGCAGGGTCACTTACATAATACAACACATATGTGGAGTGTTACTTTGGAGGGGAAGTTGACTTGTAGACCTTACATGAATTGGACGTGCGCATTGTAGCCGTATACACCCAGCATGACCTCGGAGCCGGATCTCTACGCCAAGATCCAGCAGCACTTACAACATGGATCCAGTTCTCATGGTGACTTTCCACCCACAGAATTTCGAGCAGAAAATAGCCAGCCGACGTCTGTGACGCGGACACGGCCCTATCAGGACCTGGATGATCGGGCTGTGTCACATCCCTCCTCTGATGAGGCTTTCGACAGGAATAGGTTTTATTGCCAGAAGAATGCATCAGATTACGCATCAAGCATCAGTCTGCATGAGCCAGCGCACTTGCTACCTGTGAGTTCGAGTCATCGAGACACCGTTGCTGTGCCGATGTATGAGGACACACGGAAGCCATATGACTGGGGCATGAGCGAAACAGATCTGCCCTTAAAATATGCTGAGAACGATCTTGACGAGTCGCATCATTGGCAAACACAGCATCCTATATACCCTGACCATCTCACAGCGTCCCGCACTCACCTTATGGGTGCCGCTGACGAGAGCCTTGAGATACCATCCCAGAAAGAGGGAAAGTTTACGTGGTCTAACCAAGACAAACTGAAGCAAAAAATCGATGAGCGTGAACGTGGGGTTGGACGGCAGAGGTATCCGTTTGTGACATGGCTCATTTCCTTTGGTGTCGTCGTTGTGTTTATCGCTGAGCTTATCTTGTCCAAGCAGCGCACAGGCGAAGCTGTCCAAGTACACCCAAGCGTACAGCCCATGATTGGACCCCCCGCGGAATTTCTTATATCATTCGGAGCACGATTCGCGCCCTGCATGCGCAACGTGCCGGGCTTGCCGCCCACCAACATGATCCCATGTCTCAATCACACGGCGACGCGAGAAACCCGATTTCAAAGAGATGAGCTGTGCTCGCTCGCCCACATATGTGGCTTGAAGGATGCCACGAATCCGAACCAGGGCTATCGATTCGTTTCGGCCATTTTTGTTCATGCCGGTATCGTGCACATTCTCTTCAATCTGATTGTACTATTGACTCTCTGCGGCCAGATTGAAAAACTGATCGGCTCGCTAGCATATGCGATTGTCTTTATGGCCGGAGGCATCGGAGGTAATCTGCTAGGCGGCAACTTTGGGCTCATTGGACAGCCTGCGCTGGGTGCATCGGGCGCTGTGTACACATGCATCAGTTTTGAAATGATTGATTTGATTTACAATTGGAAGTTTGAGATGAAGCCCAAGACTCGATTGACCGTGTCGATCATTTTTGCCATTATGGGTCTGGCGTTAGGACTGCTGCCCGGCCTCGACAACTTTTCGCACATTGGCGGATTCTGTATTGGCATCCTTGGCGGTTTGGTGTTTGCACCGTCCATCCATCCGTCGCGATCGCACATGATTATAAATTGGGTGTGCCGTTTGGTCGGTATCATACTCTTGATTGCATTCCTTGTGGCACTCGTGCTCAACTTTTACCGCAGTGATGATCCGTCCAAGGCATGTACATGGTGTAGATACTTGTCGTGCCTTCCTGCGTTTGACGCGTGCCGCGGTGGTGGCATATATACAACCACACCGGACGGCGAAGTTACACAGTAATCGCATACATAGCCACATCATATAGAGGGTATATTTTAGCACAGTTACTTTCGCCACCACCACAGAAACACAAAGATCCATATGACGAGCATGATAAACAGCATCATATTGCAGAACCAGCCGCGCTGTCGGCGCGCCATGACCGTCATTTTATGAAACGTGGTGCCTAGCAAGGAGCTAGCGTTAGAAAACAGGTCGTTCAGGGAGTTCATTTCGGCGGTCGATTCGCGCGCCTCTTTCCCGATGCCCGTCGAAATGTCCTTGAGCAGCTTGATACGCTCGCTCAGACCTGAGAGGCGCGCATCGTTCTGCTCCTCAAGATCCGCCGCCGAGCTCTGCTGGGCGGATGTCCCTGAAAACAGACTTACAAAGCTGTTCTGTGCGTCCTTCTTGGGGGCGCCAGGCTCCTGAGCAGACATTTCGTATGGATTCTCAAAGGGTGAGTCAGACCGCCACGGCTTCTCAAATACAGCATTCCGCGGCCCCATCTTCGCCGACGTAGAAGATGGGTATGCATGATCAGTCAGCACCGCATAGCGTTCTGGCATGGGAGCATTGCGACGGTTCATCTTGGCTCCCTGCCAGAGACAATCGCGGGTGGACAGACGCCGTCTGGCCCCTCGTGTCGATTCGATCACGTGGCATGGCCCGTTCCCCACCACCGACCCACTCCGCCACGGCTTCCTGCGCCTGGCCGTGAGACGCTGCGTGTCATGATACCCGTGCTGCCCCGTATTACGCGCGAGGCTGTCTCCAGTGCCTCGGGAACCGCCAGTCTCGTTGTCTGGATCTTTGCACAGACGCCACAGATCTACCAAAACTTTCGCACGAAGAGTGTAGAGGGCCTGTCTTTTGTGTTCTTACTTCAATGGACGCTCGGTGACCTGACCAACCTCGTAGGTGCTTTTCTCACGAACCAGCTGCTGATACAAATGATCATTGCTGCTTACATGCTTTTGGTTGACGTGACACTGTGCACACAATACGCTCTCTACTACCGGGAGCCGCTTCCTCCACGCATTTCACCAGCGTTCCCTACGGAGCGCTCGCCCCTGATAGGGGCGTTGTACAGGCCAGCCCACACCTCGACCACAGGTACCATGGCGATGGCTTCTACGTCGCGATCACGGCATGTGCCCTCGAGCGTGTCGCGGCAAGCACTGCGCACGAGGTCCCTGGATCCATGGATGGTGTACCGCGTCAGACCACATCGTTCGTCGAGGCGAACACGCGCCCAGCGACAGAGTGAATCTACAGATCAAGTAAGGAGCAAGCGAGCGGGCTCAGTGGAACGAGGTCGACGTTCAAAAGCGCATGCCTCCTGGGCGCCTGCATCCGTGGACCAAGACGAGTCATCATCCGCTCGAGGCCGCGCGCGTGAACGGAAAGCAGCCATACGGCGAGGTGCCACCGTGGCTTTATTGGGCGTAGGGTTTTTTATCTCGGTGGGCCCAACCAGCAAGCCTGACGCCCTTGCTCCCGTGGATCCTGTGGCCCATCCTCGCGTCCTGACACACACGTCGTCGGCTACCTCTATACCTCCTGCTGTGCGCCATCCTATCCTGCTGTACATACCCGATAGGGAGCTGTGGACCGCGCCGCGACGCGGTCGGACAGACCCTGCGCCCCCTTTCAGTGTCATCATTGGCCGCATTTTTGCTTGGTTCTGCACGGTGTTGTATATGACATCGCGCCTGCCACAGATATGGACGAATTTCCAGCGCCGTTCCGTGCGGGGATTATCGATGCTACTGTTCTTGCTGGCCTTTTTCGCCAATCTCTTGTATTCGATCAGCATTCTCTCGAATCCCAAAGCCGTGGGACCCGACAGGTACGAGTACCTGTCTGAAAGTCTGCCTTTTCTGTTGGGCAGCAGTGGTACTCTTATTTTTGACCTGGTCATCCTCGTCCAGTATGCCATGTGGCATGACAAGCATACTCCAGCGCCATCCTCTCCATGACGCAGATACCGTACCATACCTCATGCAACCTATATCAAATCACGGAAAATGGCCTCTTGCAGGGCGTCCGGTGTCGGACGAGCAGCAATGGCATGTGGCTCGAATCCTAGGGTCTCGTGCACCCATTGTGCCGTCGTCCGACCGATGCATGCCACTTTGCATCCCTGATGCGCTTCTTGCGACACAATCCACCGACGATGAACAAGTTCCTGCAGGGCGTAATTACCACCACTGGGCGAGAAAAACACGATCCAGTCGGGCCGGACTTCTGTCGGCGCCGACGCGGGCGTGGCGAGTACATCAAGGTTTCCCTCTCGCGCATGCCCTAATATTCCATGATGTTCTCGCTGCCGCTGCGTAGCTGACGGCATTGAGCCGGACAGGGCTCCATCAGACATGTGCCGGGGAATATCGCGCGCAAGAAGGGCGCAGTTGTCTTCAAAGCCCGGGCTTTTGTCCGTCACATACACGACCAATTCATCGAGTGTGACAGGTGCGTTGTGAGCCTGCAATGTGTTGATCAGGGCCGGCGAACGCTTGTCACCGACAAGGTACAAGAAGCGCCGTGGCTCTCGGCTTTGGTTCATGTCTCGCATCATGTGCAGAGCCAAGCTCTCGGCATTTCCCGCTTCGGCGCCGTGTATGGTAGTTGGTTTGAAAGGAGTTGCCACCTGAATGTTTTGCAAGGCCTTGGCGGTGGCTGGCCCCACGACGTAAAAAGGCACTTGGCCTAGCACCCTCATGCGCTCTAGGTGGATTTCTTGCTGTACATATAGCTTTCGGTATACGCGCAAACACGCTTTTTGCCATGCCTGGACGGCCTTTTGACTTGTCATGATCACACCATCATAGTGGGTGGTATGGTGGTACATGCCAAGTAGGGCCTGGTCCAATTCATCTGCGTGTACTGTGACATGCGTGAGGATCGGGAAACTGACAACGCGGAATTCAAGATCTTTGAGCTCATGAGGGCACATGTGGTGCGTCATAAGATAAAGATCGTCGTCCGCTGACGATTCTGGAGCCGGTCGCGACTCGGTTGCGGTGTGCTCCGGGCATGCCAGGCTGTTATCATTCCTGGGTGCGCTTGATGCAGCACTTGGCGTATTGAGGGTAGCACGGTCATGAAAGGACGTGCGGAGAGTTCCGAATGCGTCATGATACGGATCTGTGCCCTGATGAACAGGCACAGGCTGTCGAAGAAGCAGGACGCGCACGGGCTCGGAACGCCCATGCTGCATTTTTTTAAATCCGAGCTAGATCTGCAAGCGAATGTCATGGGCGGCCTATGCACGTCCTTATAAAACCCTACATAAGGGCGCGCGGCCCCCGCGTGTCAGAGCCCCGCGTGCTAGGCGCCTTGTACAGGGCTGCAAAGCCACGTGGCAAGGAAGCCGATTCTCGGTGCATGTGACCATGCGGTGCCTACAGGTGGGCTCGTGCTGGCACTCAATGGGCTGGCACGATTCGGCCGGATAAATGTCCGAACACACGGTCCGGGTGGGCGTGCTGCATTTGATATAAGACGGGCGAGTCGATCGACGGCACGTTGGTCTTTTTCCCATTCATACATAACTTCGAGATGCTGTCCCTCACTATCCCCCGTGCTGCTCTCCGGTCGGCGACGGCTCCCCGCCAGTTTGCCGCGGCCGCTTCGTCGGTGCGCTACTCGTCGACGAAGTCGCTTGCTGAGGCTGTCGGCGAAATTGTACCTGCCAAGCGTGAGCAAATGGCTCGCATCAAGTCGCAGTACGCCGAGGCTCCTCTCGGCCAGAGCAACGTTGGCCACCTGATCGGTGGTATGCGTGGCCTCAAGTGCATGCTCTGGGAGGGCTCGGTCCTTGACGCCGAAAGTGGTATCACCTTCCACGGTAAGAGCATCCCTCAGTGCCAGAAGGAGCTGCCCACTGCCAAGGACATCGGCCGCCCTGGTGAGGAGATGCTGCCCGAGTCGATGCTCTGGCTTCTGCTGACCGGCAAGGTGCCGACGGCCGAGGAGGCCAAGGGCCTCTCGCAGGACCTCATGTCCCGCGCCAAGCTCCCTAGCTTCGTGGAGAAGACGATTGACACGTTCCCCAAGTCGCTTCACCCCATGACGCAGTTCTCGGCGGCTGTGTCGACGCTGAACCACGACAGCAAGTTTGCTGCCGCTTACAACGCCGGTGTCAAGAAGACTGAGTTCTGGCAGCCTACCCTCGAGGACACGCTTGACCTCATTGCTCGTCTCCCTGCTATTGCCGCCCGTATCTACTTCAACGTGTTCGGCAAGGGTGATGGTAAGCAGCACATTGATCCCAGCATGGACTTTGCCGAGAACTTCTCGCACATGCTCGGCTACGGCGACAAGGAGGGTCTGACGGACTACCTCCGTCTCTACCTGTCTGTGCACGGTGACCACGAGGGTGGTAACGTGTCGGCTCACACGTGCCACCTGGTCGGCAGTGCCCTCTCGGACCCTTACTTGGCCTACGCCGCCTCGCTGAACGGTCTGGCTGGTCCCCTGCACGGTCTTGCCAACCAGGAAGTGCTTAACTGGATCCTTGAGGTCCAGCGTGACGTGGGTGACACGCCAACGGACCAGCAGATCACGGACGCTCTCTGGGCTACGCTCAAGAGTGGCCGTGTCGTGCCTGGCTACGGTCACGCTGTCCTCCGTCAGCCCGACCCTCGTTTCACGGCTTTGTACGGCTTCTGTGACAAGCGTGCCGAGTTGCAGAGCTCGCCTACCGTCAAGCTGGTGCAGCGTATCTCGCAGCTCGCCCCGCCTGTGCTCAAGGAGCACGGCAAGACCAAGAACCCCTTCCCCAACGTGGACGCTGCCTCGGGTGCGCCGCTCTACACGTACGGCCTTGACGAGTTCAAGTTCTACACGGTTCTCTTTGGTGTGTCGCGTGCATTCGGTGCCCTGCCCCAGCTCGTGTTCGACCGTATCCTTGGTCTTCCGATCGAGCGCCCCAAGTCGCTCTCGATGGACGCTCTTGAGCAGCTTGTCAAGAAGTAAACGAGCAGACGCTGATCTGTCTCGAAGACCATATGTCAATATTATATAACAGCTACTAGTCGAAAACGATGAGTGGATTTATGTGGTCTTTGGCGAATAAATAGTTGCCGCGCTTTGCGTCGTGCTCCAAAAACTCCGTGGGATGTTGAATGAGAGTGCCGCAGCATCGTTGCAGTTGGGCAGCCATGTTCTCGACTTGCTCCGGTGCAAACATGTCGGTGCCGTTAGGCGCTGAGCCGTCTGTGACAGAACGTCCCACACGGTCATGATGCTGCATGGCGACTTTGTATGATGCCCAAGCCTTGATTTCGTCGTCTGGCACACAGCGGAACACTTGGCGGTATATGACGGTGTTATGTGTGGCCACAGCCTTCCACACGTCATACTGCGCCACGGGGTCGAGCAAACATTTGGGTACCACCTGGGGTTGTTCGTCTTGCGATATCTGTACATTATCACCCCGCTCCATAGCATCCACGTCCCAACCCACATGCTCGTGCATCAGTCGCATACGTAAGGTGTGTGGGAACCGACCCACTTGAAATGCTTCACCAGCCATGCGGCTCATCAGCACATCGTGGTCTTGTACAACACACGCCAATTCTGAGTCTCGGTCGCCGCGTTGACTGCGCTCATTGATGTTGGCACTGCCAATGATGGCCAGGCGATCGTCCACGATCATCACTTTGTCATGAGGGTACACTTGTTCTGTAACCAACTGGCCATGGCGCATTCGACCCCATTGGCGCAGGGAATAGAAGCCAATGTAGGCATGTGGATCTATGCCCACGGACTCGAGACGCGCGAAGATCGAGTGGGGTCCACGTGCGATCGACAAGTACTGCAAGGCCGAGATAATTCGCACGGACCCACTTTCCGGATGGTCGTACTCCATCGGGAAACCAGGCGTGGCTGGAATCAAAATGATGGCCCGCCATGGTGTGCGCTCGCGATGAGCACGCACGATACGCTCTACCAGTGCAAGACCAATACTGTTTTCGATTTCCGTGCTTTCCATGACCGTGGACGTGACAAAGAACTGGTTCTCCACATACACGAAGTGCTCGCTTTGCTCAATGGCTTTGAGGTACGCGTTTTGGATGGAGTGTTCCACCGTTTTGGGCGTGCTCAAGCTCCAGGGACCGCCTGAACGGCAAATCTGCACATCGCATGTGCCTTGCACACCAAAGCGCCTCACCTCGTCATCCGTAAGGTCGGACGGCGGGAGCAAGAAATCCATACGCCGAGTGTGTTTTTTGGATCGGAGTAACATATTCCATCGTTGGCAAAAGTGACGACACAGGTCACGCGCAGGCTGGCCGAGAATCTGGACGCCCACATCATGCCACGGCATACGTGGCACCTTGTCGCGTGGCAACAAATCCATCTCGGGCTTTGTGAGAATCTGCCACTCGACTTTGCGCTCGTTCGCATAATCCTGTCCAGGCCAGATATGAGCCTCGGCGCCGTTTATCGCGGGTCCTAACAGGGATGGGTCAGTGGTAGTGCTCGGACCCATCGCCGCATCGTCCACGAGCGGGTGAGACGGTGTGTCGTAACGACCAAAGCACAGGTCGAACCCACCCATAAAGGCCACCATCTGGTCCACGACACAGAGCTTCTCATGATGTGCCCAATAGAAGGTGCCTGTTTTCAAGTGGCTGGGAGAACGTTGCACGACAATATTGGGGTGTAATTCCATGAGGCGCGACTTGGCGTACGCCGAATCGGTTGGTGTAAACAGATTTGATACTTCGTTATAGAGAATCACATAGACAAGGACACCTTCCGATGCCTTTTTCTGCAGCAAATGATCGAGGCGCCATTCGGGTGTGCCTGGGCGGCGCAAGTACATTTCCGGCGAGAGCCACCAATCGTGGATGTAGATGCAATCACGGGCGTGCAGCAATGCCTCGGACAAGTTCCAGTAGTAGTCACGGCCATCCACCAGCCATTGGATGGCGACGCAACGACGAATCGGCGCAAAGCTACCGAATCGCGTCTGCTTCCCGAAGGGATTATGATGTGCAGCCCACTGGATACTGAGCAGGAATTGCTCTAACTCGCGTTCATTCTTGGCCGTCAGTTTCAATTTGCGTTCTGCGTTGTACAAGTTGAATCGGTGCCGCCTGACATAGTCACCGATCGTCCCTGTGGAAGTGCGATGCGTCTCGGGCCACCCTAGCTTGCCTTCATTGTCTTCCTCGACCTCGTCTTTCGGTGCATGCTTTAAGGATGCAGGACGTAATGCGTGTTTTTGAACGACCTTGAACTCTTGATCCATGAGAAACACGTCGTACAGGCGCAGGCTATGAGCCTCTTCCACAATGATAATATAGCTCTCGCGTACAATGAACCATTTAGGGATGCGGCGCTTGGGTCTTTGTACGAGGGATTGAGTGTCGCGCCACGAACTTTTTGATTTGATTTGCAGGTATCCCTGTTTTCCAAGGTAGCCATCGAGAGACGCCACTTGCAGTCCCATGGCACTGATTTCAAGGAAGCGACATAGGCGATTTGCCTCTGGACGAAACATGGCAAACTTGATCAGTTTCTCCAGGTAGTCTGTGAGTGCCTGGCGGTACGTGCGTTCCTGGGCCTCTTGATGCTCCTTGGCCGTTTTGCCATCCTGCTGTTGCCTCTGCCGGGTGAATCGATTTGTGAAGCTTCCTTTGGGAAAGCTGGGGAGATTCCCTTCTGATTCTGTTTCAGAGGAGAAGGACTTGTACAACGTATTGGCTACGCTGTGCGTCCGATAGTACGCGTGAAGGTTGAAAAAGTCGCGCACTTCACGATAAATTACCCAGGATACCATACCGTACGCATAGCTGAGCTCTAGGCGGTACACATGGTGACCGGAGCTATGCGAGTTGTACGTGTCCGTCACTTGGACACGCACGTACTGCAGCAGGACAGGTATGCGGGGAGCGTTGTTCTCATCGCGCTCGAGACGCATCTTGAGCAGAGCAGCGCTCATCAAGCCCGTTTGGAGATCTGATACCATGCTGATGGAATTGGATCGGTGCTCGCACTGGGGCGTCGACGCATGCTGCCGTCGCCAAAGGGATCGGAGGGAGATGCGTGCACTGTTGGGGGGCAGGTCCTGTATGGTGGGCGATGAGTGGGTATCTGGGGCCGCTCTGCCGGCCTGCTGCCTAGGCTCTTGAGCTGCTTCGGTATATGGACGCGACGCATCCGGAGGGATGCGTGTCGGTGCCGTGGACATCGACGTGGACGCCCGACCGAGCTCGTTGAGTGGTTTCATCTCCACATCCACACACACACCGCCTTGGGTTGGCGCGAGCCCCGATCATGTACGTAGGCCGAGCTACTGACGCGTAGGGCGCCCACAGACTTTTTGCAGGTGTGTGGCCATCTGACTGACAGCAGCGAGGGATTGATATTGTGCAAAGGGCGATTGATGAGGATGTGAAGCACCATTATCAGGAGGCGTACACGCAGTATCAAAACAGCCTCGATTATTTCATGATGGCGCTCAAGTACGAAAAAAACGACAAGCTCAAGCAGTTGATCCGGTCGAAGTTTGTTGAGTACTTGGACCGAGCTGAGAAGCTCAAGGAGCATCTGGGCAAGGTGGCGCAGGCGGAAACCTCGGATGGCGGCAAAGGCGTCGCGGGCTCCAAGAGTGATTCGGAGGACATGGATGCTGAGACGCGCAAACTGCGATCTGGGCTATCGAATGTGATTCTGACGGAGCGCCCCAATGTCAGTTGGGACGATGTGGCGGGTCTTTCGAGCGCCAAGGATGCCCTCAAAGAGGCTGTGATTCTCCCAATCAAATTTCCGCAGTTGTTCACGGGTAAGCGCAAGCCATGGAGTGGGATTCTGCTCTATGGACCGCCTGGCACGGGCAAGTCGTATCTGGCCAAGGCTGTGGCGACGCAGTCGAACAGCACATTTTTCAGTGTCTCGAGCTCGGATCTTGTGTCCAAATGGATGGGTGAGAGTGAGCGCCTGGTCAAGCAGCTCTTTGCGATGGCGCGCGAAGCGCGGCCGTCGATCATATTTATTGATGAAGTGGACTCGCTGTGCGGTACGCGTGGCGAAGGAGAGAGCGAGGCGAGTCGGCGCATCAAGACGGAGTTTCTCGTGCAGATGAATGGGGTGCACAACGACCACGAAACAGAGGTGCTGGTGCTGGGCGCCACCAACATTCCATGGGCGCTGGACTCGGCCATCAAACGCCGCTTTGAGAAGCGCGTGTACATCCCGCTACCTGAGCTTGATGCGCGGCGGCGCATGTTTGAGCTCAACATCGGCTCGACGCCGTGCACACTCACGCCCCGGGACATTCGGACGCTCGCGGCACAGACCGAGGGGTACTCGGGTGCTGATGTGGCTGTGGTCGTGCGTGAGGCCCTCATGCAGCCGGTGCGCCGTGTCATGAATGCGACGCATTTCAAGCAGGTGCAGGAAGTGGACGACGATGGCACGGCGCGTACGCGCTACATGCCATGCTCGCCTGGTGATCCTGATGCGCGCGAAATGACGTGGATGGACGTTGAATCTGACCAACTCCGGGAGCCCCACCTCGTGATGAACGACTTTCTCAAGGCGCTGCATGCCGTCCGGCCCTCTGTGTCGGCGGCCGATATCCAAAAGCACCTCGACTTTATGCGGGAATCCGGGGCCGAATAAGCTACTTATAGCACTCTTACTCCAGCAGGGCGCGCTCTCGCGATTTGCGCGACGCACCGTACAAGCGCACGAGGCTCGGCTTGATGCGCTCGTCGAGTGGCACGGCGTGCATCTGCTCGATCCAGTGCATCTTGTCTGCTTCTGGCACGGCCTCGGTCGGCAGCGCCTGTGCCGCCGCCGACGCCCACACCGGCATCTGCGCGGCAAAGTCGGTCGCGAGCGTGCGCATCGTCGACACGACGACCGGCATGTTTTCGGGCGGAAAGTGCGTCACGAGGCCATGCATGAGCGCGCGGCAAGTCTCTGCGCCATGCTCGCCCACGACCGTGTGGACAGTGTCGGCGTGTGTGCGGTCCGGCACGGGCACCTCGTGCGCGTACTCGACGATGGCACGCACGACATCGGCAGCGATGCCCACGACGCCAGGAGAGAGCGCTGCGAGCGCCTGGAGGGCCATCGCATAAGCTTGGGTCAGCAGCGGTGGCATACCGAGCAACAAACTCGGTGCCGCTTGGATCGTCACGAGGCACGAATGCAGGTAATCATCCAGCACGTCGGACATGGCATCGGGCGACGGCGCACTGCGGAGCATCGTGCCTATCTTGTGTGTGACGCGCTCGAACGCCTGTCCCAGCTGCAGGCACAGCGTGCTGTCAGCGCGTTGTCCGTACTGGTCGATCGACTTGCCGACGATCCACACGTAGCCCGAGAAACCCGTCGACTCGAAGCACGAAGCGAAGCGGTCGAGCAGAGCCGGCATCGTCGGCACGGCCCGCTGATCGAAGAAGATGAGCGCGCGGCGGATCAAAGCCGATGTGCGCTCAGAAATAAAAAACACGTCGCCGTAGCGCTCCAGCAGACGGTCCAGGATGGCATACGCCTGCGTGCACGTAGCGGCACACGCCTCAGGCAGTGTGCTTGCGAGCGATACACCCATGATCTGCAGAATACGAGCCAGCTGCTCCATGCGATCAGCTGCGCGCATCAGGTCAGGCTTCGTGGCCGACGGCAGCTGGCACACTTCGTGCACATTCTCCAGCAGCGGCTGTGCCAGTTGGACCAGCGCCTCGGTCGCTGCGGCCGGCGGCATGGCCGTTACGACATGAGCCAGCGCCTCGGACACGGACAGCAAGTCATCCACGGCGAGCGTGGCATGCACGCCGCGGAAAAAGTGCATGAGCTGGTCAAAGTACGGCACAAGGTGCTCGCGGCAGTCCTGGCACAAAAAGTCCATGGCCTGGGCGGCCGCCGCGGCAATGTCCCTGTCGGAGCCATCAAAGCCCGTCGTGATAAACGTAAGTACCCCGCTTAGGTGCTCAGGATGATCCGCGACCCACTCGGTATAGCGCGACATGACAAGCAGGCCTGCATACCGCAGGCGGGGATGCGGCGGCAGGCGCGGGACGAGGGCAAACACACGCGGCACCACCTCGCTCGTTGCCACATCGACTTGGCCGCCCATGGAGCGCATGGAGAAGAGAGGCGCCTCCATGTCTTGCCATCGCAGCTCCGGCGAGGCTTGGGCGAGCGCCGACTCAATGACCTCGAGCGAGCGCGCAAGGCACGCCTCTGCACCCAGCACGTAGCAGCAGTCCTTGAGCGTGTCGCCCATATAGTGCCGGAAGCTCCGGAAGTCATCACGCTCTTGACCTGTCAAGTCCGTGTCGTCGTCAGGGAATCGTAGGTGTCGTAAAATCACAGCAAAGAGCTGCTCGAACACGTCGCGGAACGGCAGTGCAGCCGGGTTGCCCTGCTCGAGCGCACGATGGACGTCCGTCGCGAGCAGGTACCAGAAACGGAAGGTGATCTGCACAATGTCCAAGTCATGATACGACGCACAGTCAAGCGCCGCCTGCACAATGGGGAGCAGGGCCTGGGGGTGCTGCAGCGCCAGCGCATGGTACGTCTCGCCAGCCTGCACAAAGATGCGACATAGGCCACGCACACGGTCTTCGTCATCGCCCGCAGCCATCAGCGCCGGGCGCAGCGACTCGATGCGTGGCAGCAACCATTCGATCACGCCCTGGTTCTCCTCCAGTTCCTGGGTCTCGTTGATGAGGTCGCACAGCACATCCACAGCTGTATCAAAGAGCTGCTCATCTTGCAGCGCATCAAATGTGCATGAAAGCAGCGGCGTCTCGGCTAGCTGCATGGCTGTGACTTCGCCCGTCTTGAGCCAGCTCCGCAGGCACGCGAAAATCATCGCTTGGATCGTAGACGTCACACCATCCGCCTGGATATACATGACAAGCACCTGGAGCGCGGACATCGCATGCTGTGTCAAAAGTTGAGATACTCTGTCATGGTACGTGGTATTGTCCATTGGGATGCGGTGGTTCATCGACACCTCCTCGGGCAGGACAGTCAAAAACTCAAGGAGCACACCGACCGTAGAGGGCGCACCGCCGAATCGCTCAATCATACCTGGAACCACATTCCCCCAGCGTGCCTCGCTCATCTGAAGAGCCAGGGCTGCCAGCGCCAAGCACAACTGCGTCTGAATCACGCGCGGTCCTGTCGCGTACATGTCGAGCGCATGCAGAAGTGTATCACGCAGCTGCTCCTGCGACGCGCCTTCGAGCTGCTCAAGGTCAAAGGTAACCTTGGAGCGAAACGTCTGAGCGGAAAAGAGCCGCGACTCGAGAGGCACGTCTTGCGCAAGCAGAAGTGTATTGGCTGTGCTCCATGCCTGCGGCGTTTTTTGGAACTGCAGAAGCGCCTGATTCGCCTGCTGCTTGGCCTGCGCGTCCGGATTGTGGTATAGCGCTTGCAACGCAGCTAACACAGACGACACATCAGGGGATGTAGCGGCCGCCTCACTCATTCCAAGGAACGAGTGAAAAAGGTAGGAACTTGGGTGTTGTTCGCGGGCGTAGCTTCCACCCACACTTCCTGGACATTATGTAATCACTAGCTAGTCGTTCCCTCGACACGCTGGTACGCTCTGATCTGCGAGTCCTTCCCACTCACTTCGGAGGACACAGCAACATGTACAGCCCACTATCCTCAAAGCACCAATTTGGCGATGGCCAGGCGAAGACGTGCTCAAGTAGACGCGCGGCGGTGGGACGGCGGTCCGGGTCAATCTCGAAGCAGTTGCGCAAAAAGTGGGCGGCCGGTTTCGAAATCTTTACATCTTTCGGCACAGGCGGCGCACGACGTTCAGCACCGATCTTGAACATGGCCTGCACGGCCTCTTCGTCCGACCAGGGCCTGCGGCCAGCCAGCATTTCCAACACAACACAGCCCAGACTCCAAATATCGACTTTCGCGCTGTATCCTTTGCGCGATAGACTCACGACCTCTGGAGCCATCCAAAATATACTTCCCTGGAGCGACATGTTTTCCACATTGGCATAGATGTCTTCGCTGCGACGCACCGTGCCGAAATCAGAAATTTTGCACGTGCCTTGATAGTCCACCAAGAGGTTGTCCGCCTTCAGGTCACGGTGCAAAATGCCCTGCTTGTGGAGATACGCCAAGCCCTGGAGCGTCTGGTTCAGAAAGGAGCTGGTCATGTCCTCTTCAAACTTGCCGTACCGACGCAAGCAGCTGCCGATGGACCCACCGGGGACGTACTCCAAAAAGATACTTAGCGTGTCCAGCGTCTCTTCGAAGCCAAGGCACGTCACGACGTTGGGATGATCGAGGTCCTTGAGCGTCTCAATCTCCGACTTGAGGGCTGACACAATGCTGCGCTGCCTCGATGAGTCACGGTCTGCCGCTGTGCGAGGCAGCTCTACTTGTTTCACCGCAATCATCTCACCTGTCGTGGCATTGAGTGCGAGATACACACGGCCATAGGTGCCTTTGCCAATCAAGTCGCCCTTGACCCACCTGAACACCGGCTGCGTGTCGGGGTCCGTCGACCCGTGGGTATTGCCATCGGGCACGATACCGACCGAGTTGGCACCGTTCGTGCGCATTTCCACCATACGTCCACCCCATAGTTTCGTGCTCTTTCGTCGGCTCAGAACCTCTTCATTCTTCAGCTTGTTTCGACGCTCTTCCTGCTTGGTCTTTTCTAGAAGCTGGCGTCTGTTTTGCGCAATGATGCGGATCGAATGGTGCTGGTGTCGTGAAAGACCACGGGGTGCACGTCGGTGCTTGGTCGACGGCGTCCCACCGGCCACAATGCGGTCCTCTTTCTGGGCAGACAGCGGCGTTTCGCTACTAGTCTGGGGCGAGAGAGCCATGTCGCTGAGGGGCTGGTCCAGATCGTGGCGGGGAAACAGGTTGTCCAGTTGCTCATACAGTTCCTCCGGAGGCGGGCGGAATGCCCAGCTCTGTCGATGGCTGTCTTGCGACGATTTCGAGGCGACCGTGGTTGCCGAAGCCTGGGACGGCGCTTTGGGCTCAGGAGGCGGGGAAATAGAGAGAGTAAGAACGGGCCGAGAGGCGTCGCGGGGTGTGAGAGTACTAGGCGACGGGCGCAATGTATCTGCATCGCGCGGACGACTTGTGAGAGTCGATGCGTCCAGGGGTTGCGCAAAAGTGCCGCCGAGCGTATCGTCGGCAAATGAGTCGAAGGCAGGTGCGTCCAAGTTCGAAGCATTTTTGCGTTCCTGCGACACACGCAAATGTGCCATCAAACGCTGCATGGAGCTGTCACCGCCGTGATCTGACTGCGTCGACCGGTCCGAGGATATGTGATCAGTCGACTCCGAGTGCGTGTCTTGGCGCCAGGGCGACATTTGAGCCGAAGCTGGAGAAGCCGAGCTGATGGGCGAGGGCATGGGCAGAGGCCGCGGACCCGAGCTGCTTTCACTGCGGTGTAGGACGGGTGGCGTGTAATTAGGGTATACGTTCTCGTCCTGGGGCGACCCAACATCGCTGGAGCTGGAAAGGGCGGGTGGTTTCGACGGCTTCAGCACGCGTCGAGGGACAGTTTCGTCAGGGTCGCGTTTGAAAGGTGCGTCGAGTTGAAAGGACGCTGGCCGTCCATTGGGTGCCGTCGTGGGCGCATGATGGGTCGATGGGGCGGGTCGGCTGCTCGACATGCCATGCACGGAAATAGGGCGTGGCGATCCTCGTAGAGCCTTGTCGTCCATATTCGATGTCGGCACCAGCATGCCCGGCTGCAGATACGGAAAACTCGGGGCCTGTGAGGGCGGCAGGACCACGGCGGGGGACATGTGTCGGTTCGTAAGCGGGGGCAGAAATGTGTCTTTGATATGCTGTGGTGCTCCTGCTGGCGCTGTAGGGATCCATGGCTGGCGCCGCGGGACGACGTTCCGAGCCACGTTGGGTGGCGCATAAGGCACCGGCGGGGGCTGATGAGATGCATACAACGAATCGCCCGGCCATGCGAGGTTCGCGGGAGCCGTGTGCTGTGGCACTAAGATGGGCGACGCGTACACGACGGGTGCTTCATGAGGTTCATCAGAGACCGCGCGGCGTTGGAGGACGCGAAACTTGACTGTGCCTTTATCGTCGCCGAACTGGAGACACAGGGACAGGAGGGTATCATCATCGATGAGCGGAGAGTTTCCCACATCCGACTCACCAATCTCTGTGCGAATCAAGCCCCACTGAGACAAGTCTTTCCAGGGCAGTTTGAGTTTACGCAGAATCATCTCACGGATGGTTGGCGCGGAATCGATGCCGGTGACGTTGACGACGGAAAAGGACTCATTGTCTAGTGTCGCCTGGATAATGACACGGTCCGCCGAGTCAGTGCTCGATGGCGTCGAGCCCTGGCTGTGGATGCTCGAGGCTGAATACGGCCGTGACATGTACGCGTTCGTGGGCGGCAGTGGCGCTGGGCCGGCCATGCTCATGGGTGTGCGGCGTGGTGAGGTAGCCTGTGGCCACACGATTTCGTCGCTACTTGTGTGCGAGTGCCCGCGCGAATGGCTGCTCAGGCCACTGACATGCCCCGGCGGTAGGACTGGCCGTCTTCCATTTTCGTCGTGGTGGGCTCCAGGCTGCTGGTATGTCACCATCGCGCTGGCACGAGGCACGCCCTGAATGGTGTGTGCATACGGCGCGTGTAACGCTGCACGCTGCTCACTCCATAAATGCATGCACTGTGACTGGATGGGCAAGGGTGGTGCGGGAAATGGCAGAACGTGGTGGTTTGGGCGTTTCGGGTTTGTTGGCAGGGCCCAGCCCAAAAATTGTGGATTTAGACCGGTGCAATTGGACGCGTCCCATTTGTGACAGCCATGCATCGAGATGGCCACGGCGCCTCGATACGTCGCTTAGCGCACGAACGACGAGGTGCCGAGCATGCGCAAGATGAGCATGTCCATGGACTGCGGCCAGTGTCAGATGCCAACTTGTTTGCGTGGTCTGCCGTGATTCATGCGCCCGCTGACGGTGCGTATGACGGCGGCCGTTTCGAGATCGATATTCAGGTGCCGGATGCATACCCCATCAAGCCGCCGACCATGCGCTTCCGCACACGCATCTTCCATCCGAACGTGCATTGGAAAAGCGGTGAAATCTGTCTAGACGTGCTCAAGACGCAGTGGTCGCCGGCATGGACGCTGCACAGCGCCTGTACCGCCGTGGTGGCCCTGCTCGATGCACCGGAGCCAGACAGCCCACTGAACGTCGACGCGGCCAACCTCCTACGAACAGGCGATCTTGTCGCGTACCGATCCATGTGTGCGATGTTCACGCGTTTCTACGCCATGTAGCGCACGGGTTCTCTCTCTATCCACACACAACGTACATACCCTTAGCAGCAACCGCCCTTCTTTGGCTGGCCACCGTCGTCAGTGGATGGCTGGACGGAGATCGTCTCACCGCCGCTGGGCTTAATGACATCGTCTGACGACTGCAGTGCCTTGTTCGACACGATATGGTAGATTTCCGTCAGAATGTTTTGGAAGGCCTGCTCCACGTTGGAGGCGTCCAGGGCCGAGGTCTCGATGAACGACAGGTTGTTTTCGGCCGCAAATGCCTTTGCCTCGTCGGTCGGCACAGCACGCAGGTGCTTCAAGTCGCTTTTGTTGCCGACCAGCATCACAACAATGTTGCTGTCCGCATGGTCACGCAGCTCCTTGAGCCAGCGCGACACGTTGATGTACGTCGAATGCTTGGCGATGTCGTAGACAAGCAGCGCACCCACAGCTCCACGGTAATAAGCGGACGTGATCGCGCGGTAGCGCTCCTGACCGGCCGTGTCCCAAATCTGTGCCTTGATCGTCTTGCCGTCCAAGTTGATGCTGCGAGTCGCGAATTCCACACCAATAGTGCTGCGGCTATCAAGGCTGAACTCATTGCGCGTGAAACGAGACAGCAGGTTCGACTTACCCGTGCCCGAGTCACCAATCAGCACCACTTTGAAAAGATAGTCATAGTTCGACTCGGCTGCCATTCTCGTGGATGCTCGTTGTCGTAACGCACACGTTGACATGACACGCGGGCTCTCTGGGGCACTCACTATCTCGGCCGAAGTTGACTACCAGGACGCGTCGCGCTACTTTGGCATGACATTTCGCCACCGCCGCACTAAATTTTGTACACCATGTCTGGGGTGAGCTGCTGCATCCACGTACCTTCAGCGATCATGATCTGATTATCTTCACTCATTGCTTCTAGTGCATTGCGTGCATCCTCCTCGGGGATGGGCGTGGGACCTGCCGCGTTCACGGCCTCCAATAGCGTCGCTAACGGTACATACTCTTCCTCAGCAAATGTCGTAGACAACGCCTCGGCTGCACGTACACGGAACTCTCGCAGAGCAGACGAGGTAGTACGCGACACTGATGGTGGCGCTGGGGCCTTCGTCTCTGCCCGTGTCGAGGCTCGCGTGACGTATGGCGCTTGCCGCGTTGGCTGCCCACCGAGCTGCCGATCTGCCTCGTCTTGGTCCATGTCGTCTGAATCAAAGCCATCATCTGCCTCGTCCTCGTCCTCTTCGTCATCTACTCGTCGTGTTTTCCGGCGCTTGGTTGTCTTGGTATGCATGACCTCTTTGAAGAGAGCATAACGCAGAATCGCCTCAGCTGCCTCAGCATCTTGCTCTTCCACCACCTGGCTCAGGCGCGCCTTGGCATACGCCGTCGCTAAGCGGATCAGCGTCTCTAGCGTACGGGCTGTCAAGGGCGCAGTGCGGCGCATATTTCCGCCCTGCTCGTCATTGCGCAAGTTGGCATACACATTCGAAATCCACGCGGCGGCTCCAGGCGACAGGACCGGCGCGATACGCGACTTGGCGTATTGCAAGTACTTTTTCACAAAAGTGATCGACAGAACCTGCTGCCGCTGGTCGCCTTGGATGCCCATGTGCAAGAGGGGGTTGTATTTCTCAAAGGGCGACTCATCTTCCTGCGTCTGATCCGCTGCTTCATCGTCAGGGCCGCCTCCGACGTCGAGGACTTGATCGAGGCTGTCTTTGGCAGGCACACCCGCTGGCTGGCCAGGCTGAACGTAGCGATGCATACGCAGGACATGCTCAGAAATCATGCGGTCGCGTTTCTCGTCAATGTCGTCCGTAATGACAAACAGCAAGTCGAAACGCGACAGCAACGAGTCTGGCAGCGCAATATTCCGGCCAGGTTCCTTGTGCACGTCGTACTGACCATAAATGGGATTCGCAGCGGCAATGACGGAGCAGCGAGCATTGAGCGTAGTGTGGATACCTGCCTTGGCGATCGTCACCGTCTGCTGCTCCATGACTTCGTGGATCGTGACGCGGTCCACATCAGACATCTTGTCAAACTCGTCAATGCACACGACGCCACGATCCGCCAGGACCATAGCACCCGCCTCCAGACGCCGCTCACCCGTTTCGCGATCGGTCGTGACGGCTGCAGTCAAACCAACACCACTGCTGCCACGGCCCGTCGTGGCAATCGCCAGAGACGCCGTGTTCAGCACGAAGCGCAGCATCTGACTCTTGGCGGTGGATGGATCACCCACCATGAGGATGTTGATATCGCCACGAATGTGTGTGCCATTTGCGAGGTTCTTTTCCTGGCCACCGAGGAGCATGAGCAAGACGGCGCGCTTCAAGTAGTCATGCCCAAAGATGGACGGAGCGAGCGACTGGGCGAGCAAGTCAAACACATCTTCCCGCCGTGATATTTTGTTGATGTTGCGGATGTCCAGGTCTGTGAGCGGCAGCTGTGAGATGCCTCCGCCGGCCTTGTTCGACAGCACATAGACGTAGTTGCCGATCATCAGTGTTCGGAATGTAGACGTGGTGCTTTGACCCACGCGATTACCGAGCGACTTGTACATACCCACGAGCTGGATGCGGTCGCCCGGCTTGACCTGGTCGACGAGGTCGTCATCCATGACCACATCGATGCTGCGTGGCAACTGTCCTGGCGGCGCCCGTTCCGGCATTTCCTGAATGCTGATCATCTGGTGATCGCGGAACGTGCACAAGCCATATTCGGTCGTGAGCCTGTTCCCGCTCTCGTCAGTCGTTGGATACGTGCTCGTGGTCGGCGGGCCCGTGCCGTACATGGTCGCATCGCGATACTCACGCATATGGAAACGCGACGTCGTATCGCAGTAATGCACGGAGCGGACAATTTTGGGCCGCACCAGCGAGCACCGTGTCACAATACCTTCGAGTGACATCATTTTTCCGAGGTGCATACTGCGCAGCATGCGCGTGTTCACATGGTTGTCACCGAAGCTCCCGCGGAGCCCAATGTGGTATTGCTTGCCTTGGATGTCGTCTTTGAGGGGGTCGTGCAGTTGTTCGACGAGCACCTGCAGAGCATGCTCGAAGGGCGGTAAGTATCCGTTGGGGTCGTTTAGCAGGCCGTCGGCATAGTCGCGGTTGTACACGCGCACGTCGTCAATATTCACGACCAATCGACAGGCCTCGGACGCGAGCATTTGGCGGACGGCCGTGCGGTAATCGACGGCGCCACTCTGATCATCGAGGAACTCGACAAACGTTCGTGCGCGATCCTTGTACAGATCGTCATCCAGCACGGGGATATCGAGATCCAGTGCGTCGGTCATACCCAACGGCTGCCACGGTCGTGATCGTCGCACGCAAGGAACGCGCGTCCCACGTGGCTTTTTTGGGTATCGTAGCGCTATGGCAGACGGTCTGGGACCAGGCGGGCGCCTCCAGTGGAGGTGGCCGCTGGGGCCGTGGACGAGGCAAACGCATGGACCTCGGAGATCTGGGTGAGTAGCACGGACGTACCTCATGGAGTGTATGTAGGTTGTTGAGTAGCGTAGCGAGATAGGTGCTGCGAAGGGCATCTGTCTCGTCGTGTGTCTGTGGAGCGGGGCGTCGATTTACGACAGCCGTAGCCAAGTCACGCAGGATGGCGGGGTCGTGTGGCTGGGTGCCTTGGCGCACGCCGTCGACATAGTCGCATGCGACGGTGAGGCGATCACACAGCATTTGAAGAGCGCGGCGCTCCGACTGCATCGATGCAAGGATATGGTGCGTGTGGAGCGCATCAGAGGGTGCGTCGTCCGTGAAGCGCGCTCGTTGATGGGCGTCGTTCAGCACGATACGCTCGGTGGCAGAGGATGGTAGTGATAAGGTTGCGGGTGACCATGTGCCATTGTGCGAGAATGCATGCCATTCAGCCTCGCCGAAGAGGACGAGCGTGAGGGGCATGTCGGGAGAGAGGCAGCGGAGGAAAGTGGCATGCATGTGTGCATGGTGCGGAGCAGGCTCGGTGCCGAGTGCGTACCAGCCCACCACTTGTCTGCCAGGCCATACCTGCTGGTGCAGAGCCCATGCCTGCCGCAGCGCCTCCGTGTCGACTTGCGCATCGTCACGGAGGGGCGCGGCTAGCGAATCCACTACCTCGTAGCGTGTGGCGTCCATCACATGGCCCACAAGTACGCCGGCCACATTGCTCGTAGACGCATACTTTAGCGCTCGCGTGCGATGCTCAGCGATGCTCAGCGCCGGTAAGGCGTGCAGCTCGACGTGCACGGCCATCGTCAACGAGGTGGACGCCCCGCGTCCGAGGCTGCGTGGGTGCGTTACATAAGCGAGCCAGGGGGCGAAGGTCGGTCGCAGCGACGCCACCGATTTTCTCTTGCGACGCGTCCTTCGTTGGGCATGACCGACAGCGGCCACGCACGTCCGCATGAAGAGGTGCATACGGCACCGCATGCGAAGCATCGTTTTTCGTCTCTGAATATCAACCAGCGATTCCTGCAGCAGGTGAATACGGTGACAGCGCCCAAGGCGGCACCCACGCCAGCATCGACCGCGGCGTCGACAGCGACGTCAGCGTCGCAGGACCATGCGCGTGCGGCATGTCCACGGCTTGTCACGGCGATGCCAGGCCGAGTGCCTGCATCGACTCCTGCTGCTGAGGCAGGACGATCGAAAGAGCCTGGTGCACGCGACGCGGCGGCCACGACGTCCCCGTCCGTCGCACCAGCCTCTACGGCGCCTCGCATGCCATGGAATGTCAGGCACCGAACGGGTGTCAAGCCGGTAGTGTCATCGCACGACTTTCCCACAGCCAAGGAGGCCATGGAGGCGGAGCGCAAGGCTGAGGAGCGCGCGGCCGAGGAGCATGCTCGGCACCAGGCTGCGAAGGAAGAGCTGGAGCGTTTTCGGGGCACCGAGATCCACTCGCACGACCACTGGGACGAGCTTGATGAAGAAAGCGAGGACGAGCTTGACGATGTCGTCGAGTTTGGCGACGGCACGCAGTACAAGATCTCCGAGGTCGAAGAGGAGCAGTCGAAACGTGCACCGCCGCCGCCGCCACCGCCTCGTGTGCCAGCCTGGGGCCCGCTACACCGTCCAGCCGCATTGCTGCGACGGTCTGAGCCGCCTGTGCCGATGCCGTCTGCGCCGCCTGCACCCGCGTCGTCGCATGCAGCGCCGCCCGCCCCCGTTTCATCGTGGGGTCCTCTGGCGCAGCGGCACTCCGCCCTGACCGGTAAGCCGCCGCCCAAGATCGAGCCCCCCGCTCCGAAAGTGGATGCAGCTGAGATTGAAGCAGAACAGCAGACCGAGATGTTGTCGGCGGCCGAGCGTGCACGTCGTCGTCGCGAAGATGACGAGCGCCAGCGTGAGGCGGAGCGTGAGCGTGCTCGGCAAAAGGCGGCACGTCTTGAGGAGATGATGCACAAGAAAGAAGAGGACACGGAGCCTGCGACGTGGCGACGCACGACGCCGCTGCCCAAGAGCCTTTGCACGCCCAAGCGAGTCGAGGTACGGGAGCGCGCCGAGCCTAGGAAACCGGCGCCGAAGGAAGCGCCTCCGACGAAGGCAGCGACGCACGAGGCTGACCCTCCGACGCCGCCTGACGCGTGCGTCGTGCGTACGGAAACGACGCGATTCGAGCAGCTGCATGATGAAGTACCGCCCGTCTGGCACAAGTACTGCGTGCACATGCCTCGGCGGCGTCACAGGCGCCGTGGGCCGTCGCGTGCGGCGCGGCAGGGTCAGGGTCAGGTGCCGTGTGGTGCGTACGAGCCCGCACCGAGTCTGCACGCGCTTTTCACTGCGCACCCGGCGCGAGTCCGCCTGCCCAAGGGCCGGATCGCCCGCTCAGCTACGCCGGTACCCGCCTCGGCCTTTGCGCGTGTGGAACGCGTAGACGAGGCAGCGTTTCTGCGTCGCTACGACGAACTCGCTCATCCTGTGGATGCGCTGTTCGACGATGAGCCGCCCCGTGTGCGTCTGCCATCGCGGCGCGCCTCGCCGTCGATGCCGACGTTGCCTCTGGCGCCGCTGCTGAGCCACAACCTCGATGCAGCGGCGTGGGGCTCGTCGCTCACGCTGCCATCGCTCTCCGTGCCGAAGCAGTCATGGCACCCATCGCTGAAGCAGGTATGGACACAGAACGACTCCACTACCCCAAGCGCACGTAATTCACTGCGCGAGATACCCGACGATGCCGAGACCAGCGGGCTGAGCACATGGCTGGCGCCCAACGGCAGCACACTATTCCCGAGTGACTATTCCGAGTTTGTGCTATCGGATGCATGGTAACTATACGCGTCGTGAACGTGCAAATACGGCGGCGGGTCCCATAGAGGCGCGAGATAGAGGCACAGCCACACGTCCGCCTGCGCCGCGATCACGCAGAGTCCTGTCTGCGCGCGTTGACCTGCTGCGTGCGCGGCGCTTGTGCTGGCCCGTCAGATGATACAGTTCGCCGCCGGGCAACAAGGCAGGGTCCTGCAGCCCCAATGGATCGTCGACACTGGCTGTGCGCGACGTTTTCGGTCGCGATGGCTTGTCGATCGTCGAAGCGCGGACGTCCTTGGCCCGCAGGGCAAGCTTTTGCTTCTTGTAGGCTCGCTCGCGGGCCGAAGGCAGCGAGCGGCGTGGATCCAGCGGTGTGTGCTTCAGCGGTGCATCGTCCCAGTCGTCCGCCAGTGCGTCCTCGTCGTCAAAAGTCCGCACAATCGTTCGCTCGCCACGCAGCGTGACATGGTCTTTCGGCGCGCGTGGGCGACGAGACGAGGAGGCCGCAGGAAACGGCTCATCTCGTGTCTCATCTTGCGCCAGAGCCTCGGCAAAGACCGCCGGGTCGAGATGCTCGTCTTGGTCGACATGCGTGCGCGCACGCCGAGATGGCTTGGTCTTGGTCGCCTCGCGGCGTTTCTGTGCAGCGCTCCGTGCAGCTCTTTCGGCGTGCCGCTGCGCTGATCTGGCTGCATCCTTCTCGCGTGCCTTGGCGCGCGCGGTGGACATACTTACCTCTTCGACGGCGTCGTCCGAGTCATCGTCGCTCTCGATCTCGGCATGTGCGGGCTCTGCGTATACGTCTGGGTCCCCTGGCTCGTCTTCCCACGCACCCGGCGCCTGCGACGGCGCCCGGGCTGCCGCTGAGCTGCTGCGCCGTGTCATGATGCCGTGGTGGAAAAAAAAGGCCCAATGCCTCCTGCACCTCCATACAGCCTACATGCCAGACCCTGTCGCTGAGTTGCGCGGGTCCTTTGAGCGCTTTCGTGATGAGATTGACTCGCACAATGACAAGCGTGAACGACTGATCAAGGCCTCGCGCGACATCACCGCCCTGTCTAAGAAGCTCATTTTTCATCTACATCGGTTCTCGCTCGAGCGCGGTGACGCGGCTACGTCATCACAAGCCGCATTGCTTGGTGAAGCTCACACCAAGCTGCAAGGCATTTACGCACAACTGTCTCAGCTGGCACAAGAGGAAGGACTTGTCAGTGACCATGATCGTCCGAGCGTAGCCATGCTTCGATACGAACGGTATGTGGGAGACAGCATAGAAGAGATGGTGGAAGCTGCGTCCTTTTTGCATTTTCTTGAGCACCGCACTATACTCCCCTACGAGCAAGTGCAGCGTCACTTTCGTGCGCCGGACGGCCGCATCATGGTGCACATATCGCCCTTGCGCTACATTCTGGGCCTATGCGACTTGAACGGTGAACTCATGCGCTTTGCCATCGATGCCTCGGCCAGTCCTGATCCCATGCGCATCATTCACCAAGTGCTGCATGCACAGCGCACCATCTACTACTGTATGTACCGGCGCGCCACTTACCCTCAGCTATCGAGCCCATGTCGCCGCTGCTGCCTGACATCCGCAAGAAACAGTCCGTCACACTCTCGTCCATACGCAAAGTGGAAAATGGTACGTCGGACACTATCTCACGCAGCCGCCTATACCATCAGCATTCGAAGCATCGAATACGGACACGATCCGCAGTTCATCCGGGACTTTGTGCGCCGCGACCTTGACACGGTACGGACGGACGACTACGATACCATGTAGGATACATCTTAAAACATAGGCAGGAGAATCGCGCCAGCGCGGCGGAAAAATAGCACACCAAGCGCAAAGAAGCCGACACTCCACGCCACCGACATATTGCCCCAGAACTTGGCGGGGTGCATAATCTCCTCAGCCCAAAAACGCTGGAGCCACGAGGGCTGGATAGGGGCATGTCGACTCACCGACGAGTTCAGGAATCCTGGCTGGGCCGACCTGGTCGTAAGCGCACTGCCTGCACATACAAGTAAGAGCCTCCCTTGCTCGACATCGCGACTAGATGAAGAAGCCGCTGGCTTCGTTCGTCGAGAGGTCCACCTACGCATCACGTGATCCAAAGGGCCACGTCGGCGCTCACGACGTTGGATCCGTGCGACTCGCCATGGCTGGCGTCGTACATACGAGCCCAGGCTACACGCGCGACGAGCTCGAACAGGATGCGAGACGTATCCTAGAGTACGTACAGCCGGCTCTGCATCCTGATGCGCAACGTATGGCAGGCACCGATGCCGATATGCGCCTCCTGCCTGTGCTGCTGCAGCACGATCGACTCACAGCCGAGCATCTAGACACGCTGCTCCAGACGGCACACATGGACAAGGATGCTGCTATGTCGCATCTTCAGGCCGCTGAATCTCAATTGCGCGAATGCGTGAACGACGTGCTGAGGCTGCACGGTGCTCCCACATCAGAGGATGACGACGACGATGACCTTCTTACATCGTCGATCGAACCACTCATGGCTCTCTTGGAAGACAAACACGCCAAGTACGCTCAAGATATACCAAGAACCGATGAAAATGGCGTATCTGATCAGCTCGCGAGTCTGTATGCCGCGCGCGCATGCACCCAACTCTTGGCCGATGCTGAGGAAACTCAGCGCTTGGCGGCGTCGTCACCCATCAATGCGCTCGTGCAATTCTCTGCTCTCGTCGACGATGCACCACAGCGTGGACCAAGAGACTGTCCAATGCTAATGCGCACCATGTCCTGCCTCACACAGAGCCGCGATGCCCTGTGCGAGCGGATCAAGCTGGAACGTACTGAGGCACTTCGCACAGCTTTGAAACAGGCCTCCTGGCCGCCCCCCGCGTACCAGAGCCCTGAGCAAATGACGCGCGATACACCTGCCTATCATTTATTGGGCCATCCAGCCGTCGAGCTGGCATGGGCGGACGTGTGCGAATGGCAATTCACCGCGGCCACCATCGGTCTTATTCCATCACCCTCTTGTATCACCGCACCAGCTACCGTGACAGGCACATCTGACTGCTTAAATGCATCATGCCGCGATGCAGCACCTGGATCCGATACCTATGTCCCCCTCCTGGCCGTCCAAGTCATGATGGAGCAGATTCTACTCCGCTTTCGATACCACTTTGACGGTGCTCGATCTACGAACCGCCTGGACAAGCCCGAATGGTTTCTCACGCATATCCTGGGCCTCATTCAGGTTCTTGGCAACTTATTTGAGGCATCCCCCGATCCATGGACGCCGGGTGGTGATGTTGCTGAACTCACTCGTCGACGCCGCGATACGTCGCTAGCCGAGGCACCACTTCGACAGCGATACGTCGCTGTGAATGCTCCATCTGAACTCTTGCATGCCCTTCTGTACCCTGCTCGCCGAAAAATTCAGGCATCCATGCACCGCCTCGTCTGTGAGCGTGCCTTGCTTGCTCACAACATTTACCAATTTATCACGTTCGATGCTGATCTGCGTGATACGTATGCACCTGCGCGCATCTCTGTCATTTCCTTGGCTGACGAAATTTTAGCGCATGAGACGTGGTTCCAAACGTGGCTGGACGGCGAGCGTGCTTTTACCGAGCAGCGCTTTGTTTCGTTAATGGAAAAGCCAGGTGCCTGGAATCTTGTGCAAGCCGACACCATGGACGACGAAGATGTAGCATCTACCACTTTGTCGGACGAAGAGATTGATGTTGACACAGCCACGACGACACGATGCGCTTGCTCTTTGGTACACATGTTGACGGGCGTTACAGAGCAATACAAGCCTCTCCATTCTCTACCTCAACGTTGTGCTTTCATTATCAAGGTTCAACGGCCTCTGTTAGATATGATGCACCACCGATTAGTACGGCATCTTGACGCATTTGAGAATATGAGTACAGCTTTTTCCCGCGCATTACCTGGAGACATTGCCTCTTTCTCATCTGGTCCGGGCAATGAGCTTGTTCGTGGTGAGCATGGTGTGACCCGTGTGGCCAAAGCGCTTCTCTCTGCCGATTATATCAAGAAACAGCTCCAGGAATGGTCAGAATCCACTT
>ERZ501045.50-NODE-50-length-30051-cov-6.168356_pt1 | contig 30051 bp, 9 predicted proteins | sample MGYA00510870_ERZ501045 | MGnify/ENA primary metagenome ERZ501045 (study PRJEB25958, sample SAMN03398505) | human skin metagenome | study: EMG produced TPA metagenomics assembly of the Human Skin Microbiome Metagenome (human skin metagenome) data set. | reverse complement strand
AGTATTCGAGCCAAGGTTACCAAACGAAAATGCTGGCTTATTTTGCTGCGTCGACGCTGCCGTATTAGTGGATCCAAAAGAGCCAAACGTGGATGGCTGCGTTGTCGTTGAGCTGCCAAACAGACCGCCAGGCTTAGCCTGTGAAGTAGCATTGTTCGCTCCAAACGAAAAGCCACCACCCGTCGCACCTGTCGACGGTGCGCCGAAGCCAGTGGTGGCTGGCTGCTGCGTTGTCGACGAGCCAAATGTGAAACCAGTCGATGGCTGCGATGGCTGTGTTGTCGAGGAGCCAAATCCACCAAAGAGCGGCTTGGGTTGGTTATTTTGGGCCTGGGTGTTGTTGGCACCAAAACTGAAGCCCGTTGACGGCTGCTGCTGGTTGTTATTGGCGCCGAACGTAAAACCACCAGCAGCTGGCTGGGCAGGCGTGGAGTTGCCAAAGAGACCACCGCTCGTATTGTTGTTCTGGTTCGCTTGTCCAAACATGGGTGTAGAAGTCGAGGCACCAAATGCACTGGGCTTATTTGCGTTAGCACCAAACAAGCCACCTGTCGATGTGCTGGTGTTCGATGCACCGCCAAACATGGATGTCGTGCCCATGGCATTGTTGCTGGGCTGACCAAACATTCCTGTCGATGGCGGCTGACCAAATACATTGGTGGTCGCTGGCTGCTGTGGCTGTTGTCCAAAGGCAGGGGTGGACGTACCCATTCCTTGCTGTGCACCGAAGCCGAAGGAAGGCGCACCTACCGAGGGTGTTGGGCCTGTTACGCCTTTACCACGACCTTGATTATAGTCCATAAGGCGCAGCTCCTCAGGGCTAATGTTTTGGTATGCAGGCATCGACGTGAGAGACTGGTGAACCTCAAAGGTTTTAGCGTGTGGCTTGGGTTCATTGGGAGTCATGTCCTCACGAAAGGGAGTGTATGGCACAGTCGCAGATCCTTGCGTCACAGTTTGGGGACCACCCATGCTCGTGCTAGCACCAAAACCACCAAAGGTCGTAGTGGGCTGTTGACCAAAGAAAGATGTGGTGTTGTTTTGGCCAAAGCCCGTGCTTGGCTGCATGGACCCAAATGCACTTGTTGTTGACGGTTGCACCGGCGTCGACGTGGTGCCGCCGAATCCAAAAGAAGTCGTGGGCTGTGTCGATGCCGCACCAAATGAGCCAAAGCCCGTCGTAGCTGGCTTGGGTGCACCAAACGTGCTCGAAGAGGACTGATTAAAAGAAAAGGGTGTCGACATTTGGGGCTGCTGCACAGACGGCGTAGCACCGAAGGCGGGCGTCTGCGTAGCTGCTCCAAAAGCAGGCGTCGCGCTTGTCTGCGCTGGCTGACCAAAAGCCGGCGTGCCGAACGCACTGCCCGTTGGATTCACAGGCTGCCCAAACATGCCCCCACCGCCTGTGCCAGGCTGACTAGGGTTGCTCATACCCTGCTGATTTTGCTGGCCAAAGCCACCAAATGAAGAGGCTCCAAACATGGCAGCGTAGTGTACGTTGTCACTAGCCTCTCACTCAAGACACGCGCCACGTCGGCAAAGCTGTTCCAAGGGCGTCAGGCGCGACGACGGCCCGCGGAAAAAGCACACGTCACGTGACATATCTACGAAGAATCCAAGGCGCCTCCGGCGTTGCAACGGGCAGGCACCCAAGATAAATATAATGGTTAGACCTAAGATTTCAACTGTCTGTCTGCCTAGGCACCCACAATCTTAAAACATAAAAAATACCATGATACTAGCACAAAATCATGTCACAGCGTAAGATGCCACTCCATAGCGCCAACTAAGAGAAGCACACCATTTCATGATACAACTTTGGCGGTTGTCTCGTGCCGATCATCCCCCTTTCATAAATAGAATCGCGTGAAATTGCAACATTTTGTTCACCGCTTTGGCTAAAGCACCTCAAAGTGCATAGTCAAATTGGTATGGCGGGCATTCGCTCCAAGCGTCACCCAGAACCTCCTTCGTACGTGATTGGTCAAAGTGTGGTAGGTGAGCCAGCTCGCCCTTAGCCACAAAGTGACGCAGAGGTGTCAAAAGGTTCGTCGAGTGTGGGTTGCTGGCTTCCTTGTTAAAGGCATCGACCCAAGCATCGTGCGACACGGCCTTAGGGCGTGTGTGGCCCGCCAAAGTAGGCATGGTGTCCATTTCGACCGGACGTTCGTTGCGGATATGGAATGCATGGTAGTTGCTCTTCCACGTGCGCGGCGACGAGATGAGTTTACCAAAGATCTCAGAGAACCAGTCCGCAGGCGTCTCGGTCATCGCACTGGAGCTCAAGTTGGGAACATAGCCAAGCTGTTGACAGCCCACAAACATGCGCCACATGAAGCTGTCCTCGTTTGGCACGTACTTGGAGCGGGCATTACCACCCAGTACACCAGGACGCACCGTAATGACCGGCACGCCACGCTTGCTGGCACGTAGACACAGCTGCTCCGACACCCACTTGCTCTGTGAGTAGCCGTTGAACAAGCCCGTGCTTAGCGCGTCAAGGTCCACGTCTTCCTTAATCACCTCATCGTTCTTCTCCTTGTTCGAGAACGAAAGCCACATGTTGGTCGAACCGATGTTGACAACAGCTTTGACCTTTTGCTCAGAGGCGAGGCGAAGGACTTCGAGAGTCGAAAGAACATTGTCATTCACAATGGCCTGGTAGCCCATCAGGTGATCGGCCTTACCAGCGGCATGCACAATCAAATCCAACTCGCTAGCGAGCACGGCATACTCAGCGTTCGAAATACCTAGCTTGGGCTTGCTCGCGTCACCAGGCACCGCTGTCACGCGGCCAATATGGTGAAGTGTCTTCAGGTGGCGCTTAGTAGCCACCTCCTTTATGCGCGTCAGACCGGCCTCTGCCGAGGACACACCACGCACCAAGGCGTACACCTTTGCGAGTGGGAATGCCTCGAGCACCGATTCAAGCACTGTGGCACCCATGTACCCAGTTGCACCCGTTACAAGCACCTTGGGCTCACGGTCTGGCGAGAGAACACTCGGATCGAAAGGCACAAGACCGTCGAGGGATGGACGCAAGTCGTCAAGCTTGTCAGGCTGCGACGCATAGTCAAAGGCCAAAAGAGCACTGTTGTCCACGCCCTTGTCGTTAGGCGTCTTGGCCTTGCTCTTAGCATGCTTGCTCTTGCTAGGGGCGCCACCCTTCTTAGCCGGAGCAGCATCGTCGCCCTCCTTGGCAGCCTGCGTCTCAGCCACAACTTGTCGCAGCGTCGACACCGATACAGGACCAAGGAGCTGGAGCTGCGTGAATGTCGTGCCGAACTCGGCGAGCAGAATGGCACTCAACTTCGAGGCTGACAGCGAGTCCAGACCCAGTGTCGAGAGGAACATGGTGTCATCCACCGTGGCAATATCGACGTTGAGCAGTTTACCCACAAGAGCACCGACTGGATCAGCGTCTTCCTCGCTTTCATCCTGCTTGTCAGCGTCATCGTCGTGATGCTCTAGGAGATGAGAAATACTCCAGGCGTTAGCGAGCGAGATCTCGTTCATAATGTCCCATTGCGTATTCTGGATGAAATAGCCGGCGTGGTTCGTACCGCCAAGCAGACAGCGACCGAGCGAGTGCATCGCTGATTCACACAATTCACGAGACGGGCACGCAAGAGCATCCATAACCTTCATAGCAGCACTCGACGAACGTGAACGCAACTCGGCGTACACACCAATATCTGAAATGGCCGGGACGGCGTAGGAGATAACATTCCTGTGCTCGCACGCAAAGCGGTTGAAGTACGTCTGCGCAGCATTGTAGTTGATTTGACCCGGATTGAAGAAGAGGGCCGAGGTCGACGAGAACAAGAACAAGAAATCGAGTGCATCAATGTCGATAGTGTTACGGATTACATTGAGGGCACCAATCTTGGAGTTCATGACAGTCTCAAACTTCTCCTTGTCCATATTGAGGAATTGATCGTCGCGCAGCACCACTGACATGAGGAATACACCACCCAGTGGGCCAAGCGAATTGGCTGTGGCGAAAACGTCTTTCATCGCCTCAGGCTTGAGAGCATCAGCAGCCATGATCTTGATCGTGACGTGCGGGAACGCTGGGTCATTAACAAGACGTTCGAGAGCCAGGCGGTCCGAGCGACTGATGTGACCTCGACGACCAGTCAAAATAATGCTGCGTGCTCCGTAGTTGATCAAGAAACCAGCCAGGCGTGGTCCCAGACCACCACAGCCACCGACAAGCACGTACGACTTGCGTGGATCGAAAATATGAGTTGGGTCCCACAGCTTCTCGGAGGCCTGCTCTTGGCAACACGCTGACAGGTCTGTCACGATCTTACCGATGTGCTTACCTGACTCCATAAGCTCGTACGACTCGACGAGACCCTTGGCGCCCTCGAAGACGTGGTTGTACATAACTTTGAATGGCTCACGAGCATGCACGGCAGCGACCTCGTCGAGTAGCGACGCCATGCGCTCGGGCGCATGGCGTCCCAGCAGACCCAGCTCGACAGCGATGTAGTTGATGGCCTTGAGGAAGCTGCTCATCGACATAGGATTGCCGGCAAGGTGGTCACGCTTCGAGATATCGACGAAACGACCAAGATATCCGAGCACATCAATACCCGCCTGCAGAGCCAAACCTTGCAACGAGTTCAGCACAACGTCGAAGCCAGTCTTACCACGTTTAGCAAGCCAGTCACGACCACCCTGAGTCCACTCGCCGATGGAGCGCGAGTTGGCCATATTTTCGTACGGCACGCCGAGGTGGTTATGGATAAAGTCACGCTTCTCCTTAGACGACACCGTGCAGAAGACTTCAAGTCCGTGACGCTGAGCGATCTGGATGGCACAGAGACCCACACCACCGGCGGCAGCGTGAATCAGGATCGTCTCACCCGGACGGATCTGAGCAAGCTGTACCAGGCCGTGCCACACAGTACCGTAGGCAATGGGGAAAGCAGCAGCTTGAAGTGGCGTCATGTTCGCAGGCACCTTGGTCATAGCAAACTCAGATGCCGTCGCCACGATACCCTCACGCACGCCACCCGATGTGCCCATCACACGGTCGCCAACACGGACACGTGTCACCTTGGGTCCGACCTCACGCACGATACCAGAGAACTCAGACAAGCAGTCTTCGGCAGGCAGCAAACCAATAGCCGAAAGCACGTTCTTGAAGTTCAGAGCCACAGCATCGGTCTGCACAATCACATCGTGCTCCGAAGGGTTCGGTACAAAGTGCATGTGAGGTGCCAAGGACTTGATACTGGCAGTCTGGCCTTGGATGTTTTCCAGCACCCAGTCGCGGTGGCCGAGGTTCGCGGGCTGCACCTCAGGCTGCTTGACCAGACGACGCCCATACAAACGACCATTACGAATTGCGTTAAACATCTCAAGCGAGCCCTCTTCTTCGTGAACGTGCAAAATATCGAGGAGACCGACACGCTGCGCACGCGGCATGCCCGGGTCAACAGCAACGTAGATGCCCTTGACAGTAAGCATCTCGTTCGTCAAGGTGCCTGCGAGACCCAACGCAGCAGCACCTTCGACTGTATCGTCCGCCACGATCCACACTTTGCCGACCGGCGTGTCAGTCTTGTAAAAGTCACGCACGGCCTGTGGAAGGAGATACTCAGTACCAAGTCGATGGAAGTACACGAGCTCATCGTCTGACAGTGAGCTGAACAAGCTGCTCTCGTCCGCTGATGGCTTGCTGGGAATGGCGGGAATCGCCGGCCAAGCCTTCTCGTCACGACGCACGTAGCCAAGCGAGAAAAGCGGGCTCGCCCCGAACGGCTGCAGACTCAAAGAAGAGAGCGGCGCCGGCGCTTCACTGAAGAACAGCTTGCCAAATGGCGTCGTAGGCGTAACCTCGCAATACATGGCCACACCACCAGGAACAAGCAGTTCCTCGATGCTTTGCATCGTTGCCTTGATGTCGCTTGAAACACGCAACACGTCAGAAATAATTGCAACGTCGAACGAAGCGGGTACCGCACGTTCGAATTCCTCCACGGATGCGGGAATGTCATAGGGACCGGTTAGGAACTCGTCACTTCCGCGCAGGTCATTAGCAACATTGAGACGCACGAGGTCCACATAAATGCCTCGACGCTCCATCATAGCCACGATGGGCTGCAAGCTTACCTTGCGGTGGCGCGCATACATCTCGAGTACACGGAATACGCGACGCGGAGTTTTGCTCACCGACGACATTATCAGGCGATCAACCAGGGAGACTATACCCTCGGTAAGCTCAAGTGACACACTCGGCACGTCGAATAGGGCATCCTGGAGTGGTGTACCACGCACTGAGCCTAGCTCAAGGGCTTCGGCAACCACACCTGATTGATCATCACCTTTCATGTTCTCGAGGAATTTAGACGCTACGCTTGTCTCCATCGTACAAGCCTCCATGAGCGAGGGTGAGGCGTCAAACGCACGCGGCTCCCAACTTTCAGTGTAGCCCTCACGAACACGTCCCGTGTCCTTGATACGCTTACACTCCAGACCTTTGAGGAAGACTAGTGTCTTGCCTGTATCACGGTCAAACATGAGCACATTGTGCTTAATGTCGGTGTCGTTGCTGATAAGAGTCTGAACGTGCAGGACCAAGCGCTTGGCGTTGTGAATCTCATCCACTGTTCCGCGAACCGATAAAATATCGAGCTGATTCGGCAGGAAAGCATCCACACCAAGCTTTTGACCCTCAAATGACAAGGCAGGAATCCACGTGCAGAGAAATGCTGAGTCAAGCAAACCTGGGTGGAATACCATGCCGTACGCTTCATGACTTGTCCACAGGTCTTCTGGCACATCGACAAATGCCAGGTAGTCATCTTCACGCTTCGTAGAACCACGCACTTCGTTGATCAAGCCAAACGCTCCTGTGTGCATAGAGCCGTTCGGGCGCAGACGCGAGTAAAATGTCTCACCGTCCATAATAATGTCAAAGTCCTCAATCCAATTGTCGCCAAACAGCTCTTTGATATTCGCTGGACCAATCGGTGTACTCTCAGGCCACATCTGACCACTGGCATGCAGTTGGTCGTACAAAAGACCCGTGTCATTGACCGCACCTTTACCCGACGAGCGGAATTCCCAGCCATTGTTAATGCCCGTGTGCTTGAATTGGGCGTACTTGGGTGCACCCTCTTCTTCAAGCACAAAGGCACGCAGGATACGCATGTTGGTGATAGTGCGGGCACCATTTTCAAGTGCAGCTTCGGCGTAACCAGCACCAGGGAATACAATTGTGCCACGAATCTTGTGACCCTTGGTCCAAGAGTGCGTCTGCGCATTTATGCGGATCATACCCGTCGCCAGCGGCGGCACAGGTGGGTGGCAACGCATGTATTCGAAAATGTTCGTCTCATGGGGCGTCTTCTTGAGCGGGAGGAATGGGTACGAAGGCAATTCATCGAGCGTCGAGTTAGCGCCCATGGGCATGTCAATAAATTCGTCACCGTAAAGCTTGAAAACCTTCAGGTCGCGCACACCAGACTGAATCGAGGTGCCAACGGCCGTAAGTAGCTGCGTGATCTCGACCTTGGTCGCGCCTGTCTCGCCTTTCTTAAAGTTGGGGCGGCGACCAGATGCCACGATCGTGGTGTTTTCTGCATTGGCAGCACGCAGAATTTCATCCATGTACGAGCCAAGCACCGTGTGAGGCGCAATTTCGATAATCAGTAAGCCACGGTCCTCCTTCTTGCGGTATTCGTTGAGTGCCTCAATCGACTCACGGAACATGACAGGACGACTGACATTCTGCCAGCAGTACTGGGCGTCGAGATTGCGGCCAGGCTCGTGCATGCGACCCTCAACCGTTGAAATAAATCGGGTCTTGGGAATGTTCTCGCCATTATTAATGACGGGCGACACCTCCTTGAGGAAAGGTTCACCACATGGCGATACCATCGGGGAGTGGTATGGACCACCGACACGCAAGAGACGGGCAAAGATTTGCTTCGACTCACACTCCGCCACGACCTGCTCTAACAAGCTTGTCTTACCCGACACTGCAACAGCGTTGGTCGAGTTCGAGGCAGAAACCCACAAACCCGTATCGGTGCCGTTCTCCTTCATGATACGCTGAATGAGCTGCTCAGCCTCTTGTCGGCTCATGCCAAGCGCAGCCATCTGACCATCGATCGTATCAAGCAGCGAAAGAGCGTTCGAACGTGCAATGGCCGTACGAATAGCTTTTTCATGGGTCAGAGCACCTGAAGCATACATTGCTGCAATCTCACCAACCGAGTGACCAAGGACGACGTCGGGCTGCACACCGAGGTCGACCCACAAATCGAACAGGGCAATTTGGAAAATAGTGATGGCAATGACAATGCACTCGACCTTCCAGTCACCCTTGTCGGTCTTGGCCACCTTGCCGTTCAGTTCTGGGTTGAACAATCCGTACTCGTCCTGGAAGTTTTTCTTGTGGAACTTGGCCACCATCTCGAAACTAGCATTCACAGAGTTACGGAACGCAGCAAAGCGAGTGTACATGTGCACACCCATGTGCTCGTGCTGAGGACCCTGACCACAGAAAACAAATGCCTTGATCGGGTTCAAGTCGGGAGTCGACGTAACCACAGTGTCAGAGAATGACAGCGGCTCGCCCATGCAAGCCACAGCAAATGCTGTGTTGGGGTGACCACGAGCACGCTCCGTCATGGTGCGCGCCAAAAGCGAGGCTTTGAGAGGGTCGCTAATGCCAGGCCAAACCTCCTGCAAAGATTCAGAGAGTTTCGTCACAGCACGGTTCGAAAGGGCACCCACTGAAATCAACATCGGGTCCTTGTCCGTCAGCGCGACTGTTTTGTTGCCAGGCTCCTTATTCGGCACGCGCTCCATGACGGTGTGACTGTTGGCACCACCGAAACCAAACGACGAGAGTGACACGATGAACTTGCCTTCTTTCGTCAGCTTGCTGGGTGGCAGGGGCTCGGTTTCCGTCTGCACTTTAATCTTGAACTCATTCCAGCGAATACGAGGAGTGGGGTTCTTAAAGTGCAAATGAGGCAGCATAAGACCCATGTCGAGCGTGTAGCAGTTCTTGATCAGACCGACCAGACCAGCAGCTGGCTCCAAGTGACCAACATTCGTCTTAGCTGAGCCAATACGGAGATAGTCGCCATCAGCCCGTCCCGGCGTAAACACCTCACCGACAGCGTTGGCTTCAATGGGGTCACCAACAGGCGTGCCCGTACCATGACATTCAACGTACGCAGCCTCGTGTGGCTCACGTCCCGCGTCGCGGTACGCTGCGTACGTAGCAGCCTTTTGTTGCGGGCCATCAGGCATCGTGATCGATTTGCCCTTACCGTTCGCGTTGATGGAAGTACCAGTAATCTCAGCGTAAATGTGACTGCCCTTCTCCATAGCATCCTTGGTACGCTGAAGAATAATGACTGTGCAACCTTCGCCACGGGAGTATCCATCAGCCGACGAGTCGAACGTGTGACAGATACCTGTGGGCGACAAAGTACCCAGAGTCGAGAACGACAGCGACGCGTGTGGTGCCAGAATGACATTCACAGCGGCAACGACAGCCATGTCACAATCGCCACGTAAAATCGCCGTGCGAGCAAGGTGAAGACACGTAATACTCGATGAACAAGCAGTATCAAGGTACACCGAGGGACCACGCAGGTCGAACATGTAAGACAGACGGTTGGCCTGCATTGAGAAAGCGGCTCCTGTAGCACTGTAGGGGCCCATGTCGTACATATCGTTACCGAGATTGTGAACATCTGGCGAACCAGTCACAAACACACCCGTGTTTGTGCCACGGTAGTGCACACCTGAGTCTTCTAGAGCCTGAAAGACGCCTTCAACCAGCATGGCCTGATGAGGGTCGAGCGACTTGGCCTCTGCAGGCGAGATACCGAACTCAAGAAGGTCAATGTCGGTGTGCGGTTCAACAAAGCCACCTAGGTCCGTGACTACCTTTCCTGGAATACCTCCGGGTGCAGTCATGCGATCAGGGTTCCAGCGGTTGTCAGGCACGCGAGAAATGGCGGATCTTCCTTCCTTCAGCAGCTCAAAGAACTCCTTCTTGTCGCGGGCACCAGGTAGGCGAAGACCAATACCGACGACCGAAAGACTAGGTTGCCGGACATTTTCAGGGTGTTGCTGCGTAGTCATCTTGGGGAAAGCAGTTGAGCTTGGATAAACCTTTTTGCGTTGAAATATGCGTTTGCAAATGGACTACTAAGTGTTGGCGCTCACTTAGCAAATTCAATACAAACAGAAGGGTACAGTTTAGTGTTCCGAGCCAGCGGAAAAAGAAACTGTTTGATAGGAGACAGACAGATACAGCTATTCACTCGGACTGAGTGGTTGCGTTGGGAAGACGGAACTCGCTGTCCGATCTGACTTCAACAAAGGCCGCGTGGCACTTGCGCTCAATCACGCATCGAATCCGTCATGCGCGCTTGAAACAAAAACAATTAGCCTAGTAGGATATACGCCACGCGCGAAACAAGGGTTTTGATGTGGATGTTGAATTGGACGAAATCTAGGGCGCAGGTTTTATTCATGGGGTGCCTTTCTTGGCTACATTTGATTGGAATTCGCTTGACATGTCCGCGGAATTTAAAGACAATCATGCAACACTGCAGCACTATTCGCGGCTTCACCTAAAAGGATAAACTGACTTGTTCTAATCACGCCTTTCGTGTTGAGAGGAGTAACCCGTCGGTCTAGCTGCGGTAGATCTGCTCCACCTGCGTGTGTCAGGTTGTATTGCATACGATAGAGTATTTACCTATTGGGACTAAGAGACACCAGGAAGTCTAGTTCACTGAGTCGTGATGTTGCAGCATCTCTGATAAGCGCTGGTCTAGATTATCCATTGATGCAAGGCTATCGCGAAGGCGGCGTTTTTGCGTTGAAGAGAGTGAAGACATGTTTAGGTCTAAAGGTGAACCATTCAGAGAGCCACAGTCACCACCAACTTCGACGCGAAAGGCTTGAATCTTTTCACGCAGCTGCAAAATTTCTGCCTTAGAGGTTTCAATAGTTCCGCGCAAAGATGCCTGTTGCGCCTGAAACTCTTCCACATGTGGTGCCATTTTGTTCGTCGGATCATCCCAGGACGAGGCAGCGTGTGCCCTGTTCCATGAGTCAGGTGGTCCATAGCTCGCACTGTCAGAAAGCTCCTTGGGTGAAGCAGGCGACATGTCTCGATCAAAGGGTGCGAAAGTGACAGGCAATGATGTCGATGGTGTCTCAGAGGCAATATTCAGCGCCGCCAGAAGCATGTCATCAATGCCTTCAGGTGCACATTGCGTTGTAGCTTCGACAGAGTCCTTGCGTCCAACAGTATGGTTAGAGTCGGAAAGATTAGAGGCTAAAGAGAGTGAGTTGTCGGGCGAACTTTGAGATGAGACGCCAGAATAGATCGAAACGAGAGGATCGAGGGTCGGCTTAAGACGTGGATGTGCCTGAACGCCCGAATTATTGGAAGCCGGGGTGGTCAACGCTTCAACACCATCTACGTGCACTTCTTCCGCTTTAGATGTAGCGATAGAAGCGTCTTTGTCTGACTCGTAGGGCCATGCGTCTGTTTCTGATGCCAGTGTCCCGGTTTCTAATTCAGGTAGAGGCTTAGACACATCAAGCTTCGTTCGGAGCCTGGAGGGCGTTTCAGAGACGTTATGTGTCGAAGAGTCCTCAGGCACAGAGGACGGAAGCGGGGCAACCTGGTCCAACTTGACAACTCGAAGTGTCGGCGGAGGAGACATCCCCTGTGACTTTTTGGGCAAATCGAACACCTCTTGCGTATCATATGAGGGCTGAGATGAGACATGGCACGATGTTGTCGGATCTGATGTCGGTAAAGGCAGAGAGTCAGTCGTTGAACCGTCAGCCAATGCATCATGCAGCCATGTCACATCCTTACGTACATGGAGATCCGATGTCGTATCCGGCTGCTTCTCGAGAGACCAAGATTTGTTAACACTGGAATCCTCAGTCCCTCGCGGGTATAGGGGGTTAGTTTCCTCAGTAGAGCGGCGCGGACTAAACGTGTTATCCTTGAAAGGCACATAGGAATGACTTGAAGGAATATGCGGCGTATCACAGTCACTCGCAAGCAACGAAAAGAATGAATCTGAGGCAATCTCACCCCCTTGCAATGGAGAGACGAGGCTGCGTTGGTCCATGGCGGAAGAAAGTTGATGCGAGCTTGTTGGACTGAGCGAGAGATCGAAACTGTTCACACTAGGCGCCGTGCTGATGGATGTATCAGGGCCCATATACTCTCGATTAGCCATAAACATTGGCGAGTGTACACGTGGACCCCATACGGGTGAGTTTGGCCTCGAATCAAGAGGCTGAGAGTTCACATTCGGTGTTGACTTATTCTTGACTCTCCATTTGCGGAAAGAGAGCGTAGATGCACTGCGGGAACGAGACATACGCCCCATGAACCCCTCAGATGTGCTTGGGGCATATTGTTTCGATGCAGAGCGTTGGGGATCAACACTGACCACTTGAGGAGTCGGTGTGAGGGCACGGCTTAGCGGCTGTGGGCTGGCTGTAACGGTACGCACGAGAGAAGGCATACTGAAGCTTTGCGGCTGTCCAGCATAAAAAGAGCTCTCATAACGTGGGATATACTCAGATCCTGAGCCGATGTCGTGTGCAGTTTGCGCACGATGACGAGGGTAGCCTGGTTGCCGTAAAGTTTCGTCGTTCGTTTGGGCGCGTAGCTGTCGACGCATCTCACGCCTACGAAGACGAGACTGCAATTTGGACTCCTTATCACCATGCAAGTATGTTTTGAGATCCGTTATGTCATCGTGAGTGGGAATGAGCGGCAACAAACTGATATCTATTCCCCTTGGGGTACGTGATGTCGACTTGATCGGCGACGACGGCGACACATCCGGCCTGAGTTCCGGAGAGTTAAGGTAATAAGATATTGGAACAGACACTTTGCCTGATTACCTGGTGACTTGATCGAAAGAAAGCAGCACAACGAGCCTACGACAGCACGATGTACCACTGGAAGTGAACGGATTGGCGGCGTGTAGAGGTCAATCCATATCATGGAATGTTCCCACGTGAGAGCACGTTTTGTGCTGACTAACACATGCACTGATTTACTACGATTCATTGGCCCTGATTTGGAGAAATTTACGCGGCCTTCTGCAGGGAGTGGCGCGTTGCGATTCATGACGACAGACGCTTTTAGGCTTTAGAGGGATCCCGGATGCTGGATTGGAGTACATAGACATCAGCAATGCAGATAACCAGGAATACAGTCCAAGAAAGAATAGCGATGGGCTGCGCACAATGAAATCGGTAAAAGTATTTACCTGATGCACCATCGAAATAGTCTCGTCTGGGCCAGCAGAACTCTGTTGTTCTGCGCAGGCAACGGCACCAAAGGCTAGCATCTTCAGCATCTGTCGTGGGTAGATTTACATTTCTAGACGAGCTGGGTGTAGATAGATGACCGGTTGCCAAGCTTGTTGAGGAGGATTGACGGTAGACAGGGTTGTAGGAACCTTGCTGCTGGTAGGCGTCGTAGCACGATCCGCCCATATCGTGTGGTGAGGGTATGACAGCAGGCTCATCTTCCAATATCTCGCGCGTCATTCGGTATGGTGAGCATGTGATCACCAGTAATGGGAAGCTAATGAACGGCAGAGCCATGGACAGGGCAACCTGCGAGGCGACAAGCATGGTGTCCAATCCATTACGGCCAGCAATGGCGGCGACCAACATGGCAGGAATCACAGCAATAGCACGCGTCAAGAATCTTCGCATGAATGGAGTGATACGCCAGCGAATAAAGCCCTCAGAAATAATCTGACCGGCGAGCGTTACAGTTATACTGGACGATTCTCCCGCTGCCAGCAAGGCTACAGCGAAAAGAATCGCCGTGGAAGTGCCAATGGTACTTTTGAGTAGCTCAAATGCTTGAAATAAGTCGCCCACCACTTCCCTGTCTCCTTTGCTATTATTACCATAGTGGAAGGCAGCTGAAGCCACAATGAGAATCGCACTGTTGATAGTAATAGCAAACAGGACAAGACAGATCGCAATGTCCCACGAGGAATGCTGCAGAATGACGTTTAAGTATCGAAGTGAAACCGGCTTGTGAGGCGGCAACTCGTCCGTCTGCAGGATTTCTGGAACCCGAATATTAGATGAAATCGTGCGACGCCACAAAGAGGAGAGGTCTGATGGAAGGATTCGACGCCAGAATGACAGCCGTGCACCAGGTTCCTCACTTTCCAGATCTAATTGTTCTTGTAAGCCATTATTGAGATCAAGTTCTCCATCAAGACGGTCAATTGTCGCAAAATGAGAGCCAAGAATCAATGAGTGTGGCATGATTGTGGCACCTAGAATCGAAATCGAGATATACAAGCCTTCTGATGTGACGACGGTGGATGTTGGAACAAATCCATAAAAAACATCTCCCCAGTCTGGCAGGACGCGTCGTAGTAAAATGCAAAAACATACGAGTACAATAAGTACCAGCACACCGATAAGGGCCTCAAACAAACGGACGCCCGATGAGGGTCGGAACAAAAACAAGGCCAAAAATACATCCGCTGTTGTGATAAGTACGCCCGCCCACAGAGGAATAACTGGGAAGAGCAAATTTAAAGCGATAGCTGAGCCGATAAGTTCTGCCAGCTCGGTCGCCACGATGGCCACTTCATTAATAATATACAGTGGTATCAGCAGACCCCAGTAACGAAGGCGCATGTTCATTGTATTCATTGGTGGAATCTCTCCTGCTCCTGCTGGTAAGCCAAGCACTAAACGACGAGTTTGAGTTGACAAATCTAGACCAGTCACGGCACCAAGACGACAGCATAACACCTGGAGCAGCACAGCAAAAAGGCCAGAAAGCAGCACAGTGAAGAGGAGCTTGTAGCCGAACCTGGATCCAGCTTCCATGTCCGTGGCCCAGTTACCGGGGTCACAGTAAGCTACAGCTGCAATGAGACCAGGCCCCAAGAACGAAATATGGCGCATAAGTGTATCACCTGAGCTCTCAAGCCATGTTCGCTGGTGGCTAGGGCGCTGTGGTATTCTCATTTTGTGTGCCTACTCGAAAGAAATCTAGAGCACCTAGGATACACGGGAAGGCGCGCCACGACCGCGCTTTATATGACTGGATCTCAGATGGAGCAGTTGGGCTCAATTGTGAGCGCGTTGGGCATAACCCATCATCTGCGCACAATTGTTGTGGACAAATCACGTGCCGACTGTGTCAAAGACCTTGGCCGTCATTCTTCTGCTTTGGTACTTATCGACGACAATGCTGGCGTGTTGTGGACTCTCCATCTCTCGCCATGGGAGGCAAGCCCTGGGTTTAACTCGCAGTATTTTTACAAGTGCAGTTGCCATGCAAGCACCCCAGCCGTTCAGGCAGATACCCAAGGCCCATGTGCTCGCCAAAACCGATACGCCCAAGACATTAGTCGACGTGGCTAAAGCATACCCTGACCACCCACTGATGCAGTTTTTCCAGATGGCGCCCACTGAAGTTCCCAAGGAAGGCTCTCAAGGAAGACACGCTGATGAACGTGAAACTATTCGGGTCCCTCAAGCTGTAACAGAAGCAGATCTCTCGCACGATCACAGCTCGCGCGCCTGGCTCGCCCCAGAGCTACGCCGTAAGAGTAGCGCAGACCTGCACACATTGTGGTATGTGCTTCTCCATGAGCGTAACAAGCTCGCTACCAGTTGGGAAGAGCTTAAACGCCATAGTGCACAGGGAGCGGCACATATGCTTGGTCAGAGTCTCTCGTACCGTCATCACCGGGTATGTTTTCGTCTTGACACTTACATGTACAGGTCAGAAAATCAATGGCACGCATTAAGTTTGTGCTGAACGAGCGTCGACTGGCTCTTATCGAAGCGCAGCGCCGCGCTCGTGAGGAAGTAGACGTCCCTCCCTTGGAGAATGAGGACGATATTTTCGAAGAGGCGCCCCAGGCTTCTTAGAGCCAGGGCTATGTCCGAGTCTTGTACCCGTAGTGCTTGCCGCTCTGTCTTTGTGATTAGGTAAATATCGCCGAGCCACCCGTGTGGAGTCCGAGCAGCCACCCAGATTTAGAGTCGCAATAGGTCTAAGCGCCGGTGTGGCGCCAGAGTCTTGCTTTGTGCCATCGCGATGCTGGAGGGTGTATTGGCATCCATCCTCAATCGCTTCCTTGCATCATATGTGGATGGCTTAAATACAAATCAACTGAACGTCGCCATATGGAGTGGCGACGTCAAGCTGCGTAATTTGCGCTTGAAGCGCTCGGCGCTCGACAAATTGCGTCTGCCCATCGACGTGAAGGAGGGTTACCTTGGCCAGCTCACCCTGACTATTCCATGGTCAAACCTGAAGGGAAAGCCTGTGCGCATGCTTATCGAAAACGTGTCTCTCCTTGCTGTGCCACGCGATGCTTCCATGCCCATCGATGAGGCCGAGGAAGAAGAGCGGCGCCAGACGCTAAAGCAGGAGTTGCTCACTCGCTCAGAATTACTGAATGTGGCAACGGAAGAGAAATCAGAGGAAGATACACAAAAAAATGACTCGTTTATGAGCTCACTCTTTACCCGCATCATTGACAATGTACAGGTCACTGTGCGCAATATCCACATCAGGTATGAAGATGCGCTGTCTTGCCCTGAGCGTCCTTTTTCGATAGGAGTAACGCTCGCTGAACTATCCGCTGTATCAACTGATGCCAACTGGGAGCCTACATTTGTGCACAATTCGGCTTTGGGTATCCATAAATTGGCTCGGCTCGATTCGCTGGGCATATACTGGAACACTGGCTCGGACTTTCTCGATGCGACTTCGCCTGAAGAATTGCAAGAAAAGCTCAATTTGTTGATCGCGTCGAAAGATTACATTCCAGAGCACCAGTATATCCTAAACCCCGTATCTGGTGTCGGAAAGTTTGTGATGCGACCCAAAGCAACCAAGGAAGAGCCAAAGATGGATGCCCAACTTGTTTTCGATCAAATTGGGCTCACTATCAGCAACGAACAATACAGTGGTGGTCTGAGCATGATCAATCTGTTCAGCTTTTATGCTCGTCAGGCACAGTATCAAGCATTTCGACCAACGCAGCAAGAACTTGAAACAAATGGTCCACTGGCCAAATTTCGATTTGCGGCTCGTGTCATTGTTAGTGAAATGCATCAACGACGACGTGTGTGGACCTGGGAGTATATGCGCGAGCGTCGTGACTTGCGCTTAGAGTACATCCGACTCTTTAAAGAGATGGCTAGCAAATCGCCTGTCTCGGACTCATCAGCTCCATTGCCAGTGCCTAACAAACGCATACAAGAGCTGGAGCGCAAGCTCGAGTTCCGAGATATCCGTTTTTTCCGCTCTATTGCGAGGCGCGAGCTCCGGGAGGAGCGCCTTCTAGCCAATGATTCTGCTGCAGAGGCTACGGCACAGGCACCCAAAGCGTCATCCGGAAGCTGGCTGAGCTGGATGTGGGGCTCCAGTGCAGATGCGAAAAATGTGCCAGGTCTACTGAATAATGAGCAGCGTAAAGAGTTGTGCGATGCCATCGAGTGGGATGAATCAACGGGTCAATCTTTACTTGCACCGCTCGATGATTTACCACCCGATATTGTAAATTTGCACGTAACAGCCAAGCTGAATCATGGCTTTGTGCACCTACATGACCAGTCATCTGACCACAATATCCTCTCGCTTATGTATGACGGTCTGCAAGGTGAATTAACGCAGCGTCCGCACAATTTTGATTTGTCCGTGATGCTGGGTGCATTACGCGTAGAGGATGGAACAAATTTAGAGTCACAGTATCGCGATATTGTTCAAGTCAAAGAACGTGCCGAGGAAGATCCCAATATGCCGCTTTTCTTTTTCCAATACGAGCACAAGCCGCTGGATGGTCGCGCTGACAGTGCCCTGCTCCTCCGAATGCGCTCGACAGAGATCGTGTATCATGCATCGTACGTTGAGTCGATTCTACGGTTCTTTAAACCCCCCGAAACAGAGCTCGAGCTAATCGGCGCTCTCTTGGATGTTGCAAGCTCAACGTGGGAGGGTCTGCGGCGAGAAACCCGCGCAGGTCTCGAGAATGCACTGGAGAACCATAAGACCATCGATGTCTCGATCGATGTTCAGTCGCCCATTTGGATATTGCCAGAGGACTTGAAGGACCGACAGAGTAATATGATGGTGCTAGATGCTGGTCACCTTGCGATGCGCTCTCTTCTAGCTGAGCCACAGACGATGGACATGGTCCGTGCAAAGCATTTTCGCCAGTACACGGAGGAAGATTTCCGTCAGTTAGAGGAGCTGATGTACGACCGTTACTTCATCAAATTGCAGGATGTTCAATTAGTGATGGGTGCGGGCTACGATGCATGCATGCGCAGTCTGCAAATTCTCGATGAGCGTGACTATCACTTATTGGAGCGCATCAATTTAACTTTCACGCTGCAAAACTCCATCTTACCGCGTGCTCCAAATTTGACAAAGATCAAGCTAACAGGAAACCTGCCGATGCTCAAGGTTCACTTCTCTGACAACAAGTACCGTTTGCTGCTCCAGCTTATTCAAGCTGCAATCCCATGCGGCGACTCAAAACCTATGCCTGAGAGTTCTGGCAACAGCTCTTTACATACACGGCGACAGGTGCTTGCTGACCAGTTCAGGGGTACAAGTGATAACTTGTTGATCACGGAGGAAGCAACGGAGAGCGGATCGTCTCATGATGATGGCGATAGTGATACGTATCAAGATGCACAGCTATCCGACACAGAGCATCTTTCAGCGGATGAAAAGCTCTTTGAGTTTGATCTCGTTGTGGATCAGCTATCTGGCACGGTCACTAAATCTGGTACAAGCAAGAAAGAAGACCAGCAGTTGGCCGAAGCTGTTTTCCAGCACTTCCGACTGGGTGTGCACATTCAGAAGCACAAACTACAAGTGGATGTTCATCTTGGTTCACTAGACCTGGTTGATTGCTTGGTAGATCAAGCTCCCATGTTCCGCCATATGATCACGTCGCGCCCGCTTGAAGAGACAACTGGCCGAGCTGAGCGCCCCGAAGCCGAGGCATATGACCTAATTTTTGTACAGTACGTCCAAGTGAGTCCATCATCGCCCGACTTTTACGAGAAGTACGATGGAATTGAGGGCTCAACGTTGGTGAACCTGTCCACGCTCAACTTGATGGTGACGCGAATCACGGTACTGACCGTCTACGACTGGATCATACAGACATTTACGAGTGGTTCGATGGAGGCGACGGAGGCGGAGTCTGAGGCACCGACCGAGGTAGACGAATCATCTTCGTCTGGGTCCATGGCGCTAGAAGAGAAGTCATCTAAAACTCGCGTCAAGGTCAATCTATCGTCCATTGTGTTGCGTCTAAACGACAATGGAACGTTACTCAGTACGTTGACTTTGTCGACGGCCAACATTGCTTTGCTGCTGCGCGCAAACACCATGCGCCTTGCTGCCCGGATTGGATCGCTCTCACTTCTCGATGAGATTGTTAGAGAGCGTGCCGATCCCTCATTTTCTAAGCTTTTATCTATTGAGGGCGATGAACTAGTCGATTTCGCGCTTGAGACATTTCATCCGGATGATGCGCAGTATCCTGGCTACGATACTTTTGTATGGCTGCGCAGCAATACCCTCAAGATTGTTCTTGTGCCCGAGGCGTATGCGGATATAATAGGCTTTGTGACGAAGTTCGCCAAACTGAAGGCCGTGTTTGATGCGGCAAAGACAGTGGCGTCTGCCCAAGCCTCTCAGCTACAAAAAACGCATGGTTTGACACGATACGATGTACTGGTCAAAACACCGATTCTTGTAATGCCCTACAGCCTGGACGCGAAGGATCACATGACGGGTCAATTGGGTGAATTGTATGCACACAATACCTTTGACACCAAGGACAAGGTGTGCTTGTCAACGCTACAGGCGGGTCTACGTCAGATTCACCTCAAGTCTTACTTTACAAGTGACAAGGACAGCGATGTTCATGAACTCACAATGCTCGACGATGTTCACATCTCGAGTGAAATTGTGGAAGGCATGCCTGTTGGGTCCCATGATGAGGCGCAACACAGCTTTGACTTTTCTGCCAACATGTCAGATATCAATGTCAAGCTCACAAAGCGTCAATATGTGCTGCTTATGACGCTACTTCGAAGAGCATCAATCCTTTCGAACGCCGATACCGAAGTGCCATTATCTGAAATCGCACCAGATAGCGATGACGGCAATGCGGCGCGCGCTTTGGACGCCGTGGAGACTAAGAACCCCACAACCCACTCAGCAATCCTTCAAGTCGCAGGTGACTTTACTCTTAAGAAAGTGTGTCTCGACCTGTACGACGAAACCGCTATCGACGCCGACACGCTGGAAGAGGCCAGTCTCTTCTGCTTCACCGTTGACGACACGAGACTTATGGTGCGTCAGAATCCCGCCTCGGGCACAGAACTGGAGGTGGATGTGCAGGCTTTCTCTGTCATTGATACGAACAAGTCGCGTGAGACGCATTTCCGAGAGATTATTCCTGCCGCATCGCATGCAAGTCATCAGTTGATGCTCAACTATACTGTGTCTCCCCCACCTGAGAATCATGCGATGGTGGTCGTAACAATCGATAATCCTGTTCTCATTTTTTCTCTTGACCCGCTGTTCTCGCTTGTTTCATTCTTTGCAGCCGGTTTCCCCGAATCACCCCCGTCCGATACGTCATCCAAGCCTGATTCTCCTTTGCCGTTGCCCGAAACGAGCGACTCTGCTGCCACGATGCACTCGAGTACTACGACGCGGTCACCAAAATCGCCGAGACTGCCTCCGCCCGCGCCCTTCGCTTCCATCACGTCTCTTCGTGTGAACATCGTCGAGCCACGTATTATCCTGCTTTCATCGCCGAAGCAGTCAGACTCTCAAGCTATTGTGCTACTGTTGCGACAGATTGTACTGACAAAGCAAAGCGTGATGGCCTTATCACTCACACAGTTGGGTGTGTATGTTTGGCGAATGAATGCACCGAATGACCGCCAAAGCTTGTTAAACGAAGTGGATGTCTCGCTATCTATGGATGCGCAGATGACACCCACAGGTAAGATCACAGGTATCGAGATCGACATGGGCCGCCTGCTTGTCCGCTTCACGCGCTCTGATATCGAATTGCTCTCGAATGTGTTGAGCAACGCGATGGCTCTTTCGAGAATCGAGTCTCCCAAAACATCTACTGAGCCTGCAAAACCAGTGGTACATGCTCCATCCGTCCTGAACAAGATCACAGATGTATCTGAGGACAATGGACAGGTCCTTTTTTCGCGTGAAGAACTGACGGTGCGTGGCGGTGGTTTGCAATGTGTCATGATCAGTGAGGTCCAGATGCTGCCCGTTCTCGACATGAACGTGAAACCTTTCACCCTTTTGTTGAATGATTGGTCCGCCGATATGCGCCTGAGCACGGAGCTGGACTTGTCTTTCAATAATTTCAATTTCGCCACCTCGAATTGGGAACCACTAGTCGAACCATGGACCGTGTCACTGCGCTATGAGCGTAACTTGTCGCCAGAGAGCAGCACATTTACTATATCGTCCAGCAAGCGCTTAGAGATTAATGCAGCTGCTCAGTTTGTCGATACAACAACGAACCTATTCACATACCTGGATAAGGATAACCGCGTTAAAGAAGAGGCTCGGCACTTGGCGCCCTTCCGCATTCGTAATCACACGGGCTATCGGATCAGTGTATACTCAGAATCACCGCTTGGATCGTCCAACACACGCAACCATGTGCACCATCTCGACAATGGCTACGATATGCCATGGTCCTTCGGTGACTGGCACGCTATTCGTGAGCATGCAACGGAAACAACATACAATCGACTTGCTGTTCAGATCGAAGACATGCCATGGGAGCGCGTGCGCCACATTGCCGTGGACCACGAAGGCGAATACGTAATGACTTTGCGCCCCAAGCTCGATAATATCAGTCACCGCTTGCTATGTGAGGTCAAGCTTGACAACAACATCAAAGTCATCACGTTCCAATCGACTTTCCGCATCGAAAACCGTGCCCTGATACCATTTGAAGCTTGTATGCTCGATGAGCAAGGCAACACTACTGATCATGTGCTGCGCATTGAGCCCGAGACATATTCGGCTCTCCCAATCTGTGACGCCTACAGCCGTCAAGTCAAGGTGCGACCCGATCCAGGTCTGGGCTATACGTGGTCAAACGAGTCGGTGGGCTGGCAGGACTTGCTCATGACGTCATCTCACTCTTTCGTGTGTCCTGCCTTAGATGAGGGCGAGGCGCCGTTTCAGTTCCAGGCTTTTGCCATTCATGATACGCAGCATATGTCTCGTCGAAACTATCCACGCCTGACGCTGGCCTTGCGTGCACCTGTCGAAATCGAGAATGTTCTTCCCTATGACATCCACTACCGCTTGTTCGACAAGAATCTCAACCTGAACTGGTCGACCTTTTTGCGTCGCGGTGGCATATCACCCATTCATGTCGTCGCCGTGCAGCATTTGCTGCTTCTCAGCATTGAACTAGAGGACTCCGTCTACTCGCCTAGCGAGTTTGCTATCATTGCGTCTGACAATCCGGACGATTTTCAAGTCGAAAATACTTTGCTGCTAGCCGACGAGTCAAATCTCAAGCTGGAGCTTCAGCTGCACTATCACTCGTATCCCAACTCGGGCGGTGCTTTCAAGGTCCAAATTTTCTCACCCTATATCTTCCTGAACTTGAGTCAATTACCGGTAACGATCAAGACAAGACCTTGGGCCGGTCATGCAAGAATGGTGGCTGGTCAGGAATCGCATGATGACGACTATGATGCGTCGGAACAAAGCAAGCCATTTTTAGTGTCGCGGATCGGAGAAAGTAACAACCGTTTCCTGATTCGTTCACGCGACTCAAGCTGGTCTAAACCGCTCTCGTTCGATGTCATTGGTTCCGAGGTGGGGGTGGTGATTCCTTCCAGCAGCGGCGACCGTGAACTGCACCTTGGTCTGGACATTCAAGATGGTCTGTCTAAGTTCAAGCTCAGTAAAGTGGTCAAGCTCGCCCCGCGTTACCTTATTCACAACCGGCTTTCGCACGCCGTTCTGATTGCTGAGTCTATGGGTGGTGATCCGGTCCGCATTGGTGCAGACGAACGAGTACCGCTGCACTGGTTCCATGTGGCTTCCAACAAGCATGCCACACTTGCATTTGAAGGCTCGAATCTTGAATGGACAGCGCCATTCAGCATCGATAATATTGGTAACGTCTACCTCAGAATGGTCCGTGATGATGAGCCTCAGCACTTGATCCAAGTGGATGTCCAGATTCAGGGTCCTACCATTTTCGTTCGCTTGCTGCCCAGCGAGGGCGCGTGGCCTTTTATGCTGCGCAATGAGACACATCACACGATTGTATTTATGCAGACGGGCTCTTTCACAGAGGCTCAGCTTAGCTCACGAGATACAAATCCGAAGAGATACGTGCTCAAGCCTCGCAGCAAGATGAAGTACGCCTGGGATTACCCTGCGGATGCCGACAAGTACATCCGTCTGCAGATCAACGGGAGTGAGCGTGTGATCAACATTTTGGAAATTGGCTCTCTACTTCCATTCAAATTTGCTGCGCTCGACGATCTACCAGCTGGTGTGGTATCGCTTGACGTACGCGCTGATGAAACGACGCAAGTCCTTGTGATTTCAGACTACTCCGAATCGAAGAGTAACTTCAAGGTGCTGCGTGAGAGTGGCCCATCGGCAAACCCCGACATCAAGTTCAAGGCTGTTGACGTCGACACGTCGATCTTATTTGCGTTTAATATTGAGCTCGTTGGTGTGGGTATCTCATTTATTTCTCACAAGGTGCGCGAAATAGCGTATGTTACGTTCCGAGGTCTTGAGCTGAGCTATTCGGAATCACAGGTGACGACGGCGGTAAATGTGATTTGCAAATGGATTCAGATCGACAATCAGACGCCACGCAGCATTTTCCCCATCGTACTGTACCCAACAGTCGTTCCCAAAGACGGCAAAGAATTGGACGTGCATCCCACACTGCAGGCCTCAGTCATTCGTAAGAAAGATGAATCACATGGTGTGCGACACATAAAATATGCTTCTATACTGTTGCAAGAACTAACAACTGAGCTCGACGAAGATTTTCTGTTCGCCATTTACGACTTTGTGCGTGCAAGTGGTGTTGAAGTTGAAAAAGAACACGATGAGACTGTCTACATTGAAAATCCGAACGATCTGCCCGAACCTCCGATTCAAGCAGTTGACACTGATCAGGTGTACATTGAAATTCTGCATTTGCAGCCGATTGCTTTGAATTTGTCGTTCATGTCGACAGATCATGACGAGGCTGACGAAACCGAAAGCTCGCGTACGCTGTTCTTTTACATCTTTAACATGTTGACTATGGTACTGGGTAATGTGAACGAGGCACCCGTGCGTCTGAACGCGCTGGTCATTGAGAACGTGCGTCTATCCAAGCAGGTTCTGCTGAACCGCGTCGCATACCACTATGGCCAGGGTGTGCTTTTCCAGGTGCATCGCATTCTTGGCTCTGCTGACTTTTTGGGCAACCCAGTCGGTCTCTTCAACAACGTCAGTTCAGGCGTAGCCGACATTTTCTACGAGCCTTACTACGGTCTCATTATGCATGGTAATCGTGAGCTAGGCTTTGGTATTGCTCGTGGCGCTAGTAACTTTGTGAAGAAAACCGTGTTTGGTGTCACAGACAGCGTGTCCAAGGTAACTGGCTCAATTAGCAAGGGTTTGGCAGCTGTTACCATGGACCGTGATTTCCAGTCTCATTGGCGTTCGAGGCACTTCCGCAACAAACCTAAGCATGCTCTTTATGGCATTACGGTGGGTGCCAATTCACTTGTTACCAGCGTAGCCAGCGGCATCGAGGGTTTAGCTCTCCGTCCTCTTGAAGGCGCCGAGGATGGCGGTGCTTCCGGCTTTATGCAAGGCTTAGGCCGTGGTCTGGTGGGTGTGGTGACTAAGCCTGCTGCTGGTCTGTTTGATATGGCAAGCAGCATTACTGAAGGACTGCGAAATACGACCCAGGTTTTTGACCAGAACACCATTGATCGCGTTCGATTGCCGCGCTTTATTGCCAGTGACCAATTGGTAAGGCCATATTCAGAGCGTGAGGCGCTCGGTCAAATGTGGCTGCAAACGCTGGATTCAGGCCGACTCATACGCGATCAGTATGTGGCGCATATCAACACTTCAGGTCAGCATGCAGGGGTAACCATCATGCTGTCAGAATCGCGCATTCGTACGTATTCACGCAAACTAACCACCAGTGTACATTCGCACAGCACGGCTAAAGGCTCTATGGGAGGTGGCGTGGTCTGATCTGAGCACGATTTCGCTGGAGAACAATGGTATTTCTCTTGTGCTTCGTGGCGGGGTAGTTGGGCCCTTCCTCACCATCCAGGAAGAAAGCACGCGATTGTGGCTCTTCCGCAAAATTTCTGGGGTCGTGCAAAAGTACAATGCGGCTCATGCATGAAGGCGTTAGACGCGCTGCCACGCGTATTCACGTGATGCGTATGTAAGCGATAAGGTATGGATCAATAGCATCGCGGGAAGCGTACTGGTCGTTTAGACACGTACTCTCTGCAGGATCACGCCTGGAAGAGTGGTGTTGTGCAGGCATCTTTAAGTGGCTGCTCTTACACAGGGTTGTTTCTCACTTGAGATCTAAATAATGTCTGAGGGCTCAGGCAGCAATGGGCTTGGTGCGGCGTCTAGTCTTGGGTCAGGTTTCCAGCTCGGACCTATCCTTGGCTCTGGACTAGGACGTCAAGGCGAATCGAATCCCTTGTATTATGCACAGGTACGCGTTATTCGATGATGCATATGACTGACCGTACCACAGAGTCCACATGCTGCATACTTTGGTGGGCATCCATCGCAGACGAACTCTCCGCCGCATAGGCCGCCTGCGGGCGACTCGTATGCCAACAGTCACCTCGTGCCATACCTAAACCATCATGCACCTGGTGAGAGCGCCGCCGACATTGGCTCGGAAGCCCCACCTTCTTTGGATGCTTTCTACATCCAGCAGGCTTCTGGGTCGTTTGGTGTGCCCTTGGACGTGCCCGAGATCAATGCATACGACCATGCAGCTGCTGGCAGTGGACTCCCATCAAGCACATTGCCACTCCGTGGGCCACCTAACATGGTTGGATGGCCGCCTGCCTCCCGGCCATCTGGCACTGCCGGTCCTCACGATATCCAACCACATGACGAAGCAGAGGTGTTACACCCAGCCCCCCATGGCTATCCTGCTTCGCTTGGTGCTATGCCACCGCTACCGGGAAACGCTCGGAACTTCCCTACGAGTGTCTACAGGCCTACCGACCCAACGACACATCGCCACATGATGATGGACCAGGATGCTGGTCGTCCACCGCGTCCATTGCAAAAGCGCCAGCGTACTAGTCCGGTACCTTTTGGCGAAAGTATCGATATGCAATCTAGATTCCGTGGTGCAGGGCCGGGACCAGGACGACCGCGCCTACCGTCTCGTGGGATCTCTGCTCGTCGGGATATCGAGGCGGGGGCCCATGGTGATGGCCTGACCGACTTTTTGCCAAACACAGAAGCACCAGCAGCCCCTGGCAGTGATTTAGCCTCCTGGATTTTAGGTCCAGATGACGTGCCTCAGAGGCCGCAAGCATTTCCGATGGATCCGTCGGCGTACTACCGATCAGGTATGGCGCCTCCGCCTGCTTCAGGTATCCGGTTGGATATGCCTAGCTTGGCAACCGCGCAACCACCGATGGGTGTGCCTAAGGACTTGGCGCCATTGCGGTCACAAGCACCTAACTCGGATGATGAACCACTCTATGTGAATGCAAAGCAATACCAGCGTATCTTGAAACGCCGCGTAGCACGGTCGCGGATGGAAGAGAAACGCCGTCACATGTTCATGATGGCGATTAAGCAACGAGAGGAAGAGAAAAATGGTGGCCCGACAGAAATTAGCGAAGAATGGGTATCTGGTCTATTAGCTCTGGATGAAGAGTCAAAGAAGCCCTACCTACATGAATCGCGTCACAAGCATGCCATGCGTCGACCGCGCGGTCCAGGTGGCCGATTCTTGACTACGGAGGAAATTCGTAAGCGCAATGAAGAGATTGCGGCCCAGAAATCAAATGAAGACAAAGCTGGCGATGAAGGCGTATCGTCAGCATCGTCGCCAACCAAAGAGGGCACTAGCGATGCGTCGCAGCAGTCAGCTAGGCCTTTTGCATCATCCTTGGAATTTTCGGGCCCTAGCACCGACGAACCAAAGGAAAATTCACACAATGCTGTCAATGTTGCGCCATCATCCGGTGTCCCAGATGCTGATGCACCACCTTCCACCATTGCAGACTAACTTTCTTTGCATCGTGTAGTGTTGCTTGTATGTAATTAGTCTCATGGACTTCACGTGATGTATTAACTATGATGGGCGCGTCGAGGTGGAAGAATATTTCCTAACTGTGATGTGCAAATGATGGCTACATCGTATTCATGACGCGATGCATGTAGTCTCTCTAAGCGTGTTTGTCTGTTTTTTGACAATTATTTTGTATCAACGCAACAGGTCAAGAAAGCCGCATGATGAGCAAGAAGTCCTCGAGGCGATACTCCAGCGAAGTGTCGTGCGTCTTCCCTACGACCTGCATTACCGCATTCTGTCGCATGTGGTTCGTTCAGTCGATTTAACCTGTGACTTCCCGCACAAAGGACTATGGCGAATATTGACCATATCGCGCGACGTGTATCAAAAGATGATGCCTGTTGCATATAAAGAACTGTATTTACATGCATCCGTATCAGTCAATCGATTGCGCTACACACTTGTTGTACAATGTCCTTCTTTCGCCACCTACGTGCGGCACATCTCAATATGCCATTGTGATGACTTAGCACCTCTTGCACTAGAGCAGCTGCTTCTGAGTACGAATCATGTCAGCTCGATGCACTTGGATGGTGTTTCAGCCAGAGCAATGTGCATGTCGCAAGCAGGGCGTTTAAGCAAAGGGGCCAAGCCGACAATTCTATCTTGGGATTTTACAACAAATGCGCCTTCTTCGATCCAGCTCGATATCCTTTCCAACTTTGACATGTGGCAGCGTGTGGAATTACTTTATATATGCGGTGATCCTCTTCTGGCACATGTCCTAAGCCATGGCGTATGGCCGCAGCTACGCCAAGTTTGCTGGTTCGTGCCATTCACAATGATGAAAGACATATCTACAGTCGTCATGGCACAGGCCATGCGGGGGTGGTCGAATCGAGGCATTTCCTTGGTATGGGATAACTCGGCTACACGAGCCGAATCGCCACAGCTCGAAGCACGGCAAGATCCAACGCGGCAGCAGAATCGATGGGAATAGCAGCATGGCATAATAGATGCTGCCGTTGTGTATCGAGAAAGACAGGCACATGCAACATTTGTTTGGCAATCGTGGCTGCAGGGACCGTCCACTCCAACGTACTAGTCGGGACGCACGTCGAAGAGCCATTATTCAGATGCAATTGGCTCTCCGACCAGACTCCGCCATCAATCCAAATGGGCCCGATCTCCCATGTCATTTGGTCCGGAGCACTTTTGCTTCCTAGATGCCATTGAAGTTCAAGCTGCTCCAGACTCTGGCGTCGATGACGCGCTGTCATCTGGCGTGTGGCAGTAAGAAACGCGGACGCAGCCCATAGGCGGCCCAATTCTACGCGTTCGTGCGTTTCCTGCATGGCGTGATGTGTACGCGCACTCAAGTCGTTGAGCCATCCACCCAAGGATGCACCGTAAGGCACGGATGACGTACACCAGACTGTCGGAACTCTGTCCTTTTCGATGCAAGACAGCATATTAGAGTCGTCGCTACTCCGTGGTGCACGATGAACAAGTACAGCAGCTAGACGCTCGAGGTCGCGATAGACTGTGTCGCTGATGCTGAGTGCCATGTGCCGTTCTCGGGCCCAAAATCGTCCAAGCGGATCTGTAGCACTGAGTGTGTCTGTTTGTGTGTAACGCGGTACTTTGGACAGGTGCGACTCAACCAGTGCCGCTAGCTCGGATGTGGCAGGAGGTGCGGGTGCTGTTTCTGACCGCGTATGGTCCACAACGATATCTTGCTCCCGACCAGCAAGCTGTCGGAGTATTTGGAGGTGCCGCAGGGTGCGTGTCGCGTTCTGAACAGCTGTAGCACGCTCGGCTTCAGGCGCTAAGAGAACCCAGTGCACGGGCTGTGGTTCTGGAAGACTCGAAGCCCAAGCACAGAGTTGCTCGCGGTGCAGTCCTTCAGGCGCGATGAGCGGCTGCACGGCATTGGGTGCAATGACGAAGTCGCGCTCAAATGCTGCGGGTATAAACAGGTGCGCCAGTAGCGCATCCAGCATGTGTCGATCAGCGTCACTATCCATGCGACTGCCGTACACGTTTTGGGCTAAGAGCGCGCGAAGTGCGGGCCATGGTATCACTTCGGGTGCCAGGTTACGCCTGGACTGAGCAGCCGAGGCCATACACGTATCGACGATTGCGTACGCGGCCTCGAGATCCGTATCGTAAAACTCATAAGCGTGCGACCATCCAAGTGGCGCATGCCGAGCGCGTTCTAGTACGATTGCATGTAGCATGGCCACCAAAAAGTAGACGCGCTCCCGCTCAGGAGGTGCCTTGTCAGTGTTCGATGCTGGCCTTGAGTCCAGAGCATGTAAAGCATCTAACAAAATAGCTTTGCATCCAGCAGGTGGTTCATGCATCACAATGCGTGCAGCACGAATGAAAGATGGCGGCACGGATGGTGAGAGTTCACATGTAAGAAAAATTCGACACCGCTCATGTGGCTTCTGTGATGCTAGTCGCGATGGAAGCTGTGCGAGCCAGACCGGAGCCAAGTGCGCATTTTTAATGAGCACCCAAGAGCCTGAGCGTGCAGCAGATATAATAGCACGGTCGGCCATGCCTATGGCTTCCGGCGAGCCCAGGGCGACTTCTGCACAAGACATTTGCTTTGACGCCGCACACGCTTCAACAATGCCACTGGCATCAT
>ERZ501045.45-NODE-45-length-31170-cov-5.877390_pt1 | contig 31170 bp, 11 predicted proteins | sample MGYA00510870_ERZ501045 | MGnify/ENA primary metagenome ERZ501045 (study PRJEB25958, sample SAMN03398505) | human skin metagenome | study: EMG produced TPA metagenomics assembly of the Human Skin Microbiome Metagenome (human skin metagenome) data set. | reverse complement strand
TGAGTCGCAGCTGTTCACATAAGCCGAATGCCAAGTCGGATGTGAGCGCCGAGTACGAACGCCACAGCTCTGACGCGCGATTCGCATCCGCATCAGATGTACGGAATCCTTCTAGCTCTTCAGCGACGTGCTGGTCAGCCTCGACACGCTGTTCATCCGCAATAGGCTCCATGTAATCCTCGTCCTCTTCTTCCTTGGGAAGTTCATCGTCACCTTCTGTGCCGTGGGCATTCAGCACGTCAGAGGCCATCATGGCACCCTCACGCGCCCCACGGGGCTGCGAGCCCGAGCCTTCAGGTTCGGGAAGATCTGGAGGTGCGGTAGAGTCTGGCAAGTCCATGTCCTGGTCCTGTTCTGGCATGGCCAAGGTTTCACCCGCGGCGTTGTCATCGTCCATACTTAATTGCTTCATAGCTTGGGCTTGTTGTTCATCTGCCGTACCAAGAGCCTGTGCATCAGCATCATCGTCATGCGCCACGTGCTCCATGTCACTAGATTCAGGAACACCGCCGTCTTTCATGGGTGCATCTTGGTCGTGCTGTGCTGCCTCGCGAATAGATTCCACGTCTCGGCGGAATTGTTCAAGCGAATCGGCAATGCTCTGCGTTGGGTTTGGCTGCGCGTCAGACTTTTCTTCGTCTCCGGTGCCCTGTGCAGCTTGCTCGGTTGCATCTTGGTGAGCGCCCTGGTCTTGTGTAGCAGACGAGCCATCTGCTTGGCCCGCCTCACCTTTGGCTCGATCTTGTTGCCCGGCTGCACCGCCGGTGTCTTCGCCGCCACCTTCATGGGTTGCATCGAAGTCCATGGGGTCCGAGTCTTTCTCGCCCAGCGTTTCATGCTGACGCTGGTCCATTGGCATCGGCGGCGAGGCACGGGCATTTTGGGGCTTGTCGCCCGAAGACTCGACCTCGTCCATTTTTTCGTCATCTTCCCTAGCCTTCGGCTCAGGATCAGGCAGATCAGATGCTTGGTCGTCGGTGCCATCTTCATGGTCTTTCTCTGACACTTGTTCGTCACGATTCAGCTCCTCACCCTCATGCTCGTCATGCTCGTCCGTGTCCATTCGAGTTTCCTGGGTATCATGTTCGCCGAAGTTGGCTGTCTCATCTTCTTTCTCGTCGACGTCATCCTCTGGCAGAGAGAGATTTCCATCGTCTTGTACGTCATTGTCTTCCTCGTCTTCGTCTTGGTCGCCCAAATCAAGATCACCTAGCTGCATGTCCTGTTCTTTGGCTTCCTGATCGAGCTCGCGACCGAGTCCTTCATTGAGTTCAGGCATGTCTTCGACTTCGGCTTCTTCGTCAGCATCGTTGTCGCCAGAGAGCTCATCTTGTTGCTCTTCTTCCTCAGCTGGATCTTGAGCATCGCCTTCTTCGCGCTGCTGCGCCTCGTTTCTATCACCAGCTTGTTCGCGGTCGTCTTCAGCACCGCCCTGTGCTTCCGACTCGCCCTGCTTTTCCTTCTCAGGCTCATCGCCCCACATTTTTTCGTCCACGGCGTCAGGATCCAGGGGATCTATATCGCCCACTTCGTCTTCCACGTCTTGCTCTTGCTCCTCGCCGTCGTCATCAGCTTCTTCGCCTTGTTCTCCATCGACACTGTGCACGTCGCCATCCATATCGTCCATTTCACGTGCCTTGTCCTCGCCTTTCGTCGCCTCTGGTTCGTCATCCTCCGCTTGATCCTCCTTCTCGAGCTCCTCCATATTTTCGTCATCTTGGAGCGTATCTGACACATCCTTCGCACCAGTACCGTCGCCAAGCCCAGTGCCACCTTCGAGCTGATCGCCGCCCTCGGCGTCTTGATCGTCTTCGCCTTGACTTTCTTCAGGAGGCTGACAGAAACCGTGGGTAGCGAGTGACGTCATGAGCACACTGAGTACGAGCGTCAAACGCATCATGGACCGGTTCCACAGCGAAACGCAAGACATATGTGTCCACAGCCATTGGGTATACGGTGCCAAGAACTTGTTTATGTCCTGCACACATGACATGGTAACGGGACCAGTTCCTGCCTTGGTCATGGCATCGCGAATAGCGTCTGCCACGGCTTGTGGTCGGAGAATGCGATCGATGGCATGGAGCTTGGAGACTTCGTCCACAAGCCAGCGCTCCGGTAAAGCGTCTTCGCCATGCACAGGTGTGGGCTGCTTGTGTAGTTCTTGGGCGATGACCAACATGGACGAGCACACTTTGTCAGACAGAGACTGGACGGAAGCGGCTTCCTCCTCGCGAGTATGGCACGCTATCGGCGTGCAGATCGTCTCTAGCCAATCGCACATTGGCATGGCCAAGAGAGTGAGTGAGGGTGCGTCAGCCAGTTGTTGAAATACCTTCCGCGCGTCTTGTAAGACGTGTGTGCTGGAGGCTACCATGTCGGACTCTTGTTCCGTGCAAAGTGTGATGCCCGAGTCTGTCAAGGCAGAAGTGAGGGCTTCTAGCTGGACATGCATCTCACGGACTCGTGTCTGCAATGACTGGACAGGTGCCAAGTCTGGGGAGGTGGGCAGAAGTGATACTTGCTGATGCATCGGCAGGGATGCTATCCATTCATCTAGGCCACGCAAAAGACGGGCAAAGTCGTGAGCTCGACCTTCGACATGAAGCACGAATGTCTGGTCCACACTGACGAGATTGCCTTGAAGTTGGCCAAGACGCTGAGCCAGAGCCCAAACATCACGAGCGCCTTGAAGCATGTTGGATAGGCGCTGTCGAACACGCAGACAGAGTTGCACGATGTGCTCCACGATTGCGATGCCACGGAGGAGATCAGGGACGTCGCCTTTCGGAGACTGGGATGCAAGACGAAGGCGCTCGGCTTGGGCTAGCATCGCAGCATAGTACTGCGACACAGCGTCCAAGCCTAGAGCGGCGTGCGAGGACGAAAGCGGTGCTACACCATACACGTGCATGGGGTCTCGATTGTGCGCGAGAAGCTCGGCTGTGACAAAGGGGGAGAGACCCATGAAACGAAGTGTCTTGATGAGATCGGTCCAAGCACGCCGTTTCTGCGTGGCCAGACTCTTTATGAGTTTCATGTTGCTTTCGTTCGCAACGCTGGGAGTCTGCTGGGCCAAGGCATCGGCTGTCTCGAGGATCGTTGTCCCCATATCCACCACATCCAAGTACCGCTGTGATTCAAGCTGGGGCAGAAGAGTGTGTGTGCTGAGCTCTGAGAGGTGCAGGATAGTACGCTTCATGTCTTGCAAGTGAGGTGGCCGAGTTGCGTGGAAAGCACTGGGTGTGTACGTATCAGACGCCGTTTCAGGAACGACGTCACACGGTACATAGGCCGGTCCCAGAAGCGGCCGCACGGCGATCGCGGGTCGGACATCTGCCTTGGATGCCAGGAGAGGATCGGCGGGCTGACGTAGAATATCACGGAACTTGCGCAGCGACTTGTGCAAGTACGCATGTGTCTTTTGTGCACTTTGCTTCAGGGCATATACGTTCACGTCGCGCCACGTTGCCAATTTGACGAAATCGGCGACTTCGCGATCAAGCATGTCGCGCTGCTGAGACAGATGAGCTTCGATGGCCGGCACGAACTGAGCATAGTAAGCTGCTGTGTTGTGCAAAATAGACTGCAGGTGGGAGGGACCGCGGAACATGCTGAACGAGTCTAGCAGAGCCAGGCGCGTGCTCAGTTGGCCGGCCGTACTACCACGCACGAAGGTATCGAGTAGCTCGACGAGCTCTGGCGCGGAAGGGCCGTGTGACGCGCGCGTGAGAGCTTCGTAGAGCGAAAAGAACCACGGCGCCACAGACGCTTCTTCTCGCGCTGCCTCGTCGTCCAGGAGGGTCTTCCAGCTGTGCAGTTCGAGTCGGCGCCATTCGACCACGAGATTCGTCAGTTCTGTGGCATGTGCTTGCAGCGATGTATCACGACTGGCATACGTCTCCCAATCGTCGACGTGCGTCAGCAAAAGCTCGACGGCAGCTAGACCTTTGGCGACGGGACTGGCGACGTCCAGCATGGCGATGCGGTCACAGCGTTCCACGAGCTGCTGCAATTGCACCTGCTCGGGTATCGCATGCAGTAGCTCCGTGGCACGCGCACGCAGTCGCTCGAGAATCGGCATCAAACGTGCGATTTCTAGCGGCTGAGCGTCATGGTAAAAGTTCGTGGAGCGCGTCGGCGGTGCGCGACGACGAGCGATACGAGCTAGCTGGAATGCGGCGGTCCGATCCATCTCCATCGGCATGGATGACACAAGAGGCGCAGAGGTACGGAGCAGGGAGTCGGTCGCCTGGACCAGCATGTCAGGTACGCTCGGCACAGAACGTTGAGTCGAGTGCGCCATGGCACTTGGGAACAGTGCCATGTGCAAGTCTAGCACACGTAGCATGACGTGCTCGTCGAGACGGGGAGCGTCTGATGAGTTCGGCATGCGTGCCTGGGTGTCGAGTACATCGTCATAGACGGGGAACAAGGCGCGTATCTCGTCATCTAGGCGCGCCTGTTCCTCTGAGGCATCCTCGTCCTTGAACGTGAACAGCTGGGCCTCAGCCTCTGCTTTTTCGCGGTCTGACTCGCGCTGCTGTGCCCATAAGATGTATAGCTGCTCATAGGCTGTGTATACAGCTTGGATGGTATCGCGTGAGTGCGTCGTCTGCACTTCGTAGGCGGCGCATGCCAGCACCAGGAGTAGCTCGGGCACCGCCGTTGATACAGCACGGGGCTCGGCGGCATCGGTGAGGAGTGTCTGGGCCGCATACGAAGAGGGGAAACGCGTCGCGGCCGAGGCGAGGCGTTCTGTGCGCCCGGGTACAGGGGATGTTGGGAGACACAGCCGCAGGCCGAGCCGCATCTGTTCGAGAGCCACAAGGACGGGAGACGTCAGGTCGTGCAAGTCGACGTAGTGGCGCCACAAGCGATGCTCAAAGGCATGCAGCGACGACTGCAGCGAAGCTTCTTCGGCGAGGGCCGTGGAGTCTGACGCTGACATGCGCGATACGAGGCGCTCAACGCGGGCTGGTGCCAGGACCTGCGATGCAAAGCCGGACAGCTCGCCATGCAAGCGGTGGAGAAGAGCCGTGGCAGGAGGACGAGTGACGCGGGTATGCCGGGAGCTTTCGAGGCGTGCGAGGATGTCAGACATGGCTGTTTGTAGCTCCTGGACCACGGCATTGACACGGCCGCCTGACCGGAACATTTCGGCCGCTTCTTCGACATGCGCTTGGCGCGACAGACGCGCGTGGATGGACATGCCGAACGAATGCTTTGCATGCGCCTCGGCCACGGGATCGAGTGGCACGTCAGGGATGTAGATGTGCAGAGTCCACAAGGCCAGCTGCACCCAGGCCCTGCCGAGCTCTGTGATACCTTTGTGCGCACTGAGACAGTCATGGGCATGCGCGAGGTGCTGGAGCCATGCTTGTAGGGCCGAGTGCCAGGAAGCATCGGCCTCGCATCGCCGACAGAGGGTACGAACCATGTGGGCGATGCGCACATAGTCGTGAGCCTGCACAGCTTCATGCAGGCCATCTACGTCCGCGTGCATGTCTGGTGACGAGGAGCTTTGAAGCGCCTCGATGAGCGCTTCCGACAAGAACATCGTAAAAGTGTGCAGCATGTCACGGAGTAGGGTGAGTCGATGCGCTTGAGCCGGCACGCACGCAGTAGCGATAGATGTGGCCAAATCATGGAGATGCGCATCGTACGATGGCCATGCCGACAAGGCTATGCGGTCGACGTGCACGGCGTCCAACACGGCTGGGAGAATCACGGCACGGTGCAAGGCATGCGCACCCGGTGCATCCACGCTGAAGGAGCCATCTGGTGCGTACCAAAAAGCACGAGGCCAGCGCATCTGGAGCATGGGCGATACGGTCGCATTCGGCGACCATGCACGCAGCTGCGTCCCGACAACCAAGGGAGCAGGCACACTCGGGTAGGCGGACCACAATGACACGAGTTGGGAAAGGCGCGTATCACGGCATGAGGCAAGGGTCCAGAGCAAGACAGGCAGGACACGTGCCACATACGGCCAGGACGTGGTGGGCGTCGGGCTCGGCAAGGCACGCAGCTCCTGTGCAAGTCGGGCAAGATCGCGGCACTGCTCCTCTGTCCACGAGGCATCGCACACATACAGGGTCGCAAGGACCTGCAGAACGGTACGTGCCTGCGAGGGCGACAGTGCCTGCGTCATGTACGTGGCCTCGAGAGCCGTGATATGCGGCAGCATGGGCGGCGGCACATGGGGCAGCGTCCGTATCCAGAGCGTTTGCATGGCGACCCCTGTGTGTGTCGCGCGTGGTGCTTGTTGCATCGTTCGCATCAGCGAAAAGAGCGATGCAGGCACGGCCACTTGCCGCTGAGCAAGCTCCGAGACGGCCGTGCGAATCGAGCGGAGCATGACGTGCACGAGCGAATAGTCCAAGTCAGTGTGGTGCAGCGCGCTTTCCAAAAACGAGACGAGGTCCAACAATGTACCGGCCTGTCCCAAGACACCGTGGCTGGTGGACGCCGCCGCCGTTTGTGCGACGTGGATACAGGCCTCGAGGAAGGCGGGCATGGATTGGATGAGCGTGGGCACCTGGTGTACATCGTCGTGCACCTGCCACAGCAAGGATCCTGGCGGTGGCGCAGCCAGAGAGGCGGTGCGCATGTGGCACCGCACAAGCAGTTCCACGGCCCGAGGCTCGATATCGTCGCACGAGCGCATATCAGGATGACGGCGCGCATCAAGGGGGAGCAGTGAGCTCTTTGGAGGACCAGGGGGCAGATCCACGTCCATACGCTGTACGAGGGCACGCTCGGCGGGTGTGAGCGCTTGAGCCGCGTACATGTGAGCGGCTTCGGCCAGGGTCTCGTCCCGCAAGCATGCAGCCACGAAGGCGGCCCCAGGCATGCCGGCGTCCTTCAGCGCGGCATGCGCCGAGGCAGCACGTACGCAGGGCTCCGTGCTGAGGGGTGCGCTTTCGGTGGGCATGCCTCGACGAACCGCATGTGCTTGCACGGCCCGGTCGACCAGCGTGCCGTGGGCACGCATCGAGCGTGCAAACGGAGTGAGCCGATCGAGGTCGAGGGCATCGAGCCATAGCTCCATGCCGCGATTTCGCATCGCGCGACTGAGCTCACCGTGCCGGGGGTCGACGGTCATAAAGACACGGAACGCGGGGTGAGGCACGATGTGCGGCACACCTCCATCGACCATGCCGCGCTCGCTGAGAACGAGGCTGCCGCCCGGCTCAAAGAGGGAGTTGAGGCGGTCAAGGACAGACGCTGCACAGAGATTCGCATGATCGAGGAGGACCCAGTGACCATGCTTGGCCGCGCGGACGAGAGGTCCATCGATCCACGCAAATTGGCCGCCTGAAGGGGGCGGTCCTCGGAGCTGCTCGATCATGGCGTGGAGAGATGCGGCTTCGTCCGTCGTGGCGAACGGAACGAGGTACTGCGCAGCTTGAGGAAGGTCGTGCGGCAAGTTGCGTCTGCATGCATCCATGGCCTCGAGTGCAGCGCCGTCGCTCAAGTGAGAGCGGGCCTGGATCGCACGCCTGCAGTGATCGAGGGCCTGTGCCACATCGCGCTGTGCGTACGCAGGATCATACTGCTCAAACGAGCCAAGCACATCCATCGTGTCGCTGGCCGAGCTTAGACGAACTTCGTCGAGATGCATGCCCGCCAAAGCAGCCATGGTGCGCACGACCGACGATTTGCCTGTGCCGGCGTAGCCTGTGATGATCGTCAAGAGTCCCAGACGCACACTGGCCGCCATACCCTCTAGGCATGCCAGCTGAGAGGGGAGCAGGAGCTGTGTGGATGCCGAGGCCACAGGACCTGCTCGTGACATGTGGACGTGGCCCAGCAGCGCATCTGTGGGCGAAACGAGCGCGTGTGGCATACGCAGCGCATGCCCTGCGTCGCCGAAATGTGTGGCGAACAGCTCTGCCACAGCATGGCGATCTTGTGGCGTACGGAAACGCGCGATGTACAGGCACCGCAGCGCATCGAGCGGGTCGGCCATACTGAGGCCGAGGTCGGCGTGCATGACTTGGAGCCATCGTAATTGGTCGCGCAGATTGAGTTCCCATGGCGCACCGTGCCGTCCTACTGTGCCGTCCTGGGTGGCCTTGTGAAGCGCCGCATGGAACGATACCATGGCATCGAGGTACGGCGCAGCGTCGGGGTACAGCTGCTCGCAAATCACGCGGATATCGGCATCTTGCAGCTCGGCCACATAGACCTTGATGAATCGGTTCAGCAGCGATTTCGGCAGGCCTTTTCGAGCTCCGCCCTGGTGCTGGGGATTCTGGGCAGCAAAGAGGCGGAAGTCTGGGTGCTTGGTAAACGTGCGTCCGATGTCGGGGACGTAGACCGAGCCGCGGTGATCCAAGCACGAGTTGAGACCTTCTAGGACTGTCTGCGATGCGAGGTTCATTTCATCCAGCAGGACCCATGCACCGCGCTGCATCGCATCGAGGAACGCGGCAGGTCGCCAAGCAAACTCGCCGGGACGACCATGCTCGACAGGCAGCTCGCCACCAAATAGGTCAACCAGCTCGGTCTGCTCCGACAGGTTGATACGCACAAGTTCATGGCCCGTCATGGCCGCGAGACTCGTGATCAGCGACGTTTTACCGGCACCGGGACTGCCCTCGAGAAGCACGCTCCGGCCACGGATCGTGCATGCGCGCAGCACACGCAAGGCATTGTCGGCCGTCGTGGCCGCCTGGAGGAGAAAGGGCGGGCGTGTCACGGCAGCAGGGCCCTTGGGCATCGCAAACGGTCCGACACACAGAGCCTCAGGCGTGTCTTGGACGGCACGATAGGCTGGATCCATCGGATTCAGGTGCGCTGGCTGAATCATGGCATTGACTTGCTCATAGCACTGCATGCGCAGCGCGTGCAGTCCCGCCTGCGTCATAGCCGCCGTGGCTGGCAACGTGCCGAGGGCATCGATGATCGTGAGGGCCGCGCCATGCGCAAACGCGAGAGGCGGCGGCAAAATGCCGCGCTCGCACACGTCTCGCACAAACATGGCCCATCCCACCAGATCACGCACACCTAGGCCCGTGTGGTCGTGACCGCCCAGGCGGTGAGCGAACCACTGCACATACGACAGCATCGGTGGCGTCCATGCATGCAGAGAGGCAGGCAGAATCGCGTTGATAATCGCAGCCTGGTCCTCCGTACGCTCGACAGGCGGGACGTAAATTTCCGTGAATCGATTGCGCAGCGCCGGACTCAGTTCCTTTTTGCCGTAATCGCCACCGGGATTCATCGTGGCCAGGATTTGGAATCCTTCCGATGCGGTCATGACGACGTCCGTGCCGGCCTTTTCGGCCAGGACCAGCGTTCGCTCGCGCTCCAGCACGGAGTTGAGGCGCTCGAGCACACTGTCATCAGCGAGGGAAATTTCGTCGAGCAGCAGCATGTCTCCTTGGCGCATGGCCTCAACGAGGGGGCCGTCGCACCACGTGAACAAAGCGAGCGCCTGCTGTGTGAGCGCGAGAGCGTGATCGCGTGCCTCGGAAGGCTCGAGCGAGCGCAGCCGAGAGGCCACTTGCTCGAGCGGCACGTCGTCCAGTGGTGCGCCGAGCAACGGGGTGGCTGCGACACGAGCTTCGGAAGAGAGCGCCGCGCGATTCCGGAGAGGGCGCTGTCCGCCGAGCAGATCGGCGCTGTCTGTGTTTTGGTGACAGTTGAACGAGTGCAAGGGCCGCCCGAAGGCCGTGGCCACAATGTCGCATACCGACGTTTTTCCCGCGCCGGTTTCACCGACCAGCAGCACCGGCTCGTTCTGCTGTAAGGCCGCCGCCGTGAGACAAACCAAGCGGCGCATCGCCGACGTCCACACGATGCGGTGTTGTTGGGCGGCGCTCTGCAGCGCGGCCAGTCGTTCTGTGCCCAGCTGCGCTGCGAGGGTATCGGCGCGGTCATAGAGCGCATCCGGATCGATGTGAACGCGCATGACCTGCTGCAGCACATCGCGCACCGTCTCGGCATCACGCGCATGCCGCGTGCGCTCCGCCAGGAGCATGTACCCTGTCTCAGCGAGCTGCTGGTACCCGTCGGCGCCGCGCATGCCCCATCGAAACAGGTCACGCAGCGTAGCAAAGGCATGCTTCTCAAACACACGGCCTGACTCGCGACGGCGCTGCAGCTCAGCAAACACGGCGACGATCTTTTCAGCCCACGAGGGAGGGATCGCACACCGTGTGGCGAGGATGGAGGCCAGTTCCGACTGAGGCACGTCGTCAAAGTGCAGTTCGACAAAGCGGTTCCGGAAGGCGCGACTCAGCATTTTGCGGCCAGCGTAGGCACCGGGCGGGTTCTGTGTCGCGAACAGCATAAAGTGCGGGTGCGGCTTGACAATGTCGCCCGTCTCGGGAATCAGCAGCTCGCGGTTGTCGTCCAGAAGACGATTCAGCGCTTCAAGTACATCCGTCGGAGCCAGATTCAGCTCGTCCAGCACGAGCCAGTCGCCTCGGCGCAGGGCGGTGACGAGCAGGCCCTCGGTGAAGACAAGCTGGCCCTCGGCATTGGAAGCGTACGCGCCCAGGTATTCTTGGACGTCGGTGTGCTCGTGGTTGTTGATGCGCACGAACCGATGCCCCGTCCGGCGGGCCAGGTATTCCACGGCGCTGGTCTTGCCTGCACTGGTCGGGCCCTGAATGAGCACGGGACTCTGCCGCGTGACCAAAGCGCGGGCCAATGCGCCGATTTTGGCCTCGACGCTGGGTGTCAAGACGTAATCAGGCGCGTCATCGGGCGGCACCGGTCCGGTCTCGAGCCAAAAGGCACCGACCTGAATGGCATGGGGATGCGGCGCAGGCGGCACGAACGACGCGTGGATGCGCCGGTCCTTGGTATGCGACAGCAGGTGGCGCTGCACGAGATTCGAGAAGGCAAGCGCACTGGGCGCGTCCAGCAGCATACCGAACGACATCTGCACGCCCTCGGCCAAGGCACGACGTAAGCCATACGATGGCGCGAGCGTCGCAGCAAACGTCAGGGCGCGTGCGAGGGTGCGTACCGAGTAGTGCGGTCGCTGATTCGCGCCGTCGGCGAGCTCGTGGCGCATGGCAGCGTGGCGGACAGCCGTGTACCACTCCGCTACATCGAGGATCGCCGACTTGTCGCTCACGGCCTCCTGGCCGATGTACTGACTCACGATACTCGTCAGCGCGTCGAGGTCAGCGTCAGGACTCGGCACATACACCTCGGTGAAGCGGGCGCGCACGCTCGGTGGCAAATCGCGCTTGCCGACATCCGTCGCTGGATTCATACACGCAAACAAGCGGAACTGCGCATGGCGAGGCACCGGTGTGAGGTCGCCGCGCTCGGTGAGCACGATGCTGCCATGGCGCGACTGCAGCAACGGCGCGAGGCAATCGAGCGTCTCGGGCGACGCGAGGTTGATTTCATCGAGCAGGATCCAGTGTCCTTGGCGCACAGCGCGCACAAGGGGCCCTTCCACGAACGAAAAGGCAAAGTGGCGGCGCTGCCCGGACGCAAACATGGCCGTAAAAGACGTGACGCGCTCGAGCAGATCGCGCCATGACGCATCGAGTGTGCCGTCTGTGCGCCGCTTCTTGCGTGCGTCGCTCTGCGCAGCCAATTCACGCTGGGCCAGGCGGCATGACTCGGACCAAAGCTTCGCGAGTCGCGACCACTTGCCGGCGAAAAACGCCTTGCGCTCCGCGTCCAGATACGCGCCATTTCGCTTGAGCGAGAATGTGCGCTCAAAGAGACGCGTCCACGCATTGTGGATATCGGCGGCCTGGCGCTTGGGATCGAGTGGTTTGAACGCGCCGAGCAGGTCGCCACTTTCCGTCTGCTGGCTCAAATTGATCACCGTGATCGGCTGGCCGACCAGCGATGCCAGCGTCTGCACCATGGTCGTTTTGCCTGTGCCCGTTTCACCCACCAGCAGCGCCGGCTCCGCGTGAGCAATGCACGACGCTACGCGTTCCATCGAAGCTAGTGTCGAGCGCGTCAGGGCATAGCGCTGCAGCGTCGGCGCGCCCGGCACGAGCCGATCGAGCGATACGCGGCCTACTCGCACGTGTCCCGCATGACCGAGAGCCAGATCTGGCACGCGCTCGTGCATGGCATACGATGCGCGCTCCGACGAAATGTGCAGCGCCTCGCTCAGAGCGCTCGCCATGCTCTGCGCCACGGGTGTGGAGGTATCAGCGAACGAGGCCAGAAATACGTCGCATGCATCGAGAAAGAGAGCATCCTGCACGACGGGGTTATTCAACAGGCTGTCAGCATGCATCGCGTCCAGTCGTGTACACCACTGCACGAGCTCACGTAGCGTCGGTTGGCGGACGGACGATGGCGCTCGCTGAGAGGCCTCGATCGCGTCGTACCATGCCTGAACAAGGCATGCACAATCGTGGGACGGCAGTTGACGAAGGGACGGAAATCGGCCACGCAGAATCGCCAGCACATCGTCGGTGCGTGGCGGCGCAAGTCGCACCTCGCCCCAGTGCTCACTGGACAAGAACATGGGCCGGGCCGCGCCAGTCCGTGTGCTTCGCGTCGCGAGGAGCGCAAAGCCAGGCGCAGCCTCGATACGTCCTCGAGGGCCCAAGTCGAGGACAGGGCGCGCGCCCATGGCCTTGGTCGGCCCGAGAGCCTCAGCGAGGGGCGCAATGACACTCAGCACATCGGTCGATGCCTTGTCCAAGTCTTCGAGAATGACCCACATGCCTGCGCGTACGGCGCGTGTCAAGGCGCCTTCGACAAACTCAAACGTGCCTGGCCTCGTGGAGCTCGATACGTACGAGCCGATCAGAGCTTTCGCATCGACACCCGACTGGTCGCCCAGGGGAATGGACAGGTACGGCGGCATGCCGTGCTCTGTGCGCGCTAAGCGCGTAGCAAGGTAGGTGAGCAAATGGGTCTTGCCCGAGGCAGGGGGACCCGACAGGAGCACGGGCAGGCGAAGCGTGACGTGCAAAAGCACGCGCTGGATCGCATCCAGCGCACCGGATGTGCATATAAAAGGATCTGAGTCGACGTCTGTCCAAGGCGCATCGACGATCAAGTCGCCCAACAAGCTCAGAGTAGACGACACGGACTCGAGCAGGAGGGGCGCATCGGTCGGCGTCAGAGGGCAGGCCTCGCATGCGCGCCATAGGGCATCGATGCGCTGCTGTTCATGCACAGGCATTGTGCGCACGTCCATATGGGTGAGTAGAGCAGGGGCGTCGCCGATCCATGCGTCACGAAGAGCATCGCGAGCGGCATTCGAGAGATGCTCTTGGGCAGCGTAGCACTCGATAGCAAGGCACCGAGTCGCCGTCGCGTGCTCGCGCGACGCAAACACGCAGTAGAGAGTAGAGGAGGGCCATTGCAGCGTGTGTGCGAGGTGCGGCGCGGCGCGGAGCATGCGCCAGAGCGACACGAGATGCGCCTCGTCCATGGGTAGGCCGTGAGCATAATGGCGCCGGAGGAAGGCCTCGAGCAGTGTGTAGATTTCTTCAAAGGCACCGATCAAGTATGCGAGGGCGTGTACCGCGTGAGCATGCTCCCATGTGCGGGCCACGAGCTCCAGCAGGCACGGCCGGAAAGCCACCGCGACACGAGCCCACACGTCCGCATCCGATCGCAGGAGCAAAGAGGCCGCTTCTTCCAGCACAGATCCTGCATCTGACACGGCTCCCTGTGCACACCCGGCGATCGCCGGCGCGATCGCATGCACGCTAGGTCCGCATGCCACCGCACACGCACGTACGTCGAGCGGCATGTCCCAAGCAGAGAAAAAAAAAGGGCGCGCGCGGCTGGAGGCCAGGCACATCACGTGGCTGCCTCCACGTCCAGCGGTGCGTCGCGGCCGTGGCTGGCTGCCTTGTCAGGGGGATGAATGCGTACCCCAGCGAGCTGGTCGTCCAGCTGCGGCCGTGTGTGCACGTCAGTGGGCTTGTGCCGGAGCCCAAGGCATGGCACGATGTCCTGCCTCACCCTACGCAGGTGCATCCCGAGTTGTGCCAGGCCCTGGTGGCACAGCTGACGCGTCATGCGCAGCCCCAGGCCTGGTATCCACCGACGCGTGCGGACTATGTGCGCATGGTGTTTGTTGCGTACGCGCACAAAGTTCCGCCGGCGCGTATGCGGGCGGGTCTGCGCCTGGAGGATGAGCGGGCGCGGCGTGTGCTGGGGGCCTTGCCGCCCCGCTCGCCGCTGTCGCCGCTGTACCCTGGTGGCCCTCTGTTTCCCGATGGCATCATCTCGCCGTCGTGGATTCGGAAGCATACCGAGTACGTGCCGGGCGTGCATGTGGCGTTTTTCTGCATGCCGCCGCATGATACGGCGTCGCTCGCGATGGACGCGGCCCTGATTGAGGTCGTCGCTTCGATGCGTGCCGCGTACGCACAGCGGGGCATCAAGCTCATGATGGTGCTTCTGTGCGACCCGCTTCTCTTTGCGCAGGGCATCGAGGCGCGCGTCGCGCATCTGCGCCGTGCGTCGGGCCTCGAGGCGCGCGGCGCCGTGTTTGTGCTGAACACCGGCGCCAAGGAAGACATGGCGCCGTTCGCTCAGAGTCTCATGCAAGCGGCGCGGCTCGTGGCCCAAGACTATTACCGAGAGCATGCACGGCATGTGCGCCGCAACCGCGCGCGGTACCCGCCGCCGCCCTCAGTCGCTCAGCCTATCATGCATGCGGCTGTGAGCGCCGGCGTCGCGAGAGCCGATCGTGGGCCATCGATGCTGAGCGCCGAGGGCTGGCACATTCGCATGCACTACAAGCTGGGTGCGTTGACGGAGCTGCAGGGCGAGACACGCGAGGCACATCACCTGTACATGGAGGCGTACCGCCAGTTGATGCATACGTATCTCCCGAACGCTGCGCTCGTCGAGCCGCGGACGCGGCGGTGGGCAGAGGCCAAGGTGCTCGCCGACACGCTCTCGCTCAAGCTTGTCAAGCTTGAGCTGTACGACGCGCAACTATCTCTAGCACACAAGCAGTGCCGGCACCACATGTCGCACATGTCGCAGCTGTGCCAGCGCTGGGGTATGACGCAGCACGAGTACTGGGCATGGCTCGCCAAGCAGTACGTGCTCGTGACCGACTTGGTCGGTGCGCTGCCTGTGCGCATGCATGGCTTTGACGTGCCGCTATGGCGGTACCAGGCCGCGCTGTGCCACATGCAGCGCGCGTGCTGCGGACGCCCAGCGGACGCCGCGCGTCGCGAGGCCCACGTCGACTACACGACGCCGATTGTGCGTGAGTTGCACGCCGCGTACGAGGCATGGAACCAGGCGCGTCGCGGGCGTCTCGCGCACCTCGCAGGGACGCGTCTTGCTCTCGCGTACGAGGATGCGCAGCCTCGCAAGACGCTCGAGTACCTCTTGCGCACGCTGCAGTGGTACCGCCGGGACGCGTGGCGCGAGTTGACCGTCGTGCTTGTGGCCCGTGCTATCGACTGTGCGGTGCGTGCGCAGGAGGCGTCGCACCTGGCGGCGCTCGTATGGGACATGCAGCAAACGGTGCCGTCGTCCCTCCGTGGTCTGCAGCAACAGGCGCTGGCACAGGCGCCGGCCGTCGAGACACACGAGTCTGTCCACGTCGTCGATCAGCCGCCGTGCACGCTCTGTGTGCATGCCGTCTTTGCTCGCGGCACGAGTGCGTGCGATGAGGCGATGCCCTTCCAAGTCGTCGTGGCGATCGCCGACGACGCGCCTATGGACACGCTCGACGTGCGTCAGTGCGATCTACATGTCACGGGTCAGGAGGCGCCGCTCCTCACACTCGCAGGCATACCCACGGGCCCGCAGGGCATCATGGATGTCGGCGACGTCGTAGCAGGGCAGGCGCACGCACGGGAGGTGCGGCCCCTGGTCCTGTCCAAACGCAAGCCGCTGGCTCTATATGGGCGCCTCCAAGGGCCCGTGCCTGGCATGGTGGCGTGGCGGAGTGTCGTGTGTCATGTACAGCGCCAGACACACACCCTGAAGCTCGAGACGCGCATTCCCACGCCCTCGAGCACGTGGCTCCTACCGAGCGGTGAGCGCTTGGCTCTCCCGCCTCGCCACCGACCGCATACCCTGCACGTACGTGCGCCGACCACCGAGATCCACGTACCGGCAACCGTGTATGCCGGCCAAGTCGTGCCACTCACCGTCGATGGACAGGGTACGCTTTCTGTCTCTGATCACGCTGCCCTCCTGGACGAGGATGGCACAGCTCATGCGAGTATCGCGATACCCCCACATACCCTGCGCTTGCATGCCCCATCGGTGACGACGCCATGCGACGTGGAGCTCAGATGCACCACTCGCTCCAGGCAGGCACGTCGCATGATCCGTGTCGAGCCATCCTTCACGGTACGCGCACAGGACGTGCCTGGCGCGCGCATCCTGCATGTCACGTACCATGGCGCGATGCCCGTGTGCGTAGAGCGCGCGCACGTAAACGAGGCCGTCTTGCATGGTATGGTCCCGCAGCAAGTATGGACGACGCACGACCAGGCCGTGTGGGCCGGCATCGGTGCGATGACAGGCGCGCACACGCTCGTTATCGAGTGGCGTCCATGCCAAGACCAGGCGCTGCCGTGCGTGACGCACTTGGCCCTCGCCCCGGCCTCGCCCTCGCCGCCGCAGCCGGTCACATGCACTGTCGCCGTTTCGACGACGCACTCGACTCTGATGGAGCCGATCCACGTCGACGTGCGTGTGGACAACACAAGCGATGCCGTGGCGGATCTGGCCCTGACAGTCGACGAGACGGATGACTTTGGCATAGATGGCTTTCAGGGGCGACTAGCCGTCTCGATGCTGTTGCCGCAAGAGCATCGCACGTTCCCGCTCACCTTGTGGCCCAAGCGGCCCGGCACACTCGCTCTGCCGCGTGTGCGTGCCTGGGACAAGGAGGCATCCGAGGTGCCGGTGGACCTGACCGCGCCCGCCATAGTCCACGTCGCTAGCCAGTGAGGCCGTCATGTGCAAGGAGAGCAATCATCGCATCCACCACGACCTGGTTCTGGGCAGACAACAGGGCATGCGGGTCCTGTACCCCATCGGCGAGCACGCGGTCCAGGAGTTGACGAAGCTGGCGGCACAATACGCCGATGCGCGTATTGGCTCGAACGCGCACCCACGCATCGGGACTGGCCTCTGTGCCTGTCGAGATGGTCATACCGCCAACCTCGTGATCGACGTACAGCGGGCCGCCAAACAGGAGGAGGGCATACAGCGGTGCCTCGGTCACATCGCGGAGGTACGTCCGAGCCTGCCCAGCCACCCCACTCGCACTCTTCGCAAACACGGCCACATAGTTGGACTTAAACTTGGTCGCATGGAAGAGCATCGACGAGGGGTGCAAAAAGACACGTCCTTCCTGCTCGTCGATATAGTGGAGCTCCTTGGCGTGCGCCTCTTTGAGGACGGCACCCGACGTGGATGCATTGTACTTGGCCGTCGGCTGGTCGACCCGAGCGAGCGAAGGCCACAAAGACGCCACAAGGAGCGCACGCACCACATTGACATGGTGACTGTGAGCGTCCATGCCCAGAGACGACGCTCGGGGCCACATCGGTCCCTGGCGTCGGTACGCCGCGACGTAGTCGCGGTCCAACAGACCCACCTCGTCCAGTTGCCGGAGGAGCGTCATGCGCGTCATGTCCACATCCTGCAAAGCTGGCATGGAAAGGCCCAGTGATTCGCAAAAAGCACGCACGTCTTTCATCGGCCGGCGCTCCGCACGCATCGCCAGCCACGTAGCAAAGATGTGCGCGTCCGACAGCAGGTCGCTCTGACCCCACAAGTACGCGGCGCGTGCCCTGGCCTTGTCCGCGTCGCGCTGAGCCGAGCCGGCCACGATAGACCGACACGAGAGAAGCGACACAATGTGCAGCATAGGCTCGACACATCCAAACAGGCAGCTTAGTACCAGGAGCTTGGCTTGGCGCACTTCGAGCGGCAGCTGCGCCAAGTGCCGACCCAGGGGCGTGAGCGTCGCGGCAAACCCACCGTCCCTGTGCACGGCACCTGTAATGACCAAATGGCGATGCGCGGCATCCAGTGCTTCCAGCGGCGGTGGATCGATGGCTTTCTGCAGAAACGCTTTGATATCGCCATGAGGCTGAATGGCCTTGACCTGCAGCATGACGCCTTCCAACGGCGTGCGCTGGATTTCCGGCACAGACTGCGGTTTTTGCACATGAGCTTCGACGTAGCGCGTGTAGAGCCGGAAGCACTCACCCGGCATCGTACGTCCTGCACGACCCGCGCGTTGCTTGCAAGCCGCACGCGATGCCCACTGCTCCAGCAGACGAGACACGCCTGCTTGGGCATCATACTGCGCCTCGCGAACACGACCTGTATCGACGACAAAGCAGACCTCGGGGATCGTGATAGATGTTTCTGCCACATTCGTCGCTACAATGATTTTGCGCTCGTGTTTTTGCACGCGCTGGAATACACGGCGCTGTTCATGGGCAGCGAGGTTGGCATGCAGCGGTAAGAGCACTGCGCCATCGAGACGCAAGGCATCGATCGCGTCCATGGCCTGGCGAATTTCGCCGACACCTGGGCAAAAGACGAGGATGGCTGCACGACTCGTGAGCGAGCCGGTAAAGTCGACTTTCTCAGCACGTTGAGCAGCGAGTGCCACGGCCTGGGAGAGGAGGTCATAGTCCGTGCGCTGAGACGCACACAGAGCACGCACCGTCGGCACATCAGCCTCACTCAGCCGGGACGCATCAAAGAGCTTGTCAATACGCTCATCTTCCTTAGACAGGCTCATAGGTGAGCGGTACGACGAAAGATGCACGATGTCTTCCAGGTAATGCTCCTGGACGGGAAACGTGCGTCCAGGAATATGCAGATACGGCGCGCCGTCGAAGTACGAGGTAAATGTTTCTGCCTGTATCGTAGCACTCATAAGCACGATATGCAGCGACGGGTTACGTGCAAGAATATCACGCAGCAGCAATAGCAAAAAGTCCGAGTCTGTGCTCCGCTCGTGCACTTCGTCCACAATTACATGCGACACCGATTGCAGGTCGGGATCTGTGCCGGTGGCGAGTCGGCGAAGCAGAACACCTGTCGTGGTGAAGAGAAGACGACACTGTTTGCCTGCACGCCGCTCACCACGAATCGCATAACCCACCTGCGCCGCATCAGGTACCTGGGATACATCAAGCGACTCACCACGCTCTGCAGCGACTCGCGCGGCCACACCCATGGCTGATACACGACGAGGCTGCGTCACTACCAGACTGCACAGACTTCCGCACCCGCGCTCAATGGCATCGTCCAGCAAGAACTGAGGCACTTGTGTGGTCTTACCACAACCGGTCTCACCCGCAATCAATACGACACGGTGCTTTTGCAGCGTTTCAAGGATCGTGGAGCGTGCCGCGTATGCTGGTAAGGACTCGCGAACACATCCCACGCTTTCAGTATACTTGAGCGATGCACGCCATGCCGTGTGTGCCTCGGACAACGAGGCATCCAACCGCTCATCGCGTGCGAGTTTTCGTGCCTTGCGAGGCGCAGCACTGCCGCTGGGAAGCGCACGACGAGGCGCAGAGCTGGGCGTCGGCCGTGTCACCCGTGCCACCGTCCGTGGTGCTTGTAACACCAGAGACTCCATCACCTCGTCCAGTGGTGGTGGATCGTGGACGTAGGTGGGCAGGCGGTCTTTGAGTTCTTCGCATATGAGGAAGAGCACACCGCCTTCGCACATGTCCAGTGCCTCGCGCATATCTTCACGGTCGCCGCGCAAGCATCGCAGAGCATGCCGTGTCAGTGCGAGGCGAAGGAACGTGGGTAGGCTCGGACTCGTGACGTACATGCTGGGCCACGCTTTACCCTGGACCATATAAGAAGACGCTGGGTGCATCGACACGCGCAAGTACACTTGATCACCACCATAGGTGCCAAGATCCACGTCAAAGTCGCTCTTGTCAATCGCATCGCGCTCTGGCACGGGACGAAGCGCTTCATCACCCAGGCATGCCGCCAGCATCATGCGCTCATCACTGCGTTTCTGTGCCACGGCCTCATCATATGCAGGGGGTGCATGGACTTGCACTTGCTCCCCCAACAGGGCATGCAGGAGCATATCGAGCACAGCACCATCCCTCTCAGATTGTGATGCATGCAGCCCTGCAGCACGCACGTCACGAATCACGCGCTCGACATTTTCGCGTGGAAAGCCGGCGCATCGTGTGAACTTGTCCACGGTCCATCGATCGACCAGGGCATCTGACCCTCCGCCACTGGCCGCGCTTGTGACAAACGACTCAGACGCGGCCGTTGGCCGCAGTTTGGGTGGCAAATCCTGCTCGGGTGTATATAAAACCAGATACTCCACGGCGGCTTCCTTGTCTGGTAGTGCTAAAATAGACGCAAGCAAAGGGTGCGCCTGCTGCAGTTGCTGCATCGCGGCAGACGACGCGTACGTAGACCGCGCGTCTTGCAGCCACGACACAATACGGCGCACATAGCCTGGCCGCACGCCCAGAGAAGTGAGCTCGCGCTCTAAAGCCGCACTATCCACCTGTGCATGGTTGTTCGAGCTCAGCTCTTCAGTGAGAGTATTCGACACGTCGCTCATTCGCGCACGAATAGTCGACTCGACAAGCTCACGCAGCTCAGGTGCCATGCGCACTTCCATTGCACGCTGCCATACCTTGCTCATGGGTCGTTTTGATGGATCATTTTTCGCAGCTTCACGCGCTGCGCGTTCCTTTTCGCGAGCCTCTCGCTCAGCATCGCGCTTTATGATGGCATCAAAGGGGTCTGCGGCCCATTTCCAGTTGTCGTGCTCCATGGACTGCGCCTTGACTTCCTCAAGCTGCAACCAGTACTCACGCGGTCCGGGGGGTAAAACACGATGGAGTCCTAGGTGATTAAATAGCCGGAACAGAGCATACGTTGCCCCCCAGTGCTTGGCATGCAAACTTGATTCACAAGTGAGACGCGCACCTGGTTCTTTGGGCTCCATACGGACTGTAAATGGATTTGACTTTTCCTGCTTGTTCTCCTTGCGTAATGTCACGGCACAGGTGTAGCCATCCTTGCGATGAATCGGCTCGACCTCAGGTTTGAGCCAGCCGGGCATTTTTTGGATGCGCTCGTACAAAATATTCAGAGGTGTCTTGTAGCGCGGCGGAAACAGCTGCGCTGTGCCATCACGGTTGGTTCCCGTGGGCGGTGGCGGCTTGGCTCCACCGCCCTTTACCCAGTCGGGCAAGGGCGCCGCCTTGGATGACATGGCCCCACTCGATTTGATCGCAGCATTCTTTTTGCGAGGTGCCATGAGTGGAGGTCAAGAAGCAACCCCGATGCTACGACGTATTCGTTCGCAATGTGCCGAGGCGGCAGAGCATGCGCACATTAGTGTGAATGAGGGTGCTATTGATGCATTTCTTCATACATTGAATGAGCCGGAGTTTAACGCTCTCAAGACGCAGCATGGATTGCGTTTTCCCCTGCGCTTTTCGTCGTTTATGGATCAGCTCAATTTCGTTGCTGTGTTAGCGATGCTGAATGCCTTTTCTGGCTATCGCGCCGCCTTTCATCGGGCGACAGGGCATGGAGCCTTCGACTGTATGAGAAAAATCGTGCTTGGCATGTACTTGTCAGCTGACGATGGCGATACGGCGCTTGATACCCTAGCACTGGAACGTGTGACGCCATCCACTTTCGCCCAGCTCCTCGGTGTGCCTACGCATTCCGAGACACCCCATCCATCACTTCCAGGTGTGGTAGTGGGTACGATCGGGGGACCTCTGCGTGAACCCTTCGAGATTGCCGCCAAGATGTGCGTGGAGACCGCCGCTTTTCTCAAAGCACGGCAGCACAAAAACCTAGCATCGTATGTATGGGAGGTATGTGAGCAAGCATCTCGACATGAGCACGTGGAATCGTGCATTGTCGAAGGTCTAGCCGAAGTGCCTGCTTTTTATGACGCCCTAGATTCGCCGTATCCCATCCCGATCATGAAAAAGGCCCTATTTCTGGTGCGAGCCCTCCAAGGCCTAGTCTTAGATGCTCAGCCGCATACACTACCTCGACCAATGCAAGGTCTTTCTGAGCGTTGGCGACATGGTCTCGCCGAGCCCCTGCCCATGTTTGTCGACAATGTGATTCCTACGATGCTAATTTACTTGAACATTTTGCAATTGGAGCACGGCTCGATTCTATCCACATGGCATCCAGCGCCACAGGACAGCAATACCTCAGGGCCCCTTTTAAACCGCAGTGATGCGTATCATGTGCGTGCCGCGGCGCTTGTGGCCGGCACACGTATTGTGGAACGAGCACGGACATCATCAACATGGATATCATCGATCACTGAAGAGCAGCTGGATGCGTACCTGTGGTCAATTGCAAAACGACCCGAGTTCCGCTGTATTTCACGCCTGGCTGAGCAGCATACGGGTATGTACTAGGGAGGCGGAGCAAATAACAGGCCCTCCAAGTCCGATGCTTGTGAGACTTGCTGTCGCTGGCGCTGGAACTCTTCGACCTCGGCACGCGCACGCTCAAAGAGCCGCCGCTTTTCCTCTTCCTGAGGAATGGGCATCGCATCGGATGGCGGCGAAGGAGCAGACTGCTGAGGTGCATCCACAGTGGGGCTGGTTGTTTGCATTGAGACATGCTGCTGTATGAGATCATCCAGCATGGTACGTGCACGCACGAATTTGTCATTTAAAGAGCGAAGCTCTTGCACTTTGGTATGATACGTGTCCATCAAACGGACGATTTTGGGGCGGAGTGCGAGGGAGCGCTGATACAACTCCTGGAGCTCGTCATCATCGACAAAATTGTCCGAAGGTTTGAGATGCTGAAGCCGGGCATGCAAGACGTGGATATCCGATGCATGCGTAAAGACATTGCGTTCCAGCTCCAGCTCCTGCTGGATCATATCTGGAGTCGTGTCAGGCAGTGCCTCGACATAGTTGACGGGGAAAATGCCCACTTGGTGCCGCAACTCGCCTCGCCACCATTGTTCATACACACTATCCAGCACACGAATAACATCACCGCGATGAAAGGCCAGTTCTCCTGGCTCGTCAGGCTCAAAATCGTACATAGCACGAACGTGAGAGGGGCGCGCCGAGCGCGGCTCAGGTGCGAAAGGTTGCGGTGCTTCATGGGACAAAGGCTCAGAGAAAGGATTCGGAAGGCTGTCGCAGTCAGATGATTTAGGCTCAGCCGGACCCCGTGTCGATGGGCCTGCTACACTCGTGGCTTCCTCAGGGTACGACGAACGTCCGCCTTGATCTTGGATAGAAAGTGCCAAAACCCGCTGAAGTTCGTCGTCTTCGGACTCGTCCTTCCGCGCCGGCACAGGCTCCTCATCCAATTCATAAAAGTCTTCGCGCATATCATTCACGGTGTCAGCGACTAATCCAAGCGTGTCGTCATGCTTGTACTCGTCGCGCCACGAGAGCAGCGTTCGGAGGATCCGCTGCTTGACGAGGTTGTGGGTACTCGGATCACGCACCACCTTAGACAGGGTATGCATAAATGCGCGCGACGCTATTTCGTGATGTATAGCATCGCCACAATTTTTTGAAAGCGTATCGGTCAGAGTGATCGCATATAGCTGGACATTGGCATTGCGGTGCACGACCCGCTTTTGAATGGCAGCAATGCACTTACGTGCATCGCTCTCATCATTGGAAGCGAGGCGATCACACAGCTCAAGATTGAACTCCCAGTTTTCGGTCGTCAGATTCTCATCGGTCGCCTTGTTCACCAGTTCCTCGAAGGGATTCGGCGCTCGAAACATGGTGCTGAGGGTGGAGGTGTCATAGAACCGCCACCCCTGGCACAAGCCTCTCATTGTCATCACGTGCACCAAGAGCCGTAGCTCATATCCCATCTTCGGCGTAGCTTGGTCATGGACGACTTGGCCGATCTAGACTGGCACGCCAAGCCGGTCGCGACTGCGGGTCTATCCAAACCGGCCTCTTCAGGCTATCAATTTGATGCGCTCTTGCGCTCCATGCCATCGACGCAGCCTGAAAAACGGCCGACTGCACAACCATCCAAGCCTGCACCGCCACAAGAAGACGCGTTTGCCTCACTCCTGCCTTCCTTTGGTGAGAAGCAGCGTGTGCAAACTCCCAATCAAGTGCCACATACATCTGATGATGGCCTCTGGAAGTTAGATGCCCTGGAGTCCAAAACTGTACAAGAGCCGCGCGACGAAGACGACTTACTGGCTGATTTTCGCACGCCAAGTCAGCCGGCTGCCGCTCAGCCAACGGATCATGATACGCTAGATTTACTCGGCGATTTAGGCAAACCTGTATCACAGCGTGCGTCTCAACCGATCCAGGCTCCTGCAGTAGTGACGCGCTCTACGTCTCCGCCACCACATGTGGTAGGCCAGCTGGTGGAAATGGGATTCGCCCCGCAAGACGCACGACGTGCGCTAGCACAGACAGATTCTAATGTGGAACAAGCTGTCCAGGTGCTCGTGGCCTCTATACCAAAGACACAGGCGCCCGCCTCGCTTGAATCAGAGCCGAAGCCGTTTCGTTCAGACACACCGTCGCTCCAAAAGCAGGCGGATCAATTTTACACACAGGCCAACGTATTTGGTACCTCCATGCTCAAAAATGCCAATGCATTATGGGACTCTACGAAGGCACAGGCACGCAAGACTTTGAGCGACGCACGCCGCGATGCACAGGATTCATCAGCGATGGGGATTGCCTCGGAAATAGGAAGGCATATGTGGCGGCGTTGGAATGCCATGCCCAAACGCCCCGTGGACTATAATGCCACACCGCGCTGGATGATGAAAGAAGAGGAGCCAAAAGTACCACAGAATGAAAACTCGGGACAAGAGCGTTTCAACGTGCCAGCCACGTCGGCCAACCTTTTGGAGGAGCCGGCCCATGTACCGAGTCAGCCTGTTGCCAAGCCCGTTGTCGCTGCGCCTACTCCCAAACCAAATCCTAGCATATCTGCGCCCCTCGCACGTCATATCCGTTCGCTTCCTGCCGAAGATGCTGGTGCCGTAGCTCGTGCGACCGAGCTCAAGCACCAGGGAAATGCCCACTTTTACCGCGGTGCATACGCAGAGGCTGAAGCTGAATATACCAAGGCTTTGGACGTGTTACTACCCACGTCCCTGTGGCGTATTCCCCTCTTGAATAACCGTGCGAATGTGCGTTTGAAGAACGGCGATAGCGAGGGCACCTTGTCTGACTGCACGGCATCCATCGAGTTGATCGTGCTGCCATCGATGCAGGACGGCATGTACCGACCTAGCCAAGACGCTTTGCCTGCGTCGCACGCATCGCTGACTCTGCGTGAAGCCTATGCTAAAAGTGTTTCGCAGCGGGCGCGCGCGTATGAAGCGAATGAAAAATGGGCTCTGGCCAAGCAGGATTGGGAGCGCCTCGCACACTATGAACGTGTGGAAGGCAGCGGCGTGAAAAGTGGTGAAGCACATCGTCGAGCTGCTTGTGAAGGCCTGGCAAGGTGTGCCCGTATTCTACAGCCACCTCCGCCCAAGTCAATCCCAGCTCCCTCTGGCTCTGCGACATCTTCTGCGGCTGCCGCCGCCTCAGACGCTGGCGTGAATCGCGTCCGAGCGCTTCGCAAAGCACAGGACGATGAAGAGGCCGAGCGCTTGTCCCTTAAAGACTCTGTCGATGCACGTCTAGCCGCATGGACGCGTGGAAGAGAGACCAACATACGTGCACTACTAGCCTCTATCGACGACCCAAAGTACGGTCTTGTTTGGGACGAGCTGCGCTGGAGCAAAATTAACCTGCATAACCTTTTGACTGATGCTCAAGTGAAACGGGCGTATACCAAAGCCATTGCTCGTCTGCATCCCGACAAGTTGTCCAGCAGCAATACAACGATTGAGCAACGCATGCTCGCAGCAGGCATGTTCCATGCACTTAATGATGCATTCCATATGTAGATTCTATAACGCTGTGCGCGAGAGCTTTTGGAGCGAGTTGAGCAGAACATCGCCTTCCTTAATAATGCGGTTGTACTGCGCATTCTTCTGGTCAGGGCGACGGTTCTCGATAATGCCGTCGACCTTATCAATGACGGCAGGAAGACGTCCTGCTGAAATGAAGCGGGAGAGTTCGCGATCCATATAGTCGGTCGTGACACCGAACGCCGCAGCCATGCTGTCGAGTGCCACACTGCGATAGCTCTCAAGCAGTTGTGCAAATGATATGAGACGCATTTCACGCACATAGTACTGTGTATGGCGCGAAAGAATGCGCGAAGGAAGCATGTATCGCTGCTCGACCTCGGCAAGAGTCCGGAAAAACAGCGCATATTCACTGTTGTACAAGGACGAGGTGAACTCACGCATATATGGCAATTCGTCAATCGACTGCAGAATCTCAGGTGACTCCATCAACTGCTTGAGTTCACGTCGGTTACGAGATACCATACTTGTAAGGATGGTCAGCTGCACAAAGTCATGGTATTCAATTAGCTCTGTCGCAGTAAAGGTGCTCAATGCCTCAGTGCATCGCTTTGATGACTCTCCAAAGTCACGGATAGATGCTGCGTACACGCCGCGGTACGCAGTGAGCCTGTTTCGGCGATCCCAATCACCTCCTTCTTCAATGAGTGCTGCGGCACTCGCCATGCTTTTTTCGGTCAGCTCAGGGTCGCCATAAAACAGACCTAAGCGAATCTTGAGCAGCATGAAATCAATTTTCGAGCCTGTACCCGTAGCTTTGGCAAACGCTTCGTCAATGGCTGGAAGAGCGGCTTCCTTATCACCGATACGAGCCAGGTACATAGCGCGCTGCTTCAGTACCGTGTGTAGCTCTGTATCGCCCTCATTTTCCTCCGCACGCTTCTGCTCTGAATCTAAACGCGCAATCTCTTTTGCATTCTTTTCGCGAAGGGCGTGAAGAATCTCTTCACGGCGGGGTACATACTGTGCCACATTCGCATCCGCCAACAGGAATTCGTAATAAGGCGCCATCTCGTCCTGCTCTATGTTTCGCCATAACTTTTCGAGAGCACTCTTACGCACTTGTTCGTTTGACCCAGTGTGTTGTAGTAGAAACACCTGCTGCTGCACCACAGGGTTTGGGATCGGCGCGACCGAATCGTCCTCCATGGTCGACGTCAAAAGGGCCGCGCGTCGTGGCGGCCATACAGTCGCACGGCCGAATGCTGACTAATTTTTGGTGGTACTTCTTTCGCCTGCCGCGCGTCACGATCGCCGACAACGATCAGCTGTGTGACCATGGCGGCAACACACGCAGTGGCAGCCTCTGTTGCTGAAGCAGACCGTGTGATCGAATCTGGGAATTACGAAAAGGGCAAGGATATGCTCATGCAAATCCTGCATCTTGTAGCCTCGCCAGCTGACGAAGCCTTGCTGGCCGAACAGGAGCAAGCGCTATTACGACTGGGCCAGCTGCACCGTGACCACAAAGATGCACATGGCCTCGCAGGCACGGTCATTGAATCACGCCAGTTTATGGCCTCGATTGCTAAGGCCAAAACGGCCAAGTTGGTGCGCATTCTGATCGACTACTTCAACGATATTCCTAACAGCCGGGATGTCCAGATCCAAGTTACCAAGGAAAACGCCGAGTGGGCAAAGCAGGAGAAGCGCATATTCCTGAAGCAGAACCTTGAAACTAAATTGATTGCGCAGCTCTATGAAGCAAAGGCATACCGTGAAGCATTGCCTCTCATTGCGCAGCTGCTAAGGGAGCTCAAAACATTGGACGACAAAATGATCTTGACCGAGGTGCACCTTCTTGAGTCTAAGGTAAACCATGCGATTTCAAATTTTCCAAAATCGAAAGCGGCACTCACTTCTGCTCGCACCTCTGCCAACTCGATCTACTGCCCGCCGCTCATGCAGGCGCAACTAGATATGCAGAGTGGTGTTTTACATGCGGACGACAAAGATTTTAAAACCGCGGCGTCTTACTTCTACGAGACTATGGAAGGATTCGACTCTGTTGATGATCTACGCGCAATTCCTGCGCTTAAATACATGTTGCTGTGCAAGATCATGCTGAATCAGCCAGAAGAGGTGTACTCGATCCTCGAGGGCAAGATCGCGAGCAAGTATGCGAAACACCGTGAGATCGAGGTGATGAAGGCTGTAGCAGAGGCTCAGAGTCATCGATCACTAGAGGATTTTGAGCGCGCGCTGCAACAATACAAGAGCGAGCTCTCCAGTGATCTGATCGTCCGGAACCACTTATCAGCCTTGTATGACAAGCTACTAGAGCAGAACATTCTGCGTGTGATTGAGCCATACTCGCGCATCGAACTGGCACAAATAGCGAAGCTTGTGCGCCAGCCTGTTCGTGAAGTTGAGCAAAAGTACGTGCCACGAGATTGCTTACCATTACCAGACTGAGTCAGATGATTCTCGATAAAGAGTTTAAGGGTGTGCTAGATCAGGGTGCCGGTTGTCTCGTTATATTTGAGGAAACAGATGATGACGAGACATATGAGACCGCGCTCAGCACGCTTAAACAGATTTCTCATGTCGTCGACAGTCTATACCAACAGGTACGTCGAGCGACGCACTAACTCACCGCACAGGCCAACGAACTCACATAGATCTCCACGTGGGACCACGTGGCATAGTGTTCTCGAGAATTCCATGTCATTGCGGAGTGTGCGTGCGAGAGGCTGGGAAAAATCATGGTGACGTAGTGGCTGTGAGAGACGCCATCGTTACACCATGTCGACGTGGAACAAGCACTACCATTGGAAAACAAAGGGATGCACGCCATGGGCGAAGGAATGGTTTACTAGCCACCTTGTCGGTCAAAAAGTGCCGCTAGGCAAAGACCCTGATGCGTGTGTCAAGGTCGACAAGCTCACAGGCTTTGAAGGTGACGTCGAGCTGGGCAACAGGAAAGGCAAGCTGATCACTATCTACGAGTGCGCTATTACTCTTGCATGGTCTGGCCAGACAGAGGACGGAACGAGTGCAAATGGTACTATCAAGTTCCCAGAGGTGTCGCATGAGAACGAAGACAATGACGAGGCGTACCTCTTTGAGACGGAGCTGCTTTCCGAGTCTTCTGGCGCTGCTTTGAGCATGTACGAAGTGGTTCGAAAGAAGCTTGTTCCGACTCTAGAGGAGGTGTTCCATGGTTTCCGTAAGGAACTTATAGAGTCGCACGCCAAGGACCTGGGGCATGATGACGAAGGCCAAAACGCCGCCAAGACATCCGCACAGGCTGCACCAAGCGCGGCTGCATCCACCCCATCTGTAGTTGGTGCATCGCGCTCCGACAAAACTGGTGGTTCTGTATCTACCAGCGCAGCAGAGGTCCGCGTCGCCAGCCACCTGGCCATTAGCCAGGCGGATCTATGGGACTTGCTTACCAATCCGCTTCGGATCCCCATGTGGAGCAAGGCACCAGCGCAATTCTCGCCGAACGTGGGCGCCAACTTCTCACTGTTTGGCGGCAATATCTCTGGCTCCATTGTTCAAGTGACGGCGCCGACTAGGTTGACACAGACGTGGCGCATTCCGCAGTGGCCAGCTGGGCATCATGGTACTCTCACGACGGAGCTCACGCAAGGTGATGACTCGACCAAGCTCGAATTGGTCCTGAGCGGCGTGCCGCTGGGCGAGGAAGACCATGCTCAGACAGGCCTGGAGACGTATTATATCCGTGGTCTCAAGTCCATTGGCCTCGGAACAATTTTGTAGAATGCACCAAAATGCCGGCGTGGAGACACGACACTGTTTTTATCTATAGGACTAGAGTTCGTCATGAGTGAGGTGAGTCGTCGTATTGGACCGAGATGCGCGAAGTCCAGGTCGGACGCCGCGTACCATGGTATTCTTTAGGCTGCTGCTTTGAGAATGGGCAGTCTCATTGGCCATGTTCGATGACTCTGGCCGTAACGAGTCAGAGGTCACCACTGCAGGCGAAGTTGTGAGGGGCAATGAAGTCATTAGACTCGATGTCGTCTCAGAAGACCAGCTCGGGGTTAATGACGACGATGATAATGCCGAGTTGGCCACTGATGAAGAGAGCGTCGTCGCTGTCAGGGGAATTGACGACGATATGGCAAAGGTCATGCGGTTGCTTTCAGAAGACGTCGCGGGACTCAACGTGGAAGATGTACGTGTTGTCGTGTTCCCAGTCACATTTATGGCATCGGGTGACACGGGGATCGAATGGACAGATTCGGGCGTCAATGTATCGCTAGTCACGACGCTAGATGTAGACGTCAGAGGGATCGATTGAGCAGACTCAGGCGTCGGGACCGCAGTAGAAGAATGACTAGATTCAGGCGTTAGTAGGATTGACGGAGTGGATTCAGACGCCGGTGTGACCGTAGTCGCTTTGTTGGAGGCCATCGACATCGCTTCGGTCGCCGACTTGCTCGATTCCGTCGATGCCGCTTCAGGAGTGGCCTGGCTAGGCTCCAACGAAGGTACCGCTAGCGTTGTCTGCGACAAGGAGGACACATCAAGCGTCTTGGACAGGGTCGCTACTGTGCTCGGCGTGAGTGACTCGGTTCGTGAGGCTGCTGTCGAGCCGTTTCGCTCTGATGACGTCGAGAACAACACGGACGCTGACAGCGTGGAGCCGATCGATTCTGTCGACGTAGGCAAGAACTCGATCGAGTTGGTCGAGCTGTTCAGCTCCCTCGTCGAGGGAGCTGAGACGACTGAGGTCGTCAAAGGAGTCGGCGGGGATGGAAGCGTGTCAGTGTCGATAGATGTGCTCACAAGCGTCGAGGACGTGTGCGACGAAATTGATGGTGTTTCGTGAAGAGACTCACAAGAAGTGGGTGCCGTAGATGCAGGCAAGTCGCTTGAAGCCGCTTCTGATGTAGCGTTGACGCGCTCGGCATGTATGGCACTCGACAAGTATGCTTGACCATCCACCACGGCCGGGGGGATATCGCCTACCGGCAAAATAGTCGCCATATTTTGTGCGTCCTCGTTTGAGGAGGTCGCTGTTGTGGAAGTATCCCGTCGCTCTAAGGGCGATGGCAAAGAGGCCACGTCACGGAGCAAACCATCGTCAGGGAGACTTGGCATGCCAAGCGCTAGGCGCGTACGTACAATGTCGTCACGCAGTCTCAGTGTCGAGTTGACGAGCGTTTCGCGACAAAATTCGGCAAGGCCATCGAGGTTATTATGCATAAGAACTAGAAGTGACGCGTATTGCGCTTTGTCCTGCACTGTCGATGGGTGCTCACGAAGCTCTGCGGTCAATTGACTAAAAGCAGCCTCGGCACGCT
>ERZ501045.44-NODE-44-length-31247-cov-6.549981_pt1 | contig 31247 bp, 20 predicted proteins | sample MGYA00510870_ERZ501045 | MGnify/ENA primary metagenome ERZ501045 (study PRJEB25958, sample SAMN03398505) | human skin metagenome | study: EMG produced TPA metagenomics assembly of the Human Skin Microbiome Metagenome (human skin metagenome) data set. | reverse complement strand
TTTGCCATGTCACTTGTCGCCACGTCTACGACAGGCGCGCTGCATGCGGCAGAGGCGACCTCCTCACCGGGCCAGACGCCCGAAGACGTCGGGCTGCTGGCAGCACGTGCGCTTTTGTCCTGTATCGAGGCAGGCGGATGCATCGATCCCATGCACCAGCCTCTGGTTCTGACTCTCATGGCTGTAGGCCCAGGGGACGTGGCGCGGTGCCGGATGGGCGCTTTAACCCCACAGGCCGTCCAGTCTCTACGTGATATACGCGATGCCTTGGGCGTCACATTCAAGATTCGAGCCATGGAGGACGGCTCGGTGATGCTGACATGTGTGGGTGTGGGCTTCCGTGGCTTCCGCCAAGTGCATTAGCCTCACGTGTCAGACCCATGTAGGTAGTGGAGGTGTGCCAAGCCGTTGGTTCGGGTGCTCCTTGGCTTGCGACCATGGTGCCGGAAGCAAAGGACTATGCGTTTTCTACGCAGTGCGTGACGGCGTACGATCCAGCACACGTCGATCAATATGGTGCTTCTTCTACGCCCGTGTATTTGACGGCCACGTTTAAAGGGCTGCCAGGCGCCGAGTTTGACTATACGCGCGTCTCGAATCCATCCCGGTCGGTGCTGGAAACACACCTGGCGAAGCTAGAGGGATCCAAGTACGCGTATGCGGTATCGTGCGGTATGGCGTGTCTCGACGTCATTATGCGCCTCGTACGCCCTGGTGAATGCGTGATTGCCGGCGACGATCTGTACGGCGGCTCCAACCGTCTGCTGGAGTTGCTCAAGAAGCAAATGGATATCGAGGTCGACAACATCGACACGACGGACCTCGTGGCTGTTGAGCAAGCGTTGCAACAGCGTGCGAAAGCGCACGCCGCCGGACAAGGTGCACGGGTGGCGCTCGTGCTGCTTGAATCACCGACCAATCCCATGATCAAAATCGCTGACCTTGCCGGATGCACACGTCTAGCTCGCAAGTACATCCCCGAGGCGCTGATTGTGGTCGACAATACGATGCTGTCGCCATACCTTATGCGCCCGCTCGAGTTTGGCGTAGACATTGTGTACCACTCAGCCACCAAGTACCTGAGTGGTCACCACGACATCATGGCCGGTGTGATTTCATGTAACCGCGACGACCTCGCGGAGAGCATGTTCTTCACTATCAAGTCGGTGGGAAATGCGCTCTCGCCGCACGACTGCTTCCTTCTGTTGCGTGGCGTCAAGACCCTCGCTCTGCGTATGGACCGACAGCAAACGTCAGCGATGCAAGTGGCCACCTACCTCGAACGGCTTGGCTTCAAGGTCCGGTATCCGGGTCTGCGTGCATTCCCAGGACATGCCGTTCACATGCGCCAGGCACGCGGTGCAGGCGGTGTCCTGAGCTTCGAGACGGGGTGCACGTCCATGTCAGAAAAGGTGGTGGCTGCCGCGAGGCTGTGGGGTGTGAGTGTGAGCTTTGGGTGCGTCAACAGCCTCATCAGCATGCCATGCCAAATGTCGCACGCCAGCATTGATCCCAAAGTGCGTGCGGAGCGCGGTTTGCCTGAGAACCTGATCCGGCTGTGTCTGGGCATCGAGGATCCCAACGATTTGATTGCCGACTTGCAGCAGGCTCTGTTGTCGGCTGGAGCCATCGTTGCATCAGAACAAGGCACGTTTGTTCGTGTGCCCGTCGAAGACGAGATGGACATTGCCCGTCGCCAGCTGCGCACGAAGCAGCCCGAGGCACCGACGCGCCCAACGAGTCTCACGGTCAGTGCGCCCGGCAAAGTCATCCTCTTTGGCGAGCATGCCGTCGTGCATGGCGTAACGGCTATCGCTGCCGCCACAGCTCTTCGCTGCTACGCGCGCGTATCCAGTATGCCCATGGTCCAATTGGCGCTTCGTATGCCTGACATTGGCCTGGATCAGCAGTGGGACCCGGCGGTGTTGCCATGGGTCTTGTGCCAGAATGAGTACGATCACACTACATTCAATGCTAAGCTTCTCGAAGCGCTCTCGACCATCGTCAGCAGCTCATACCCACCTGACGACCGCCGACACGCTGCGTCGTTGGCGTTTCTATACCTTTACATGCACTTGGCGCAGGATCAAGGGCTTGGGCAATCGTTTGAGCTCCGCTCCGCGTTGCCCATCAGCGCAGGTCTCGGCAGCAGTGCGGCGGTGTCTACATGCTTGGCAGCGCTTCTCCTGTACTCGCACGAGCATCTGCCCTTGCCAGATCTGCACGAGCCCATGCCTCCCGCCCACACAGCGCTGATCAACGCCTGGGCCTATATGGCCGAAAAGGTCATTCACGGCGAGCCATCGGGCGTGGACAACACAGTGGCGACTCTTGGCGGTGCTGTGGCGTTCACGCGAGCCCTGCCGACCAACGACCTGAGCGAAAATCGGTTGGAGCGTATCGGCTTTGACGCTGTTCGTCTGCTCATTACAGATACGCGCGTCGTGCGCAGCACTAAGGAACTTGTGGCGCGTGTGAGTCAACAGAAGCAGCAGGATCCCACTCGCGTTAATGCAGCCTTTACCATGATTCAGCACCTGAGCACCGAAGCAAAGCGCCTGCTTTGTGATAGCTCACTGAGTCGCGCGGACCTCATATCGGGTCTGAGTCTGCTCATGGATCTCAACCACCTCCAGCTCGTGCAGTTGCAGGTCGGTCATGCCACTCTCGAGCTCGTGCGTAGGCTGTGTGCCGAGCGCCACCTACGTGCGAAGCTGACCGGCGCGGGCGGTGGCGGCTGTGCTATCACGCTACTCAAAGACAGCATGTCCGACGCAGCCATCGAGGAACTAATGCTTGCTATGCATGAGCAGGGCTTTTTGACCTACGAAACCCAAGTGGGCGGTCCCGGCATCGGCGTTCTAGTGCATCCGAACGAGCACGCCTTGAATCTCGGCGCTGATGCGACTTGGGCCGAACGGTGCGGAACGTGGATCTATGCCTAAGAATGTGCCAATTTCGGCCGAAGAGGGCACGCAAGGATCACGATACATGTCGTGCTTATGACTCCCTGCGAGGGCGTAGCATATAGAAGCAGTATGGGAACACCTACACAGCACTGTCTCTTCCTACCATCATGACTCGTTTCGAAACGCTTCAAGTACGTAGCGATGCTGCTCACACCTCCAGCTGCACGCCGGCCAAGTGCCCGACCCTACGACCAAGGCCCGTGCGCCACCGATTTATGCCACGACGTACGTCCTTCCTGCTCACATGTCAGTTCGTACGTGTTCGACAACTCGGCACATGGTGCTGATCTGTTTGGTCTGCGCGCTGCAGGCAATATCTACTCGCGCATCGGCAATCCCAGTGTGGATGTATTTGAACAGCGCATGGCGGCTTTAGAGGGCGGAGTCGGGGCCGTGGCCGCATCGTCAGGTCAGTCGGCGCAGGCTCTGGCGCTTCTTTCCCTCGCAAGTAACGGCGACAACATCGTGTCGTCCTCGTCCTTGTACGGCGGTACGTACAACCAGCTCAAGGTACTCTTCCCCAAGTTCGGCGTGCATACCAAATTTGTGTCGGAGCCCACGCCCGAAAAATTCGAAGAAGCCATCGACAGCCACACCAAAGCCATCTACTTCGAGTCCATCTCGAATGCCAAGTACACTGTGCCGGATCTCGAACGTATCGCTGTTGTGGCACACAAGCACGGCGTGCCCGTTGTTGTCGACAACACATTCGGTATGGGCGGATACCTTGTGCGCCCCATAGAACACGGCGTTGATATCGTTGTGCATTCCGCGACCAAGTGGATCGGTGGTCACGGCACGACGATCGCCGGTGTCGTGATCGATTCGGGCCACTTTGACTGGGTCAAGAGCACCCGTTTTCCCCAGTTCACGGAGCCATCTGAAGGCTACCACGGCCTGCGTTTCTCCGATGCCTTTGGCAAAATGGCTTTTATTGCATACGTGCGCACAGTCCTATTGCGTGACCTCGGTGCATGCATGAACCCGTTCGCCAGCTTCCTGTTACTCCAGGGCGTCGAAACACTCTCGCTGCGTGCGGAGCGCCACTGTGAGAATACACTCGCCCTCGCGCAATGGCTCGAGAAGCACGATCAGGTCGCTTGGGTTCAGTACCCCGGCCTCGAGTCGCACCCGTCGCACCAGACCGCGAAAAAGTACTTGCAGCGCGGTTTCGGCGGTGTGCTCTCTTTTGGTCTTAAAGGCACAAAAGAACAGGCCAGCACGTTTGTGGACTCTCTCAAGCTTGCATCGAACTTAGCTAATGTGGGCGACTTGAAGACACTCATTATTCATCCCGCCTCGACGACGCACCAGCAGCTGACGGACGAGGAGCAAGAGACGTCTGGCATCTCGAAAGACCAGATCCGTGTGTCCGTCGGTTGCGAGCATATAGATGACATCAAGGCCGACTTTGAGCAGGCCTTTGATGCAGTGAAGAATTAGGAAGCTTTAGCTGTCATAGACGCATTCAACCACACATGGCCCTTCGCATGCGCTGCCGGCGGCGACCATGATCCAAGCTTACCTCCACCTAATGCAGTCGCGCAGCACCACGTGCTGGTTGATCGAGATCACGACGGAGCCCATGGAGGTTCGGCCGACGTAAGCATGGGTTGCGAATCAGACGGTCCCGTTTGGTTCCGTTATTGGCGCTGACTGCAAAAGAGGCAGACGCAGCCTCGGTAAGTGGTGGACCAACGGCTCTAGGCTTGAATTTCCTTGTCTAACCAAAACGTTTCTGAACCATGCTTGGAAGTGTTCGTGCCGCTCTGCCTCGAATGATGCCCCGCACCTTGCCAGCATCGTCTCGCTCTATTCTCACTAAGAGCGAGCGCTGGACTCCGGCTTCGATTCGTGATGCTCAGAACCTCATTCAGGGCCCGAACGCTCTCGAACTGCCCAAGGTTCTCCCACACATTGAGGCCGCCTGGCCTAAGCTGTCTCGTGAAGAGCAGTACTCGGTTTACAAGCAGCTCGAAGAGGTCCAGCGCAAGAACTGGAAGGAGCTGACGCGGGACGAAATGCGTGGCGCTTACTACGTGGCCTACGGCGAACACGGCCCGCGTAAGAACTTGTCGCCGCCCGGCACTGGCATGAAGGTGTTCCTTGGCACCCTCGTCGGTGTGTCCCTTGGTGTTGCCATCTTCTTCTCTATTCGCTCCATTGGTACGTATACAAATACACTGACAATTCAGCTCGTGCACCCCCTAAGACTATGACGCGTGAGTACCAGGAACAGATGACGGCTCGTGCCAAGGAGAACAACCTCAACCCTCTGTACGGTATTTCTAGCGAGGGCTACAAGGGTAAGGGCCATGTCACTGTATAATGTGTGTGTCCTTGTGAATGGCTACATGATACACCTCTCGAAGTTTTTCCAGCTGCATAGGTACCTGTAGCAGTCAACCCCGCCATGCCACTATGGACCTAGTGCGCTTCGCGCTTACGTGGCGTGGCCCGTAGGATGTCGTCGACACGCAGAATCATCTCTGCTGCTTCACTCGCTGAAATGATCACCTGGCGCTTAAGCTTGTAGCTCTCTGTCACACCCAGGTCGGCCATCGAAGCCAAAGTGCCTTGATCCAGATCAAGACCTTGGTCACAGTGGCCATCATGGTGTGCCGCACGCAGCTTGGCCACTAGATCAGCAGAATCCAACCCGGCATTGTCGGCCAAAATTGTTGGAAGCTGACGCAGTGCGATGGCAAAGGCTTCGACAGCCAAGGCCTTTTTACCAGCTGTTCGCCGCGCTTCTTCGTCCACGGCATTGCTCATAATCATCTCTGCACAGCCACCACCCAACGTGACGCGTGTCTCCTTCACCGTTTGACTCAGCACACTCAGAGCGTCGTGCAATGAACGCTCAGCTTCATCAATCATTTGCGACGTGGCACCGCGCAGAACGATAGTACAAGCTTCGCCCGCCTTGACACCCGAAAACTTGATCAGCTTGTCCTCACCGATCATGACCTCTTCAATCAAAGCACATTCGCCAAGACGCACCAAATCTGGGCGGTCGAACGTGCTGGCGATTTCGCCGCCTGTTACCAAGGCCAGGCGTTCCACACCCTCAAAGTCGGCATGTTCAATGCTCATAATACCAGCAGATGTTAAAAGACTCTCAGGATAGTTGTAGATAAGCTGTCGATTGACGAAGCACGTAATGCCATGCGCCTTGATACGTTCCACTTTGGCTTTCATCTTCTCGCGCTCGGCTCGCTCAATTTCAGCGAGCTTGCTCGTGCCTTCGACACGCACACGCGCACCAAATACTTTGATCTTGTCGGTGTCCATGGACGTGTTCGCAATCAAAATTTTGGCATTTTCCAGGCGTTTGATGGAATCAGGTGCAATCTTTTTATCGAGGATAAATCCTTCGTCAAGATAGCTATCGGTCAGTTTGCCTCCGAGCTTTTTGATGATTTGAATATTCTCCAGGTTTGTCGAGCCGTTCAAACGCAGAACTGCGTCAACAGCCAAGTTTGCAAAATAGTCCTTATCCTGCGACAAAACCTTTGATGACAGCGTCGTACGTGCGATGTTGAGCAAATCGTTCCGGAAAGCGTCTTTATCGGCACTGTGATCTTGAGCAGCGCTCACAAGTGCTCGAAGAGCAGCCTCACTAGCAATGCGAAATCCATCCACAACTACTTGAGGATGGATGTGCGATTGCACCAGCCGCTCGGCTTCGCGCAGTAGTTCAGCGGCTAAGACGCACACAGACGTTGTGCCATCACCCACTTCGTCATCTTGCACCTTGGAAATATTGACGAGAATCTTGGCGGCGGGGTTGTCGAGGTAGATGGACTTGAGAATGGTGGCTCCATCGTTCGTCACGACAATGTCCGTCGAGCCCACGGACTGCAGAATCTTGTTCATTCCTTTGGGGCCCAGGGTGCTCTTCACCAAGTCGCCTAAAGCCAAGGCGCCTACAAAAGACGACAGGCGCGCATTTTCAGCTCGCTCCTGCGTGGCCTGTCATGTAAGTGCACAGGTACCTACCTCTTGCGCAAAGATAGGAGCGGACATGCGGAACAATCCACGCGCTTTTTCGTCAACGTTGGAAAACCCAGGCGGCGATGACGCGTCCCCTTGGTTTGCCGCCAGCGCAGCCTAGTAGGCTCCTCCACACATCTACGCCTCCCACGTTGTCCATGTATGCCCCGGTCGCTGGGTGAAGTGCACCAAGTGCCTCTTACGCTTATAAACGCTGGGGAATCCCGTGTGCACCCTGTATGTGTAGATAAGGAGCTAAGGAGCACACCTTTCGAAGGGCGACACCAGCGTGCGAAGCGCACCCCAAGATCGTATGATATTTATGCCAATCCCACTTTGTTACATGATGCTTTGGCGCACTTGCATACCTATGCACTGTCAAGGAATGACTACCTTGCTCCTATCCAGATTTCGGTGACTCCGCTTACAAGTGGACAGGCGCTGCGAGAGTGCGTATCTAGCGGTACGAGCATGGCACGCAAATTGATCATGAATGAGCATGACAAAGAGTGCCTAGTGCGATGGGAATGGCGAAGGCGAACATGGGTGTTTGTACTTCCACCTTGCAGCGGCTTTATCTTGACCAATCTGCTATCTGAGCCGCCACCTCCTCGACTCTTGAGGTTCGTCCAAACGAATGGCGGTGTGGATTTGATCCTCCTCGATCCACCGTGGCCCAATCGAAGTGCTCAACGTGCATGGCAGGGATGTCAGAGTGTACGTCGTTACCGCACGATGGACGACATATACGATCTGTGGCTTTTGAGACCGTGGATGGAAGCTCTACTGCAACAGCATACGCTAGTCGCTGTATGGGTCACAAACCATCCCAAAGTCCAAGATTTTGTGCGCTCCAAATGGTTTCCAGGTTTCGGACTGCGCCACCATGCGACATGGGCATGGCTCAAATTGACGGCGCCCAACGGCCAAGCGCCTCAGCTGCTGCTTCCTGTGGGGGACTGGTCGTTCCGGCGTCCCTATGAAGTCTTGCTGATTGGATCTCGGCAGGACGAAGCGCCAGTGTCGCGGCACCATCTGCTGTTGAGTGTGCCGCTAGGTCACAGCTGCAAGCCATACGTATGCAGTGTGCTACGACCACAAGGTGGGCGCGTTGTGGAACTATTTGCGCGCCATGTCTCGCGTGGTGCACCGTGGCATGTGGGTGTGGGTGACGAGGCCGTCTGTGGCAACGCCCAAGGGTATGATGACACTACGACCGCGATGGGATCACAATCTCGCGCACGAAATAGCTATGCAGACGTGTGTCTGTCGTGAGTTCAGGGTGGAAGCTGGTAGCAAAGAGATGGCCTTGGCGAAGTGCCACCACGTGAGAGGCGGCATTTTTTGAGTCGGAGGCATCGTGAGGCTCAGAGGCTGGGAGCCAAGCGATCGGCTCGACAGGGTGTGGGTTCGATCCACGCATTTCAGGTGTGCAATAGGACACCATCACGCCCTGGGGTGCACGGAACGCATCATTTTCAGCGGCATCTTTCAGCAAGCGTTCGACAACAGGAGCTCGGATGAAGACGCCGGGAAACAGCTTGTCACCGATGGCTGGGCACAGCAAGTCGCACTCGAATGAGTACACCTGCGATCCGAATCCATTGCGTCCCACTTGTACATCCATACCACCTAGCAGCTCTTGACCACCACGCTTACCGCCGGTCGCGATCGAAGAGAGCAAAATCATACCGGCGCACGTGCCCCACACAGGGCGTCCTTGGCGTATCCATTCCCGGACAGGCTCTGTGAGTCCAGCATTGCGCAGGCCCAGAGCGATCGCTGTCGACTCTCCACCTGGGATGACAAGAGCGTGGCATTGAGCCAACTGATCCGGACGACGAACGGTCATAGGGCGCACATGAAATCCCTTGGCGGATGCATTTAGCGAGGAAAAACGGGAGATGTGCTCGTGGAATGCACCCTGCAGGGCGAGGACGCCCACAGTGACGGACACCGTGTCCTCGCTGCTCATCACACACGGCCAATACCGCTGACGACAGGCACGAAAAAGTCGGATAACGGCCGACGCAGCCTCGACCACCGCCGGCCAGCACACGAGCGCGCGTCCATAGTATCACGTGATCACGAGATCTCGGCGACGTGCATCGAGCGACACGCCTGGCGACGTCGTCGACGCACACGGCGGCGTACACGGCGTGATGCATCTTCCCAAGAGCCTCGAGCTAGTGCTTGCGACGAATGAGTCGATCACGATTGATTTGGATCCGCTGCCGGCGGCCGATGAGATTGAAGTGGTGATGGATATGCTCGTGGAAGAAAAGCCTCCCGCGTTCTTCTGGACGGCGTTGGCATCGCGGTGCTGGAATGCGGGACGGCGGGATGAAGCGGAGCTCATCGTACAGAGAGGCTGCGCCGTCATGCCCGTGCATCGACCGCATGACTGTGCGCCCCTCTTTGCGCTGCGGGCGGCTTTCTTGCTGTCCGAGGCACGTGCGGCGCCCAAGCAGGTGCTCTCCGAGGCGCGATACCAGCAGCTTGGCGAGCGCAGGACCAAGCAGCACTTTTTTCGCCAGGTGCAAGAGGATCTACAGCACGCACAGACGTCGAATGCACATCACACTCTGCTGGTGCAGGTTCGTGCCATCACTGCGCTCATGTCGGGCGACACGGCCTTGGCATCCAAACAGTTTGACGCACTTCTTTCGCGCGCGCCCTACCATCCGGTGGCTTTGATGGGCCGTGCCTGTGTTCAGCTGCGTACGCGCCAATTCGTCTCGGCCTTGCACACCTATCAGCAGGCACTGCGTGTGACAATCCGCATGGACCAGTCAGCGGACAAGCACCAAGACCCGGCCCTGGCATGGCACGGTGCTGATCCACGCGTGGGTATCGGGTTGTGTCTCTGGTCGCTGGGGCACTATGATGCGGCCCGGCGTGCTTGGCGCCGCGCGACGGCATACCGCTCCGACGCCTCTGCACCACATGTGCTCCTGGGCCTCTCGCTCATGAATGCTGCCAAGTACCCTGGTGCCTTGCCTGCCGGCGTGTACGGTGCTCATTCACAACGGCCTGAGGAAGAGGCACGACGTGCTGCTTATGCTGACGGTCTCCAGCATATCCAGCAGGCATGGCAGCGCGACAAGACGTGTGCCATCACCGCCGTGGTGCTTGCCTCACATGTAGCGTCTCAGGCATTGCATGGCATGGCGGACTTGTGGCCTGCCGCCTACGATATGACGACGCCACGTGGTCCGTCCACATCCCGCGACACGCTGTCCACGACACTGGAGCGAGCCGTCAAGTTGGGCGAGCACGCTGTCCAATACGCCGATGCCCGCTCCATTGTCACGCATGCATGGCTGCAGTATGCACAGGCCCTGCACTTGACTTCGCACCTCCCAGAACATGCTGCAGACCACACGGCACGTGTGACGGCCCAACGGTATTATACACAGGTGCTCGAAATGCTGGCACGTTCGTCGACAGATGTGCATCGGCATGCTTTGGCCCATGGCCAGGGTCTCGCCACGCTAGGCCTCGCGCAACTGCAGGCATCAACAGGCGATACGGTCGGCGCCGTCCGCACCCTCGATGCTGTCCTCACTCGGCCCAGTGGATCCACGGCCTACGCGACCGATCTGGCCCTCATGGCTGGTCTATTGTTGGCAGCCTCTAACGATCCTCAAATGGACCGCCACCGTGCGTGTTCCCTGCTTGATCGCGTCGTGCGTACCGCAGCCGAGGCTCAGTCACTCTTGTCGCCAGAGTCGTCGGGGGAGGGCGGAGCGCTGGCCTCGGAGCATCTGTCCGAACTCACGCTGCGTGCCATTGTGCGCATGGCCGACGATCCACGGGTGCGTGCTCGCCTTGCATTTTTGTGGGCACCCAGTGCTCGTGAACGAGCCGTGGAGCAGTACGAAGGGGCACGCCAGCTTGTCGACGCATCTTCGCCTTTGGCGTATGCGCTCGAGCTGAATATGGGCGCCCTGCTGGCTCACGAATCGGATGCCCATGCACTGCGTCGCGCGCTCTCTCATCTGCAGCGCGCGCTTCAGGCGCCCGGCGACAATGACGAGGCTCAGGCTATCAAGGTGATGGCCAACTACAATATCGGCCGCGCCCTCGAATCGCTCGGCGAGCAGACGCAGGCACGCGACGCGTACCTGGCCCTGTTGGCGGCCCATCCTGAGTATGTGGCTGCACGTATTCGCGTAGCTGTGCTGGCCGCGCAAGTGCCCCAGGAAACGGAGGTCCAAGACGGCGGCGCAATGCGCTCGGCCCGAGATGTGGCCAATGCCCGCTTCAAAGAGGCCCTGTCAAGTGATCCTAGCGACCTGAGCGTGCGCGCTGAGTACATGCGCTTCTTGGCAGGCACGTACCCGGCCAACCGACACGCGGCCTGGCAGGCCCTGAAGGACTCGGCTGCACAGCTGTTTTTGGGCCCCGATGCCGGCAAGGCTGTGTTTGGCAGCGCGAGCATCGCCAAGCGAGCAACGGAGGAAGCTCGGCACGACGCCTACTCGCTCGGCGCACTGGGCTGGGCCTATTATCAGTTGGGCATTCACGCTGCACCCGGCCCGAATCAGCGCGCCGAGCGAGCCAAGTGCATGTTGCGTGCCGCTGATCTGTTCGACAAGGCTTTGGCCGCCAACCCTCAAAACGTGTTTGCTGCCCAAGGCCTAGCCATTCTCGTGGCAGACGATGCATTGGGGGACCCCAACGTCGCGCCCGATACGCTCGAGGCACGCCGCAAGGCGGCCGCCGAAGACGCCACGGCGCTGTTTGGCAAACTGCGCGATGTGCGCGACGATGCCAGTGTATATGTCTGCCAAGGCCACGCATTTATGCTATGTGGTGCCTGGGACCGTGCAGCGCATGTGTACGAATTGGCGCTCACGCGCTACGACTGTGGGAGCGATCCGGCGGTTCTGCAGTACTCGGCGCGTGCGCTGTATGCGTTGGGTATGCATGAGCACGCGATGTCCCATATCGAAGTGGCCATGTCGCAGCTCGACACGGCCGCCCAAGTGCTGCTCGAGCGCTGTGGGGGCTCCAGTGCGGATATGGCGAACGTGTCCAGCACCGCCGGCATCGAATGGAAGCAGGTGCAATACAACCGCGCGGTTATGGCCCACAAGGCACTCCAAATGCTCTATGACGCACCGATAGAGCAGCGCACGTCCGCTCATCTTCGCATGGCGATCGAATGGGTGCGGCAGGCGCAGCCACTTTTGGAGGGCGTGCTTATGGACGCCGCAAAGCATCAGCAGCTCCTATACATCACCGACGAAGTGGTAGAGCAGCGTGCCAAGTACGCCGACATGTCCTTGCTCAAGCAGGCAGAGCCGCAGCTTCAGGAAGCCGTGGCCCACGAAGACGCGCAACGTGAAAAGCTGGCTCGTCTCGACGAAAAGCAGCGCGAACGTGAGGCGCATCTCACACAGCTGCGTCGTGAGAAAGAAGAGGAGCATCGCCGCCGTGCCGAGGCCATCGCCGAATCGCGTCGTCGTGCACGCGAAGAAGCGAGCCAGATTGAGTACGATCGTGAACCCTCCCCCGAGCCGCGCAAGCCACGTGCCTCGGCACCGCGGAAGAAGAAGACCGCGCCTGCTGCGTCGGATGAGGAGCCTGATACGTTCGTGGCGCGCGACGATGAACAGCTCTTTGAAGAAAGCAGCGACGAGGACGAAGAAGAAGCGCCACCCTCGAACGACGACCAGGACGATGATCCCCCCCAGGCATCCGATGCACCTGCGGCTGAGCCGATGCAGGAAGCCTCAGATCAAGAAACAGAAGCGCCCGTCAACCCCATGCGGGCACGGCTCGAGGCGTTGGCTCGCGAGCGCAAGCAACGCAACGAGGAGCCTCGGCCCAAGAAGCGACATGGAGACAAAGCAGCGCGCCGTGAGGCCAAAAAGGCCAAAGTCGATAGTACAGAGTAATGCTACGGAGCTAATCCCTTTCGGCGAGGCGCTCGAGAATCTGCACAATATCCACTTCGCTCAGCGTCCGGAACCGGCGCTGTGCCTCAGCCTCGCGTGGGTCAGCCGATGGGTCGCGCACAGCAGGGCCACCCACGATACCAATCTCCACTTCACTGGGCTTGAGCTCCTGTGCCAGCACGGTATGGAGCGTGTTGACGGCCATGTCCAGTACGTCCTCACGAGACAGCTCACGGGCCATGTTCTCTGCCTCCGCCAGCGCCGCATCCGGTGCCATAGCTGTTGGCACGCGCTTGAACTGCTTTTCGAGAAAGCTGATCGCCTCAGTTTGCTTCGTCCCACTCGCCGTAGCACGGTATCCCACGTAATGGCCCGCCGGGTCCAGCTTGAAAATTTGCGGTTCCTGACCCTGCTCATCATCCAGACCAATCAAAATCATAGAAATGCCAAGCGGCCGCATCGCCGCCTTTTGCGTATACACCTGATTGATATTAGCAAGGCGCTTGGCAAGCAAATCGGGCGTGATGGGGTATCCGTACTTGTACTGAAACTCAGCGGCTTCCGAACGCGCGCGCTGCACTTGCGCCCGCGCATCAGGCGTTCTTCCCGTCACAACGCAGCCGATTTGGGGCGTAATCATGAAAATGTGTGTCACAGTCGAGGCATCGATCAGCTTATCAGGTAACTTCTTTTGAGTCGCCACTACCACGGTGTCTCTGCCACGCACAGCGACAGCTGTGATACCAGCACCACTAATGGCTTTGAATGCATACTCCACCTGATACAGACGACCTTCAGGTGAAAAGATCGTCAGGTGTCGATCATAACTACTGCGCGACATGGTACTCGGTGACGACAGGAAAGCGAAGATGCCCTGACGCGTCGCACGGCGCTGGACCACCGATCAGTCAGCACTGCCCACGCACACGCACACCAGGGGGCCAGGGAAAGCCTGGACATCGGCCGATGTCACGTGCTCGAACCAAGCACACGAAAAAATTGCAAAGCCCCTACTGGCCCAGGGGCGTGACACGGCAGAGAGTGGATGGCCGAGCCATTTTTTTCCGACTCTCTATCGTGAAGCATGCCGGGCACACCGACGCATGTGCTTTTTGAGAGCGCCGTCGGCCTTGCGCTGTTCAAGGTCGAGCAGGTAGAAAGTATCGGGTCTCAAACCAAGCAGGTTCAAGAGGCCATGGACGATCTTCCTTCGTTCGGCAAGATGGTGAAGCTCTTGAGCTTTAGCCCGTTCAAGAGTGCACCAGACGCTCTCCAAGGGGCCCTTGACATTTCGGAAGGCATCGCTAACGAGCATCTCAAGACATTACTAACGCAAAACCTGCGCCCTGAAGGGAAAAAGGTCAAGGGCATCGAGCTGGGTGTGTGCGATCGCAACCTTGCCTCATCCATTGTGGGCGAGCTTGGCATTCCATGTGACACGGGCGAGACATCGCAGGAGCTTATTCGTGGTGTGCGTCTTCATGCTGAAAAGCTTCTAAAAGGTATGGCTGATGGTGACCTGGCCCGCGCTCAGCTCGGATTGGGTCACTCGTTTTCTCGGTCCAAGGTCAAGTTTAATGTCAACCGCAGCGACAATATGATTATTCAGGCTATCGCTCTGCTTGATACGCTTGACAAGGATGTGAATACGTTTGCGATGCGAGTGCGCGAATGGTACGGTTGGCACTTCCCCGAGCTGGTGCGCATTGTGCCTGACAATATCACTTATGCTCGACTGGCTCGCTACATCAAGGCCAAGGAGCACTTGAGCGAAGATAATCTAGAGGACCTCACCGATATTCTCGAAGGTGATGAGACAGCTGCTCACAACGTTTTGGATGCGGCCCGCGCTAGCATGGGCACAGAGGTGGGTGAATTGGACATGATCAACATTGAAAACTTTGCAGACCGGGTCGTGCATCTGGCTGACTATCGTAAGAGCATGCACGCCTATCTCGTTGAAAAGATGCATCTTGTGGCACCTAACCTCTCTGCTCTTCTTGGTGAAGTCGTTGGCGCGCGTCTCATCTCCCACGCGGGCTCTCTCACCAACCTGGCCAAGTACCCTGCCTCAACGGTGCAGATTCTCGGAGCCGAGAAAGCATTGTTCCGTGCCCTCAAGACGAAAGGCAACACGCCTAAATACGGTTTGATTTACCATGCATCAGCCATCTCGCGTGCCGCGCCCAAGAATAAGGGTCGCATGTCCCGTTTTCTTGCCAACAAAATCAGTATTGCATGCCGTATCGACTGCTTCTCCGAGGCGCCCTCCACCAAATTTGGTGAGGTCCTGCATATGCAGGTGGAAGAGCGCTTGGCTTTCTACGAAACGGGTAAGCCGACGACAAAGAACAGTGATGCTATGCGCAAGGCTATTGCTGCTATCGAAGAGGCGGCCGGCGATCTGATGGATGTGGATGCGGAAGATGATGATAAGGAAGATGTGGGAGCAGACGAGGAGGAAGACTCGACTGATAAGAAAAAGGCTCTCAAGACTTCCTCCAAGGTGGACAAGAAGAAGAAAAAGAAGGATAAGAAGAGCAAGTCTGAGGACGTAGAGAAAGCGGCTAAAAAGGCGGCTAAAAAGGCCGAAAAAGAAGAAAAGAAGAAGAAAAAGAAGGATGCTTAAACCAGGAACACGCTATAGCTTCACCTTATGTTGTCCCTAATGTACAAGTATGATCCCCTTGTAGACCATGTCACTTGCGCCCAGAGTGCCTGCAGGTGATCCCACAGTGCAGATGCTATGTAAGCTTTGCACATGCCAGCTCAGCATACATATATTCGGCCGAATCTGTACACCAAGTCGCCCGTTAGGTCCGTGTACCAACAAAAATCGGGGCCTATTAGGATTCGGTGGCTGTGACGGCCCAAAGTCGAGGCCGGCAGACGCACGCGAGGCACGCACGCCCGGGGCCCGGGCCACATGAGCCACGCCTGTCTGATTGGCCTCCAACTCACAAACACGTTGTTGGCTAGTCAATTGCCAGCGATCCCGATTGTTTGAATTGCATTACAAGCACTTGTAGAACTACCATCAAGATGGAAGGTATGTATCACTGGTAGCACGCTTGTGGTGGAAGATGTCATATTAACACGCGCTCCTTTTTGTGGCTATTTGTGATTTCTAGACGAGGTGGCTGCTGTACGTACTTTGCCGTACGGTGCGAGACTAACCTGAACAGCTTGTCATTGACAATGGTTCGGGTATGTGTAAGGCCGGTTTTGCCGGTGACGATGCACCCCGCGCTGTGTTCCCGTACGTTCAGCGACATGCCCTCCAGCTCGCTAACATCTTGCAGTTCGATCGTCGGCCGTCCACGCCACACTGGTGTGATGGTGGGTATGGGTCAAAAGGTTGGTATTTGTGTATTCTGCATATACGTGGCTAACAAGATAGGACTCGTATGTGGGTGATGAGGCACAGTCGAAGCGCGGTATCCTCACGCTCAAGTACCCCATTGAGCACGGTATCGTGACCAACTGGGATGACATGGAGAAGATCTGGCACCACACGTTCTACAACGAGCTCCGTGTGGCTCCTGAAGAGCACCCTGTCCTTCTCACTGAGGCTCCTCTGAACCCCAAGGCCAACCGTGAGAAGATGACGCAGATCATGTTCGAGACGTTCAATGCCCCAGCCTTTTACGTGGCCATTCAAGCAGTGCTGTCGCTGTACGCCTCGGGTCGTACCACTGGTATTGTGCTGGACTCGGGTGACGGTGTGACCCACACTGTACCTATTTACGAAGGTTACTCTATGCCTCACGCTATTCTGCGTCTTGACCTGGCGGGTCGTGACCTCACAGAGCATCTTGTCAAGATCCTCATGGAGCGCGGCTACCCTTTCACCACATCTGCTGAGCGTGAAATTGTGCGTGACATCAAAGAGAAGCTGTGCTACGTGGCTCTTGACTTTGAGCAAGAGCTGCTCACTGCTGCACAGAGCTCGGCTCTCGAAAAGAGCTACGAGCTGCCTGACGGTCAAGTGATCACGATCGGCAATGAGCGTTTCCGCTGCCCTGAGGCTCTGTTCCAGCCTTCGTTCCTGGGTCTTGAGGCTGCCGGTGTGCATGAGACTACGTACAACTCGATCATGAAGTGTGACTTGGATATCCGTAAGGATCTGTACGGTAACATTGTTATGTCGGGTGGTTCGACAATGTACCCAGGCATTTCGGACCGTATGCAGAAGGAAATCACGGCTCTCGCTCCTAGCAGCATGAAGGTCAAGATTGTGGCCCCACCGGAGCGCAAGTACTCGGTCTGGATTGGTGGTTCGATTCTTGCTTCGCTGTCAACGTTCCAGCAGATGTGGATCTCGAAGCAAGAGTACGACGAAGCTGGCCCCTCGATTGTGCACAGGAAGTGCTTCTAAACGGTAAGGTAGGGGATGTACTCTCTCTATGCCAGGCGTCCGACGGAGGCTTGACTATGTCGACCTGCGGTGATGTGCATGTTCTTAGTTGTTTTCGTAGGCGCATGGGATATCAATCTAAACCAGCTCTTTTACCACATGTACAGAGGCACCTATGTCAGAGCTTATCGCGCGGGGCGAACAGCCATGAGCCGCGGTGATATACATTCGCAAAGTTGGGTCTAGCATCCGCGACATCAATTTCCCTGTGCATGTCAGCATGAAAGCGAAACGTACGAGTCACGCATGCGAGATGTCCAGCTGATCTGGCGCAACTTAGGTGTAGTCAAAGCACATCCCAAAACAAGCACAAAGAAGGCAATGAGTGTCTCCAACTTTATCTGACCGTAAGCTGAGTGCCAGTACAACATACATCTAGAGGGACAATACTTTCAAAGGCAGTAGTTGTGGTTGACATATCGATGCTCTTGCCCTGCGAAAGAACTGATGTTAGCCGGCCCATGGTCTGACCGAGCAAAGCATACCTTCGTAAGCCGAGTAGGCCGAATGGAGAAATAGGCCTTCATGTGTGAGAAACAAGTTCAACGTACCGATTCCAACCGCAACAGTGACTCGTCCTGCAGTGGATGGACGCTCCTGATATGGTATCAACATGTCGTGCAACGTGTGGTGGGAAGGGAGCGATATTGGGGAGCAGCAGCGATGAGTGAAAGCCACGTGGAAATATGGGAACCGCCATATTGGATTGCTACGTAAGGAGCCAACAGGCATTGGCATACCAGGACACCATGGGATTGGATCCATCACGAAGCTCGGTGCCCTGTAGGTCAGCATATCTATTCAAAAAATCAGCGTGCGTCAAGATCCGAGCGTCAGTTTCATTTCGAAGAAGCGGAGGCGGGATAATATCAGACAGGCCAAGCAGTCGACTCGGGGCCAGGGAGTAATCCTCATAGGATGATAAGCACCCATCTGGTAGAGCATCTCCCGGGTATTTTGGCGTGAAGTACGCATCAGAAGAAGAACTCGTCTCTGAAACCTGATCTCCAAGTCTCATCATGCGAAGATACATATCCCTTAACAACTCAAAATCAGTCGGGAAAAAGATATCAAAGTATCCCTGTAGCACGCAATATGTCGTGACTGGAATCATTTCACCTTGGTGCCGAGTTTGTACAACAGGAGCATTGATGCCCTCGATGTGGTCAGGTAGTGACGAAAAATCAGAGAGAACAAGTCGATGCAGCGGGAAGTGTTTTTTCAGCACGTCGAGGAACCGGAGCGCACCCGTAGGAATATAATGTGGCTGCGTGAGATTCGGGTAAAAAGGCGTGTTTTTATGCAGCATACGGCGCATCCAGCGGGGAATGCAGCCTAGATAGAATGGTGCGCCCGGCGGAAGCAGTGGATGCCGCACAGACCGGAACAGATTCAAGTATCGGCGAATGAGCGGGTCTTGAACCGGCTCCCACAGCTCTGTAAAGTCGCCTGTGTGATCAATGGAGACAAGTCCCTGGTATGGCTGCAAATCGTCTGTTGAGTAACGCACGACATCGTGGGGAAGATTATCCAGGACCTCAAGAGCCACGACAAAACAGGGCTCATCTACATCCTGGTTCCATGCCAAAAAGTCACGGTGCACCACGTCAACGCGACCACTTCGTACATGTCGCACTAAACGTCCCTGCTGCTGAGACGCTAGTCGAGCGCTAATCTCAACAATATGGTATCGTGTGCGTTCGTACACATCCGGTTCACACTCTTCGATATAGTCCAAAATGTCGCGCGCCAAAGTACCTGCACCGCCGCCAAGTTCAAAGAGAACCAGGTCATGATATGGGAATAGATGAAGTTTATACTCTGCCACCAGGTATCTCGCCAAGGCGCGCCCATAATGTGGACTAAAGAGTTGTGTCGGTGTGTGCCATACCTGTCCAGCCACCATAGCATCGATTTCTGAACCAGATATATGCTCGCGGTTTTGCTCACGCTGTAGACGACCAATTTCTCGTGCCATATCGAGACGCTCTGCACTGCCCCATGGGGTGCGTTTCTGGTTTTGTACGAGCGCATCTATGCGCTCCTGTAAGGTTGGCCCATTTCCACGCATGCGTTTTTCATGCGCCTGACACTCGCGGCGGAACTGTTCGTCAAAGGTCATATATCGTAGCTGGACTGTTCGCATGAATTCAGTCTCGTCTTTCATGTCATGAAATGGAAAGGCGGAAGTGAGAGAGAAGTCGTTTGGATTCGCCTGCTTTGACAAGGGAAGCAGAACGGCTTGTCGACTAAAGTAGCCATAATGTGGATTGTACAAACTGTCATAGATAAAGTCACGCGTGAGCATACGCATAGAGCGGGGGCGTGTTTTGGAGCGTGCGAGCTGTTCCGCGGTGACAAGCGGAAGTGAGTAATGTTCTTCCTCCGGATGCAACGAGAATACGTCGTAATTGTATTGCACGCGATGCTCAGGTTTCTGATCCTGTTGAGGCAGTACGTGCGAAGTACATAGATATCTGATAGGTATCGCTGTCGGCCATGTAGAGGCCCGGCGTACGAGTGCCATAGACCTGTGACGCGCCAGCATATCCTTCTATGTAGTGGAGGCAGGCAAAGGCACGTCCCAGACCGGCAGAGCAGTATATGCACATGCATCCGAGACTCACGGCATTGTGATGATGGCAGTGAGTGTTACGCATTGGACTATTGCAACGTTTATACTACGACTAGAGGAGAATGACAGCGTCATCCATGGCATGCTTCGTGGATCCTGGGAGCCACGAGATTTGCTTACATATGCAAGTCCAGTGTGCTGCGGCGGACCCAGAATTGTTTTCGGTTGGCGCGGCGTGTGATTCGCGCGTCAGAACAGAGCCTTGCTTTTCGCAAGCCACGATCATCCGACGCACCAACGCTCGGGAGTCCCTAACACGCTTTTCCCTGTAGACACAGGCGTGGAAAAGGTCTTATTCTTTGCACTTGTCATAGCACGTGTGCCCTTGTAGATATCCAGGGGCCTTTTTATTCTACGATCACACGTTTGGAAGCATTTTTGCGACGGAGCACACCTGACAGGTCGTGGGTGTATGCATGCTAGACATGTCTAGCCCTAATGAGTACGTACTTCAAAGGTGCTCGGCATTCCATACCGAGCTCTGCGTATCAGGCGTCAAAGCTCGGTATGCCTCTGCACCTGGCATTCTCTTGGCAATGATGGGCTAACACCACACAGTGCGCGCACGCCGGTCTCATCCGCGCCTGCACCGAATGTATTCCCTGGAGAAGCACATGATATCTCTGTTACAGTGCCCAACCTAATCACTGCAAATTTGATTGAAAAGAGTCCAAAGGAAGCCGCTAGCGCTTTAGTGACGCTGTTGTCCGACAATTCACATCCCACCTTTGTGTTGCGTCCAACATCGCCACATGATCGGCTGAGTGTCATCCAGCGCATGATACAGTACGGGACGCCGGCGTACCTTGCATCCTTCACGAATCTCATCCATGGCCGAGAGATTCTGGCTACATGGCTCTTGGAAGCTACGCCACCGCGGAGGACCGATGTACAGGACACGAGCGAAATGTACACCAATGTCGTTGAACCTCTTCTCGAACTTCTTCTACGTCTCCCTATCGAATTGGACCATTTGAAAGACCATGTAGGCCTAGGCAAGCTGATTACAGGTGCACAGAAACGATTGCGCAACGAGCGTGCACGCAAATTAGCTGATGCTGTGAAAGACAAATGGAGTGCACTGGTCCCCACCAGCTCTGTACCGCGTGCACAGACGCCGCCAGCACCTGCTTCAAATGCAAAGCGGCCGGCTACCTTCAATGACGCATCGGATGCAACGACCAAACGTGCCCGAAGCACTACTCCTGTCCCCGCACGCACGAGTGTGCATCCTACGTCGAGTCTGCTTGGCTCAAGCATAGCGCGAACGCGAACGCAGACAGAACGTCGTGGATCACCCCAGTTGACGGAGACCAGCACACGGAATACCCCAACTCGCTTATCGGGTGCTCAGTCCAATGCCAACAAGGACTTAGCCAGCTTTATGACGCTCATTGATCAGCATCAGCCTAGTCCCCCCGTGACGGACGCCGATCCCGCACGTCCTACACAGCCAGGAGAAGCTACCGTCTCTGACCTCAAGAAAAAGCGTAAAAAGTCCGTGCATTGGAAGGATCACGACGGCCAAACCCTTGTGGCCGTCAAACTCATCGAACCTGCTATTTACGATGAAGACGAGCACGGCAGTGTCGCCAGTATTGGACAACTGGACATGGAAGAAGGCGGTGCTTTCCGGCTGGCTCACGCGGATATGGAAGAATACATTGATTATTATACGCCCTTTGAGCTTGACCTTTTTCCGGCCTTTACTCAGGCTTCGACGCTTCCTGAGCCTGCAGCTTACAGCGAAGTCAAATTTGCACAAGAAGAGTACGAGCAAACGGTTCCAGAAATAACATATCCTGATGCTAGCTCCATTCCTGACAGCCCGGCAGAACCTACGCCCGATGACTATCTGAGTGCCTTCGCCTCAACCTTGAATGAACCTCGTGACATTCCCACAGGCTCCGCGATTCGACCGTTTGTATTTGACAATGTGGCTTCAACGTCAAAAAGCACTTCCATTCCAGGGCTACCCTCGAACTTGGCAGATCTTTTGCGGCAACTTAACAACGCAAGTACCAGCACTGCAACGCCTGCATCAACGCCTGCATCAACGCCTACTCCTGCACTGCCAGCCGTGCCTTCTTTACCACCGCCTGTCTGGGGCCCCCCGTCCGCCCCTCCTGTACCGAATTGGCCTTTTCCATTTCCGCCGCCTGAAGCCATGACTGCCGCTATGCCAATAACAGCCAATGTTACGAGTGCTCCGCCACTCATGTCTGGTCCTTCAGAATCAGGCAACAAAGCATCACATCCGCCACGCTCACGCGGCGGTCGTGGACGTAGAAGTGGCAAGCACGGGCGATCCTCCTGAAGGCATGAACACGAGTCATTGGTGCGTACAAAGTGGTCTATGTTCGTTTTTGGAGATAGGATAGATACATATACCCCATCCTAGAAAGACAAATGGTATATTCTATAGAACACATTTTGGTCGGATGCCAGATACGCATCTTTGTGGGTTAGAGCTTGGTTATTCCTTAGATGCACTTTCAATCGATCCTTAAGGCAAGTGGGAAGGAGGATGGAAAAGACCTTTGTACAATGAACGCTTCTCCGAGGGAATGAGACCAGCCCTATCTAGTAACCGAGCTACCGGCTTGCTAGGCTGTGCGCCCGTATTAAGCCAGTACTTTATACGATTCTCATTCCACTCGATACGCTTTTCCATGCGCACTTCAGTCTGAATACCAGGCGTCATGATTTGACCATTGAATCCTGGTCGATCTTCACCATGTGTGTGATGCATTTGCACTGGACGAACACGTCGCGGCACAGGATCATATTCTCCTAGTTTTTCAATAGGCCTTGCATCACGCGCCTTGGTATTTTGGATGGCCACAAGATGATAAAAAGGGTTGTTTCGGGTGCCGTGCCGCGCCAGGCGCAAACGCACGACCATGACTGAATCGACTCTGGGCGGTGAAGGTAGTTCGTGTGCACGTGGGAGACGTTGGTGAATAGTCGTATCACGTGACAAATGATATAATCACACATGACTGGCATCTGCAGCTCGGTCCATTTCTACCAAATCAGGTCATTCATTTGATGCCAGGTAGACATTCTATGCAGGCATTCAGCACAGCCCGGAACAACACAGGCACGCGCGTAGTGGCTGGTGAGGAATAGTGGCTCAGCCCACAACAAAGCTCCCGACACCAGCTTGTTCCCCGACAACAACGATATGATGGTCCCCGTTCGCACGCTGCTGTGTGTGTTTGCACTTGTCTCCGCATCTAGTGCCGTGGTGTACCGTCCCGACAAAGGGATGGTGTACCAGCGTCGCCAGACGGTTTCATCGGCAGCTTCTAAAGCTAAGAGCTCATCGCCTCCATTTAATTACGGCAACCCATCGCAAGACTACGACGGTGTGGTCGACCACGATGCGAAGGGTACTCCAAAGCTGGACACTCCTGTGAACCAGACGTCGGTGTCGCGCATGGCAACTGTCAACAGCCTGGATGACTTTTGCATGTTTGGCCCACTTGACCTGGATACCCCTATCTCTGACCAGGAAGAACGTACGGTGGCCTGGTGTACTAAGCCCCGTAATAATGCGCGTGTAATTCCAGACGGCACGCTTACTGCTGTGCATTTCGTGAAGACGGATCTCTACGTTCAAATCATGGCCCTTGGTGATTTCACGAAGATTGGTATCAAGGCTGGTGACTCGGGTGGTGAACTTGACCCCCACGGTGCTACTGGTAAAGGCAATCCTATTGGTGGCATTGTCTCGTCGAACATCACTGGCAAGGACGTGTTTTACAAGGAATGGATGAACTATGTGGGTCACAATATCATGTGCTTCCGTGTTTGCACGGCCGGCTCTGACCAGGCAAAGCCTAAGACTGAGTGCGAGCACACGCTGGACGAGATGGGCTGCAACTGGATCATGCCAGGTGACTACAGTCCTGATGCCTTTGACAGCTGTGAGGCTGATCCCGCTTACCCCCCCGGTATCTTTATCGAGAATGGCTCGACGTCGTCATTCCAGCAGTATGCTACTGGTCTTTGGACGCAGAATGGTGAGCGCAAGACGTATACGAACGGCAAGAAGGGCCAAAAGACACCATCTGCTGCCCAGTCCTTGCCGGCCTCGTCGAACTGCAAGCCGGGTAAATCGCCAGCTAATGGCATTGCCTCGCTTTCAAAGAGCGCTGAGCAGAGGAAGAAAGAAGCTGAAAAAGCTGGTGGCTCAAAGAGTGCAAGTGGTAGCAGTGACAAGCGTAACAACAGCAATTCCGACAAGAATGGTTCGGGTTCGGGTTCTGGCTCCAGCTCGAGCGACAAACACGGTGGAAATGGTGCTAGCAACACCAACAGTCCTGTCATGTTCGTTTTGGCCCTGGCCGCGACCGCCATGGCTGGCTTTTTCGTCATGTAAGTGGCATGAAAACTTGTTTTTCTCTTTTCCTTCATTTCGCCGGCTACTTCATTTATGGGCCGAACCTGAATGCTAATTCAGCTATATATAGATCAGACACATCTCATTGTACCACGCTGTGTATTTAGTGTAAAATTTCAATTAAGCAGTAGTAGTACCTAGTGCAGATTTATCGAGGGCCGAGGCGTACTGTTGGTGGCATTGGATGGACACGTGCAGTCCGTGTGGGACAAAGCAAGTGGAGTGTGGCCCAACCGAGGACCTCGGCCTGTTGGCGCGAGCGATGATGATGGATCGAGTCAGGCGTGTATTTGGTCGTACACGGGTATGGGACATGTTGCAATGGAAGCAAAAGCGAAGTATGACATCGCAGCGAGGTCACTGGGATCCGCATGTGACTCGTGTGAAGAACCCCATTCCGCCATTGCCCAACAAGAAGCCCATGTATATCCTTGGTGGTGCGTCGCTGGCAGTGATGTGGTACGTGCTTTCTGGCTACTTCAATAATAAGGAGCGTCTTGGCTCATCTGTCCTTCGTATGGTGTCACAACGCGTGCGCACGGCACCTGAGGTAATTGAAATGTTGGGCGATCCGGTGAAGATCAAGCGCAGTATGTTTGGTGATCCATGGATTGATGGCATTGTCAACCCACTCAAGGGCAAAGTCGATATGAGCTTTGAAGTACAAGGACCCCGTGGTGTCGGCAAGGTATATTTCACGTCGGTGCGCAAGCACAAAGCGGATCCATTTGAGCTGCTTCGATTTTTGGTCGTGCCCAATGGCGACTCAAGTCGGGCCATTTCCTTACTGAGTAATGGTATCGAACATGATATGCTCAATGATGAATAGATACTCTATACAAATCCATACATTTTTCGGGGCCATTCATCGCGCGATGCACTGCTTAGTTCGACAGGCGCATGGTTGGTGCGCTTTGTTGGAGATTCGTTGCGTGCTTTGACATGGTCCTCTGCTTGCTTTACTTGCCGACGAAGGTTAGCAATAGAAAGCACAGGGAAGAGACGTGTCGTATGTGTATTTTCATCATCCAAAACATTCTTTGCAGCGTGGGATCGCCGAGGCGGCACGGCAGGTGCGGTGGCCACATTTGCTGATCGCCATTGTTGGAGTAGTTTGATCGTATCGAGAGACAGAGTGCATTCATCCAGCAAAGACCATACATTCCGCCGAGCAGCTAAACGGAACGAATAATGGTCCATCATGTGTAAGGCGCGGCCTAAAAGTGGTACTTGTCGAAATACAGAGGGACACTGCTTCCTGTAACGTACGAGCGCACGTCGCGCACTGCCGGCTACCACGCCGTTACCTAGTTGAGCCATTAAGTAGGCAGCGTGTGCTTCATGCTCATCACGCGGTGATACGAGCCTAGAACCCATGTCCTGGTAAGCTGCGGGAGTCGAAGCAGCAAGCGAGACAAAGGTGCATCTGCGGCGAGGCAGACACACTGTTGATGAACAAGTCCATCCGTGTGATGCAAGTACTTCTCGGCCACGCTCACATTGAGTGAGCAGACTGCATACGAAAAAGAGTGTGCCGCGCACAGACACGACCGGTGATTGGGACGCTCCAAAAAGACCATCTAGGAGTCCATGCGATGCTAGTACATCCACTCCGTGATTCGATGCACCAATATGTCCGCAAGCCCATAATGCCGCCTTGACACGTGCTACAAGCGATATGTCGTAGGCCTCACAAGCGTGTGACACAAGCACATCATGCCATTCCGGAAGTACATTGAGTTCAACAAGGTACGCACAGCCCTTGGGTGTGCGCGCCAGCTGGCCGTACAAATGCGGCGGAAGTTCTGACGGCTTGATTAGTGAAGCCTCGGCTCGGGCAACATAGGCAATGTGTTCACGGGCATACCACACCTGAGCAAGAGGACCCAAAAGACCCGCATGCTGCATGGCGGTCAATCCCCGCTCCTCAGCGAGACCTAGAAGGGCGAAGAGAGTGTTGCGCGCAAGTAACTCAGTAGGGGGACCTTGTCGCATAGCACATTGCGCCATGACGGGGTCTCTACACGCCTGCTCAAGTTCGTGGATGGCTAATTCTTGGACGGATACATATAGATCAAGTGTTTGGGTGAGCAAAAACGAGACGGCCCAGGCTTGTGGCTCGTCGTCTAACCAGAGAGCTTCTGCCAACCGTTTTGTCGCAGCCAAACGAACAGTCTCAGGTGCTTCCGTCAGAGCACGTTCCAACAGGATCCGTGACATGGACGAGCTTGATAAATCCATAATCGATAAGAGCTGGCACATGATATGAACAGATGCATCGTCTTCATTTTGACACAGGGCAAACCATGGTGTATACAGTCGCGAATGCATCAGCATCTCTTGACCTGTTGTGCATGCGAAAAACACGGCTAGTATATCAAAATAACCATTGACCTGAGTGTGTTGTAAATTTGGTGATGAAAAGAGTGAGTCTGCGTGCTGTGCAGATTGTTCGAATGCATCACGCAGATCGGAAAGCAATCGCTCCTCTGTGATTGCACGAAGTCCATCAGAATGATGCAATAGCACACGACACAAACGGACGCCAATGTAAGTCCATTGGTGGGCCATGTCGCTCTTTTTCAAAGCAGAATATCGAGCATGAGACGGCCGGTAGAACGCTAGGAGGCGCCGCACAAACTTGGAACCAACCAGCGCTTCGTCGAAACGGCGCGGATCCCAAAGAGGGCCGTCGAGCAAATCTAGAACCACGTTTTGGTTCCACGACGTGTACTCGCGCACCGAAGTGACCATGGAGTCACGCAACAAAGTGCGGAAAAGCACATCGTCAACGGGCACCTCAGGAAAGGGTGGCGCTGGTGGCACAGATGGTATTTTCATTAGCGTCCTTTCGCACGCATCAATGGCTCCCAGTGCATGCGAGGCACCAACCACGCATGCCGGATCCTTGTCGCGAAGACATATTCGGTGCACGAGTTCTGGGAAAGCATTAAGTGTCGCATGATCTTTGGGCAAGACATCGCGTGAAAGCTGCAAAGCACGAGCTAGCAAGGCGCGGGCTTGTTCGTGGTGCACGGGCGCATGTTGTAAGATAAACAACAACGCATCCCACAAACCTACGTCCAAAAGCAAGACAAGCACAAAAGACATGTATGACACATATAAATGAGGCACCTTTGAAAGAGGAACAGAAGTGCGAAAGACCGGAAGAAGTGCGGCAAGGACATGTGAACGGATTGCATCGTCATCCAGATGCAGTGACGCAACGAGAGCTTTTAAAGCAGCCCTGTCTTGCATGCACAAGTAAAAGAGACCTTGCCATGACTGAAGTAGATGAGATATCACTTGCTGGGTTGTTTCGAGTCGATCAGGTGTTCGGCGCGCACCTGGGACAGTCGTAAAGTCGGCAAGGACCGCCTCAAGATCTGTGCCTGCACTAATGTGTCGCCGCGTAGATGGGCGATCTAACAATACAAGCATGTTGTCGACAAGTGGGACAGCCACAGTTGCGCGTGACTCACAAATAGCGCGCCACAGTGGCGCCATGGCTGATGAGCGAGACACGAGGGGCGTGTCGAGCACAACGAGCTCAGCAAGTGTTTCGACAGATGCATGGTATAAAGTATCTTCTGGTTCCAAGGCAATGGACGACAGGGTGCGCACAATGCCTTCAGAGAGGAGGGCATGAACATGATGACTGCCAAGACGCATATATTGAATCCATGCACGCACGAGCTTTAGTGCCTGCTCGCGCTCGAAGGCAAAATTATCTTCCAGTGTGAGTGCGCGAGACAAGAACACAGTACATGCGTTGGTATAGGAAGCCAGTGCGGGCAACAGATCTGGGCTTTGGATGTACCGCAGTAGGCGGATAGCATAAGCGCGTATCGTCGATGATTTTCCTTCAGACATACCATGTAATGCGCATATCATCAAAGTATTTACATGAGAATCGAATCGAAGTTCGGGCGTTTGTGCGTAGAGCGTCGACAGAAAAAGAAAGATGTGGCTTTGCTCGTTGGGCAAAAGCGCTGTGGTTGACGACATATCATGCTTGAGGATACGTGTCAACATGTCCACTGCACGTATAGATTTTTTTAGCTCAGTTTCATTCGATAACGGTAAGCGAAATGTCTGGCTCTCAGGTAAGACGAACGGATCGGGCGACATGCACGTCACATTGCGATGAGTGTTGAGGTCTTCCAGGCCGTGTACGGCCCTGATCGCACGAGGACGACGAAAGCGCGACGTGGAAATGAAATCTGGGTTTTCTGCACTATGCAGCGTGATTTCAATGCTTTGTCGACGCGTCTGCAGACTTTGTACCTGTTCCTCTGCTACAGCCAATTCTCGCTCGACTTGGCTTCGCAGCGCTTCATTCGCATCGTTCGTATCAAGGATCTGCAGCATATTTCGAGCACCATCTCGTATGCGAGACTCAAGCATAAGACGCTCCGATACATCAGAAAATGCACTCTTCAACGAGTCCATCAGCCAGGATCATGATACAATGCAGGCGGTTGGGTCGCGCGTCACGGACCACACAAAGCCTGCATCATTTCGGCCACGTGACAGCCATGCGCAGCGAATTGCGCATGAGGAACAAGTGACAGCCGAAGAGCAAGGGACGTGGCGAAAGCGGCAGAATAAATGGCCACCATGATGCGCGTCGCGTTCACGGCAGTGGCTGTGCTGCTATGTACGCTATGTGCGTCGGCGATCCCCGTTAGTGACATATTTGGGGATGATCGTTCGCTCACAAAAGGAAATTTCTCGCTGACCGGCAAAGGTGTTTGGCTCATTGAGTATTATGCACCTTGGTGCCCACATTGCCGGGCCTTTGCACCTCAGTGGCACAAGCTGGTGGAACGCGTGGATTATATGTCAAAAGATCCAGTTAGCCCATACACGCTTGCGCGTGTAGACTGTGTAGCTGAAGCTGCACTGTGCAGAGAGCAGCACGTGGACGCTTTCCCCATGGCCAAGCTGTACAAGAACGGCAAGATGGTCATGGACAGGGTGTTTGATAAAACGTCGCGTGATATCAACAAGCTGGAAGAGTTCATTTTTGAAGGCTATGCTGCCCTGCACCCTGATAAGGCTTCCCTCACCCCCCCTGGTGGCGCATCGAGTAACAAACTACAGCCCGTGAAGGAGTTGACCGAGTTTGGACAGGCGCCCATCGAGACGCAAGAGGATTTAAACCGTTTTTTGGGAAAGGATGAGGGACAGGGTCCCTCTCTGATCAAATTCTATTCGCCTTGGTGCCCACATTGTCGTGCCATGGAGGCCGACTATGCGAATGCAGCTCGTGAAATGGTTGGACAGGTCAATCCGCTGGCGGTCGACTGCAATAAATACAGCGATGTGTGCCAAGAATTTGGAGTAGAGGGCTTTCCTCACGTAAAGCTGGCATTGAATGGCGAGTACACGACATATCCCGATGATGACCAGTTTGGACGCGAAAAGGATCAGTTCCTTGCTTGGCTTCGCGTCATGAATGTCTTGGACGCAATTCACGAGGTCACGGCTTCAACATGGTACACGGTAGTGAAGAAGAAGAAACAGACGGTGCTGTTTGTGGGACCAAGCTCAGAGGATGAGCGCCAACTCGTGCGGGAAGTTCGGTCGCGTATCAACCCTAACACACAATTCTTGACGACCAGAGACCCGGCTTTGTTACATCGCTTTGCTCATAACAAGGCACTGCTCGTATTCAACGAAAATATCCACCGCCCTTCGGCCGTGCTACCTCTTGTCAATGCAGCAGGCATGCCGCATCAGCAGGCGGTCGACAAGATTACGGAGTGGATCGACAACCAAAGCAAGCCACCCGTGCAGCAAGTTATGCAGTTGACGGCCGGAGAAAGCTTGCACCAGCTGCCAGGTGTCGTTGTGGTCGCTTTAAACAGCAAATCTAATATGTTTGACACGCAAGTGAAGCAGATGCGAAAACTGTCCCAGAAATGGCGCTCATCTCCGAATCTTGCCCATAAGTCGTACTCATTCCTTTTTTACGACATGAACCGCGATGGTGATCTGCTCAAGGAAGTATTTGATATTAGTGTCAAGAGCGCACCGTCGCTGTATGTCTTGAGTGACTTGGACGGTCAAGTGTACATGTACCCTTCTATCACTCGCTGGATGAATACGGAGAAAATCATGAACTGGTTGGAGGACGTGGATCAAGGCCGCGTCGAAGGCGGCACAAAAGAATCTTTGCTGGCACGCACAATGGAGGCTGGTGCGTCGTCCACGGAGAATGCGAGTCCCTTCTTAATATTAATACTGCTGGTTGCAGTTCTATTCCTCATCCCTCGTGTCCGCCGCTTCATTTTCCGCTTGTTTTCAAGTGTACGATCGAACCGAAAAATTGTATAAATATGCCTGTTGATCATCGTGCACTATGAACGTTCGATACTCAGGCTTCTACAAACGTCTTGACGTTCTCGAGCCAGTTGCAGTATTCGCGCTGCTCCTTGTATTCTGCATAATTAGGAATAAAGAGTGCCAAGTTAGTGGCGATACCGCGCTCCGCAAGGTAGCTCTCAAATTGGGCCTGTAGGTTCTCATCCAGCGTCTCGAATTGAGGACCGATGTAAAGGCCGCGGCGGGCCCAGTCTGCCTCAGCCGTGAGTTCCGTAGCCAGAGCATCATCACGATAGAAAGTGATATTCTCGATCAAGAACTGACCATCCTGGGCTTGGGCGTCGATGTTTAGCGAACCGTGGTTCGTCTTGGTAATGTTGATGGCACAACGCACAGGGAAACTACCCTCAAACTCATCCTCGGTGCCGGATGCCATCTGGTCCGTCTCATCTTCATCAAGCTCTTCTGTAGGTTCGGCTGTGTCAATTTCACCTACACTGAAGAGCACCCGAATCTGTTCGTTGCCAAAACTGCGAGTTAAGGCAATTTCATCCGAACCAGGCTTGTCTTCGACGTTCCAAACGCC
>ERZ501045.41-NODE-41-length-32334-cov-6.056105_pt1 | contig 32334 bp, 18 predicted proteins | sample MGYA00510870_ERZ501045 | MGnify/ENA primary metagenome ERZ501045 (study PRJEB25958, sample SAMN03398505) | human skin metagenome | study: EMG produced TPA metagenomics assembly of the Human Skin Microbiome Metagenome (human skin metagenome) data set. | reverse complement strand
CACCTGGACGAGCGCCTGTCCGGCCTCGCGTGCTTCCTGTTGGCGTGCGTTCCGAACGAGCCGCTCCTGCGATGCGGCGGCTAGGAGGCCCTGCGTGGGGTGTGCGCGCGATGCGCGTGGATCCTCGAGCTTCACAAACGTCGTGCGTGGCGGCGCTGATGCCTTGGCGCGGGCGGTGGGCAACGGCTGAGAAGGCGCCATGCTCGGTGCCGGGGGCATGGGGGATGCATCGTGGGAGGACGCGGGGGTGGCTGGCGAGATCCAAAACTCGTTTGGGTCGGCGGCTGGCGCGTCTGCTGGTGCCTCCGGCACGTCATACTCGTCGTCGTGATCGACCCACTCGTGCGAGGCTTGAGACGCGGCGCCGGGCATGCGGCCTGGACGGACGGACGCGTGCTTGGCGTGCGCGGTCGATGGCTGCTGCTGCTGCTGTCGGCGGCCAAAGGACGAGGGGTAGGCGCCCGCGTCGTCGATCGGCATGACGCGCCGCCTCGGTGCATCAGGCGGGCTGCGCTGCTCGTCCGGCACGCCGTACGCGTCGTCGTCGTTGCTCGGCATGGGCGCACGCCTCGGCGGCTGCGAGGTCGTTACGACGGAGCTCGTGACGGGGGGCAGCGCCTGGCGCTCCTCGATGTAGTCTTGCACGACATGCGCCTCCGTCTCGTGGTCCGTGTCGCTGGACACGTGGCATGCGCCGACGGAGGGCGCGAGGAACGACAGCGTCGATGGCAGCGCCGGTGAGGCGGTCGAGGCACTGGATCCAGGCGCGTCGGTAGACGCACTTTGCGTGCCGGCGTAGACGCTCGCCTGGGTCTGCGTACTGAGGGGCGGCGCACCGGCCTGCGATGCTTCGGCGATCGGCGAGAGGGGCGTCTGTTCCGCCTGCTCGGGGACGGGCCACGGATAAATCAGATCGTGCCGCGGGTTGATCGGCTGCGTGTCCGGCTCGGTCGTGAGCGCCTGAAGTGTGCGGTCCAATTCGTCCATCTCAGACGATACCGGCGGCAACGTGGGCAGGGCGTCGTACAGGGAAGCCGATGGGCCTGCATCGAACGCCGCCGCATGGTCGTACTCGCGGTAGGCCTGGTCAAAAGTGGGATGGGGCGCCGGTGCCTGCACCGCCGGCTCCATCGATAGACGGCGCGCCTGGAAGGCAGCGGCCTTGAGTTTTGGGGGGGCCGCCATATCTGCAGCCGCCGACGGGGCTGCGCCAGCAGCGTCTCGATCTGCCCTGGATGCGGGCGCGGCATCGTAGGAAGAGACACCCGACGATAGCACACCGTACGAAGAGGCGCCCGTGGGCGAGGTCCCGGCAGCCAGGGCGGCCGACGGCAGCGCCTCACCCGAGGCGGGCCTGGCGTCAGGGGCTGGCGCAGCCTCTTTTGGCGTCTCGTTCGAGAGCGGCACGCCCTGTGCACGAGGCGTCAGGAGGGCGTCAGCAGGCGCGCTCGGTGCCGGCGCAGGCTGCGACGCGCTCTGAGACAGGATCGCCGGCAGCGGCGGTGCGATCGCCGTCTGCTCGCCACGCATACGCGCGGCCATAATGTCATGCAGCATCTGGCGCGTCACCATGTGGTCTTCGACGGAGATGTCCAGGCACTCGGCCAGCGCGCGATCAAGGAACAGGTGATCCTTGAATGGCCCGATCGGGTACGCAAAGAACGGCGAGTGGGCGCTCCGTGGGTCCCACGCAAACTGATCGGGACGACCATACAGCCCGAAGGCATCCATCATCGCAATGATCCACTTCATCATCTCTGCATTCGCACCGCGCGCCTGGCCCGCGGGCATGTCAGGCATAAACATGACCCATCCCGATGTGCGTGGGTGCAGGGTCGCCGACGTCGAGGACGTGTGCGGCAGCGATCCCTCGGCCTTGAACAGCACGCTGTCCTCTACGAGCTGCGCACGCGACGGGTACACGGCATATACGTGCCGCACATGCCACAGACTCGCGAATGGCTGCTTGCTGCGCCGCGAGTCGTACAAGTACGCCACAGCCGGCGACGGAATCACGCCAGGCGGCGGCGGCGGCGGGTGCGTCGACTCGGCCACGACACTCGCGCGATCACCGCCTAGGCGGAACATGCGGCGGAGACCGGTGGCCTGCTCGCCATCGGACCAGTGCGACTGGACGACCATCCAGCAGCGGCGCCACTCTGTCGAGCCCATGAACCGTGCACGCACAAAGCCCTCGTGCCGGCCCTTGACGAGCGGTGAGCGCACGGCGAGCTCCGAGATGTCGGCGACGTCAGCCCCCTTGACCGCACTGAGGCGGGCGCGGATAAGCGCGCCCGTGTAAATCTCGTCGAGACGCATGCGTTCCCACGACGCGAGTCGGATGGCATTGATCCAGGCCTGCAGGTACTGCAGGCCGATGTTGCGCCATTCGACGACAGCGGCATGCTCGGGATGCTGGGCATTCTTCGGCGAGAGGCGCTGTTCGACCTTCGCAGGGTCACACGGCGGCGGGATATGGAAGCAGAACAGCACGCGATTCTGGCCCGCCGAGTTGAGAGCAAAGACATGGTATAGGGTGTGGCGGGTGCCGGGGTCGGACAAGGGGGCGTCAACGTACATGCCGATATAGTCCACGAGCGCCTCAGTCACGTTGATGTACATTGGCGGCACGTCGCGGCCCTGCTGCGCGGCATCGGCGAGACGCTGCGCCTCCCAGAGACTCAGGACCGTGCCGTGGAGCTGGACAAAGCACTCGGTCCATGTATCAAAGCGGTGCGTGCGGTGATCTGGCTGGCCATCGACACCGAGGGCATGGCGCACCAGCAGGTACCCCTCCATGTACGCCTTGCGTGCGAGTGCCTCGTGGAGCTCCAACGCACGGCGAAGATCGGCACTCTTGAAGGTGAACGTCGGCCCCTCCGCGGAGACGCTCAGACGCGGACCCGAGAACACAGCCGACGACACCGATGACCGGTGCGGCCCGTCCTCCAGCGGCTGGTACGCGTTCATGGGCCGTATGGACGCATGCGATTCCGAGCGGTCGAACGACATGCGGAGTGGATCGCCCACACCGGCACCGAGGCCTGAGCGCACACTCGCGAACGATGCACGCAGTCCCGCACTGCCACTCTCCATGCTGCTGCGGCCTCCACGACTCGCTGCCGCCGACAGGACCATGATGAGGCGATGACAGCTCCAGCGCCAAGCTTCTAGCCACACGCGTCGTGGCGCCTTGGGCCACGCAACTCCGGCGTGGAGGGCCCCTGCCACGCCGACGATCACGTGATCAAGCGGCGCCGACGCCGGCCTGGCTTTTCGCCCGCACGCGCAGCCGGCGGCCTCGGCCCAGTGGGGGGACTGCGTCTTTTTTTCCCTCGACGTGCGTGTGCGACCGTGGGAATGGCAGCAGTGCAGTCACGGCTGGCCACAGCACCGCACCGCTCACGCGGAGCACTCGTGCTGGTGCTGCTGGTGCTGGCGCTTGGCCATAAGCGTCTGCTTGGTCTGCGGCGCCTGCGCGGGCACTTGGCTCGGCTGCGCAGGCAGCGCCAGCATGTGGATCCCATGACGTTGGACGAGGGCCTTGAGCAGCTGTACTATCCGACAGAGAGCCAAAATGGCACCATCAAACTGCTCATACCTGACCGCGGCCGTCTGAGTGCCGCGCATGTCACGCCGACGGACCCTGCGACGTTTGTGAAGGACTACGAGTCCTTTTCCCTGCCGCCACCCGTGAGCAAAAAGGCGGCCAAGACGCGCCTCGGCATGCTGAGTCCATGGGGAGGTATCACACGCGAAAATGCCAAAGCAGTCCGCGAGAACGAGAGCACGATCGCGCCTGAGGCCGGCGAGAGTATGTCGAGTGCGAGTGCGATGTGTGTCGGCGTCAACCGCGAGTTCCTCCGGCAGCTCCGCGCCCTCTTCCGCATCATCTTCCCGAGCCTGCGCTCGAAGGAGACGTACCTGTTCTTGCTGCACAGCATGTTCCTCGTGCTGCGCACCTACCTGAGTCTGCTGGTCGCTCGCTTGGACGGATACATCGTCAAGACGCTGATCTCAGCAGACCGCTGGGGATTCCTGCGTGGCCTGGGGCTGTGGTTCGCGCTTGCGGTGCCGTCGACCTACACGAACTCGATGATCCGCTTCCTGCAGTCCAAGCTGTCGATCTCGTTCAGGACGCGACTCACGCGCTACGTGCACGATCTGTACCTGAACCAGCACCAAAACTTCTACCGCGTCACGAATCTCGACAACCGACTCGATGCGGTGAGCCAGTATATCACGCACGACATTGTGCAGTTCTGTGACGTGCTCTCAGAACTGTACTCGAACATATCCAAGCCCCTGCTTGACATGCTGATCTTTGTATGGCAGATCGGCCAGAACCTGGGTCTCGGCGGTGTATTAGGCACGATGCTCGGGTACTTTGTGTCCTCGCACGTACTACGTGCCGTGTCGCCACCTTTCGGCAAACTCGCCGCGCTCGAGGCCAAGCTCGAAGGCAACTTTTACAATGCACACAGCCGTCTCATTATCAACGCCGAGGAAGTGGCCTTCTACAACGGCGCATCTACGGAAGAAGGGATCCTGCGGCGCTCGTACCGCGACCTGGTCCGCCATATCCGCTCCATCCTCCAGGCCCGTGTGGGCTACAACTCGGTCGAAGACTTTGTGCTCAAGTACTCGTGGTCTGCGTTTGGCTACTTGCTGATGGCTGTGCCGGCCTTCCGTGCCCAGGCCAGGAGCCGTAGCGGCCAGGTCAACTCGGACCCACACATCGTCAAGCAGACCGAGAGCTACATCTCCAACAGGCGCATCCTGCTCGCGATTGCCGACGCAGGGAGTCGTCTCATGTACAGCTACAAGGGCATCGCTACCCTCGCCGGCCAGACATCGCGTGTGTACGCGCTCATATCGTCGCTGCATCTGCTGCAGCACGATGATTACCAAAGTGTGCCGCGCCCCGCCGACCTGCCAGACGACACTCCCTTCTACGACTTGGGCCACCTCCGCGGCCAGCTGATCGAGGACAAGGACCATATCAAGTTCACGAACGTGCCCATTGTCACGCCTGCGCCAGGCCAGGAGCGTGGTGGCGAGCCACTGCTGCACAGTCTCCGTGTCCACATCAACCCAGGCGACCACATGATGGTCACGGGCTCGAACGGTGTGGGCAAGACGGCCGTGGCGCGTATTCTCGCGGGTCTTTGGCCGCTCTTTGACGGTGTGCTCGAGAAACCCCATCATGACAGCATCATGTTCCTGCCGCAGCGTCCGTACCTCAACACGGGCAGCCTGCGTGAGCAGGTCATTTACCCGGCATCGTACCAGGAGCACCTCGAGTCCGGGCGCACGGACGAGGATCTCATGGAGATTCTGCGACGCGTGCACCTGGCCTACCTCCCTGACCGGGAAGGCGGTTGGACCACTCGCAAGGAGTGGAAGGATGTGCTTTCAGGCGGCGAAAAACAGCGCATGGGCATGGCGCGTCTATTCTACCATCGCCCATCCTTCGCGGTCCTGGACGAGTGCACGTCAGCTGTCTCGACGGACGTCGAGGGCTTGATGTACGCGCACGCTAAGGACATGGGCATCACTCTCATTACCATCTCGCACCGTCCGAGTCTGTTCAAGTACCACCAACTGCTCCTCGATTTGAAGGGCGACGACAAGTATGAAGTAATTAATCTGGCTGGAGATGAGCAGAAGCTCACAATCGAGCAAGAGCTCACGGATCTCCGTTCCAAACTCGAGCAGGTCCAGGCCTGGAAGCAGCGCTTGCAGGCGATCCACCAGGAGCTCTCGTTCAGTCACTCGTAGGTTTAGTCAGCATATGCTTCTTCGTTTTTGTGCGCCGTCGACCAGGGCAGGGGCTATTCTCATCCTGTGGCGACGAATGACGAGCCCCCCGGTGGGCTTCTTTACGTCCGCCGTCTTCACTCACCATGCTTTGCAGTGGCTGTGGAACTACACAGTCGAGTTCCATCCACCGCGGTGGTGGCTTGCGGGGCGGTGGCACGCTGTCAAGCCACAGCAGCTGGTCTACGCCCCCCTGGCGTGGCGACCGTACAAAAGTGCTCGTCCACCCCGCGGCCGCGCCTTTCAGCATACATTCAAAGAAGTAACTGCATCTCCTCTTGATGCTGTGCAGAAGCGTCGCACGGCACGGCGCTCCTATCTCTCGCATGTGTCGCACGTCGTCCACACGGCCCTGGCTTCCGACGACTCGGCACCGGACGTGCCTACCATGTACCGCATTCTCGATCTCGTCGACTCGTGCATGTACACAGTCACGTCGCATGAAGAACACACACAGCTGCGCCGGTTTGTCGGAGAGCGTCTGTGGCCGTACCGCGCGTCAGAGACCATGGCCATCGAACTCTTAGCTCTGCGGGGCGATACATCCGCGGCCCTCACCCAGCTTGACACACTTCTCACGCATCATGCGCCGCAAATGCGTGCATTACAGGCCCAATCCCTTCGTGGCCAACATACCCATCAGCGCCAAAAAGATCCGGTCGTGGATGACTTGTACCGCGCCGCCAGCGCTGTGCTTTCGTCCCTCGAATCGGCCTGTATCCACGCCAAGGCTGCCGCAGCGCCGTACGAGGATACGATCGCGGCACACTTTGCCTCGTGGCTGTGGACACATCCCCGGCTCCTAGCTATGGCGCAGCCGCCGTTCCCACGCGTCGTCAAAGCTGTGTATACGCTCTTGTCATCTGTATTGGACGCGCGCGCACAACTCGAGCGGATTGTATCATTGCCCTGTTCAGCAGATGAGCGCTCTCACCTGGCCAGTGTCCTTTGCTTGGCCTTCGCCAACCGAGGCGCAGCGCAGCAGAGTGCCCAGCTCATGGCTGATGTGCTGGCACACGGACTCGTGCCCCATGAGGGTGCGATGCGCCGCGTGCTGCGCACGGCTGCGCCCCTGCGCGAGCGCAATGTGGTGCAGCCTCTGGTCGAGTGGCTCGTGGTGCACGGCACGTCGACCGCATCGTTTCGGTGGCTCGCTACGTACTATGCTGAGCTGGGCGATGCGGAGTCGATGGAGCGCATGCTCAAGCACGAGCCGGAGGATGTCGTGCGCGATCGCGCACGACTTATCTGTGCGGCGAGTCGCGGCGACGTGGCTGCTGTGCGTTCCTACACCGGCCCAGGTGCGCCTCGCACCGAAGAACACGCCTTTTGGCTGCTCCGTGCCTTGGTCCGCCACAACGACGTGTGTGGAGCACGTGATGTGTTCTGGGAAGCGACGCAGCGCTTTGCCTCGGAGCGCCTGTATGGCGAGATGGCTCGGCTGACCGCGCGGCACGGACGTACGGCGGATGCCTTGGACGTCGCCGCTCAGTTGCAGGGTGCGGGTATGGCATGCTCAGTGAGCACTTTGACCTATCTCGTGCAAGCGCTGGGCCATGCATGCCTGCCAGAACGGGCCGCCGCGCTCATTGCGTGGCAGCGGGCGCAGGGTATGCGGCCGCCATTGCGCGTGTATACTGCGCTTATGACGGCGTATATCCGCGCTGGACACTATGTGGCTGCGCAGGGCATTTTTGCGTGGCTTGAAAAACAGCCCGAGGCAGCGCTGCGGCCCAACACGAGCGCGTACAATACTTTGCTCAAGGCGTGTGTCCACAAAGGCACGCCGGTCAAGCACATTGTGCCATTCTTGCTAGACATGCGTCGTCGTGGTCTAGCGCCGGATGCACGGACGTATGCCCTCGTCATGCAGAGTGCCTGCGATAGCCGACGCGTGCGCCTGGCCGAACACCTCTTTCAACTGGCCGATGATACACTCCCAGGTGGCGCAACATTGGCGCTGCACACGATTCTCTTACATGCGTATTTGCGTCACGACAACCACGAACGTGCACGCGCGATGATCGATCAGCTCGAACACCGTGGCATTCAGCCGTCTCATATCACACATGCGATCCTCGTGCACAGCTATGCCCACGGCACAGAATCGCACTTGGCCATGGCGCATCAGCTTGTCATGCGTCTGCTGGACGAGCCGCAGGAACGGACGTGGGAGGTGCCGGTGCTTGAGCAGGGCATGCGATGGCATCATCTCCTCGTGCCACTCATTGACGCGCACGGCAAACGCGGTGATGTGTGGGAGGCCGAGCGGCTGTTCCGCCGCCTCGTGGACAGCGGCGAGCCGTTGTCCCCACAGGCGCTCACCGTGCTTATGAATGCCTATCGCGCCGTGGGCGACGTCAACCAAGTCTTGCGTCTGTGGGACGAGCTGTACGCCACGCTTGTGATGCGTGCTGCGTCCGACGCTGCTGCCGCTGATATGCTGGCAGGCCAAGCCACCGGCACGCCGAGCATCGGGCCGTTCCAGCGCAATATGCTCTGTATTCCCTTGTCGCTCGCCATCGACACTGCCTCGCGGGCCGGGCGCCACGAGCGTGTGGCCGAAATATGGACGCGTGCTAAGCGCGACGGCCTGTCGTTTGACGTGCACAACTACAATCACTTATGCCGCGCGCTCGTACGGGCAGATCGCCTCGGTGACGCACTGCGCATCGTCGAACAGGTCCTGCCCGATGCGCCGCCCATGTCGCAGCAGACCGTCGTGACGGACGACGAGGCGGTGCGTCTGTACGCTGCGGACCCGTTATACCAATTCGCCTCTGTCAACGATGGACGCACACCCGGGCCCACTGACCCGCCCAGCCGACGCATGGATCGGGCCATGCCGATGGCCCAAATGGACGAACCTGCACAGGACATGGTGCACCATGCGAATCTTCGTGCGCCGCGGGACTCGTGGTTCGCCTCGCTTCGCACGATGCGCGCGATTCACGAGGCGCTCGAAAAGCAGCGGCACTTGCGCGACGCACTCCTGGCCGCGTTTCCCCGCGCCGCACAGCGCCTCGAGGCCTGCCGACCCTACTGGGAGGCCTCGCCCTCTGTATAGATGCCTCGATACCCACCATCACGTGATGTAACGCGTGTCGCTTCCCAACGTGTTGTTCGGAGCGTGTTCGCTATGGACGGCAAGCGCTGCGCTCAGCGTCGGCCGCTCAGCGAACTGGATGCGGAACAGGTGGCAGAACGGTCCGTGCAGGGAGATGTGGTCGACGAAGTATGCCGTCGCCTATCGCTATTGCAGACGGCGCGGCCCCGCCGACACCAGAGCAAAGGCGTGCGACTGGCTAGCGGTGCCCGCGAATTCACCGTCTTTGAAGACCCATACGCCGCGTACGGCGCGCCGCCACGCGTTATGACAGTCACATATGCCCATGATAACAAGGAGAACCACTATCCTAGCTAGCTACTGTCTTTGTGTCGACGCGCGCGATGCGCCGTGCGCGGCGACGCCCCTGAGGGACTCGATGGCTTCTTGAGCAGGCTCTGGAAGAAGCTGTGTAGCACCTCAGTCTGCTTGGGCGTCGTCAAGCTCGGCGCTCGTGCTTCCTCACGCGGCACAGGTTGGGTTTGCTCATCGAGCACGCGCCCGACGGACGGCAGGTCCAGTGTCGATGTATGCATCGATGGCCCCATGGCATTGCGGGCAGGAGCCGTAGACACAGGCGCTGCACTATCTGTCGCTTGCCGGGCCTCGAGATCCGCTAGAAAGTCGTGCTCGGATGGAACCTGCACATCATCAGCCATGGCCGATGCGTCGGGCGGTGGTGCAGGTACAACACGCTCGCAAAGTCGCGTGGTATGCTCGGCTTGCGCCGCAGGGATATCGTGCGCCCATGCTTCATGCCATGCTGCACAAGAAAACGACTCGTGGATCGCTTCGATCTTGCTCCACGAGTCCCAGCCGGGCGGCACGAGCAGGTGCTGGGCATCGGCGGTGCTGGGCGTCAGTGAAGGCGCCGTCTCATGATGCAGGACCTGTGTTACGAACGAGCGGAGTGCGTCAAAGGAGGCAGCTCTGTTGATAGTCGTAGAAAACACGGCAGCGCCGAACCGCAGAGCCACGGTGCGAAGGAGTTGTTGTATGAAATCGAACTGATCGTCACGTAGATACCGCTCGCGAATGGCCGTATCAATGGCATCCGCCTTGGTGCAGACGATCACAAGGGGCACGCCCAAGTTGTCCGCAGCTTCGCATGACAGCATAGAGGCGAGATGCTGCTTCATATCAGCACGCTCCGTCTCGGCATCGTGCTCACACCCCGCGGCATGCGCAGAATCCACGAGTTGGCAGAGCATGTGCAACCATGCCACAAGCTGCGCGGCAAAGGTCCATGGCCTGGACCAGTCCAGCACGAGCACAAAGAGTGTATCGCGCATCCGGCGCAACGAGCCCAGAGCCGATGCATCCGGCGCGGTCTGTACAGGCGGGAATGCATAGGGAAGCGTGGCTACCACGGATGGATCGGACGAGTGTACGGTGTATACGCCCGTTCGCAGTGCTTCGTCAGACGTGGAGCGATCGTCGCCCATGTATCCAAATCGCAACGGACCGGTCGTTTCGCGCGGCACGGTCGTGCCACGCGCGCCGGCGAGCTGCTGGACAAGTGTGGACTTGCCACTACTTGGCTCTCCCAGTACCACGATGGTCTTGGACACGAACGCATGCCGCGACCGCGCACCACGCAGCAGGTCGCCCCAAACGTCCACGACCATGAAGGCAAAACAACCAGGGCGTCGTCAGCCTCCACTTTCTGTGCTTCCTGCCACGATGGACGCCGAGGAGCGTGCCGAGCGTTTTCGGCCGCGTGAGGATGTAGCGGCTGTGCGTCTCGCGGAGCTCAAGGAGCAGTATGCGCGGAAGCGCGAGGCATACGTGGCACAGGGCACGAAGCTCGTCGGGACGTGCATGGACATGTGCCCTGAGTACGAGCGCGTGGAGCGTGAGGTGCAAAAGGAGCTGGACCGATTCGAGGTCGTGCCAGGCACGCAGCAAGCCGATGCGCGCCTGGCCGTGAAAATATACCGCCGTCCTGCAGCTGGTCGTGAGCTGCCGCTGCCGGAGGAAGTGCGCCCGCCCGCGGTGCTGCAGCAGACGCTGGATTATCTTGTGCACCAGCTCGTCCCGCGCGAGCCAAGCGATCCGCACTTTGCCGCCGTTCAGCCCTTCCTGTGGAATCGCACACGTGCGATTCGGCAGGACTTTATTGTGCAGAGCGAAAGCGGCGCGATCGCCATCGCCTGCCACGAGCGCATCGCACGTTACCACATCCTGTGTCTGCACTGGAAGGGCGGCGTAGGTGCCGAGGCGTGGAGCGAGCAGCAGGAACTCGAGCAGCTCCGCAAGACACTGCGCAGTCTTATGGAGTACTATGATGATGCACGCGCTATCGGACACACGTACGACACCGAGCCCGAGTTCCGCGCCTACAATCTGCTGCTGCACGTCCGCGATCCCGAGGCACTACGAGAAGTCGAACTCTTGCCGGCTCCCGTGTTCTTAGCACCGCCACTGCAATGGGCTCTGACGTTCCGCACGATGATCCAGCGCTCCAACCTGCTCGAGAAGCGCGGGCAGCCAAGCAACACCGAGGCGACGCCGAACTTCTTCACCCGCGCCTTGGATGCCGTGCGCCGTCCCGACGTCGGATACCTCATGGCCTGCCTCGCAGAGAACCTCTTTCCCACGGTACGCATCGGCGCTGTCAAGGCACTTGCCCGCGCCTACCTTCCCCAGCACCATGGCCTCCCGCTCACATACCTCACTCGCATCCTCGGCATGGACACCGACGACGACACGACCGACTTTTTGCGCACGCTCAACGTGGAAGTGGATCGAGACGTGGCGAAAATCAATCGGGCGCTCGTGCTTGATGAAGACAAGTCCATGCCCTCGCCGTTCAGTCGTACGATCGTCGAGGCCAAGCGTGGACAGAGTACATGCCAAGACATCATCGATGCGCGTCAAACGGCACCCCCCCTCGCTGCCGCTATACCCCCCGTGCCCCGAGCTGCCCCTCGTCTCGCTTCACCGCCCAGGGCCCGACCCGCGCCCCCACCGGCGGCCCCATCGGTGTCCAAACCGACGCCCATCTCGGCACCCCAGCTGGCACCTCAGCTGGCACCTCAGCTGGCGCCCCCACGAGCGCCCCTTCTTGCACCGCCGCTCATGGCGCCAAAGAAAGCGCCCCTCGTCCCTCCAGCTGAACCCCCTGCCCCTGCTGCACCTATTGCCCCTACTGCCCCCCCTCGACGTATACCACGCGACCGTTGGACCACCCAGCTTGCTGCGCTGGCTGTCCACGAGGTCATACAAACCAGCGTCCACAATGCAGTCCACGCTGCCATGAGAGCCGAGCATGGACGCCGTCGGAAAGAAAGGCGGCATGCGCTGCTAAATGCACTGACCCGCCGTGTGTGTCAGCGCCTCGTGGCCGAGCCCATAGCGACATGCACACGCGTCGCTGCCATGCAGGGCATCGCGACCGCGCGGCATGAACGCACGATGCAGGCTCGCGTCTGGGCGCACTGGCGCGCCGTACATGCCAAAGTGCAGGATCGAAACACGCAGGCCGAGCGCCTCGAATATCTCCGCGCACGACTACCCCCACGCGTCGTGTCTCCCCACGCACCCGTGCACCAACGCGCTCATGCACCCCGGCTGTCCGACACAGAGCGGCAGGCCGCGTTTGTCGAGGCACAGGCGTCCAGTTCTCGGTTATGGGAGCATGGATCGATGGCTCGTGCACTGATCGAGCATGTGGCCGCACTGTCCAGCGATACGCCCGGCGTGTGGACAGCCGCCATCTACCTGTCGACCGGCGCAGGTGATCGCTGGCTACGGCACAAACTCGCGCTGGACACACAAAGTCGGCTAGTGCACACGCTGCCCCAAGGCACGACGGTGCAACTTCTCGATGCAAGTGTGTGTCCTGTCCAAGACGCGCAACTGGCGCTGGTGCATGGACAGCACGACGTGGGCTCAGCGTCCGCCGTGCTGGCCATCGCGTGGCATGCCTCGGAGGCCAAGGACCTGCCGTATCCTGCGCTTGTCCTGGACGATCCACACGCAGATCCGGATGCGCTGTTCCGCCATGCACTCGATACACTCGTGCCACCTATTCACGCCGTGTCAGAGCGCACCGAGTCACGGAGCGCGTGGCAGCCGCTGTGGAATGTGTGGCTCGAAACGTCCGATGCGTGCGATGCCATGCACGTACAAGATGCCTGTGAGGGAATGAACGTGCTCACGACCCTCGCGAACGCCTTCCTCCGAGCTGTGGGGGCGCCACGTACCATCCCACCCCCTGAACCACGCTCCGGGCCGGCCGATGTGCTCGCCCTATCTCAGCTGGAGGCACTGCCTTGGCACGACGAGTCCGTGGCTCTCCTGCGTGCCCACGTTATCGAGCGTGCACAGCGCCACGCCTTTCGTCCCGGCGCCTATATGCAGTCGCTCCTTACGCTCGCCCTCGAGGGAGCGGAGTATGCGCCAGAGGCATCCGTGGTCCCCGAGTACCGGCAGCTTTGCATGCAGCTCCTCGCAGGATTGCGCCCGGCACCACCACCCGTGCTCCCACCTAAGCGGCCATGTACGCCGCCGACGCATACACCCAAACGCATCCGCAGCGCCGAAGATGCCAGTATGCGACTTCGACGCGCCGTAGCCCAATCCGCCCAGCTGCTCGCCGCGCCCCTTGAAAAATAGTCTCCACACGTTTTCCCCTCGCACCTACTGCCGACGCAGCGCGCGTCGCGATGGCAAATGAGTATGAGCGCTTCATGACCGTCGACTGGGTCGTCGACGGTCGGCGCGAGCGTGTCAAAGTGCAGGAAAATGAGGCCAAGATGCGGCGTATCGCCGAGCACATGCACGAGCATGGCTCCGTCGCATGGCAAGCATTGACGGCGTTTGTCCAGCGCCTGCCGTGCAGTCAGAGTATCTTGGCCGTGCTGCGTATGATGAGTACATGGTGCAACGCGCTATTTGGAAGCATGCGGACCCCGCTTCTTACTACTGCAGAGAGTGCTGTCGTCGTGCTTGTTGGCGGGCTTATTGGCATCAACATGGCACTCATCACCGTCGTCGCGGAATGGGCCTCAGACCTCAAGCATGGCTACTGCTCAGCGGGCTGGTGGCTCAATAAAAAGTTTTGCTGCTGGGAGCAGATGGATCCAGGTGGCCCAGGTGGCGGCAGCCACAAGGGCCTTCAGGCCGTGGCGGCCGCTGCTGCTGCCGCTGCTGCGAATGTAACGACAACAACAACAGCCCTCGTGTCACGCAACAACAGCACCGATCCTGTCGTGCGGGATACTTGCCCCGAATGGATCGAGTGGGCTGAGTGGACGCTGCCGTCATGGTGTTCATATATCTTGATCTCGGCCCTGCTGGCATGTGCCAGTGCCGTGCTTGTGCGAAGCTACGCGCCGTACGCCGCTGGCAGCGGCATCAGCGAAATCAAATGTGTGCTTTCTGGCTTTACAATTCGTGGCTTCCTTAGTGCTCGGACACTAGCCATCAAAAGCTTGGGTCTGCCCCTAGCCATTGCTTCCGGTCTCAGTGTCGGTAAGGAAGGACCCGCCGTGCATGTCGCCTGCTGTATCGGGAATACGGTCGCTCATACGCTGCGATGGCTCGTGCCTAGTCATGCGAAGCTGCGTGAGCTGCTCACGGCATCGAGTGCAGCCGGCGTGGCCGTGGCGTTCGGATCACCGGTGGGCGGCGTGCTCTTCGCGCTCGAGGAAATGACATCGCACTTTCCACCTCATACCATGTGGCGCACGTTTCTTTGTGCATTGGCCAGCACCGTCGTACTTTCATTCATGAACCCGTACCGCACTGGCAAATTGGTGCTCTTCCAGGTGGAATACAATGATACATGGCACTATTTTGAAATTTTGAGTTTTGTGCTTCTCGGTGTATTTGGCGGCCTGTACGGCGAATATGTCGTGCGCTTCCACCTACAGGTGCAGCGCTTTCGACGCAAGTACTTATCGCACCTTGGCGTGCAAGAGGCTATTCTGCTCGCTGTCCTCACGGCCATGATCAGTTTTTTCAACCGATTCATGCGCATCGAAATGACCGAGATGCTAGAGATGCTCTTCCAGAAATGCGAGGGCGCAAGTGACGATGACGTACTCTGTCAGTCGCGCACGCAATGGTCCATGTTTACGTCCCTTTTATTCGCGACGGTGCTTCGCTTTGTGCTTGTGATCTTGTCGTACGGATGCAAAGTGCCGGCCGGCATCTTTATTCCATCTATGGCTGTCGGTGCAACGTTCGGTCGCATGGTTGGTATTCTTGTCAAAGCCGTGCAAACGGCGTTCCCATCGCTCTCCATTTTCTCATCATGCCCGGCAGACAGGCCATGCATTGTGCCTGGTACGTATGCAATGCTCGGTGCCGCTGCTGGTCTTGCAGGCGTCACTCGTATCACCGTCGCTGTCGTGGTGATTATGTTTGAACTGACAGGCGCCCTCACTTACATTTTGCCGATCATGCTCGTCGTTGGTACATCCAAACTCGTGGCCGACATGTTTAGTACTGGCGGTATCTCGGACCAATCCATCAAGTTCAATGGCTACCCATTTCTTAATATCGATGACCATGTATACGGCGTAACGGTCGAAGAATGCCTCAAAGGCATCCCTGACGTGCTGTATGCTAGCGGCATGCCGCTGCATCAAGTTGAGGCATACCTCGGTCGCTGCACGTATCGTGGCTTCCCTGTCGTCCGCAGCTCCGACGACTATGCCCTCAAAGGCTACATGGAGCGCCAGCACCTGCAGCAAGCAATTGACCGTGCACATGCATCGCGTACACTGCACCCTGATACCCTGTGCCTCTTCGAGCCTCAGAGCACCGCCGTATATGCACTGGCTACGTCACAGGAAGCATCGCCTAGGCATGCTCCTGGACCTGCCGAGAGCATGTCTGAAGAGGCCATGGAGCTCCGTGAGGAGCCCCTGCAACTGGGCGAATGGGTTGATCCGGCGCCGCTCATTGTACAGCCACAAATGGACCTTGAGGTCGTGGCGGATATGTTTAAGCGGTTAGGCCCACGTGTCGTGCTCGCATGCCGCAGTGGTCAGCTGGTAGGCATTGTCACGATCAAGGATCTGCTTCGGCACATGGCTCGCCATGAGCAGTCTTATGTCTCACTCGATGCAGCATCGGGCGCTGAATTCTCCGTGGGACAAGGTGAGCTCAGTGACCTGCTCGAGGCGGTATGGTTGTGGGCGTGTGGTGTCTGCAATCGCACGCCTTGGCTAAGACGCTTCGTGGCAGCAGAGAGCATCTCGACCGAGTCTGTACCCCTCTCTGAGGTATCCACAACCCTGTACGAAAACGAATCATAGAAGACTGTGTATCTACCTGAACTTTTTGTCTTCAAAGAATGTCCTGAGATTAAACAGCTGCCACACACAGCACGCTAGTAGGACCACGATTTGGGCAATGATGCACCACATAACAAGCCCGTTTGTCCGCTCACTCAGATTGCGGAACTCCATTTCTCGCTCACGTTGGTACTGTTGCTCCTTGCGCAGATCACGCATTTTGCCGTTCAGCGATCGTGCGCGTGACAGCAGGTCCTGAGCATGTTCCTGGTCTTCCTGCGTATTCGAGCGGTGCGCATCGCCAATGATGATATCGATATGCATGCGCATTTCCGGCAAGCGTCCATTGTGCATCGGCATGCCGTGGAACTCGGTCTGGAAACATATTTCGTGATTGCCAGCATCGTGTGAATTAAACGCAAAGCGACCATCTGCTGTGCCCCGTGAATTTACAAGCATGTGCTCCGAATCTAGATGCTTGACCATAATACCCAGCGAAATATCTTTAGGAATATCAAAATGACCCTGTGTCTCGTCCCATTCTTCAAGGTAATAGTGCCCCACTACAATTGTATCGGCAGGAAGCTGTTCATAAAAACACTTTGAGGTACCTGCCTCAAAGTAAAAGTAAACTGGATGTACGCTCTTTATTAGAGCCAGTATGCATACAACGAGCCATAGCCATGACGCGCCCGACCATGCACGCGCCATTGTCGTCGTCGGCTGAGCAGCTACGTTTGTGTTTCTTGCGTTGCACACAAGAGTGGCTATGTCACGTGAAGTACGCTGCAACGCCGTGTGTGACCTTGGCTCGTGCGTACCAACTGCGAACATGGCCACAGACGTTGCACAGACATCACAACCAGGGCATGGGCATCGTGTTTCACAAGGATTCTCGAGACTATTTCGACAGCGTCTAACAAAGCACAGTGGACCTCACCTGCTGCATGCACAGAATGAGACTCTCGATTTACGGTACGTATGCATTTGCTAACATTAGCGCCGCACAGCGCACATTTGATGGCGCCTATATGCGCACAGCTCTATCACAACTTACATTCTCATTAGCCATCATCAAGATTTTTGAGCCAAAATTTTTTTGGATTGGGCTCACCAATTGTGTATTGGCTTTAGGCCTCGTCTTCACGTCAGTGTTCCGGCAACGTATGACTATGAAATACGTGGAACGTGTCTATGTGGCGATGCAAGCACAAAGCAATCTCGACGTGCATCGTATCGACGAGAATGGCTTGCGAGCTGATCCCCCGTCTGAAATATACACAAGCTTCCCAACTTTCCGCACTGCAGGCGATATTGTTCTGTTCATCGCTGTCTACATTGTGGCTGTCGAGTCAGTGATTCTCTACCTTCTCTATAAACTTTGAGCGTATCTTTGTATATAATGATGTCCCCTTAATGTCCATACAACTAATGCTTTTGTCCCATGTGATCTATGCCCCTCATCTAAGTCAGACCAACAGAAGTTGGTACCAAAAATTTCTCAAGACAAAAAATCAAATAGTTCGTATATAAAACGTTTTAGTTTTAATTCTTTTAAGCACGTATACTGAATTTAAATTGTTAAATCGTACAAAAAAGAAAAATCAATATAATTCACTTAATTTAATAAAAGAATTTTTAATTTTGTATTTCGCACGAGATAAACTGAATAAATTCGTTTGCTATATTGTTTTATTGAAAAATATTAATTTCAGAAAAGGAAAATGATAATGTGGTTTTGGATAAATAATATATTTTCTCTGAATGCTGCATGAAATAGAGTATTTAGATTAAAAAATTTAAATAATAGTTTATCGATTTAAATGGAAATTTGAATTTCGGCTATGGCTGGTAGTCCGGCGCACATTCCTCCACCAGTCTGAATCTCGGCCAGTAGATCTTACCACCGTTCATGTGTCGTCAGCTGGGTACATATATTCTTGACATGTGGGGGAGGAGCTATTAACACAAGATCAGTGTTCAAGGGGTCGGAACCCATTCTGCTGTCACATCTCCTGACCAGACCCGCGCACAGCATCATTAATCAGGTATGTGTGAAACTTGGTTTCGGTACTCATACTGTGACCAGGCGTTCGACTCTCGTCTGCGAATAGACCTGGCTCGACCAATCAATGTAAGTGTTTCCTCGTCGGTTGAGATGTACTTATACACCATGCGTAGGGCGATGGATTTGGTGTTGGATGGTATGACTCTGTCGATGACCCTGAGCTCGGGCGGGCGCCGTGCATTTTTACCAGCGTTACACCTGTATGTGTGCTTCAAATGATTGCAGCTGACTGTACTAGGCATGGAATAACGTAAATCTCCAGCGCCTTGCTGAAAAGATCAAGAGTCCACTTGTCTTGTATGTATACGTTACATCATACTAATGCGTTAGTGGTCATGTGAGAGCATCGACAGCCGGTGCTCTTAGTGAAACAAACTGTCATCCATGGAGATATGGACGTCTTATGTGGTGTGTATGCGCCTGGCTAATGGGTTCAGGATGCACAATGGCCAGATATCCCAGTTTTCCAAAATTAAGCGCAGACTATTGGCAGCTCTGCCGGAGCCTCTTTTCCTGATGCCCATGGGTCAAACGGATTCAGAATATGCATTTGCACTATACCTAAGTCACCTAAAAGACCCAGAGACTTCAGAATCATTTTCGTACCACGAACTAAAGGAAGCCATGCTGCGAACGATTCAGGATATCAACCAGTGGTCCAGAGAGGCTGGAATTAAAGAAGTGCGTATGAGACTGCTTATGATCCAGCCGAGTCTGTTGAATTTTTGCATAACGGATGGCGAGAGTGTGGTTTGTACACGCTACGTTTCGAGTAAAACCGATGAAGCTGCGAGTTTGGTACGTGTACGCACGACTCACAGACAGTACTTCTCTACAGGTACCTCGTTTTATGAGCACGCCAAAGGCGAGTACCGTATGGTGAAGGCAGGACGACAGCAGAACATTGTAGTCATTGCGAGTGAGCCGCTTACATTTGAGCAAGGTGAGTATTCACAACTGACACAATAGCGGACTGGATGGAGATTCCCTCAAATACCATTGTGTGCATTACGCCCAGTATAAATGTGCTCACTTACCCTATTATGGATGAGTACCATATTGACTCGCCAGAGCAACACCCTCGCAACCCTGACTTTGCGGTGCGCGCAGGTTTTCATCCGTCCGTGTCACTGCACGAAACAGGCATGTCCACTGCCGCGGCAGCAGAGGCTGTAGCGGCTGCGTCGACTAGAATTGTATGTCAATAGACGAATCGGAGTGCAGGGGTGTGGAGAAAAATCGTGCCCTTTTTGGCAGAACGTCGCCCTCTGGACTGGCATCGACCAACCCCCACCAACCATGCATCCAGCTCTCATAATTTTTCTGGTGTCTCTGGTCAACCATCTCATAACATGGGTTGGCAGGGATACCTTACAAGAGATTGTTCGTATGTCGCAGCTAACAGCAGTTCCGCATTGCATATGTCCGCATCGTGCACTTCTCCGCGTCGTCCAAGCTTTCTTCGATGAAAAAGGATCTTTTCGAAACGCGGCAGCAAATGAACATGACAAGTGCACAGGACGAGTTTTCGAAATGGGCCAGGCTGCGCCGCAAAGTCGATAAACTTACTGCGCAGGTGGATGAGCAGAGTATGTGTGCATAGTCAACTGACCACACAGACAAGTCGCTGGCGTCGTCACAGTTCATGTTCTCGATCATGTTCAAGGTATTTATGTTCGTGCTAAACAGTGCCGTACCATTTGCATTGAATTGGTACTTTAAGTGGACACCCATGTTTTATCTTCCACCTGGCGACTGGTTCGGACCACTTGGCTACTTTTTCAGCTTCCCCAACGCTCCTGCCGGAGCTGTGAGCAGCACGGTATGGACGACGGTATGTGGTCGTGTACTGGCACTTGTGGGGGCGTACGCGAGGGAGCTTCTGGTGAAAGATCCACAGCCTGCCAAGCCCATGGCCGAGAAAAAGCCAACAGGAACGGCTGTGACGCAGGAAAAAGGGGAGATCATCAAGGACCAGTCAGAAAAAACTCCTAGTACACTGAAGCAGCGCCGCATTTAACCTGTGGATACATGCCAAGACTACGTAGATCAAAAACCACAACGAGGCCAAGCTCCCCGTGAGGTACGCCTTGATCGGCAACCCTGGTCGTGGGGACGGTTACAAGGCCGGCGTGCGAAACACTTGCTGGTTTCGAGGTCGTTGACAATGAGGCGCGCACTTGATCATGGGTGCCTTGTCACAGGTATATACAATATTGCAGATGCTTGCTGCCCACAACGTGACGAGAGGAAGTATGGCAGGGTTGGGACGGTACTCCTCATCCTCCCTGCACCCACATCACGCCTTGACCCTGTCCTGTGGGGCGCTAGGGCCAAACGCACCACATCACGTGACGAAGCCATCCACTTCGGTGCCACGAGGCTACCAGTCTCTTGTCCACGGCGACGTCGAATGGCCGCCGATCCGGAGTCGCGTGTCGCGGCGCTCGAGAACGAAAAGCGTCGGCTTCTCGAGAGCTGGCAACGCGAGCGCGAGAAGTGTGCGAGTCAGCAAGGTACGTGGAGGAAAGACTTATGCATCAGATGAGCTCGCCGCTCTAACGGCCCGGCACCAGTCCGTGCGTACAGAGCTAGCGTCGACGACACTCGCACTGGAGAAGGCGCATGCCAGTGAACATACCATGAAGCTGCGTACGCGGTCGCTCGAGCAGGGCCTAGCTCTTGCGCAGAATGATGCCGAGTGGGCGCACACGGAACTCACACGTGAGCGCGAAGCCCATGCGACGACGCGTGCCGACCTGTATAGCCGTGCAGTGCAGGCAGAAGCGGCGCGCGAGATGGCCGAGCAAGAGCGCACATCAGCAGCCGCCCAACTTGCGCAGGCTGAGCGCCTACTGACTGAAGCACAGACGCGGCACGCCGATGCCGTCCACACTACTACAGAATTGCGTATGCGATTATCATCACAGGAACGCGATACACAGCTGGCCAAGTCGGCCGCCGACCAGGCCATCGAGCTGTCCGAAGCTCGGGTGCAGCGCGCCGAGCAGCGTGCGATGGAGCTCGAGTCCAGCTGCGACGCGCTGATGGCTGAGTGTGCAGCACGCGAGCGCGATGCCCGCGCCGAGGCCGACGAGGCCATCGCGGATCGTGAGCGACTCGAGCAAGACGTGGCGTCCCTGCAAGAGGCGCTCGATCGCATGGCACGTGCCCTGGGCGTGGAAGACGCCTCGGACGATGGCCTGATGATGCCATCACGTGCCGCTTCGTTGGCGGCGCAGGTCCGTCACGAAGGCAAGCGGTTTAGTGACGTGTACATTGATGCAGCGCGCACAGAAGAGGCACTTCGGCGCGAGAGTGAGGAGCGGGCGCGTCTCGAAGGCGTGCTGACCGAGGTCATGGCTGATCTCGATGCACATGCACCGCAACTCAAGGCACAGCGGGCCGAGGCCGCGCAGCTCCGCTCAGATCTCGATGCGGCACTGGAAGAGCTTGAGGAAGCACGCAGCGAACGCGATGATGCCAAGGCGATGCATGCCTCTCTGTGTGCAGAGGTCGAGCGCGTGCGTCGCGAGCACGCCCTTGACGCACAGCAACTGGAGGACGCAACGGCTCAGGTCCGCACCTTGCTTCGCGAGACGATCCTCCTCAAGGACCCGTCAGCTGCCGAAAGACTCGCTGATGACAACGACGCGCCGGCATCCGGCGATATCCAGGACGTTATTTCTGAGGAGCTCGTCACGTTCCGCTCGCTGGCTGAGCTGTGTGCGCAAAACCAGCGGCTCCTCCAGGCTGTGCGCGAGCTTGGCCAGCAGCTCGAGGCCCGCGAGCCGCGCGACGACGAGCTCAAAGAGGCTGCCGATATGCTTGAGCGTGTGACGCGCGAGCTCGAGACAGAGCGCGCGTCGCTGCATGATGCTCGCCGTGAGCGCGACATGTATCGCAATGTGTGCCTTGCGAAGGGTCTCGAAACCAGTGACGCAGCGCCTGAAGCGCCCAAGCCTGTCGAGCCATCATTCCCTCCCTCCGTGCTCGCCGACCTGCAGCGCGAGGCAGCAGCGCGCGCTGCCGCCGAGGAGCGCATTCACATGCTGCAAGAGACGGCCAAGTTCCACGAGACACGGCTCACCGAGGCGGCCACACAGGCCTCGCATCTTCAGGCTGCGTTGGACCGCCGCGATGCTGCTGTGAGAGAGGCCGAGCAGGCCCTTGCAGCGAGCCGCGCAGCACAGCACGATGCCTTGACGCGCCTCGCTGCTCGCGACGCCGAGTTGCGTCTGGTGCGGGAGCAGCGCGACTCGCTTCTCACCGAGAACAGCCGCTTAGGCGAAGCGCGAGCGGCCGCCGAGGCAGCAGCTCGCGACGCACACAAGGTGGATGCGCAGCACACACAGGCACACGCAGCGCATGTGGAACGTCTGCAGCACGAACTTGCTGTGCTCCGTGCGACGTCCACGACACAGGAAAGCCATGCGGCCGAGGCGCGCGCCGAGGCAGCCGCTGCCTCTTTGCGGCGCGAGACTGAGACCCACGAGCTTCGCGAGCGTCTCGAGGCACTAGCGCAGCAGCATGCAGCCGCGCGCGAGGCGCTGGCGACGGCGCAGTCGGATGCACAGCACCAGGAACGGCGCGTGTCCGATCTGACGGCGCAGCTTGAGCATGCGCACCACGTCGCATCCCTCCTGGAAAAACAGCAAGCAGCGGCTGAGGAGCGCTGGCGCACATCGATTGCAGCGGCTGTGGGTGCTCCAACAGGGGATGCTGTCCTGCCGCCAGAGCGTCATCTCGAGATGGAACTGGCTGACGTGCGTCGTGGCCGAGCGGCTGCGGAGGCCGAGACTCTGGCCGCTCGTTCGGCTCTTGCCGAGGCGCAAACGGCGCAGGAGCGTCTTCAGGCGGACCTCGAGCAGGCCCGTAACGACTTGAGCGAGGCGCGCCAGGCCGCAGAACATGTTCAAGCCGAGACGGCTGAGCGCATCCAGGCCCTGGAGGAGCAATGCCATGCGGCGTCTGCACGGGTCACGGCCCTTGAAGACGAGCTCAAGGCACAGACGGAGCGCCATGCCGCCGAGACTCGCGAGTGGGAAGGCGCCGTCACGGGGCTCCAAGACGCCGAGGCGCGCGAGGCCACCGAGCATGCCTCGGCATGGGACGAGGTGCGCCGATTCAGTGCACAGGCAAACGACGCCGAAGCGCGCGCCAAGGCAGCCGACGAGGGACGTGCTGCGGCTGAGGCAGAGATCGCATCGCTGCGGGCAGACATGGCTCGCCTGCGTGACGAGGCCGAGAAGCTGCGCACGGCCAAGGACATGCTGGCCGCTGAGCACAACAAGTACGTCCTGGACGCGCAGGCACGCGTCCTTGCGCTCGAAAAGGCCGAGGCTAGTCTGCAGACGCAACGCGACGACTTGCAACAGGAAAACGACCAGCTCCACGCCCACCTCGAGGCGGTCAGCAAGCAAATTGCGACGATGCACACCGACGAAGTCGCGAAAGTCGAGAACGACGAAGCGCCTGCGGCGCCTGCGACGGGCGAGCTGCAAGTCCTGCGCTACCTCCGCCGCGAGAAGGACGTGCGGGAACTCGAGCGAGACATGGCCGTCCAGGAACGCACACGGACCGAGGCGGCCCTTACACGGACGCAAGAGGCACTCTCGGCATGCCGTGCCGAGCTCGCAGCGGCACAAGAAGCTGCCAAGGCACCTGTGCCCAACACGCAGTACACAGAGCTCCTCGACAAGATCCACCAGCTGAGCGCTCTCCGCGAACATGTCGCCACACTGACCGAGGCCCAGCAGGCCCTTGAGTCACGCAACCAGACCCTCGAGACACAGCTGCAGCATGCACAGGCGGAGCTGCAGCCACACCGCGAGCGCCTGCAGCATGCACAGGCCGAGCTCGATGCAGCACAGAGCCAGCTGCGTGTCGTCCAGGAGGACGTGGCTCGGTGGAAAGCTCGCGCCTCAGGTCTCCTGCAGCGCAGTGGCGTCGAGCAAGCGATGCAGCAGGCCGAGCAGGAGCGTGGGCAAGCCCAGGCGCGCATCGAGCAGGCACAGGCCGAGACAGCGCGGCTCTCGACCGAGTTGCAAGCCGCCAACAAGCGCTTTGAGCAGCTGCGCGAGCAGGTCCGAGCACGCATCACTCAGGAGCGTCGTGCTGTGGCCGAGGCCGTGGAGCGGTCCAAGCAGCTTGAGACGCAGGCACAAGCGTCCGAGGAAGCCAAGCAGGCCCTCGAGAACAAACTTGCCGAGCTCGAAAAGAAGGAGCAAGAGATCAAGGACGAAGAGCCCAAGGACGAGGGTACGAAGGAAGAGGCGAATGGAGCCCCTGCCGATGCACCCAGTGAGCATCCTGCCGAGGCACCTCAGGCCACCGATGCCACGGTCACCTCCGACACCCCTGACGCTTCGGCGCCGGCCGCCGAGACACCCGATATCCCCTCGCTCGAGCAGCAGCTGCGTGCCAAGACCGAGGAGTGCGAGAAGCACAGGCACTTTGCGCGCACGTTTCTCAAGGAGAAGCGTGCAGCCGAGGCACAGCTCAAATCACTCCAGGAGCAGCCGGCGGATCATGCATTGCATACACGCATCACAGAACTCGAGGGCTTGCTCGCCCAGGCCAACGCACGCATCTCCGAGCTCGAGACGGAGCTTGCCCACATCAAGGACGAGAGTGTCAAGGCCGTCAAGGCCAAGGAAGACGAATTGCAAGCATTACGCAATGCACCTGAAGGCACAGCTGCTGTCCAGGCCAAGGAGGCCGAGCTGCAGGCGCACTACCAGCCGCTGCTGCAGTCGCGCTACGAGGACGGCAAACGTGAGGCGGCCCTGCGTAACCAGATCATGATTGGCCAGCGCGACAAGAAAATCACGAACCTCACGAACGAGATCGCCGAGCTCAAGACCAAGCTGGGCGTCGATGCATCACCAGCCGCACCGGCCAAGACATCCGAGCAGAAGGAGACACCCGCCTCCAACACCCGCCCGGCTGTCGTGCGCGGCGGCCGCGGCGGCGCAGCTCCGAAGCCTGTGCCCATCAAGGCATCTGAAGCAGGCACATCCATCCGCGGTGCAGCAGCGTCGCGTGGACGCGGTCATGGACCTGCTGTTCTCGCTGTGGCTGGCGGCGCCAAGCGCAAGCGCGAGCTGCATGCTTCGACGGACGATGCCAAACCGGCCCCCAAGCCCGCCACTACGAAAAAGTCACGGGCCGAGAACAAGAATGCCAACGATACATAGCTTCCCCACATGTACCATGCTACAGAGCTACCTTCGACGCCGGCGCATCAGGGTCGTGACAAGGGCTTCCTCCAGCTGCATCACGCAGTCCAGCAGGACGTCTTGGTCATGCGGTCGCGTCCATGCCGTATTGCTCGGCTGATACGTCGGCAAGGGGTGCGTGTCCAGCCCAACGATGCGCATCCCTGTTTCAAGCACACGATGCATATCGCGTGACATCGTGCCGCCAGGATCGTGCGTGTGCAGGGCATAAGCCTCGCCGGGTGCGATATCCGTTTCACACTCGGTCGTCGGCTCGCCAGCATACAACTCGGCCTCGTACTGCTTGCGCCGCTCGGCATGCTGCGCCTCCATGTATCGCGCATACGCTAGCCAGTCGCCACGTTCACGACGCGCAGGTGGTTCACAGGGTATCAAGTCATCGACGTCATCACGGCGCCGAAGAGGAAGACTGGCGGGTATATGAGTGGGCAAGTACATGTCTTCCACAAAATCAAGGTATGTGTCCATCTCCTCTTCCGACAATGTGAGTACATCTGCACTGGTGTCCCACGGCGCAAAGGGGCTCGTCGTATTACTGGTGCCATGCAATGCACATACGGCATCGAGCCATTCAGTCTGCCTCGGGGCACCAGAGTAGACCTGGCGTCCTTGCACCGTCGTAGACACTTCCTGCCGCTCCATACCATCGAGTCCGTAGCGCAGTTTGATGGCAACAATCAAAACCGCCATCAGCATCACACACCGCGGCACAAGTGTATTGCGTGAAAAGGCACACGATGCTGAGAGCCACTCCTTATCATGCTGCGCCTCACGCGCACGAGCCGCGGCATTGGGCGTCAGTGTCGCAGCACCTCGGACGTGCATGTCAATGCGCAGCATCGTAAGCAGTGCCTTCGACATCACATACAGCGTCGATGGCAGCATGAAAGCATAGACGTACCGACTTAGGACCGGTGCCGCGTTCATTTCCGGCCACATCACGCCACATTGCTTTTGCAGGACCGAGCTTATGTCCACCACGCGCCGGTGCAGCTCCATGACGCTAGGGACGTGATTCGTGTCCAGCCCACCAAACTGCAGGTCGCTAAGCGACAGCGAATCCGTAAGCGACGTGGGCAAATACCGAATCGCATTGAGGTACGGCAATGTACGCGTGATGACGTGTTTTCGTATATCCCCGAGTGTGATGGGGACACGACACATCACACACGCCAAAAACACAATGGCCAAAGTCGATTTGAGTGTGACAGGCTCCAAGCGCCACGTCACATCGCTTTCGTCCTGGTACCTCTGCCGTCCACGTCGTGCCGAGTCATGACACTCGGGCTTGATCCGCCGCTCGTCGCGCTCTCGTCGCTCTGCCGCGTCTCGCGCTGCTTCCAACGGCGCCGCGGGTATGTGGTGGTTGGATACATGCATGGCCCAAAAGTCACGAGCGTAGGCTTCCAGCATACACGGGCAGTCATCGCCCATATACTTGCACAGGGCCTCAATCTGCTTACGTAGCATCAGTTGGTAGGCTTGCACGATGGCAAACATCACACGCGGCCCATGCAGGTGTGCGTCATCCGGGTCTGGCAGCGAAAAATGCTCGACAGATCCCGGGATCACATGCATCGTGCGCCCATGAATTTTTCGGCGTTGTTCATGCGCTCTCTGGCGCTTCTCCGCTCGCTCGCTATCGCGCTGCGAGGCACGATTCAAAGAACGTGTCCGAGTCGTTATTTGGGTATCAAAGCCATCATCGTCATGCGCTGCTTCAATGCGAAAGTCACGCTGTATATGCCCCGCATCACACACAAGCTGCGAGGCAATCAGGCGGAAGCGCCGACTGCCACACACGGCACAGACGCGCCGCTGTTGCGACATGCATGCGACCAAGCCTCCTATGCTTGCGTCTCCTGCTCTTTTCCTCCACACTCGGCATCACGTGGCTGCCGTGTCAGTGGGGACTCGCCTCCCAACAAGAAAGTTTCTGCGTTCCCTCGCCGGGATGATGCGTGCCATCATGCTGCGCGCACTCCTGGGCGCACTCTTTCTTGTCGCGTGGATAGCTCATGCAGAGAGTATTGTGGCACGCGACAATCCAGCCAGTCGTTTACAGATGAATCCTGATCCGTCTGGAAGCACGGTGTCCCCACCGCCTTCGTCTCATACCCAGCCGTCTCCCTCAAGCTCGGCGGCTTCCTCGACCACATCCACCTACGAGGGCGAAGGACCGCCTCCAGGTGTTGACTATCCGAGTGTCACATTGGCGAAGCCTGCGCCCGTATCATCCGTCGACGTGTATGCCAAGCCATCAAGTCTGCCTCAGGCATCGAAGAGTGCATCGTCCAATGTGAGCACGGCCCAGATCGCAGATGTGGCTATCTGGGGAGATGGTCCTCTACCATCACTAATAAGCAACATGTACCGCGGCAACAACGAGTCGATCGCGAATTTGCCCAAGTTCTACTTCAATCTGGCCAACTCGACACTGCCCAAGGACAGCAAGCAATTGGTATGTGACATTCAGGTCGATTTTTGCAAAAGATCAGGCTGCGAGGAAGATGAAGACGAGTTAGAGTACAACTTTTGCGACGTCGACAAGGGCATGGCCACCATGTGTAAATGCAAAAAAAGTGTGTCGCGTCTTGCCCAATACCAGTGGCCGGTCCAATCGAGCGACTGCCAGATTCGTCGACAGACATGCAAAGATGTGTGCAACAACAAGCGGGAAACGCATTTCCGACAACGCGCTGAATGCATCAAGGCATGCGAAGACCAAATTGGTAGCAGCTGCGACAAGCCCGAACAGTATGGCTCATCGTATATGGTCTCGTCGCCTGGAAAAACACCTTCATACCATATCGTGGATCAGTCGAATCCTCAAGGTGCAGGCGCGCACGTTGCGGCAAGCGTATCAATGGTCTTGGTATGGACCCTGGCTACATGTGTGTGGCTCTCAGCCTAAATCCAAATGAGTCTGTAGTATATTAGTCATCTCGTTTCACGTCCACAGTATGGATACCTCAGTAACAGGTGTGACGGAGGATGAAGCCGCGTTGTACGATCGGCAGATTCGGCTGTGGGGTCTTGAAGCACAGAATCACATGCGGCAAGCGCATGTGGCCGTCGTGTCCTTTACCGGTGTCGCTGAGGAGATCGTGAAGAATATCGTCCTAGCGGGCATCGGGGCACTGACCATCGTCGATGCCCAAAACGTCGAGCCTGAGGACCTGTCTGCCTCGCTGTTCTTCCGCCCCGATGATGTAGGGACATCGCGTGTTGCCAAAGCGCCACTCCAACGGATTCAGCAGCTGAATCCACACGTACATATCCAAGGCGAGTCACACGACGATGTTCACGACGACTTCTTTCAACGTGTTCGGCCTGACCTTGTACTTGTCACATCTGGCTCGCGCGATGAACTCATACGCTGGAACAGTCTGTGCCGTGCTCACGATGCGATGTTTTTCGCCGCCGCGACATACGGCCAAAGTGGCTATGTATTTTGTGATTTGGTGTCCTTGGACTACGTCCGGGATATACCCGTGCCAGGTACCAAAGAAAAGACTCCAGTCAAGTTCCGACAGGCATTCGTGCCCCTTGCCGAATCACTCGAAGCGCCATGGCCGTCCCGACCGAGCCCTGGTCTTGTCACCACATGGGCCCTGTGGTCTCTCAAGGGCTTGACCGATGTGAACGCCTTCCAAGAAGCTCTCGAACACGAGGCTGAGGCGCTCATGCAGGCCAAGGGCGTCAAACCCACTACCGTGTTCCGGCGTACAAATGCCAAGGCCTTTTATACCGCATTTGCCCGCGCGGCATTCCCGCATCGCAGAGCGTCGTTTGCTCCTACATGTGCCATCCTCGGAGGTATCGTGGCGCAGAGCATCCTCAATGCGCTGGGCCGCCGCGAGGAGCCTATTGTCAACTGGTGCATCCTCGATGCTTTCCACGGCACAGCCGACATTCACTCCATTGGTGCGCCTGAGGCGTCCCGCGACTGAAGCTCGGCCTGCATCGCATGAAATTCGGCCTCGTTGATGGGATAGGTCAGGTCTAGCGCCGGGCCACCGATAGGGAGCCACCATAGGAGTACGCAGCGGCCGAGGGCCTGTCTTATATTAGCCAGCGCACCTACATGGTACACATGGTAGCGCCGAGACAGGGTCTGGGGTAGCAATCGCTGCAGCTGTGCCCGGGTGCCGTTCTCAGATGTCTTGTGCCGGACATGGGACATGCCCTCCATGAACTCGAGCGTCGTCATATTGCGCACCATCAAATATACGTGAAATCCAAGGAAAGGCGTAAGAACAAGCGATAACTGTCGTCAGCACAATGTACGTACGAATAGCACCAGGGTGAGTAGAACGATCCAGGACGTGGGCATGTTGATGATACGCAGCGAGATGCAGGCACGCACGGTCGTCTCAAGTGCATATATACAGAAGAGCGATGCATACAGCAGCAGCAGCACGAATGCCTTGTAATTACGCTGGCCAATACAAGTATCCATAAGCCATGGGCAATGGTGATCCATTCGGACGATACAACGCCGGCAAAATCGGCAGTGATGACACCGATCTGGCTTAGGCGAGTCGCACTTTGAGCACCACCGAGGCGCACCATTTGATCTCTTGACTGTGACGCACACAGGCAACGGTTCTGTCGGCGTGTACACCGACGGCCGGGCTAGGACCGTGACCAAGGACCATGCTGTCATGCTCCACAAAAACGCAGCGAGACCCGCTCGCATGCCCATTTGCGTAGGATATGCATACATTATCACCTCTGTCAGAACGACCGGCGCATAGGCAAGCAGGCTCGCCAGGAGCACGCCACTCCCCCATCGCCGCCACCTCGAGGGCATAGAAGTGTTGAGGGTCGAGTGACACCTCCACACCTACGACGCGCGTCGCTGATCTTGGTCGGTCGTTGCCCACGATGGCCGAGTTGGACAAGCTCGCCATCCGTGGCGTGCGTTCGTTTGGACCGCGTGATGTCAACATCATCCAGTTCTTCAAACCACTCACAGTCATTGTCGGGCACAATGGCAGTGGAAAGACGACGATTGTTGAGTGCCTCAAATATGCGGCCACCGGCGATTTACCACCGCATACCAAAGGTGGCGGCTTCCTGCACGACCCAAATATGGCGGGCACAGACACGGTCAAGGCGCAGGTTCGCCTACGATTTCGCAATACACATGGGGTCCGCATGAACTGCGTCCGCAATTTGCAAGTATCGAAGAAAAAGGGCGGGGGCCTTTCGATGAAAACACTAGAGGGCGTCCTGGGCATTGACGACGAAGAGGCCGAGCCGCATGCCCGTAACTCCATTTCTACCCGTTGTGCGGAGCTCGATACAGAGATGGCGTCGCTTCTGGGTGTGCCTCGCGCGATCCTTGAGCATGTCCTTTTTTGCCATCAGGAAGAAGCCAATTGGCCTTTGGCAGAGCCAGCGATCCTCAAGAAACGCTTTGACGAGATCTTTGAAGTGTCGCGATATACCAAGGCGCTGGATACGATCCGTTCGCTTCGCAAGCAGCGTGCGCAAGATGCGCGCGTGGACGAGGCGGAGTTGCGCGCTTTGCAGCAGGACAAGGAGCGCGCCGACAGCATCCAGAGGACCATCGCGACATTGCAAGAAACGCTTCTTGAAAAGCGTGTACAGCTCGAAGACCTTGATGACGACATTCGACGCAAGACGGCTGAGAACCAGACTCTCTATGATGACGCTACGCGGTTTCGCGAAGTTGTAAATCGCGCCGAGATCCTCGAGGAAAAAATGGCCCTGTATGCCGAACACAAGCGCACGTTGGAAGCACGCATGTCGTACCTTGATATACCTGATGATGAGCTAGCACGCTTGCTCGCATCGCACCCGCAGCAGTTAGCTGCGCAACAGGCACAGCTAGAAGACCTTCAGCGGAATATGCAGTCGTACACCGACCAACGCAAAGCTGCAGCCGTCGAGCATGAACGACTCATTCGTCGGCACGCGGAGCTCGAGGCTGCCAGAAGCACGCGTGAGCGCCAACGCAACGAATGCGCGCAAGAACTAGAGGCGATTGGAGCGTCATTGAAGGACGCAACTTGGGACGCGATACGCGCCGCAGCCACTTCTTTGGACACTTCATTACAAGCTCAACAAAAAGAATGGGACACGTCGGCCGGACATGAACAGCGTGCCTTGCAAGAACGCGAGCAGCAAGAGCGAGAAACGCACGAACGTCTCGAGACCAAGTTGCGTGATTTGCGCGCGCGGCGCGAACATACCCAGGCTGCACTTGAGCGTCTACGAGAACGAATCGACGCATGCGAGGAAGGCGGTGACGATGCTGCCTCGGAGGCTATTCGATGGCGAGCAACGTTCGATGTACTGCATGAAGCATGGAAAGCTTCGGAGGAGCGCGGGAAAGCTCTTTCTGCGCGCCTCGACGACTTGCAATGTGGATTCGAGTCGGTCGACGCCGGCCTGCGCAATGTACAAGAAGAACTTCACGCGATTCGAGAATCTCTTGGCTTGCTGGAACATGCCTCGGCAGTCTTTGAACGTATCCAGCACCATGCACACGACAAACACGTGTGCCTTGCATGCGAGCAAGCTGTGCCACCATCTTCGCTCCCTGCGTTTGATGCACATATCGCCCAGCTGCGCCAGCGTAGCAGTGCACACGCCTCGCTCGCTGCGGATCTCACGTCGTGGGTCCAGATGGAAGCCAAGCTGTATATGGCCAAGGAGGCACATATCCAGCGCACTGAGCATTTCGAATCCCATGCCGCCCTGTCTTCGCGCATGCAAGACGCCAAGCAACGCGCAGAAAGCGCGGCTGCTCGAGCTCGTGGAGCACCACAAGGTCGTCTTGACGAATATGCCGCTGATGCCCGTGAGTTAGAAGCG
>ERZ501045.35-NODE-35-length-33549-cov-6.425181_pt1 | contig 33549 bp, 21 predicted proteins | sample MGYA00510870_ERZ501045 | MGnify/ENA primary metagenome ERZ501045 (study PRJEB25958, sample SAMN03398505) | human skin metagenome | study: EMG produced TPA metagenomics assembly of the Human Skin Microbiome Metagenome (human skin metagenome) data set. | reverse complement strand
TCGTACATGGGCGCGAATACGCTGCAGTTCCTCGAGTCCTTTGTGCAGCAAAATGTGCCTCAAGGCGGAAACGCAAGCATTCAAATTGAACTCGATCCAGGTCGGGGTATGCCGCGCATGCAGATCACCAATATGATCGATGGCCCCTCTACACGTCGGTCTATGAACCGGCGCGAACCGTCCGCCGCCGGCCCCCACCACGAGCAACAGCCGTCCGACGCACCCTTCGATGCCGTGGCCGAGTCTCAGCGCTTCTCGCCCAACCACACGCATGGACGTTGGATGTCCGAGGCCCATGTCGTGTATGCTGGCGCCTCGATGGATATGAACGCCGCCTTCCGAAGGCCACTCATCGAGCACCTCCTTCCTAGTTTCTATGCGCGCCGTGATCGTGAGCGCGAAGAACAGCACAAGTCGAAGGCGGACAGCTCGGAACGACCGACCGAGTCGAAGCGCAAGCACCACGATATGGAAGGCCACAGTGATGACGAAGAGGACAAGAACGACCGCGCAGGACGTGTCACGGCCACGGTGCATGGCGACACCGTCGATCTTACCGACACCGGCATCGATCCGACGTTCCTCGAGGCTTTGCCCGATGAATTGCGCGAAGAAGCACTGCTGAGTCAACAGCTCAACGCCCAGATGTCGCGCCAGGCGCGCGGGATTGTCCCGGACTTTTTGAATGTGCTTCCACGCAGTCTCCGGACCGAGCTGCAGCAGTTTGATGCGCCCGCCTCCCACTCCGCACCAGCGTCGCGGCAGACGGACGACCAGCCACAGGAGCGATCATCAGAGCAAGCGCCGCCCAGCACGGACGAGCCGCAGCAGGCGCCTCGTGAATCAGAGCGTGGCCGTGACGCAATCCAACTCTTGGATCGCGCGAGTTTGGCGTCGCTCGTCCGCCTGCTCTTCCTTCCCTCCGTACATGCTCGTACGTCTCTTTTGCACAAGCTTCTGGCGCACCTCTCCGTGAATGCTCGTACCCGAACGGAGCTACTGGGCATGCTGCTCATGGTTCTCTGGGACAGTATGCACAGTGCTGCGTCGGTGGACCGCTCGTTCACGGCTCTGTGCAATAAAGCCGCGAAGCACACGCCGCAGCGCAACATGTCGCGCCATCAGTCGAGCAGCCTGACTTCGTCGGGTCTGCTGCCGCCATCGACGCCTTCGGCGGCGCTTCCGCTCACGTGGATGGGCGACGAGGCGCCGCATCTCATCGCATCCCGCAGCTTGGAGACGCTCACGCACCTCACACACGCGAATCACCAGGCAGCGCTCTTCTTTTTGCGTGAGGACCGCTCGCGAAAGGGCAACAAGCGCGTTCCTATCCAGATTCTATTGGGTCTCTTGGAGAAGGACGCGATGCTCGAGCATGCTCCGCTCCTCAACGAACTCCTGGCTCTCCTACAGTCGGTGAGCAAACCCCTCACCACGGCACAGCCAGGAAAGGACGGCACCGGTGCCGTGCTCGACAGCACGTACGACAACATGGAGGTGCCAGGCATTGCCTCGGAGCGACTCGCAGCGATCGTCCGGCCACTGCAGACCCCTATGACGTCCCGTGCCTTCCAGCACACTCTATCTGTGGCGTCTCATTTGTCTCATTTGCCTGGTGCGCACGAGTCGATCAGTGCAGCTCTACAAAACGCGGCGCAGCAAGCGTCGTATGCCCTCGTCAGCCACCTCGAGGCGGTGATTTCGTCGCTGCCCGCGGTGGCCAACGACCAAAACAGCCAGCCGAATGCAGACGCACGAGCCCTCTCAGAGCCGATGGCGACAGAGCCGGCGCCCTCTCAAGTACCATCGACATCGCTGCCGCTGGCCAGACTCGCAAGCCCCACGAGTTCACAAGCAGAACTCTTGCGGTGCCTTCGTGCACTGGATTATTTGTACATGGGCAAGTAGTATAAAATACATGAGGTCAAGATGGCGCAGGTACGCCTGCATCTATTTCGTCGACAGGGGCTTCACCCTCTGGTGTCATCGTGCCGGTCGTCGTGCTCTCTTCGACGGGCTGCTCGGCATGGCCTAGAGACGAACGCGAAATAGACAAATCCGAGGTACTCACGCGATCCGCATTGTCGTCCACATCCGCATCCTCGTGACTCAGACCCATGAGAGAACGAAGAATGGCATTTTCCTGTCGCAGGCGCTCCCATTCCGTAGCGCCTTCCATGGCATCCGAGCGCATGTCAGGAAAGCCGTTGTCCATCGAATGCATGGCATCGCGCACGAGTCCACTGACACGGTCAGAGAGCCTGTGCATGGTATCTTGGTCGTGCATCACCAGATGATCGATCCTGTTCCTTTGACTCTCGATACGCGACTCGTAGTAGGCAGACAAGTCCAGGCCGTGCTGCTGTGCCGCATGCGAAAACGCACGGAACTTGTTCATGATCGCCTCGAGTGTGCTTTCGCTCTCACGCAAAAGACTGCCCATTTGCTTCGCTTCATAGGCTAGCGCTGTATTTTCGTTCACGAGCTGCGCATTGAGTCGCTCGAGTTGAGATGTGAACGCCTCTTGTGACATGTCCACATTGAATCGACGCAGAGCATACCCCGTCTTGGCATGCAGCGCCTGACCCTCCAGCGACGCAATCTGTTTCCGCAGTGCATCCACTTGCTGCTTATTCGCAGCAAGTTGCGCAGACAGCTCGAGCACCAGTGTCCATAGCCGCTCGTTGACTGGGCCGTCCGCCCTCGTCATCTGAATGGTGGCCGACAAAAACTCTGCCACGATGTCCTCCACACTGCGGTGGGTCAAAAGGCAACAGGGCTTTTGGGTTGTCTGTCTACTCTGGCAGACATGAGCGTGCCGAGCGAGGCAGAAGCACTCACAGCTTTCATTCACTGGGTGCAGACTATATGTGTCGGTCGAGACATCCAGGATGTCAACGCTTTATGCGATGGCTCAGCGTTGTTCGAAGTGCTGCAGGGTGTGGATGACGTGCATTTCCTCCCGCCACGTTCCTCCAGTCTCGAAACTTTGCACAGAAGAGTGGTCTCGTTCTGCACACAGGAACTTCATATTCCAGACAAAGTCCTGCCCGTCATCGACATCAAAGGAGCCTCGAAGGAGCGGTCACCGTCCAAGTCCGATCTGCTCAAGCTTCTTCGTCTTGTTCTGGTCATTGTGCTCAAAAGTGACCATAACGACGAACAAGTGAATGCTATGCAGACCTTGTCACTCGATGAACAACTCATCATGAAGCAGGTGGTCGAGGACGTGCTGTCCGACTATACCAGCTCCGATACGACACCACCCACTACGAAGGAGCCGATCGATGGCGGTGCAAATCGCGAAGAAGTCATCACGTTGCGTCGCGATGTAGAGCTAGGAAAACAGCGCTTATCCGATTGCCAAGATCAGCTTGCACATACCGAATCACATGTGGATCGTGTCACAACTGAGAACAAAGAGCTGTTGTCGCAACTGTCCATGCTGCGTCAAATCCAGCATGAACGCGATGCTCTACGTGACCAGCTTGACGAGGCGAAGCCTATGCTGGAAGCATACAAGAAGCAGGAACGCTCGCTCAGCAAAGTTCGGGAACGCGCGGAAGAGGCCACCGACTTGAAGCGCTCCGTCAAAGAGCTGGAGAAACAAATCGCGGAACTCATGGAGCAGTCGTCAGAGGCCGCTGATCGCTCCGCTTCTCAGCTCGCTGAGCAGCACCGATCTGTCACTCTCAAATCTGACCGCAAATATACCGAGCTTGTCGAGGAACATACCCAGCTTGCCCACGAACATGAAGAACTCAAGATGCAGCTAGAAAAACTCATGGAGGAGCGCCGACAAGATCAGACCCAGATGCACAGTCTACTTGAGCGCGTGCGTACTCTGGAAGTGGATGCACCCCATGATGAGATGGCTCCACCCCTTTATCTAGAAACGCAGCATCAAGAATCCGAGTCGCTGTCGCCCCTGGAGGACGACCCCATGTCATCGACAGATGTGACTGTGATGATGGATGCTGTTAAAGCAGACGTGACAGCGCTTCGAAATAATCTGACGTCCAAGCACGCCGAAGCCGAAAACTTGCTCAGGAAGCTCGAGAAAAAAGTACCAAAAGAGGCAGGAAAGACTAGTACGAAAGACATAAAGAATATATCCGACTTACTCACGGATTCATTCCGCCATGAAGACCTTGTCATGCAACGACTTCAGCGGTGCTGGGACCATGTAAATAAAGTATGTCTCATTGTTGCTTACAAACAGCATATGCAGCAGCGTATGCGAAGCTCGCCTGTTTTGACAGATGTTGAGGTATGTGTCAGAAATAAGAAACTCATGCCCAGCGTGAACGTGATGCTCTGCGTCAGGAACAACGGCTAATGGCGTCGGCATACCATCAACTAAGCCAGCGACTCTACCGCGAAGTCAGTTGGCAACACGTCATACCACCAGTCCCAGTCGATTCAGACAATCGAGTGCCAGAAGTTCCGCGGGTATCCGGCAGTGGTCTATCTTGGATTGCCCAGCAGCGCAACGCCTTGTCGGGTGCGCTGGGCTTCACATCAAAGTAGCCCGGCTCCGCGTCCGTGCGCCCGACGTTGGCAGCGTTGCGTACCAGGACATGGGGATTATGTGTTGATGACCAATGTTTATGTCATACCGAAGGCGTTGGAAGAGCGTCGATGCGTGTCCAGCGTGCGACAGTCAAGTGATCCAAGCGTATGTGGAGTAGCGCGGAAACGTACCGAACCGTGGCGAAAGTTTCTTGTGCATTCTACTGGATGCACGAAATGAAAATCAGCGGCAGGCGCCCCGTCCGTAATAGAAGTGTATACTATAAAAAGGAATTTGCAAACGCCCCCTCCTACCTCATACAACAACTACAGAATCATGACAAAAGCTGTTGGTATTGATCTGGGTACCACCTACTCTTGTGTGGCTGTCTGGCAGAACGACCGTGTTGAGGTTATCGCCAACGACCAAGGTAACCGTACGACGCCGTCGTACGTCGGTTTCACGGACACCGAGCGTTTGATCGGTGATGCCGCCAAGAACCAGGTGGCCATGAACCCGCATAACACTGTGTTCGACGCCAAGCGTCTTATTGGCCGCAAGTTCTCGGACGCTGATGTGCAGTCGGACATGAAGCACTGGCCATTCGCGGTTGTGGACCGCTCTGGCAAGCCAGTCATCAAGGTTGAATACAAGGGTGAGGAGAAGATCTTCACGCCTGAAGAAATCTCTTCTATGGTCCTCCTGAAGATGCGTGAAACTGCCGCTGCCTACCTCGGCGGCGAAGTGAAGGATGCCGTCGTCACGGTGCCTGCTTACTTCAACGACTCGCAGCGTCAGGCTACCAAGGATGCTGGTGTCATTGCTGGCCTCAATGTGATGCGTATCATCAACGAGCCAACGGCTGCTGCCATTGCCTACGGTCTCGACAAGAAGGACAGCGCTGAGAAGAATGTGCTCATCTTCGATCTGGGTGGTGGTACATTCGATGTATCCCTGCTCACGATTGAGGAGGGTATCTTCGAGGTCAAGGCCACCGCTGGTGACACGCACCTTGGTGGTGAAGACTTTGACAACCGCCTCGTGAACCACTTTGTCCAGGAGTTCAAGCGCAAGAACAAGAAGGATCTTACGACGAACGCTCGTGCTCTTCGTCGTCTTCGTACCGCTTCGGAGCGTGCTAAGCGCACTCTGTCGTCGGCCGCTCAGACCACGATTGAAATTGACTCGCTCTTCGAGGGTATTGACTTCTACACCTCGATCACTCGTGCCCGTTTCGAGGAGCTCTGCGGTGACCTCTTCTCGCACACGATTGACCCAGTCGAGAAGGTGCTCCGCGACGCTAAGATCGACAAGGGCTCTGTGAACGAGATTGTGCTCGTTGGTGGTTCTACTCGTATCCCTCGCGTGCAGAAGCTGCTGCGCGACTTCTTCAACGGCCGCGAGCCTAACAAGTCGATCAACCCCGATGAGGCTGTTGCCTACGGTGCCGCCGTGCAGGCCGCCATTCTGACGGGTGACACGTCAGAGAAGACGCAGGACCTTCTTCTTCTCGATGTTGCTCCTCTCTCTATGGGTATCGAGACCGCTGGTGGTGTGTTCACGCCGCTCATCAAGCGTAACACGACCGTGCCGACCAAGAAGTCGGAGGTCTTCTCGACATACGCCGACAACCAGCCTGGTGTGTTGATCCAAGTGTACGAGGGTGAGCGTGCTCGCACTAAGGATAACAACCTGCTCGGTAAGTTCGAGCTCTCGGGTATCCCTCCTGCGCCTCGTGGTGTCCCTCAAATCGAGGTTACGTTCGATGTCGACGCCAACGCCATTTTGAACGTGTCGGCTGCCGACAAGACGACGGGTCGCTCGGAGAAGATTACCATCACGAACGACAAGGGTCGTCTCTCGAAGGAGGAGATTGAGCGCATGGTCGCTGATGCCGAGAAGTACAAGGCTGAGGATGACGCTGCTGCCGAGCGCATCAAGGCTCGCAACGGCCTCGAATCATACACGTACAACCTGCGTAACTCGCTCAATGAAGAGGCCTTCGCCAGCAAGCTCGACGCCTCGGACAAGGACAGCCTCAAGAAGGCCATCGACGAGACTATCGAGTGGATCGACAACACTCAGGAGGGCTCGATCGACGAGTACAACGACAAGCAGAAGGAGCTCGAGGGCATTGCCAACCCTATCATGCAGAAGGCATACGGTGCCGCCGGTGGTGCCCCTGGCGGTGCTCCTGGCGCCGGCCCCGCCCCTGGTGGTGACGAGGGTCCTCAGGTCGAGGAGATTGACTAAATGCCTTCCCCTAAGCCTTAGCCCTCCCTCTCTATATAGTATGATATCACTGTAATTTGAAAGGTTGCGATGCATACAGACCAAGACTGTGGAGTAGGTGTATAAGCCGGTGTGGAGACGACTGCTCTTACAAGAGAGCTACATATACATGTATGGAATCGGACACGTACGATGTCGAGCTAGTTGAGAAAAATTGCGCGATATGTCTCGAACCTGTGCAGGATCGATGTGTCCTGCCCAAATGCTTTCATTCATGCTTTTGCTTTCGGTGTATATTGGAATGGATTCGGACACAGCAAGGCACGAAGCGGTGCCCGTTGTGCAAAGTGCCTCTTGGGCCCTATATTTTGCATTCATTGGATGCCACAGAGCATGATGCTCTTCAACATGTGATTTCAAAAGAGTCAGACTCCATATCCTCAACAGTGTTGGGGTCCTCCTCTGATGATGCAGACGTTAATACTCTAGAGCCGCCACACGCCTCAGGCCGCGCGATTTTTGAACAAGCTCGGCCAAGCTTAGATGATATTCGGATGCGTGATGAAAGGAGGTTCCGACAAAAGCAGCGCGCTGCTTTAGCTTTTCGAAGGCATGTTTACCGCCACAATTTGTATGCTAAGCATGTGGCCAGTAACCGATACACCCGCTATCGTCCTTACCCAGGTCCCAGTGGCTTTCGCCGGAACCCAGTGTATGCACGACTACTCTCGACGTTTCTCCAGCGTGAGTTGCAAGTGTGGCCGCATGTGGACATTGCATTCCTCTCGCACTATATACCTGCGTTGCTGTCACAGCTGGATGTGACTTCCGATGCCTTTGTGCAGCGCCTAGCAGAATGGATTGGTAATGACTGCGAGGCGCGATTGCTGGCGCATGAAATGGAGCTTTTTGTGCGCAGTGGCCGAGGTGGTTTAGGCCTTGACCAATACGACACAAACCCCTGGCTTCAATACGATAACGTGTAAGCCTTTCCATGCAAGAAGAGAGCTATTGTACAACATCTTCCATGTCTTGATTTTCATCAGAGATTTCATTTTGTGCCCTTTCATTGACAGACGACACGAGACTTTCACGAGAACCTTCGCTATATTCGCGTTTTAGGCTCCAAGAACCGGCGTATGGGCCATTGTGGTGTTGATTAGCTATTGTTGAGAGAACTTCGCGCAAATAGACGTAGGGCTGTTGCGTTTCTTCACGCAAGCGCTTAAGTGACCAGTGGCTGTACTTGTCGAAAAGATTGAAGAGCAAATCAAGAAGCTCATTGCGTGGCATACGCGCAAACTTCTCCGTAGAGTCACCTGAGCGCGACTGCATAGCACCTGCCACAATGTTGGTGGCACGGGGTTTGATATGCCCCTTGCCTACACCAGCAGCAAGCATATTGTTCATGCCAGTATCACCACTTTCCATCATGATCACAGAGCGTTTGGGAGTGGAAGACTCAATACGGCGCCGACGAAGTATCTCGCGATATTCTGGTGTGAGAAGAGAACGGGACTGTCCTGCGCGGAGTAATGGCTTGCTCTCAGTCGACAATGTTACTGGCGCCTGCAACTTTTGCGGCTGAACAGACGTCTCATTAGTGACCGTCCCTGTCAGAGCTGTCTTTCGTCTCTTTTTATGCACGCCGCGTGCAGGTCCAGTGCCTCGGGGCCCCTTGATATCGACCGAGTCAGGTACAACATCCTCGTCCACACCAAGATCACTGGCCACGTCATCCTCATCGATTAGTTCCTCTTCAAAAGCGTATAAATTCTTTGCGTATGTTTCACTGGTAGAAGACGTCAACTTCATGTCGTACTTGCGTGGCATATGCGCAAACTGCGATCGGACAAGAGGGTCTTCAATTGGGATAGGCCATGCAGGCGATTCTGGGAGAATGAGTTCCATGGGTTGATTTCCATTCTCATCTGGGTCATACACGCGCACATGGCCTAGCGGTACATCATCCTGTTGAATACGCGACCAACCATCAATCAGGAATTTGGGCACCTTTACTAGCCATACTTGATGCATGCCCCGAGTGAGGTCCAGATCCAAGTCAGGCTCGGGCGAGTGCTCACGGTTCAGATTTTCATGTCGCAATGCAGAAGTACTGGGCTCGGATGCTGGCTCTGGCCCAGTGTCTACGTCGTTGTCCATGAGGTGTGACATGTCCGAGTGAGCATCGAGCGCCTTCGCCCTTCGTCATGCCACGCATTTGTATGACTAAAAAGAGGCATGGATATGGCAATGTGTACCTTATCTCTTGTCGCTACGCTTTCCCATGAGTACAACTGAGTCTCGAGAACGCACGATTAACCTGGGCGCCGGCCCTTCGATGCTTCCAACCAATGTGGTTTTGGAAGCGTCTAAAGGATTTATCGACTATGAGGGCTCAGGCATAGGTGTGGCGGAACTGAGTCATCGCTCAGCCAGATTTAAGACCATCTTGTCCAATGCGGAAAACGACTTGCGCTCGCTAATGAATATCCCTGAAAACTATGCTGTTTTGTTTATGCAAGGAGGTGGTACAGAACAGTTTAGTGCTTCACTTCTCAACATGCTTGCCGCCCATGCCGCTAAGCATGGCGAGGGACGTACCACAGCGCCGCCTGTGGATTATGTGGTGTCGGGTACCTGGTCCAGCAAGGCTGTCAAGGAAGCTAGACGCCTCACTTCCCGCGTGAATGTCGTTTGTGACATGACATCAATGTTGGGAGATCCTAATGCCAAGATCCCCTCACCAGATTCCTGGCAGCTGAGCTCTATTGACGAGTACCCCGCTATGCTATACTACTGCGACAACGAGACAATTCACGGCTTTGAATTCCCGCAAGACTTTATCAAGCAGCTGCCTCCTGCATATCGTGAGCGGGTGCCGATTGTGGCAGACTGTTCGTCTAACATCTTGAGTCGCCCGATTGATGTCCGTGCGCATGGCATCATCTTCTTCGGAGCTCAAAAGAACGTGGGTCCAAGCGGTGTTACCATTGCCATTGTGCGCCGAGACCTGATTGTGGACCCAGACGCATTCAAGTCGCCTTACGTGCCGCCGATTCCAGCGATGCTTGTGTACAAGAACATGGCGGACAATGACTCCCTCTACAACACGCCACCTAGCTTCCCCATTTATGTGAGTGGCATTGTATTCCGCGACTTGATTGCTCAAGGTGGTATCACAAAGTCCCAGGAGCGGGCTGAGGCGAAAAGTGAGCTTGTGTACAAGATACTTGACGCATACCCAGACGTATACAAGCCGACCGTGGCGCATCAAGGTTTCCGCAGTCATATGAACATAACATTCCGCGTATTGAACTGCTCTACACATGAGCCCTCGCCAGAGGCTGAATCCAAGCTTATTTCGTTTTTCAGCGAACATGACATTGTGGAAATCAAGGGACACCGCTCGATCGGTGGTATTCGTATTAGTCTGTACAACGTTGTCACGCTCAAACAAGCTGAAAAGGTGGCGTCGCTGCTCAAGCAATTTGCAGAGTCTACTTAGTTTTAAGCATCTTGTGATGTATCTTTATAGGCAAAGCTTGCCAATGTTGACTGCCGCGAGGATGAGGACCGTTTCTCGGTGCGGTCTGCATCGTTTGTGTCATCTTTCCGTTTCGCAGTGGCATCAACACGCTCAAAGAACGATGTGCTCTTTTGAAGGTGGCGTTCCTTAGCAATGGAGTGTGTACGTGCAAAAGGATTCATGCGGACAGGCGGCGTGCTCGAGGGCGCAGCGATCTCGTCAGGCTCTGTTGGTGGCGCAGGGGATGGCGCAGCAGATGGAAGTGAAGACGAGGGTGGCAGCCAGTCCGACGGTGTCATCGACGGAGTGGGTGCCTGCATTTGCTGCTGATGTGCCAAGCCTTCTCGGGCCAACACAGAGGAGGACGTGCGCGGGATGCGAGATCCGAAGCCATCTTTTTGAAGCGCCGTCCGAGGGTCGTCCAAGACAGGCGCTGGAGGTGCTGGTGTTGGCGCTGGCACCTGCATGCGAGCAATGTTTCGAAGCAGGGCATCCGTACCACAAGATCGTTCCACCATTTCAGTCTGGAACTGCTGATGGATGATCAGTGGTGCGCGGATCTGCTCCATACGGTCGGCAAGACTGGGCAGATGGAAAAAATGAGCGATCTTGAGCGCAGCCTCAAGTGTGGCTTCTGAGTGCAAAGCACGCGACGCGTCCAAAGCCCGAGCATATCGATCTGCCTTGCAGGCCAATTGCACAATTTGGAGGAGCGCTTTGTCGGCCTCCATATCAAGTTGCACGGGATCGCTCTCCTGGGCAGACAAGCGCTTGAGTGTAAGATCCAGGCCTGTTGCAGCGCGTGCATCTCGAATGGCGCCAGCCAATAAAGCACGGCGCAAAGCGAGTTCTTCGAGTGGTGTGGCGGTGCTGTCACGCTGTGCCATAAACAAGCTGAGTTCAAGTTCCTGCACAAGAGGACGAGGACCTGATGGCTGTGGATATAATTGCGACGTAGGTAGAAGCAGCGCCAACAGATGTGTGGCAGTGATACCAATAGGCCAGCAACGAACACGCGGCTTCGTCGTCTCAGCATCTGCACTCCTAGGCTGAAGCGCCAATTGCGTGTCCAAGGCAGGTACCCAACGGCCCTGGCCGGGACGCCAGGCGCGGTCTAACGTATACAGCATACCCATAGAGTCAAAAATCGCTGGTGTACCAAGCTCATCCATGCCAGCCCATGTGAGGGTCGAATCTGGGCCAAGGGGCAGGGGACCTTGCTGCATAATACACCATTGCGAAAACTCCACCAAAAGGTAAGCTAAAAATGTCTGCGCAGTTGTGGATGGGGCAGCCTGGTACACCACAAGCACACCATGCGTATTGGCGGCCAGAGTCACAACGGGTGCTCCTAACGCCCACACGTAGCGTTGCATGCCACTTGGTCCAAAAAAGCGCAGCATACCTCGAGACGTCGCTACGACCGACGTTGCTGGCGACGTGCGACTCTCATCCACCAGGCCCGAGCCATCTTCGTGCAGATCAGCTAATGAGCCGACATTGGGTACACCACCTAAGGCCAAGGCCGTAGCATTTTCGCCGGGGGGCAAACTGATACTCCATTCAGTTTGGACACCTGGGATGTCATCAAACGGGCGATAAAACACGACACTGGGGTTCTCTGCCTCGGACTCACAAGCGAATAAGATACCTTGAGCTGCCATACTGGCCAGACTGTACCCAAAGTGATCGGTAAATCGAAAGTTTCGACGCGCCGACGTGTCATATGACTCAAATACAATGGTCTGGTGCGTATCTTGGTCCACAGAGATCAGTGTGCCCAGCGTCGATACGCCCAAGTAGCGGCGCTGCGCAATCATAGGCGTCGAGCTTGGCTGGAACGTTGGCTGCCTAATGGATACTTCCTCTGCACCACGGGACATACGCATCCGTTTGGGCTGTGGCTCTTCTGCTTGATCGTCATCCAAGGGTGTATCGTTGAATAGGTCGTCTAACTCGTAGTCCAAAGCTCCCTTTCCCTCAGTAGATATCACAGGAGCCTGTACTGCTATATCTTCACAAGGGCTTGGCATATTCGAGCCGAGCACAGTCTCCCATCGAGTCAGTTGGCCTTGAGTGTCTGTCCAGGCTAGCACATCTTTTGACGGATGCCAGCTCAGGCCCGTCACAAGCGCTTCGGTCGCGTGTGCGCGCACAACTTTTTGTGAATCGATGGCCCAAATGCAAATTCGATTATCCTCCGTGGCTACTGCCAAGTATCGACCGTTTGGACAGAATTCAAGCGCAGATATGGACCCTGAGGAAGGGCGATATTCCGCACTGTCCACACCACTGGAAGCAGACAAGACACTCACCATGCACCACATATCTGGAGATCTTGCTTGTTGCAACATCTCTGGAGCATTGAATAGACCGATTTCGTGTGTTTTGAGAGGGATTGCAAGCAAACGACCACTGGGATGCCAACAAGCTAAAGAAGTATATTCACTTTCTGGTCTCAGAGCTGGAAGTTGATTTGAAATGACCTTAACACATGAACCATCCGAAGAAGACATATCCCATACTCGAATATCACCATCACTACCGCAAGAAACTAGAAGCGGTAAAATAGGGCTCCAACTTGCAGCACGCACACCACGAGTGTGCCCAGTGAGCAGAGTGATTTGACGCGGATCTTCCACATTAGCCACTCGAATGATCAATTCATCCGAACAGATAGCTGCCCGAGGAGATTCAGTGGCCCGCTCAAGCGAAACACATCGAACAGGCAGCACTTCACGGCGCACCATTCGGATACATGAAGTCGCTTTTTGCAGATCATCCTCGCTTTGTAGAGCATGTTGGTATAGGCGCACAGCACCATCTTCAGATGCTGTAACAAGGTATTTGCTATTGGCTTCAATCCACGAAATCTTTTGCGTCGCATCTTCCAGTACCAATGGTATAACATCTGTGGCCGTGGGCTCCGAAGGCAGCAAACGCACAAGATGGTCCTCACCTGCTGTCACGAGTCGAACATCCTGGTTGATAGAGTTTGTATACTTCACACGAGTAATGCCAGGTATGTGAGTAACTTGCACAGGCAGGTCATCTCCAGTGATAGACATGATGATGATGCCTAACGAAGAACACGCGTCATTTGACGCGCGCCGCGCAATGACCGTGGACTTGATGCTTTCCTAATGTTTTATATAATATGTGTTGTCCTCGATAGCTAGAATTCATCCCGGCTAGCTCAGTCGGTAGAGCGTCAGACTCTTACTAGAGTCTCTTCGATTACGAAGAGTTATCTGAATGTCGTGGGTTCGAGCCCCACGTTGGGAGTTCTTTTTTTCCTACTCCACGCTCGCGAAAAGTCTCAGGTCCCTGATGGATGAGCGTCTTGCTTTTGCCAAGCAATTCAAACTTAACCATATAAAAAAAACTATAACCGCAAATTCTCAACAACAGTAAGGGAGTTAATTTAGCGGACAGAAGTTAACCTTTGCCAAAAACAATCCAAAAAGTAGGTGGTAACCAGACCACCTAAGTTATGCAATACACGCTTCTAGGCATTTAAGCGTGTTCGCGCTTACAATAAACTGAGTGCGAAATAGTTTACAATAGGAACCTCTTACGGTGTGCTTTGTGCCTCGACAGTGAATCATCAGCAGAGTTGCGAGTGTTGTTCACAATCTTAAAGTTAGGATTCGACATGAGAATGTTGCCTTTACCACCAAACCAGGCATGAGCAATTGCACGAAGAGTACCAGCGCCGTCCTTGAAGTAAGCATTCTTGGCAGAAATAAACGAGTCGGGTTTGGAGCCAACATCATAGCAACCGTTCCATGCGACACGGTGAATGTAGGGTTGAGTGGACATCCATTCGAGCGATTCTGCCAGGAAGCCGATAGTGTCATCATCCGAGGGGTTCGATTTGGCGTTCAGACCGTACTCGGTAATCCAAATGGGCATCTTGAACTTATCGTGAACTGACCGGACCCACTTCTTTAGAGCTTCGATGTCATGAGGACCCCCGTACCAATGAAGCGCGATGAAAGAGATGCTGCAGCCAGCCTCGTGGCACTTGTTCATGAACTTTGACAACCAGTCAAGGTCGTACACCATCTGAGGAGAGCTGACCTTGATACCCTTGCGGGCATATGGCTGCAGCTCTTGCATAAAGAGAGCTACCGCCGTATCAGGGTCAATGTTGGCCTGACCCTTAATATCTGGCTCGTTGAAAGCCAGGAGGTGCTCGATGTGAAGATGGTTCATCTCATGTTTACGCTTGTTCCAATGAGACATCTTCGTCGGACCCCAAAAGGTGGGAACGTATTCGAGATGGCTAAGCTCATGAACGAGACCCCTCTCCCAGTGATGGTACCAAGACGAGGTTTTCTGGGCAATCGACGCCGCCCACCTCGAATCACCACCCCAGGGCAAACCATACTGAAAATCGGCAAGAACCGATGAGACGGCAAGCGATGCCGCCATAATACAAAGTGCTAACATCGAGAGCTTCATTTGCAGTGTAGTATATACGACGTCCAGCGTCCTGCGTGAGAAAGGTTGAAGGTGGGGGGAAAGAATATGCCTGATAACCTGTGCGAATAAATGAGCAACGGTGTTTGATGCGGCCAAGGCACGGTGGGCCTGAAACATACACTGAATATTGAGGTTTGTCACTTTCGCGACGCGTGCAAGCGTGCATAAAGTGATGCTTTACTCTGATTAAGGCATGCTTTATTATCTCATGTGATTGGTCCATTTAGGCATGCTTCATATTTTAAATGCATTGGTTGACGTATGCAAATCAGAAAGTAGTACTTTGGGAGCCCTAAGCACGAAAACGTATTACCTGCATACATTCGCAGGCCCAGTGCGGATGATATTTTGGGGGAGATTAGGGGGCTGTGTTCGTCTGGTGAAACGGGATAGGAGCCTATTTGCATTCTGCATGAAACGTGCTCTGACAGGACGTCATTTGTCGCAAAATTAAGCTTGGACTAATGGAAACAGCTTGAGTAAAGTACGACTGGCATAGGAGCCAGTCAAACTAGCTGTTTTGCTGGTTCCATGAATTGAATAAGCCGGACGAGAACGTTGGCTTCACTTTGCCTGAGGGTAAGATGGGAGAATTCGTTATTTTGGGTGTTTTGTTCAATTCAGTCCCACCAGGCAGGACAAGTGGGCTGGACTTGCCTTTAGATGTAGGAGACAAAATAGTAGACACACTGGTATTGGATAGGTTGTTTGAGTCTGAGGGACCCGGTATAAATGGCGAAGATGGTGTTTTGGACTCTGCCCTAGCAGGGGACATATCGGACTTGGATTTAGTTTTGTCTTCAACAGGAGATGCGTCCTTTTTGCGACGTTTCGTACGCACTCGCTGTGCTTCCGTTGAAGAAGCAGCAGCATTTTTGGTATCGGGCGTATTAGATTCGTCATTACCTTTGCTGCGTTTTTTGCGTGTAGCAGCGGGTATCTTCGCTTCAGACTTGTCAGACATATTTTGCGTGACAGGCACGACGGTGTGCCCTTCCTGTGTAGTCTCGCTGTAATTTTGGCGCATCTTTCTTAGAGCCTCAAGGCAAGAAGATCTAGACATGCCCGCCTTGGACTCGCCTTGCAGATCATTCTGAGTAGTTGATGACCATCCATGCTTCATCATATTCATGATTTGCAGCCTTCGGGCGTCTCGATTCTCGACTTGCTCGAGTTCGACACTGTTGAGTTTGTGGCCAGTAGCCCTGTCCACTCGGCTATGCGGCCTTGAAGCACTACCGGCGTGGAATGCAGATGGCATGGTACTGCTGAGCATGGTATTAGCGATACGAGTTACATGTGAGTCTGGCGTGAGGCACAAAGGCGGGGCGGTCAGATGTAAGATCTGCGATTCAATCCGCAAGGCATCTTCGTCGCTCCATGAGCCACCAGCCTTGATATCCATCATGCGCAAGTCATTCCAAATGGTTTCTTCTGAGGACCGAAGGATCATGCGGTAGATTTCCACGCCTTCGGGACTAGGACTTGTTTCATCTTTCAATGACGGAAAACGACAAGCGCCATTGTTGGCTTGCGTGCCATAGCGACCGCCTTCACGTAAATAATACAGAGATGTATTTGAAGGATACAGACGACGACCGTCTGGGCCAAAATGGTTCAAGCTGGTGCCCGAGCCAGGACAAGGTTTGCGATGATCGTGTACCTCGACGATCAAGCATCCCTCGAAGAACGGTACACCGGCTTGTTGAAAAACGTCCATCAAATCCACGGGTATAATTTGTCTGCAGAGATAGTCAAGAAAGTCGGTGGTGCGTGATTCCAACAAAAAGTAGCCATCCTATTATGAGTCATCCAAAGTGCGTACCTGCTTCTCAAACCGCATGAACTGGGGGTGTAAGTGTAGGATGAAGCTAGCTGGATCTTTTCTGTGTCGCTTAAGAATCTGACGCGTCGTACGCTCATAGTTGTACACGGACGCCGACGTCGCCATCGTGGAAATCGACCAACCAGCACAATCATTCTCCACAAGGGAAAATGGGCCAAAATGGACGCTACATTACATGTCTTCGTCACTACTTAGGGTCAAGTCAATGACGTGGCCAGGGGGTGGTGCATCAGGCTCAGGCGGCGGTACATGAATGGGTATGCTAGGTGTGATAGGAGGTGTTGCCATTTCCTCTTTAGGTTGTGCAAATCCATGAGGAGACGCATGCATTGATGGCATGGGCGAGTTGTCGGGCGTGTCGTCATCGTCCATGGGGAGCGGTGGCGCTGACACGGGCTGTTTGATAAAAGGAGAGTCCGTGTGGTATTGATCGTCGGCCGTGTGCCATGTGCCATCTGACTCGACCAATACGGCTTCGCAGTCGGCTGGTACGCGGCGCAGAATGTCTTCCACGTAGCCATCCATGTGCAAATCCTCTGACCTGATGTCTTTGCTGCATACTGGGCACTGCCACTGGGGTGACTGCTCGTTCATCGAGTAGAAACTCAGAGCATCGAAGCATTGGATGTGATCACAGGTATTTGAGCGACATGGAATGCTCATACGCATGTACGTCAAAGGACATGTCAGTTTAAGGGTCGATGCGCCTGTCTCAATGTCTTCATCTTTGGCCTTTTCGCGCATCATAGCCATGACGGCCTCTTTGGAGCGGTACCGACGAAGCTTTAGTTGCTCTGTGAGGTATTCTGCTGTTGTGATTTTGCACAGCGCTACGACCATGGTGTGGCGAGCGGGTGAATTAGCGTAAGACAGTTCAACTCGATTCAATTTGCCCGGCTGCATGGACAAGTGCCCGTTCCGATTTAGGTTTGGTGGCGAGACGCGGCCTGCATGCTTTTTGTTTCCTCGTAGATTGACATTTAAAGAGTGATCGTTGATGCGAGCATCGCACGTAAACGGAAACTCGACAGGGGCTGCTTGGTGGGATGGCGAGACGGAGGCCATAAAGTGATCAAACGTCGTACAGAACAAACGCAACTGGTGCAGATGCTGGGTATCACGAAGCTGGTCCACCTGCTGCTGTGAAAGAGTGAATGACATGCCGACCTGGCGACGACCCGTCGAGGGAGGAGCCTCTGGGACCTGCACAATGGACGAAACGAATTCGAGGACCTCGTAGAACGGCGACGTCCAAAACCGAAGCTGCTTGAGCGACCGTGGCGTCAAGCCTTGGGTAGGAGCTGTCCATGTCATGGGATTTGCAGCGTCTGTAGCGGCAGGCCGCATCGTCACGGATGGCAGCGCGGCGCTGTCGTGACCGCCCTGGTCAGCCGTAGGCGCACAGCCATAGCATGCTCTGTACCGACTCATCGCGCGCCGTAAATGTACATGATCCATGCACCATTCATCGAATCCCAGGGGTCTAATTACCGCCAGCATTTCTTGATACGACTGTATGTTGGCACATGCCATGACAACCGCTTCGGTCAGTCGCTGGACCAAGTCGCTTTTGTTGCCCGACAACCGCATATGCGGGCAGAAGGGCAGGCGCCCATTGAATTCCTTAATATGCTCTTTCAGCTCCGCCACTTTGAGCGTCTGAATGTATTCACACACATCTGTCACTGGCACGAGATCCATCGCCCAGCGTCGTGGCGTCGCCACGCTCCAAGACGGATTTTTTCTCTCCACAGTGTACACCATGTGGATGGTATAGTGCCACGTGACATCTATGGGGTCGACCCCCGCCGCTGGAGTCGACGTTCTAAGGCGGCGCGACCGGCCCATGGCTGGCGATGGTTACGCTTTTCCTCCCACTCTTGCAGCAGGTCCAAGTCCACGGATCGGTCTCCGAGCTGGAACTGGCGCTGACAAGATCCGGGACCCGTGGCCGCCTCGGCTGGTAGCACGTGCGACACGCTCTCTGGCGATGGCGGCGGCGAGAGAAATCGCGTGCCGTGGAGTTCAGGCGGGAAAAACTCCTGATACACGGGGTGCGCGAACGATGGCTCGTAGCGATACATGGCACTGTAACCCAATTCCTTCATCAAGCGCGTCGGTGCATTCCGTATATGTAGTGGTACAGGGTAATTGTAGTCTGACGCCACCTTGGACAGGGCCTTTTTCCAGGCGCGGTACGACCGTGTGCTTTTGGGGCATTCGGCCAGGGTGACGACGCAGTGCGATAAGTTGATGCCGCACTCGGGCAATCCGACAATTTCGCACGCGCGGTACGTCGCTGTTGCGAGATTCAGCGCCTCGGCAGAGCAGCAGTCTTCTGAGGCACACACGATGAGGCGCCGCGCAATGAACAGGGGATCGTCACCGCCGGCCACCATCCGTGCAAGCCAGTACAGCGCGGCATCTGGGTCTGAGCCACGGATACTTTTATGCAAGGCGCTGATCGTGTCGTAGTGTGCATCGCCAGCACGATCGTACTTGAGGGCGGTGCGTCGCAGACTTGTCTGGAGGTGCTCGCGGTCTTGGTGTCCTTCGCTCACCAGTGCCAATTCGAGTGCTTGGAGTGCCGCGCGTGCATCGCCATCTGCCATGCGCGCGATCCACCGAAGGAGCTCTGAATCGATCCACGCGTAGGCACCGGCTTGAAATTCATCGTCGTGTCCACGGCGGACACGAGCCATGGCCTGCTCGAGGATATGGAGACAGTCGTCTTCTGCGAGTTTCGAGAGCACGACGACTCGGAGACGCGAGAGCAGTGCGCCCTGCAGCCGGAAAGATGGATTTTCAGTCGTAGCTGCCAGCAATGTGATGTGGCCTCGTTCTAGCACGGGCAGAAACAAGTCTTGCTGTGCCCGATTAAAGCGCTGCATCTCGTCGATGAATAGGACCGTGCGCTGTCCTGTAAGTGACTGCCGATGAACCGCCTCATCTACGAGGCGCTTGACGTCGTTGGCCGAGGCGGTCGTTGCGGACAACTCGACGAAACGAAAAGGCGGTCCCTGTGGCGTCGTGGCCTCGTGCGTCACGATACGCGCCAATGTCGTCTTGCCGGAGCCTGGTGGACCCCATAGCACCATGGAGGGGATGTGTCCTTTGCGCAGAAGAGCGCGAAGTGATCCGCGCACGACTTCGTCCTGCCCGACGTACTCGTCCAGCGAGTGTGGGCGCATGCGCTCGGCAAAAGGCAGAGTCGTGGTGCGACGCGCCTTGGATCGCGGTGCCTCATTCTGAGCGGGCCGTTTCTTTTCTGGCGATGGTGTCTTTTGCAGGCACCGATCTAGGTGCTCATTCATGACCGCGAAAGGCAGGCGCGCAGCGCAGTTCGGGCACGCCACGCGCTCATGCTCGGCAGGTTGGGACGCCATGCGAGGGACGCGCGTGTCGAGGGAGGGCCCCAGGTACCTCCTCCACCCACCCACGTGACCTACCGGGCCCCGAGTCTGGCCGGCCGTCGTGGAGCGCGAGGGGTTTTGCTACCACACTCAGTATGAGCAGTGACAAGCCGCGCCTCGCGAGCGAGGATGTGCTGAACAAGAAGATGGACCTGTGCCTGAGTAACACGATTGTCAAGACGGGTATCGGTTTTAGTGCGGGTGTAGTGCTCTCCGTGCTGCTCCTTCGTCGGCGCGCGTGGCCCGTGTGGCTCGGCACCGGTTTCGGTCTGGGTGCAGGCTACACGGACTGTGAGCGGTCGTTCAACCCAGTTGCTGTGCCGGGTGTGCGCATCTTGCCTTCGAATGCGAATGTGGCCGTGCCGCCGTCGCGCTTCTCGCAGCTGCAGGACCGTGTGGGCGAGCTGTTGGGCCACGCGCGCGAACAGGCCACGGAGGCCGTGGAAGGCACGTCGGATATCCGCTCGGCCGCGCACGAACGCTTCACAGACTTGACACAGAGTGGCAAGGAGCAGCTTGAGAAGCAGTGGTCGAACCTGCAGGAGTCGACGCACAACATCCGGGACAAGATGGCCGAGGCCATGAGCAAGGAGGACGACAGCAAGAACCATGACTCGGACAAGAAGGTGCGCGTGGTCTAATGTGGCTGATTGGCGCCATAGTCGTAGCGGATATTAACGCCCTCTACAGTGGTATGTGCACGCGCCCCGCGAACATGAGCCGTGTTTGGCATGCAAAGTCACGGGCGCCGCGGCTATGTCGTGTACCGGCATCGCGGCCCTCCTGGAAGCGCGCCGCCTGCGTCAGGCGGCCGTGGTGCGACAGCCGCGGTGGTGCGCGTTCCTCTTCGTGGTGGGCGTGGCAGGTCTCGGCGGTGGGGCCGCCCGTCTGTGGTTCTAGCTGTGTAGCTCAATAGCGATGCGCAGCGCATGCGAACGCTCCGATAGTGCGCTCAGCTGAGCCGTCTGTATGTCGCGCAGCACATCGAGGTCGGCCGCGCGTATGGCTGACCAGTCGGCGTGCCGCTTGCACTGCCGCTTAGGCACGTCGCATACGTCCGCGGCGCCGCAGCCGCCGTCCTGGTCCGCCATGACGGCGCGGCCCTGTGGCGAGAGTGTCCAAGCCGCGAGGGCCTCGTCGTCCATGCACAGGCGCGCATCGAAGCCACATGAGGAGCCAGCAGGCCGGTCGTCCGCATGCTGCAGCAGTTTGCTGCGCACACTGAGCAAGTCCAAGCTCGCGTGCAGAGCCGCGCACTGCCTCTCGAGGAGTTTGAGTTCCGTGTGCAGCTGCGCCGCATCCTGCTCGCGCGTGTCCAGGCGCGTCGCGTGCTGCCGTACAAAGGCGCCCCAACTCGTGCCAGGTGGCGGCTGTGGCGGCGCCTGGTCGCCCTGCATCCACACGACGACGCCGCGGCGTGCGTCTTTCGGCGCGCACGCAATGTCGTGGGTATCTTGCGAGACATGCATCGAGTCCATCCGCGCGCGAATCTCGGCGAGGCCACACGCGTCGGAGCAGTAGCGGGACATGGGCATACGGGCCGGGCGGCGGCACGCGCGGTGGTCGCACGGCACCTTGAAGGACGTGCGCTGCGTCGTGCGCGAAGCGCACGGAGTACACACGAACGTGTCGACGAGCTCGACATCGTGCTCGGCTACGCGCATACACGACGCGTGGAACCATTCGTCACACACGTCGCACGCCATCATGAGGCGGTCGTCATCGTGCGCCTGGCGGCATACGCAGTACAGCTTGACGTCCTCAGGTGCCGGCGACGCCGACGCTGATGCGGACCACGCTCGGCCTGTGAGCGAGCGCTTCGCATCGCGCTCGTCCGCGAGTGCCGCCGCGTCTTTTCGCTTGGTGTCCATACGATGACATCGTTCTCCACTTGGCCGCCACCATGGACCTCGTTCGTTCGGCGCTGTCCCACAACGAGCTGGCCACGCGGGCATATGCGTACGCGCAGGATGGCGTGCTTGCGCTGCTGTCGTGCCTGGACTGCACAGACACCTATGGCACCGTGTCCGTGAACGGCGTATCGTACAACGTAATGCAGCTGCTCGGTGAGGGCGGCTTCAGCATGGTGTATCTCGTGCGCGATCCGAGCACGGGCTGTGCGTATGCGCTCAAAAAGATGCGGTGCCAGCACGGCGACGAGTCGCTGCGCATGGCGCTGGGCGAGATTCAGTCGATGCAGCGCTTTCGCGGCCCGCATGTGCTCCGCCTGATCGACTCGGCCGTCGTGCAGGACCAGGAGGGCCGTGGCGCCGGGAGCTTTCTCGCCGGTGGCTTTGGGCGCGTGCCATCTGACGACGTCGAGAATCCACGCAGCGGCAAGATTGTATACCTCGTGCTCCCGTACTACCAGAACGGCAATGTCCAGGACGCGATCCATGCCCACATCGTCCACCACACCCGCTTTGACGAGCGCGTCATGCTCCGCCTATTCGCCGGGGCCTGCGAGGCTCTCAAGACCATGCACCACTATGTGCTGCCGCAGCCCCACATCGCCGCGCCGCCACGGGCCAAGGCGGACGACGACTCCCTCCTCTTCGACGCCGCGTCGACGGCCAGCGACGCGTACCCACCCGCTGAGCCCATGTCTCTCGCTCCGCAGGACACGCAGCGCGTGCCGTACGCCCACCGCGACGTCAAGCCGGCGAACATCATGATCGACGACGACGGCGTCACCGGCGTCCTCATGGACTTTGGCAGCACGACCCGTGCCCGCATCAAGATCTCGAACCGACGCGAAGCTGTCGCACAGCAGGACGTCGCATCGGTCCACACGAGTATGCCATACCGCGCGCCCGAGCTCTTTGACGTCAAAACAGACACAATCCTCGACGAAAAAGTCGACATCTGGTCGCTAGGGTGCACACTCTATGCGATGGCGTACCTACACTCGCCGTTCGAGACGCCATCGACCGTCGAGCAGGGCGGATCGATCGCACTCGCCGTCACGAACGGCGCATACAAGTTCCCCGACGACGATCCCTACTCGCCCCACATCCGCGACCTCATCACGCGGTGCCTCGCGCACGACCCAAAGGCACGCCCCGAGATCGACGACGTGCTGCATGATGTGCATTCGGCGCTCGCCTCTATCTAGCTATGCCGTGGCCTTCCACTGCTTCCGCCAGCTCGCAAGACCTGCTATCATGCCAAACACACCGACCCATCCCTCAGAGATCAGACCCGTAGAGACTGACCAGTGCACCGTCAGCGGCAGGTAGCCGACGTTCACCCAGAACTGCGTCAGCAGCGCCTCTTTGCGAGCGCGCATCTGAGACCACAGATGCTGCGTCGCCTTTTGGTCGTCCGACATCGCCTTCTCAGCCGCCCCGGCCGGCGTGGGGTGCCCGTGGCTCCGCTCGAGCGCCTTGGCCTCGGCACGCAGTATGCGGTGGTCCTCGACAATGTGCCAAAAGTCAAGCACGACATACGCAGCCCACAAACGACAGCCCCAGAGCCACAGCTCATTTTGCACCACGTCGGACAGCGGCAGGATCTTGTGCATAGCCAGGTAGGCCGCAGCTTCCATGGGCGCATACACGACCATCGACAAGGCCTGCAGTCGCTCGATCAGCTTGAGATTCCGTGTGACGGGCAGATGGCGCTCCAGATCCAGCATCCACTGGACCATCGGCAGGATGGCCCAGATACGGAAGAGGATACGCGCATCGGCCGTCAGGCTGCCCAGGGCCCGGATGCGCGGCACGAGGCGCTGAATCACACTCGACTTGTCCGATCGTTTCCGGAGCGCCTGCAAGAACAGCAGCACGGCTACCAGCACGTTCGAGCCGTACTGCGCCAACATGAAGAACTTGTCCGTGCCCGTCCACGTTCCGAGGAAGCGCACGAGATGCGCGAGGGTCTTGGGCGACGGCACCTTGAGCAGCTGCTGAAACAGCCGATCCATCGCCCTCTCGCGCGACTGGCGCGCGGAGGGGGCTGGCACCGGCTCGAGCGCCTTTCCTTCGTCCGCCTGACTCATGGGTACAAAGACAGGCCGTCTCTCGACGCGAGTCTCGGCGCTCCACCCCAGGCGTCGTCTCCGGCCGCGAGGAAATATGCGATCGGCGACCCAAGGGTGTCCCTCAAACAGGCGGCAGGGCTATCCGGCGCTATAGGTATCGAGTACATAGGCCCGTGAGCAGCTCGCTCCGAGCAGGTATAGTGCATAGCGCGGCACCACTACTTGCGCGTGCTACTCGAGCGCACTTCGTCACGCACACGCTTTTCGATCTCGAGCCACTCGCGCTGCGCCGCCGGCATAGACGCTTCCGTCTTTTCGCGACGGAGGCGCGCGGCATCGTCATGAGACGCATCTGCATGTTCCGGACCATGCTGAAATCCGAGGCGCTCCAGCAGCACAAATCGCTTGCGCGCTGAGAGCGGGCGGCATGCCTGGGCACGAATCCGTTCGCCAATCGTGAGCACCGAGTCGGGGTCGTGCACGAGGTACTTGGAGTGGCGCACGTACGACTTGTGCAGCTTTGGGTGCATCTTGAGCTTAGAGACGGTCATCGTGACAGTCTTGGCCATGAACCCGGCCTTGGTCACGATGCCCGTGAGTATTGTGGCGCCCATCACAAGCTGCGTCGGTGTCGTCGTCGTCTGGGAAAAAGAAAAAAGCACGCACTCGTGGAATTATGCACGTGGAGAAAAGGTCATGCTGAGCTACTGTACAACGAATCTACGGCGCATACGGCGACGGGCGAGGTGTAGGAGGCATCGACAAGGGCGGGAGTGGCAGGGGATGGGCGTGCGAGCTTCGCAAAGATATAGGCGCGAGTGCCGGGACACCCTGTGGGTGACGCAAGGCATAGTGCGTGGACAGCGCCTGCTTCTGCAGTTCGTCCAGGTTGTTCTCAAGGTGGGCTGTGCGGCGCGCGACGCGCGGCACAGGTCGTCGAGTAGGAGAAGGCGGCACCTTTGTACATGGCTGCGATGGAATGGTGGGCAATGGCCCACGTGCGGGACGCTGCACGTACGATGCGGGTTCGCCCGCCGGCTCTTGCCATGCCACGACCGGTGCACCATGGTGTAGGACAGGCTCCCGCCATGCGGCTGCCGTGGGCACGAGCGAGCCTGTATGCGTTGTGCGTGGCTGCGTGCCAGGCATACGCAGCTGATTCACCTCATCATACTCGCTAAGCCCGTTCCCCCTCTGGCTGCTGGATGACGAGAGTAAGCGCGGAGGACGCGCCTGAGCCGAGTCAATGATCGACAAATACCAGAACATAAAGTTGGAGATTTCCACCTGCTGATATAGCGGCCGCCGCGGATGGCTCAACTTGACATGCGAAAGGCGATACAACGAGCGCTCGACCGAAGGAGGATACCGCTTCGCTAGTGGATACTCCGTGTGGTGCGAAAACGGCGAGGATCCAGTGAATAGACTGCGTGCGCGGTGACGCAGTGAGTCATACGAGTCCATCCCCTTGCGCTTGCTAAAGAGACCCGTAAGGAAGGTGTCCTTTTCGCGGCGAGGTGCCTCGTCGTCACAGGCAGCCTCCTTCTTCCGCACATCGTCCTCTTTGGTCAGGCCAAACCACGACAGACCAAATGTCTTGCGGTCCCGCATCGTCGACGTGCGGGCTGATTCGTCCAGCTTAGGAGTGTGCCGCGGGCCTTTGTCGTCGCTGCGTCGCGGTGCGACACGCACTTCATCAGGTCGCGGACGTGGTTGTGCTGCTTCCGGTACCTGTGGCACCACACGCCTAGGCGGTGGCACAGAGACTGTCTTCGGCGGTGGCTCAGGCAGCTGATCCTTCGGAGGTAGTATAGGACGCATGAATGCGTGTTCGTTCGACGGTGGACGCGGACCTTGTGGCGCCGTTTCGGGCGTGGGCTGAGGTGCCAGGGAAGGCTGGATCGCAAGCGAAACAGTCGGAGGCGGTTTGCGATGAACACGAGAATGATACGTCGGCGAGCGAGGCGGCACAGACTCCGCACGTACAATCGGTCGGTCATGCACGGGCTCTGGGTCGGTCATGGAATGTCGATGTAGGGTCATCTCTGGCACCGATTCCTCAGCTCTGACTTGGCGCCGCAGCGTGCTGGAACGCCGCAAAATACCAGGCTGGCGCATTCGCGAATGGGTATCTAGCTGGTGAGCTGTCAGGTTATGGTGTACATTGCGCTCAGCTTGCGCCTTGAGGAATGCACGAAACTCGTCAGGACTGACTTCAGGGTGCATCGAGGCAGATAGCCACACGCCCTCAGACAGTCCTTTCGGTGGGGGAGGCGGAGTTGCGGGATCGGCTGCAGCCTGAGCCTGGCGCATCTGGCGCCGCGCGAGGTAACGCTCCCGTTTGGAAGAGCCAAAGATGGGGGAACACTGCGATAGCGTCTTTTCGTCAAAAGGACGGCCATCGTCCAGTGTGGGGGTGGAAGGCGGCGGCACACTCGCGCCACTCGATACGGAAGAGGGCGTATCAGGCAGAGGGGGGAAATCATGTACAGAGGGTGACTTATCATACAGCTGCACGCCGGCAAAATCTGGATCAATGGCGGCTGGGTGACTCGTGGACAGACGCCGGCGAGCTCGGAGGGCCTGGACCTCACGGGCCAGGTCCAGCTCATTCATATCCATCTCCATTTTGCCCACAATGCGCCTTGTGCGCAAGTGCTACAGCACTGAGTCGAGAGCCGTCCTTCTCGTCGCACCGCGCCCTGTGGCACTGAAGAAAAAATTCTCGAGCCGCTGGACCCCACCATGCAGGGTGGCGTCCACCCGATCATGCATGACCAGGAAGCCCGATGTCATAGACCCTATTATATATTGCATATGCACCCCTATGTATGGCTGCAGCGTCCGATAAGCGATGCCTCTCCCAGCTGGCTCCGTCATGTGGCTGTGGGTGCCTTGACATACAACGCACCTGCATTCGATACTGTGTCGACTCGAAAGCCGCGCTGGCGAAGATAGCGCTCAATCGCCGGGCGAATTACCGAGACACTGTGTCGACTGTGCACACCTCGGCCCGTGATGATTTCGAGCGGTGGCCTCGAGCGCGCTTCGCCTAATGGCGTTGCCTGCCATCGTGCCACATTCTGTGCTACCACCGTCAGGGCCTCGTGCACGGTCAGACCATGCAAGTCGATGCGATCCGCGGCTCTGCTGTCATGCCCACTGCTCTGTGCATCCAGACGCCGCTGGTCTACCAGCGCACTCGACGCCCGCAATTGCCATCGCCGTGCCTCCATGTCGTACTTGCGTGCCTCCTCTGCGTATACCATTGCCGCACCTCCCATCCGAGAGGCGCGCGATTGTTGTGCACTCCGCGCAGCTTGCTGCAGCGCCTCGTTTCTTCGCGCACGGTACTCAGCGGCGCGTTCACGACAATCTTCGCTCGAGTAGACACGGTCATCCATCTCATCTTGCCATGCTGGTGCCATGGCCACACGGCCTGCCGAGGCGGGAAGAGTAATACCACCAGGTTGCTGTGCTTCTGCGCGCGATACTCCTGCTCGCGACGCACGACCTGCGTACGTGAACGCTGCATCACCACTCGGGAGCCATTGCGGCACGGGACCCGTGACAGGCTTATGAACAGACTGTGTGGATGTGACTCGTTCCGCATTGTCCCTCTGTGTTCCGACGCGACCGGCGGGATCAAGAACGTCAGGGCCATCTACGAGGCCATCTGCTGCTTCACGGATCACGTTGCGCAGCTGGAGCAAATCGAGCGCAGCGTCTTGATGCCCTTGCGCCGCTTGCAATAGTCGCGCGATCTCTCTCTCCGTCTCCTCGGTAATGCTGGCAAGCGACGCGCATGTGGCAGCAAACTCAGGCGCTTGAACTGCTTCTCGGGCTTGTGGACTCATCATCGCTGCTTCTACTGCACGACCAAAAGTCAAGTGCAAATTAAAGGAAGACTGATGGAATAGGCTTTGGATGCGTGCTGGCGACATGCCAAGCAAGACGGCCAATTGAGACAGGGAAGAAGACGCTAGAAGCCATTGCTGGTCAGCTACAGGCTCTGACGCAGCAGCAGCCGCATCCCGCTCTGCATTCTGTAGCTTGCGTGCCATTTCTTCATCTGTGAGTCCAAACGTGTCCACCGGCGTGTCTGGCAGCTTGGAAGTAGGTCGCGGCACGCGTTTGTCGTAGTAAATGTGATGAGGACTGCGCTGGTCAGTCAGACTCACAGTAATAGGTCCTGCGGTGCGCTTCTTGGATTTGTTGGAAGGTTTCGATTTCTTGCTAGCTAAACCCTCGGCCAAAGCATCATAATCCAGGCCTTTTTGTACAGGCACCCTGGGTTCCTGGGCCAACATATCCTCGACGTATAATTTGTCCATTACCACGTCAATATCTCCGTCACTCGAAATAAGCAGTGTCTCGAGTTTTTCATATGCCACATGCGGAAAGCTTTGCTGAAGAAATAACAGGGTGAGCTCAGCAGACACAGGCTTCTCCTGCACACATCCGGGCGGTACTGTTTCTACCAGCGCATCCAAAATTTTAGATGCTTCATCTGTCGACTGTCCAGGCTCATTCGCGATGGCTAAAATAAGACTAGAATCTAACACTGACGCGTATCGTTCAATCAACGCATCGGCCACCGTCTCGTCGGACATGCACAATTAACTCGAGCCCCAGATCCGTGCTGTTTCTCCATTCTCACGTAATATATCCCATTCAGTCATGCATGTCTCTCTCATCCCCATGTACCATGTGCAGGCAAGATGGCCGAGTGGTCTAAGGCGCTGTGTTCAGGCTCGCTTCGCGACACCTTGACATAATATCGCAGTCTCCCTGAGGCGTGGGTTCGAATCCCACTCTTGTCACACTTTTTGTACACTCGAACAGCTGTGGAGATGCAACATAAGCTTTGCAGCCTTAGCGGGCCCATCAGCGCCAACTGGTAACTAGCTTTCTTCTCACCCCTTTTTATTTCTTAGGTATTTTTTAATATTCCCAATTTGTAGGCTCACGATATGACCAAGGCGCCTACAGAGGAGGTCAAGCAAGTACCTACTGTTGATCACCAAGCCGATGACACGGCTATAGAGGCGGACCGTTTGAATGTGCTCGGCGACATACAAAAAGGCAAATTGGACATGAGTACTGAAATGGAAGGCCCTATACACGTCGAAATGAGCGCTGTGGATGATGTTTATTTGCGTAAAGTATATATCATGAACAAGATCATCAATGAACACATTGGTATGACCTGGTGGCAGTACGGCTTGTTGATGGTAGCCGGTGTGGGCTGGTTCCTTGATAATGCCTGGCTTCAACTTGTGGCTGTGATTCTTCAGCCTGCGCATGATGAGTTCAAAGATTCAAACAACGACTATGGAAATCAAAATTCTGCCATGTTAACGCTGTCCCTATACGCTGGCTTGATTGTGGGCGCCGCTTTCTGGGGATTTGCAGCCGACGTTGTGGGTCGTCGTTTTTCCTTCAACGCCACTCTTTTCATTTGTGGTGTTTTCGGTGCGGCTTCTGGTGGCGCGAAAAACTTTTACACGCTTGGTGCATTGCTGGCTTGTACAGGCGTTGGGATTGGAGGCAGTCTTCCGGTGGATGGCATGCTCTTTTTGGAATTCCTGCCAGGCGTTCGTCAACAGCTGTTAACTTTGTTGTCTGTATTCTGGCCCCTGGGTCAGCTTGTCACTTCACTTATCGGGTGGGGATTTATCGCTACTTGGAGCTGCACTTCTGATGATGACTGCATGCATTTACCAAAGAACAGCCGCGGATGGGTGGAAAAAAACGTTGGCTGGCGATACGCGCTTTTTGTCACAGGTGCTTATACTCTTCTTTGCTTCTTTCTTCGCTTCGTGGTGTTCCAGATCCCAGAAAGTCCCAAGTTTTTAATCTCTAAAGGCCGCGATGGGGATGCCGTTCGAGCCATGCAAAGGTTTGCCAAAATTTGTGGTAAGCCATTGCCTGAAGGCATGCTTACTGTGGCATCACTGAGAGCTGCTGCTGGAGAAGAAGTGAATGAAGATGCTCTGATTGAAGAAGTAGACGCTGAGCCAGCTGGCTTTATGGACAAGATTATGAAACCAGTCCGAGAAATGCGCATCAATCTCCGAAACAGTCACCCTGCCGAAACATTCACTCATTTGCGTCCCTTGTTTTCGAATTTTGCCATGGGCTACACGACTGCCTTGATATGGACGCTATGGGCCTTAATTGGCTTGGCTTATCCTTTGTTTAATGCATTCATTGTGCTCTATCTTGGCAATGGTGATGACGAGAGTATTTCCAAAACGTACCGCAATTATGTGATTATTTCTGCATGTGGTGTGCCTGGCTGTCTATTTGCCACATGGCTCGTTGATCTACCGCGCGCTGGTCGCCGTGGTGCTATGGCTATTGGAACACTTTTGACGGGTATCTTTTTGTTTGGGTTTACTGGCCTTGATGGTAGTAATTCATCTGGCAAGTTGGGTTTCTTTTGTGCTATTTCGTTTACGCAAAATGTAATGTATGGTGTACTGTTCTGTTACACCCCAGAGGCATTCCCTGCACCACTACGCGGCGCTGCTGATGGCGTTGGATCAAGCCTGAATCGACTATTTGGTATGTTTGCTGCCATCATCAAGTCTTACCAACCCAATTCGGATTCGCCCACACCTCTTTATGTGTCAGCTGCTCTTTTCATCGCTTGTGGCTTGCTCATGATAACGCTTCGTGTTGAGACAGCAGCACGCACTTCTATCTAATTCATTTTTTGTACTTGTAATGCGCACGTTAATTGCAGCAGTGATAATGTTTCACGTCACAGCTCTATTCTCCTTGACATCGAGAATCAAATGGTGCCATAGCGCCTTGCGATTCAAGCGCGTGTAGCTTATTGGCAGAAATACGTCAGCCGTGCATATTTAATGCACAAACCGCATACGCAATTCTGACAGAAACTAGGCAAAATTTGCGCGTGGCTTCTTCCACATAGGCGGCGGGTTCACATGGAAAGGAGCTCAGGTTCCTTTCATGCCAAAAACAGCTCAGCAACTCCTTAAGCTGCAGAGGGATTCGCCTGCTATGAAAAATCAAACTTTTGAAGAAGATCAGGCAGCGCAGGGAGTGAACATGATTGAATTTAGCGAGGATCATAATGAGTTAGCTGCCGTGCAAGTGGCCTATGCTCGCAAGGTCCACATCTTCAATAAGATTATAAACGAGAAGATTGGCATGACGCCGTGGCAGTATGGACTTTCGATGGTCGCAGGTCTTGGCTGGCTCCTTGATAATGCCTGGCTTCAGCTCGTGGGTGTGATCCAAGCGCAGATCACCGTCGAGTACTACCGCGATCAATACGTCAAGGATCATCCTTACATTTCGAATCCAGCCTGGTTAACATTAGCACTATTCACAGGACTGTCAATTGGTGCCACATTTTGGGGATATGCAGCAGATGTTGTGGGTCGCCGTCTTTCCTTTAATGCAACTCTGCTGATCTGTGGTGTATTTGGCGTTGCCGCTGGTGGTGCCCGAAACTTTGCTTCACTGGCCGGTCTCATTGGTGCATCTTGTTTCGGTGTTGGTGGAACTCTGCCCGTGGATAGAATGATCTTTCTTGAATTCTTGCCCGGCCATCGTCAATTTCTACTGACGCTTCTGTCAGTGTTCTGGTCTCTGGGTCAGTTGGCTACGTCTTTGATTGGATGGGGCTTTATCTCCCGCTGGCATTGCGATTCACACGATGAGTGCATGAACAATACTACATCGGCTGGCTGGCTTACTGACAATGTAGGCTGGCGGTACTTGATTTTCACTACAGGCGCTTACACGCTGTTCGCTTTTTGTGTTCGTTTCATCCTATTTCGCATTCCAGAAAGTCCCAAATTTTACCTTTCCAATGGCCGCGATGCTGAAGCTATCCGTGCTTTGTATACCTTTGCCAAGATGTGCGGTAAGCCACTTCCTGAAGGCTACTTAACCGTGGCATCTCTTCATGCAGCAGCAAACGAAGCTGAAAGTCCGAACCCTGAAGCTCTGATTGAAGCGCCCAGCGGCATTCTTTCGTATTTCAAAGTATGGATGGAGGACATTAAACTTAATCGATCTCACTCTCAAGCCAAATTACCTTTCACGCAGCTCAAGCCACTGTTCTCTACCTTGCCTCTTGGGTACACGACGTGTTTGATATGGATCTTGTGGCTGTTGATTGGTTTGGCATACCCTCTCTTTAATTCTTTCATTATCGCATATTTTAATGAAGGTCAAGGCGTTGGCTTGTCTGGGTTCAGTAGCAAACCATACCGCGATTTCGTGATTGTGTCAGCATGCGGTGTGCCAGGCAGTTTGATTGGTGTATGGATGATGACATGGCCGCGCTCCGGTCAACGTGTTGCTATGGCGATCGGAACCCTTTTGTCTGGCGTATTCCTTTTTGGTTTCACTGGCGTAAGCAGTGATCCTGTGAGCCAATTGGCATTCTCATCGATTCTCAACTTCATGGAAAACATCATGTATGCTGTGTTAAATTGTTACACCCCCGAGTCATTCCCTGCTCCACTTCGTGCCACGGCTGGTGGCATTGCTTCCATGCTGAACCGCGCCATGGGTGTCGTCGCGGCCATTTTCAAGGTCTATACTACGGGCTACACAAGCTTTACCACTGCTCAGGCGCCTATCTACACTTCTGCAGCCTTATTCATTTGTTCTGCATTACTTATGCTCGCTTTACGTGTGGATAATGCCGCGCGAACATCCATTTAGTTGCCGTCATGGTCCAATACTTCGAGCTTGAGGCATTTCTTGTGCTCACAAATGATGAATTTTGATACTTTGTAGATTCGACATGACCATCGTGCATTCAACGTTTGTCACAATAATTGCGAGTGCTAACGGGAGAGGTTCTCTTTGTATCTTATGCGGGCGCACGATTGTACCTGCTTCCTGGATTCGAGTTCGTGCAATGGAATAACACATTTTTACAGCCACAGAGAAGAGCCAAAACTATCTGCACAGTAGGGTCTATGCTGATGCCAAGGATGTCGAAGCTCCACACATGCTTGGTATCATTCGACCCCGACAAAAAGATGTTAATATAGAATAAACGATAGCCTCATAGCCACATCAGGCTTATATTTGGTTCATAGCAACTTTAGAGAGGCCTACGCTATCAACTATATCATTCATGAGCATGTCAAAATGACGTGGCGCAGCATATTCTAATTCGAGATGGGATTCGGACCAACAGTATGGTCAACAAACCCTGCCTCAGAACGTTTATTGCATGCTGGATATTAAAATGCGGCCTGTGGATGGCGTCCGCCGCTCATGTACTAAATGGAGTTGAATTCGCACTTTCATGCTAAATGCTGTCATTATTCCCTTTTCTTGAATTTCAACGTGTTACAGTCGCTTTATGATTCCAGCGCTTTGCCTTCACTCCCAGAACTGCTAAAACTCTTTCAATATAAAAATAGTCACACATATATTGCTTAAGACCACATAATTATAAGTACAGAGCACTAGGCACCCTTGTATCGCTGGGCATCCCATTGCCTCCAAATATCTTTAAAGACAAGCTGTGCACTTGCATCGAGC
>ERZ501045.4-NODE-4-length-69169-cov-6.327445_pt1 | contig 69169 bp, 37 predicted proteins | sample MGYA00510870_ERZ501045 | MGnify/ENA primary metagenome ERZ501045 (study PRJEB25958, sample SAMN03398505) | human skin metagenome | study: EMG produced TPA metagenomics assembly of the Human Skin Microbiome Metagenome (human skin metagenome) data set. | reverse complement strand
CATGCGGGAGCAGCGGGAACACCGCGGCATGGAGAAGCTCGGCTTGCATAGACAAGGTCTCGTCCATCTGGGGCACATGCTGAAACAGCACTTGCGGATCGTCCAAGAGGGGACGGGCATGTACTAACATCGCTGGACACTGCTTCTCACAGTACGACAAGAGGTTTTGCGCCTGTGCACCGAGCCACGTCGTCTCACAGGCGAGGCGTGCGAGCGACGCCACCATGCGTGGTGAAATGGTCGGATGCGTGAGCATAGCAGGTAGATGCATGGCCACAAGCTGAGCGATACATGCACGCCGCGCACCTCGTATGCAGTCAAGCTGCTGCACGAGCCACATGTGCCACGCAAACGGATCAAGAAGACTCTCACGCAGCAACGCCAGCACCAATGCCGTCGCGTAGGTCCAACGTTCGCACCATGCCCCCGTAGGCAGGGGTGCATGCAACAGCTCTCGGAGCCACTCCACGACATCGTAGGTCCAGGATCGTGTGTACGACGCTTCCTTTGCCTTAAGGGCGCCTTGCATACGAATCCACCAAACGGCTCGGGGTATAGGGACATAGTCGGGTGGCGGTGCCTGCCATAGCAGGTCCAAAAGACGTTCGCTGCGCACAGAGCGCTGTGCACGCTTCACTACGTGCTCAATGGGGAGCTGGCGGTCGGATAAGTCGCGTATGAAGGTGGCAAGGACGCCCTCATCGCCCAGCGTACCATGAGGCACAGGCGCCGAGGAAGGCAAGGACACGGTGTGACGTGGCCCCGTGCGCCGACTGCTGCGCACATGATCGAGCATGTCACTGATGTGCGACAGCATGCCCGCATGATGAAGCCGCTCATAAATGCTCTTGCGAATGGTGCCGGTATCGCTCGCGACGGGCGACGAGGCGATCCAGCCACGCTGCAGCTCTTCAACGGAGACGCTGTGACTGCAGCCTGGGACATGCACGTCAGCATACCCCAGCTCAGTAGCTGCATGATGTATGAGCGGGCGCCATGGCGGAATGCCAAGCACGGCCAACGCGTCTGGCTCCCCGCCCTCCCTCATCGAGCGCCACACAGCGTCCTCTTCGTAGGGCCGTGCCATGGGGCGCGGAGCATGTGTGGAGGCCGACTCTTCACGTGATGCGAGCCGAGAGAGCTCAGGCGCTGCCAGCGCCGTTTTTCTCTTCCCCCACGGCGTTGCCCTCTTTCAGTGTGCGTCACTGGAATCAGCGACTGAAACTCTTTCTGTGCAGTAGTAGGTTTACCTTTGCACGACACATGGCTACGAAGCAGCCGCCATCAGCTGGAGCACCTGCCGCTGCTGGGCCGATCAAGCTGGAGAACACCGCGAAGCGTGACTCGCTGCGTGCTCTCGAGCAGCAGTACCAGAACGAGTGGGCCGCTCAGCATGTGTTCGACGTCGATGCTCCAGTGAATGAGCCAGAGCTCCGTGACATGACACCTCAGGAGGTTCGGGCGAAGTACCCCAAGTTCTTTGCGACAATTCCGTACGCGTACATGAATGGCAGCCTGCACTTGGGTCATGCGTTCACGCTGTCCAAGGTCGAGTTCGCAACGGGATACGAGCGCATGTGTGGCAAACGTGCCCTCTTCCCATGGGCATTCCACTGCACGGGTATGCCGATCCGCGCTGCGGCGGACAAGCTGATCCGCGAAATCAACATGTTTGGCGAAGACTTTAGCGGGTTCGAGGAACATGAGCGCCAAGAGGCCGAAAAGGCCGTCGAGCCGGAGCAGACCGGATCGCAGCGTGTCGACAAGGCGACGAAGGGCAAGCTCGCGGGCAAGAGCACGGGTCTTAAGTACCAGTTCCAGATCATGGAGAACAGCGGTGTGCCGCGCGACGAGATCAAAAAGTTTGCTGATCCGACGTATTGGCTCAAGTACTTCCCACCGATCGCCAAGCGTGACTGTCATGCGTTCGGTATGCGCATCGACTGGCGCCGCGCTTTCCTCACGACAGACGTGAATCCATACTACGACTCGTTCGTCCGTTGGCAGATCAATAAGCTGCGCAAGATGGACAAGATCAAGTTCGGTGAGCGATACACGATTTACTCCATCACGGACGGCCAGCCATGCATGGACCATGACCGCTCGGACGGTGAAGGTCTCGGTCCGCAGGAGTACACGGGCATCAAGATGGAAGTAAAGCAGTGGTCTGCCGAGGCAGCACCGCTTCTCGATGCCAAGCTACAGGGAAAGCGTGTGTTCTTCATTGCCGCTACGCTGCGTCCCGAGACTATGTACGGCCAGACCAACTGCTTTGTCGGTCCGAAGATTGAGTACGGCGTGTACCGTGCCAATGACACTGACCTATACATCTGCACGGAGCGCGCTGCACGCAACTTTGCGTACCAGGGCATCTTTGACGAGCGCGGCCGTGTGGAACGCCTCACGCTCGTGCCCGGTGCGGCGCTGGTCGGTACCCAGGTCCATGCACCATTTAGTGCCCATGAGCAGGTATACATTGTGCCTATGGACACGGTGCTCTCGACGAAGGGCACAGGCGTCGTTACGTGTGTGCCGAGTGACTCACCAGACGACTATGCGATGCTGATGGAGCTTCGCAAGAAGGCGGAGTTTTACAAGATTAGCCCGCAATGGGTGGCGCAGGACCCTGTGCCCGTCGTGCAAGCGCCAGGCTACAGTGACATGATTGCTGCTGACCTCGTCAAGCAGCTCAAGATCCAGAGCCCGAAGGACAAGAACGCTCTGGCCGAAGCCAAGGACGTGGCATACAAGCAGGGCTTCTACAACGGTCGCATGCTGCAGGGCACATTCAAGGGCGAGCCGGTGACAGAGGCCAAGATCAAGGTACAGAAGGAGATGATTGATGCTGGCCTGGCCTTCAAGTACGCTGAGCCCGAGGGCAAGATCATCAGTCGCAGTGGCGACGACTGCATCGTGGCGCTCTGCGATCAGTGGTATCTTGACTACGGCGAGGCGTCGTGGAAGGTGCAGGCAGAAAAGCTTCTTGCGCAGCTCAACACCTTCCAGGTCGAGACGCGCAACTCGTTTGAAGGCGTGCTGAGCTGGCTGCACCAATGGGCATGTGCTCGCTCCTACGGTCTCGGCTCTAAGCTGCCGTGGGATCCGCAGTTCCTCGTCGAGAGTCTCAGTGACTCGACGATCTACATGGCGTACTACACGGTGGCGTACATGCTGCAGGGCGGCGTCGAAGACGGCAGCGTGCCAGGTCCTCTGGGCATCAAGGCCGAGGACATGACCGACGAGGTGTGGGACTACGTTCTCGGCGGTGGTCCTTTCCCCGCCGACTCATCTGTCCCTCGTGACAAGGCCGACATGATGCGTCGTGAATTCCTCTACTTCTACCCTATGGACTTGCGCTCGTCGGGCAAGGATCTCATCAACAATCACCTGACGTTCTGCATTTACAACCACGCGGCACTATTCCCCGAGGAGCTCTGGCCGCGTGCCATCCGAGCCAACGGCCACTTGATGCTTAACGGTGCCAAGATGTCCAAGAGCACGGGCAACTCGCTCTCACTGCGCCAGGCCGTGGAGAAGTTCGGGGCGGATGCCACGCGTGTGAGCCTTGCCGACGCTGGTGATAGCATTGAAGACGCCAACTTTGAGGAGAAGACCGCGAACGCCAACATTCTTCGCCTGCACACTCTCATCGACTGGTGCACAGAGATTATGCAGCAGGTGCGTGACAACAAGCTGCGTACCGGCGCATGCGACTCGTTCTGGGACAAGACATTCGACAATGACATGAACGTAGCCATCGCTGCGGCTCGTGATGCTTATGAACGCGCAGCGTACAAGGAAGCCTCCAAGATTGGCTTCTACGAGTTCCAGTCGGCTCGCGACCTGTACCGTGAAGCGACGGCCGATGTCGGTATGCATGCAGATCTAGTGCGCCGCTGGATCGAGACGCAGGCGCTTCTTATCGCCCCGATTGCACCCCACTTTGCTGAGCACGTATGGAAGTCCATTCTGGGACACGACACCTCAGTCCACTATGCCTTGTTCCCCGAGCCAACGAGGCCCGAGGATGCTGCAATGACGGCTGCGGCCCTGTATGTCCGTGGCACCATCAAGACCATCCGTGACGCAGAGATTGCCGTCACACGCCGCAAAGCCAAAGGTCCGAATGCCCCTGCCAAGTACGAAGAGCGCAAGCCTAAGGAAGTGTCGATCTTTGTCGCGGATGCTTTCCCTGCATGGCAAGACATTTGTGTCAATGCCGTGCAGAAGCACTACGATGCCTCCACCGGCAGCATTGATGATGTCAAGGTGCGTGAGGAAGTCGCGGCAGCTGGCTTGTTGAAGGACAAGAAGGCCATGCCGTTCGTCATGATGTTCAAGAAGCGCATCGCCGAGTTTGGTCCAGACATGGCTTTCAACCGTCAGCTGCCATTTAACGAGGCAGAGACACTCAAGGCCGCCAGTGGCTACTTGAAGCGTACGCTCAACTTCCGCGACGTGCATATCGAAAGCGCCAAAGACGCATTGGCCCGGGCGGATGAGCTCCAAGGCAAACAGGGCTTTGATAAGCAGCTGGTCGAGGGCGCTGAGCCTGGCTCGCCGTCGTTTGCCTTCTACAATGTGGAGGCCTAGAGTAGGTAGGATCGTCCTGGCAGACCAAAAAAAAGACCTCCACTTCATGCATGCCAGTGTACCTGACACCTTTCATGCAATGATATGCATCCCTGCAGTCCTCATGAGCAAAATGGGCTGCCCCAAGAGGTGGGGGACGTCGTACTTCGCTTGACGAGGATACGTCGTACTTGATCGCTCCTTGATATGGGTACGGTGTCTGGCACGGGCCGCACCTTGGCCCTGCTAGCATTTGGTCTTATCGGGGCATCATTCGTGCTCCAGCTTGTGGACTCCATTTCTGTACCCTATATCAAAAAGCTGGGCTTTTTAGAGGCCACCTTCAACGATCTACCGCCAAGATGGAATGTCAAAGACATTCAGTTTGGTATCTGGGGCTGGTCTGCAGAAGTAGCTGACCCGGATGGCACCGTTGGCTCTAGTGCTAGCTTGGACAACTACGATGGATTTTTATCCCAGTACAGGAAGAGTTTCGGCGCAGGACCCGGGTACCAAGAACCGTTTCTCAAGAATTTGCCATATGCGCTCGTTCTCCAGCCTATTTCTGCCGGGTTTACTGGCGTGGCTACTGGGGCAGCATTGCTTGCTATATGCGTCAATTCATTCCTTTGGGTGCTGGCAGCATTATGGGCTTTGGCCGTCAGTATCGCAAGCACCGTAATTGAGCTTATTCTATTCATTGTTGCTCGTGATCGCTTCGACAATTCATTCAGACCAGCTTTTGCCGACAAGCACTACTATAATGTCAAGCTGGGAAAGGGCATGTGGATCCAAGTCGCTGCTCTTGCGGCCGTAGTGGTGGGAACATGGCTTATGATCTGGGCCTACGCCACCAACACGAATTATCATCGGAAGCATCGTGATACGTCTTCATCAGCAGTGTCTGCGTCTACCGCGGTACCCTCAACAAGCGTACCAGTCACTGGCCAAAACTACAACTATACCACGCCGTCTTATCCTTACAGCGCATATGCTCAACCTGGCTATGGCACTGGCGGCACCACCGCGTACGACGAGCCTTATGCTGGTACAGCTGGTGTAGGTGCCTATGGTGGGTCCCACGCAGGTCGTTATGACACGCCTGGCGCGTACGAAAGACAAAGCGCAGTACAGCCCCCTGACATGCAGGTCCGTGTACAGGATGACGAGCCCAACATCACAACTCGATCTTCGAAGCGGCGTCACAAGCGGCACCAGGATTCTACCCAGAAAATCCGCTCGACTAATCGCCGCTACGATTCAGACCTTGACGGTGATGTATATGATGACGAAAAGGAAGCTCTTCCTCGCCACAGCTATGAATATGACTATGATTACGATGCGTTTCCTTCACGTCGGATAAGCTACTTATATGGAGATCCATCGTATGTACATCACCGCAGCTCTTCGTTGGAAAATCGCTATACGCGGCCCCGGCGAGGACCGCGCTCCGGCAAAAGGGATTCATACATATACCCAGACGATTATGGACTTTCACATAATGTGGCAGCCCGGCGCACTGCGCAGGATGAGTCACGCTGGAAGCGATTGAGTCATGATCTAATGTACTAATGTGCTTGCGAATCCCTAAGTCGGACGTGTTTCATTGAGGCAGACTCATTCCGCTCCTTTAGTTTTTCCTGCGCTCCATAGCTGCTTCGACTCAATGAACACCTCCACACATTACCTGCATCCGATCAGACGCTCGAAATGGTACTGCCGGCAGGACGTGCGCCCCTAGAGCGCCTGTGCAGTCGTGGTGTCGCACGGCTCATACATACATCAACTGGACGCACTCCTCATCTTACGCTGTTCACTGGCACCCATTGCTCTCTTTGTGATGACATGAAAGAGGTTTTGGACAGAGCTGCTTCACGATCGTCGTTTACCTTGAGCACCTACAACATACGAGACGATGCATCGCCGAATGTACGATACTGGCGCAGAAAGTATCAGTACGACATTCCCGTCTTGCATATCCGGTGGGATGCGCCCGTGCATGAAGATGACTATGGCGAAGAAATCGCGCGTCACCGTCTGGACCCACTCGTCCTAGCCAAAGCACTGCATACCACATGATCAAATTCATTAACGACATACTACTACGTTAGAAACTCTGCACGGAGCCAAAGCCAGAGGGGCAGTGACGACCCAGGTTCGAAGAGGCACTGCGCATGTAGCACAACTTGGCCTCGTAGCACTCCTTCGTGTCACAGGCGGGGGACATGGGGCTGTTACGGCCCTGGTACAGCTGGTGCAGCTGAATGAGCTCAGGGCGGACCTCCATCTCATCCGTCAAAGCAGCCCAGAACGAAGCGTTCAGAGGTGCGCTCTTAGGCCACGTGCCATTCTCAAGCCTGACAGGCGCAGTGTACTTGCCTTGCTTCTCACTCATCGAGAAGTTGGAATACGTGTCGCGAGCCTTGTACAGCAGCTCCCAAACAGGACCGGTCTTGTTGAGTTTCTCAAAGTTGTACAGCTGCGTGTAGTACTGCGAGTAGTCCATGACCTCGTAGGTCTCAGGGTCGACGTGGTAGACACGGAGCGACGGGTTCACGTTGTGGAGCGGCGTGATCGAAGGGCCGATAAAGGCCATGGCACGCGCATTCTGCGTCTTGCGGCTGACCGAGCTCGAGTTACCGCTCTGAGATTCGTACCAAACGTGGAACATATCCTCATGCTTGTGGCCAAAGAACGAGTGGGCAATCGTGTGACTGAAGCGCGACACGATGTGGTAAAGCAGGTTGGTCGGGTTGTCAATACTGTCACCGCCGTCCCATCCAGGGAGGACGTGGCCCACAATCCAAGCACGCTCGTTGTTGTCCTCGGCAGCCTGCAGCTCGTCGGTGAGCCAGCGGAGCATGTGGCTTGGGTCTGGATTGTCAATGTTCAGGTACGAGAATGGGTTGTTCCTGTACCACATATCCGTGTTGAGCGAGATCACACGCAGGCCCTGACGAGGCGAGATCGAGTAGCCACCATAGTGCGTGCGAATCTTTTCAGACGTCACATTGTCACCCCAGCCCTCAGACTTGACGAGAGCGGCAACATTGTCCCAGTCCCAGCTAAGCTGGTCAGCGAGACCATCAGGCAAATTCGAGGGAGCCGCCACATCAGAAGGCGCCGAGTCGTGGTTTCCGAGTGCGACAATCATCGTGGCGTTTGGTGCATGCTTGTGGAATAGGTCAAAGAGCGATTGCTCCGAGTACTTGACAAGGTCCTGCGAGATGTGCCAATCTTCATCGTGCGTGGTCAGGTCACCCGTGTAGAGACCAAAGTCAATGCGTGCCTCGTCGTTGATAGCCGTCAAACCCTGCATGGCCGCTTCAATCAGTGACCACGGCGAGTCACACGTGTAGCTGCCCCAGTAGTTGGCAGGGTGCGAAATGTTCTTCTTAGGAAGCTCGCCGGGTGCAAACTCTGGCTTCTTCCACAGCGTTGAGTTGTAGCTGTCAGCTCGGCAGCATTGGCCATTGTCACAGCCAGCTTCCGAGTTGACGAGGTAGCGAGGGTCCACATGGAAGTCGGAGCCGTGGAATACGCGCAGAGGCGTGTCGCGCTTAGGTCCCGTCTTCTTCGAGCGCTGTAAGACACGCTCCGGCGGCGTCAATGAGCCACCAAACCAGCCCGACAGAAACTCCTGCGAGAGTGTCTTCATCTCAGGGAAGGGGCACGAACCACCCTTGATGTAGGTTGCACACAGGTAGTCAGGCGACGACGATCCCTCCGTAAAGTTGCCATAGCTCAGCACCTGAGTGAACACACCACCGAGCTGCTCAGCGGCGTACGTGCGCTCACAGGCCGTCTTGACCGAAGGCTTGCTCGCATACTTGAACGTCTTGCACAGTTCCTGCAGGATTTCTGGCACGACAGACGGGTTAGCCTGAGCCACCTTCTGGCCAGCGCGCAAGGCCATGCGGCAGCGGTCACACTTGCTCGTCCGGTTGTTGTTCAGAATGTCGGTCAAGTTCTTCATGGCATCCTGCTTGAACGTCTTGCTCGAAGCAAGCGACTGGAGACTTGCGGATGGCTTTGGCAGGAAGCCCTCCGAGGTGGGGTTTCCAGAAGGCAGCTTGGTCGGGTTCACGAGGGCATCGTCGAACACACCACCGCCGACACGCGTAATCTGAGGGCGTGGCTCAGCCTCTTGGCTCTTGGGCATAAAGTCCATCTTCGAAAAGTCGCCCGTAGGGAATGCCTTGGACACTGTGAATGCCGAGGATGCGCTCGTTGTCGAGACAGTGTGACGCTGTTCCGTCGACTTGCTCTCAGCCTGAACGGGCCAGCAAACGCTGACGGCGTACAGGGCAGCAAACACAAATACTCCTATCTTGACCATGTCACGGAATGAGGGCCAACGTTGGCTGCGAGGACGAGGATAAGGGAGATCAAGTCCACCGGTTAGCGGCTCCTGTTCGACGCTGTAGGGCTTGGAGGAGCCCGACCTCATACATATATAGGTCCCTGCGTGGCTCAAGCGCCGTCAGAACGCCCGCACGTTTTGGGAATCATATTATTGTGTATCGTGCGACATAATTCAGGCCACGGTAGGCTCCCATCCAATCACCACTCGTGATGCCAACACGTGTCCACAAGCCTCGCCAAAAGCCCAAAAATGGCGACTCACACGACACGAGCAGCCTCCACCATATGCAGGTCGCGTGCGATTACATAGCCTATATCAGCCAGCGCGACAGCTTGTCGAGAATGCGATGCGTATACTATAGATGCTTACTGGAACGAGCTGTAGTCACCGTTACACTTCAGACCGAGGTTGGCAGAGCCAGAGCGCATATAGCAGATCACGGCCTCCTGGCACTTCTTGCTCGTGCACTGCTTGGCCCTAGGACTCATAGACGACGTGTACTCAGCCCACGTCTGAACGAGCTCAGGGCGCTGCTCCATCTCATCCGTCACAGCGGCCCAGAAGGTGCCGTTGAGCGGTGCGTTCCATGGCCACCTAGCGTGATCGAGCTCCACGCCAGCCTTGTACGTGTTACGCTGCGAAGAGGCGTGGAAGTCACCGTAGGCCTCACGGGCCGAGTACAGCTTGCGCCATACAGGGCCATGGTTGGCCTTCGACTCCACCAGGTCGTCGAACGTGGGGATGGAGGCGTAGTACTGGTCATAGTCCATGATCTCGTACGTCACAGGGTGCACAGAGTACACACGGAACGTGGGGTTCAGGTTCTGGTACGGCGTGATCGACGGGGCAATGTAGGCAATCGAGACGGCATTCTCCGTTGACTGGTCCGTCGACTTGTCATTGCCGTTGTCATTAAAGTAAAAGACCTCGAACTGGTCTTCGTGCGTGTGGCCAAAGTAGATGGCACCAAGTGTGTGAGGAGCGAAGCGGCTCACGATTTGGTAGAACAAGTTGGTGGGGCTTGCGAGCGCTTCCTTACCGTTCCAACCAGTCAGGACGTGACCCACAATCCAAACGCGATCACCGTTCTTTTCAGCATCAAGAAGCTCGTCGGTCAAGAAGCGGAGCATGCCACTGAAGTCAGGGTTGGCCGAGTTGATGTAGGCGTAGAAGTTGTACTGGTACCAAAAGTCGGTGTTGAGCGACACGACACGCAGACCCTTACGAGGCGTCACAGAGAAGGCACCGTGGTGGGTCTTGATTTCCTTGACCTCGTTGTCATTGATCCAGCCGCGGCTCTTCCAAAGCTCGGCAACATAGTTCAAGTCCCAGTCAAATCCGTAGGAAGCACCGTCAGGGAACGGCTGAGACTGAATCATCAGGTTCAGCGGAGAAGAGTCGTGGTTGCCAAGAGTTGGGACAAGCGGCGTCTTGCCAAGATAGGCCTTCATAATATCGTACTGAGCCTGCTCGGAGTATAACACAAGGTCGCGATTGTAGCGGTACGGGTCGTCGTGCACCACAAGGTCACCTGTGAACAGGGCGAGGTCATAGCCGTTCTTACCGCCCATGGCTTTGACAGCCTCCATAGAGCTCATCATAAGCGACCACGGCGTGTCACACGGCAGACTACCCCAGTAGTTGGCCTTGTGCACAATCTTGTGGTCGGGCAGCGGCTTGTCCACAATCTGACCGTGGAATTTGGTAAAGTTGGCACTGTTGTAATGGCAGCAGGTCACCGTGGCGCCCCAGGTGCAGTCACTTTCACCTCCGACGTAGTACTGAGGGTCAAGATGCAGGTCGGACAGGTGAACGACGCGCAAGTCGTCCTTCGGGTTGTAGTACTTGTAGGCGTTATCACGCTTCTCGCGCCACCTGCGAATGACGTCAGGCGAAGCGTGGCGCTGACCACGGAACCAGTCGTTCAAGAAGTTCTCCGACAGCGACACATCTGGCTTGTCGCAGAACGACAAAGGAGGGAACTGTGAGCACACCGTCAATGCATCGGGCGCGTTCTCCGTGAAGTTAGCATAAGAAATCACCTGCGCAAGAGCACCACCGTACGCAGCCTTGTCCAGGGAACGCTTGCATTCTTGGTGGTAACCAGTCATGCCAATAATGTTGAAGGCCTCACAAAGCGACGTAAGGAGGTTGGGGATCGTGTCAGGGTCGGTCCGGGCAACCTGTTGGAGCGCATCAAGAGCGTGGCGACAGAGGTTGCAGGTAGGCGACGTCTCCTTGTCCAGGCGGAACAGCTTGCTGGTCACCTCCCACACTGTCTTGATAAGCTGGTCCAAGTCAGCAGTGCCGCGATGAGGGTTGGGCATCAGAGCCTCATCCTTGGGCGTGCCAGAGGGGAGATGTAAGGGGTGGGCGACGCCATCGGGGAAGGCGCCACCATTGAGGCGTGTGATCACAGGACGCGGCTCCTGCTCCATGTTCTTGGGCATGTAGTACATCGAGGGGAACACGCCGGTCGGGAACGACTTGGAGGCCGTGTACACAGGCACACCAGACGTGGTGTTCACAGCTTCAACGCTGGTTGCAAAGGCCGCGAAAGCCAGGGCCACAAAGGCCGATGCAAGCTTCATGGTGCCAGGACCGTGGATGAGGTGAAGCAAGTCGAAAGTCACACGATCAAGTTTATGCCTTTGCACACGACATTCGCCTGTGCTTGGGTATGCTGTGACCCGCCTATCCCAGGTCGCGTCCACACCAAGCTTCGCACGTGTTTAAACCTTATGCAAGGACGCGCGTGTGGAGCCAACCATATGTAAAGAATGAGCGGTAGAAAAAAAATTGCATGAGACGCGATGACGGGCAACGAGCCAATTAAACATGATATGAGGTCAGCGCTCACGACACTTGTTCAATGACCGTGCATCGCAGAAGCTCTAGATGAGGCTCTTGGGCGCGGTCGATGCGAGAAGATTCACGGCGGAATGAACATAGCATGAGCGTCGCACTTGATGGCAATAGAGTATGAGTACTTGAAATTTGCGTACTTAGCAGCGATGACTGGCCTACGGTGGGACACCGCTAACGCGCCTGTTCAAGCGTTGGCGCACATAGCAACCCTTGGACCAAGAGCGTGGCAGCTCCTAAGGCCCGCCTAGCATCGAGATCTTGCTTTAGAAGCTTGAACCAACATATGATAGATAATGAACATACAACATAGATAGGTGCTGAAAGAGTGGTTGGGTATGCTAGAAACACACGTATGCTACAGCTTTCCCTCCGCCTGGGCCCGCGCGACACAGCACAGGACGCGCACTTGTGTCGCGATCTCTTCTAGGCGCGACACGACTTTGCCATTGCCGGATATAAAGTTCATTTCGTCATACACTAAGCCTTGCTCCTCACAAAACGGCACGACGAAACGATCGCGAGTCTCGCGCAAGTTGTGGCGCGGCAAGCGCGGGAAAAGGTGGTGCGCCACTTGCATGTGCAGACCCCCGTGGAAAAAGTCGAGGTACTTGGGGCAAGCCACGTCCATGGTCGTGCGAATCTGGCGCGATGCAAAGCATTCCTGGGGACCCAAATCGCTCGTGTCCTGCGCAAAGTGGGAGAGCACGATTTGCACGTGCAAGGGACTCGTGATGATATGCGATACAAGGAGATATGCAATGCGAAGAGACCACGATGGGATAGGGGCGAGTACATGCACCAGGAACCAGTACCAGAAGCAGACAAGGCCCAGCGATTCGATGTAGAACCACTTGTCGCGTCGCGCGCGCAGCAACAAGAAAGAGTACGACAGAGCATACAGATTGAAGCGCGCAACAGACATGATGACAAAGAAGAGTTTGTGCTGGTACGGCAGGAGGAATCGAGCCACCGCATCCAATGGCATGATGCGGCGGTAGTAAGATGACCACAAGCCGGCTGGCTCATTCTTGCCAGGGTGTGCTTTGGATGGGATGAGACTGGGGCTTATGGCGAAAATGGGCATGTGTTGGATATCGGGATCATGCTCGGGGTGATTCGTTACGAGGTGGTGGATGTCGTGATTGTCACACCACCACAGGAGAGACAGACCGCCAATGTAGGACGCCACGATGACGCCGATCAATCGATCAAGCCAGTATATGTGTGTGATGCCCGTGTGTCCAGCATCATGAGCTGTGAATGCCACTTGGTGCCAAAGGGCACCGAGCGAGACGGCCGAGACCATGTACGACAGTGCCTGCCAAGGTCCGTAGGATGCTGGTATCGTTGTGTGGGCGAGATGGAAGAAGACGTAGGCGCCTATCGCAAACAGCACGTACCGAATACACTCGCGGCCGTAGTTCCACGGATGCAGTGTGTACATGCCAGCGTTTTTGATGCGATCATGAAGCTCTTCAAATGCCCGGGAAATGTGGGCTTCACGCTCGAGCGTCGTTTTGGACGGCGGCGGTTCCAGCATTTCCACTGGTAGGGGGAAGCACTGAGCACGCACCTTGGCATCGCTGCTTTGCTTTTGCGAGATGGCGTTCCAGGCGGCGAGCTGAGCGTGCGGATGGTCCAGATGGCCGTCGCGGTATCCTAGCTGGATGGGTGGCATGAGGGGACGGAATAGGCGCCCCACTCGAAGGTCTGTCGCATCTTCCTCCGCAAGCTGAGCAATCGCAAAACGGCGCATAAAGGCAATCGTCTCGTCAGAATGATACACTTCGATCTCATCCTTCGCGTCACGGCCAACAAAGTGCAAGATCGCCGTGTCTCCACCGGGATGATGATGGATCCAGTTGTCTAGTTTGTACACGAGGCGGCGGTGCACCACGAGGACTTCTCCCTGTGCAATGCGCTGAGCCAGCTGAGCGCGCGTAAGCACATGTCGGGGCAGCTGCGGCTTGGGAGGAGACGCTGCTGCATCATCGGTCGTCATGACGCCACCGTCGTAGGAAGCAAGAGGCATCACGTGGTGGAGTCCGAAATCCGCACCCGAGCGCTGGCCCCTGCTTTATTAGACTACGCTCGACATGGTGCACAGGCACTCGACGTTGTCGACGGGATGGCCCGTCTATGCGATCAGCTTTCTTGATAACCGACACTTTGTGTATGCGGGTGGTGGCGGTGCATGCCGCACGGGCGTTCCGAACATGCTAAGGGCTACGGAGATCCAGTGGCCGTCGCCAGAGCCGGATGCAGCTCCGTCGCTGTGTCAGAGCGGTGAGATCACCTTGCGTTCGGATGAGGATGCGCCGATGTGCCTGGCTGTCAATCCTTATCACGCGCATCTTGTATGTGGCATCAATGCGCCTGCTGAGCAGATGCAGCACCCAACGGAGCGTGGCAACGAGCATGTGCGGGTGTTCACCTACGACGTGCAGTCTCATCCCGCCGCCAGGGCGCAATCCGAGGCCTCGACGACGGATATTCGGCTCTACATGTCGATGGCATCGCTGGGCATCACCGATCCTGAGCACTACCAAAAGACGGTGGCCTTTTCGCCGGACGGCCAGCTACTGGCCGTGGCTAGCACGGACGGGCGTATTCAGCTGCACAGGTATCCCAGCATGATGCCCGTGTTTTCCCTGCACCTGGGCGTCGTGTCGCTGGGCGAAGAAGTGTATGATACCGACTTTTCGCATGACGGCAGGCAACTCGCCGTCACGACGCCCACACGCATCGTGATCTTTTCGACGACGCCGCAAACCGTGAAAGCAGAGACGCCCACGTTTGCTCCACGGATCCTGCAGGTGCTTGAGCGACCCAAACTAGGAGGCAGCGTGGGTGCGTCGTTCCGGATGGGCAAGTTTGGCCGTGGTCCCGCATCTGAGGTGGGCACCAAGAACCGCTTGTATGCGTTGATCAATGCACAGGCGGCGCGAGGCAGCAAGAAACGCCCGAGCTATGTCATGATGTGGAACGCTGATACATGGACGTGCATGTCGTCGTGCGCCGTGTCCCAGAAGCCAGCGACGACCATGGCTGTGAGTCCGCACGGTCGGTACGTAGCCGTTGGCTCCTCGGATCTGGGTATTGCACTGCTGCGCGCAAGCACACTGCATACGCTGCTCAAAATCAGCGACGCACATGACTTCCCTCCGACCTGTCTCGCATTTTCGCCCAACGGTCGTATGCTCGCAAGTGCGAGTGCAGACAGCTCGGTGCGGCTGACCGTGCTTCCAACCAGTCTTTTGCCCATGCTCATGATCTCAGACGAGATCATCTTTGTCGCGTTCTTTGTAGCCATTCTGCTCATGGCGCTGCTGATTCCGCATCTCTTGCACACATCATAGGCCAGTCACGCTGTAGTCGTAATATGTATCGCTCATCGTCGGCCGTATCCCAAGCATCCACGTCGGCGTCCAGGCTCGATGCATCGAGCACTTCGTCAGTCGCCGGCGGCGCAGCAGGCGCTGCAAGTGGGCTCCATTGCATGGGGGGCTCCTTCTTTTCGCATGGACGGAGCGTTGCCATACTGCCGATAGGCGCTGCGTCGGCAACATAGTCGTCCTCGTCCAGGGATTCGCTGTCGTAAGACGCATCACTGTCCGACGAAGATCGCGACGCAGCGTCACTGTCCTCTTGAGCCTCTTGCCACGCCATAGGCGGATCTGAAACGGCACGCTTACGAGCCATGACGTCCATCAAATCCGGCTGAAACGCATCGTCGTGTACATAGCCCAATCGGGCCACGGTGGTCCACACAAACGCCGCGTCCACAGTAGCTCGCGCATGCGTTCTTTCTCCCACAACACACAGTTCGTACATGACCTGTACAAGAAAGCCATACAGCATCTGAGCTAGCGTTTCGCGCACGACTCCATCCAACGAAGGGCACCCCACTACGTCCTGGAGGGCCGCATGGGCCGCGTGAGACGGATGGCAGGTGGCCCCATGCCAATGCACATGAGACTGGTCCATATGTAGAAAATGATGCGTTTCCAAGCAACGCAAGAGCTTTTGCACGTCCGTCTCAGTTACTAGGCGTGGAACGCCGGGTAGGTCCTGGTAAGCGGGTATCATGGACACACCACCATCCGATGATGGCGTGACCAGACGCGATACAACATCAGAGAGCGGCTCTGAGGTCGGAGCCTCGGCGCTGGGGTATAAAAACATGGCAACACGATGTATCTGCAGAGACGCTGGCTCCGTGTCAGCCAAGGCCGTCGCGTGTGCCTCCTCGCACGCAAGCAGAGTGTCGGGGATTTGACGAGCGGCTGGGATCCGCGCGAGAGTTTGGCGCCGTCGTTCTGATTTTGACTCGTACATGCGTCGCTCGACACGTTTCATGCGCCGTACAAGCCGATCAAAGTGCCGAATCGCGACGCATACCTCTATAACGCTGCGTGTACGTATATCGCGCGCCACAAGATCCGGTCGAAGTCGTGAGTGAATGCCCAGAGCGTGAAAAAATGTCGCGCGCTCATCCGCAGACCATTCTTGCCACCAGAGCCAGTCTTCGCCGTCTGGGCAGGGTGAATGCATGCGCGTCGCCGTCTGCCACGCATGCCGGGCAAAGAACTGCGCATACGCTGCCATGGGGAAAAGGCAGCGACGCGCGGCCTCCACACATGTACCTGGCGGCCATGGACGAAACCATCGAGGCGCACCGCCAGCGAGCGCGGCAGCGTTTGCGAAACATGGCTGCACCGAGTCCGGGGCCTTCGACGCTACGGAATGCGACACAGTCACCTACCAAGCCGATACAGCGGCCACCGCCACGGGACAAGGCCCTGGGCGACTATATTGAGTTTGACTTGACGCGCCTGCGCAATTCCAAGGGTGGTTTCCTCGAAGATACGCATGAGGAGGAGGATGCATGGAAGGCCTTGGAGGAGAAGCGCAAGGAGCGCGAGCGAGAAATGCAGCGCCTGCGTGACCAGATGGAGCCAGGCGTGAGTTTGGATCCCAAGTCGCGACCGACCTGCGAGATGTGTGGGACCGAGGACATATTGTATGATCCATTTCTGCGCGTCTTTAATGTGAAGGTATGCCGTGCATGTGAGCGTGCACATGCTGAGCGATACAGTCTCCTGACCAAGACTGAAGTGAAAGAAGACTATCTTCTGACGGACGCTGAGCTGGCCGATGGCGAGCTCCTGCCCCATCTCCTGAAGAAAAACCCACACAAGTCGACCTACAGTAATATGATGTTGTTTCTCCGATGTCAAGTCGAGGCATATGCGTTTTCCGACGCTAAATGGAAGTCTGCCGAGGGCCTCGATGCCGAGTACGAGCGACGGCAAGAAGACCGCAAGCGCAAGCGAACGCGCAAATTTCAGCAAGGACTCGAGCGACTACGGAAGCGGACGATCCGCGATAATGTGTGGCAAGAGCGCCGTGATGCTGAGCACGTGCACGACTGGCGACCGTGTGGCATGCCGCATCAGCAGCAGTGCCAGGGTTGTGGGCAGCGTATCACCGTGGAGGAGCTGTAAGCCCCAAACAAACGCGTACTTAGTCAGCCTGTCCGCCGCTTTTTCCATCCACACGATCCGCGGTAGCGGCAGCGATGGTGCAAGACGGCGCCACGCGCGCGATGCCGAGTCTCATGTCGCACTTGCCTGATGCAACGACAGAGGCGCTTTCGACGTTTGAGGAGCTTCCTGATTGTACGTACGAAACGTCGCGACTGGGGCGCACACGTGGACAGGATGATCCGGCGTGTGAGTGTACGATGGAGCATGGCCCCGCGTATGCGTGTACGGACGAGTCTGGCTGCATCAATCGGCTTACGCAAGTCGAGTGTCTGCGCGATGTGTGCCGATGTGGTGAGCACTGTGCGAACCAGCGCTTCCAGCGACATGCGTATGCGCATGTCGACATTATCAAGACGCCTGAAAAGGGCTTTGGCATTCGTGCGTGTTCGGATATCGAGCGTGACGAGTTTGTGTTTGAGTATATTGGCGAGATTATCACGCACGACACGTTTATGCGGCGCATGGCGCAGTACAAGGAGGAGCACCTCGTGCACTTTTACTTTATGATGCTGCAGCGTGACGAGTACATTGATGCGACCAAGCGCGGTGGACGCGCCCGTTTCATCAACCACAGCTGCAATCCGAACTGCTACGTGAGCAAGTGGCACGTAGGACGCCATGTCCGCATGGGTATTTTTGCGAAACGGGCGATTCGCTCGGGCGAGGAACTTTCATTCAACTACAATGCCGATCGGTACGGCAACGATCCGCAGCCGTGCTACTGTGGCGAACCGAACTGCGTCGGCACGATTGGTGGACGCACACAGACGGACGTCGTGACGATGGACGACCGATTCATCCTTGCTCTCGACATTGCCGATCAGATGGCCGAACTGCGTGCATCGTTGCCCCGTGGGCGGCATCAGCAGCAGCAGCGGGCCAAGATCCTGAATGAAGACTTTCATCCGATATTGCATGCGATTGCTGAGCCAGAATGTGCGCGTGTGATGACGGCCGTGCGAGATGCCACCACCAATCGCCGGATGATCGAGCTGCTGCTCACACGCATCGCCATGACGGACGACATGCACGTCCAAAAGATGCTCGTCAAGATGCATGGCTTTGTGATCATGGCCCAAGTTCTCGAGGCCTGGTCTGATGATGCACCGTTGATGCATCTCGCGCTTGAATGCCTCACAAAGTGGCCGCTGCGGGCTCGTGACAAGCTCGTGGATTCGGGGGTTGATGAGCTTGTGCACCAAATGCAGGACGATCCACTGGCGCAGCAGCTGCACGAGTCTTGGTCGTCGCTCCCCTCGACGTTTCGTATTGCGCGCCGAGAGGGCCAAGAGCAGGCAGAGGAAGTCGATTGGGCGGCGCGGCGCAGAGCGCAGGCGACGCAAGTCACGACGCAAGAGGAGACGAACGCAGGCACCGAGGAGCTGCGCCGGTCGCTTCTGGCGTACCGTGAGCACGACGACTCGGAGGTGGTGCGTGTACCGCGTCCCAAAATCAAGAAAGAAGAGCCACGAGAGGCGCGGCCCTCGATCTCGCTCGATGAGATCATTCGTCGTGCCAACGAGCAAAACGAAGCGGCTCAAAAAGAGCAAGAGGCCAAGAAAGAGCAGGAAGCCCGAGAAGAGCAGGCGACATCGCCGCCCAAGAAGCGATCCCGCCTCGAGCCCGATATACCCACTCTCGAGCGGCACCTGCACAAGCTGGTGGGCACGCTCGTTGTCAAGCAAATGTCCAAGGTCAAGTCGCAGTTGGACCGTGAGCACTTTAAGCGCCACGCGAAAGAACTCACGCAGGTGCTTTGTGACAAGGAAAAGCGCAATCCAAAAGCGTGGCCGCCGCGACTCGCGGATGGTCAGGTGGGACTGGTGGAGCTGCCAGAAGACAAGCGCAAGAAAATGAAGGTGTTTGCACACGACTATATCAAAAAGATTGTGCGGCACACACAGAGCAAGGCACGGCACCAGGATACCAGTATAGATGCAGACACGACCGCCGATGCCTCGATAGATGTCTCGGACGTGATAGACTAGGTATGGAGTCGCAATGTTTGCCGTGCATGTTGGACCAAGGGGCGCAGCGTGCGGTTCAGCGAGAGTGCCGCGGCCTGCTCGGCCTTGGCTTGCATGCGTGCCGTCATCACGGGTGTCGGAGCAGGCACAGGGGATGGAGCGCGACTTTCCCACACGTGCTGGATGGCCTGCTCTACAGCGGCGCGATACGCCGGAGTATGGCATGACGCAGCCAGGGTGGGAAGGAGCGTCTCTGCACCACCGAGAGCATGTGCATCTAGCCGACTCAGAACCGTACGGCGCAACGCAAGAACAAGCGGCGTCAGCATCGCTGGCTGCATGGGTCGGAGAAAGAGGAGCAGGCACAATTGTCGAATCACATCGTCCATCACGACCTGGACTGCGGGGCACGGACTCGTAAAGGATGGCAAGCCCTCAGCGACATAGCCCAGGCCCTGGGCCACAGCACTCGCCACGCTCTCCGTGCGTGCATCGCACGTGCCGATAAGATACATGGATGCGCGCACCACGAGCTGGAATGCCGGCATGCGAGTGAAACACGGCTCATCAAAGGGAGCAGCGAGATTAGGCACGGCCTCGGCGCCTTCTGCTGATGCGAAAAGCGCCGGCCTCAGAATGATCAGCATGGCGTGGATCAGCGTCGCTAATGCCTCGCTGATCGAAGGGATGCGCAGTACATCGAGAGAGAGCACAGGCGCCATGATCTCGAGCGCACGAAGGCACCATGTATGGAGCATCGGTGCCTCAGTACAGGCCCGCACGAGCTCCTCCACGACGTGCAAGTAGGTCACTATGACGCTCTCCTGCGTCGCGTCCGGATCACGTACGGTGCCAAGACACGCGTGTGCCGTCTCGAGGAGCATGAATGTATACCGCGCCAAGTCTGGTAGCACAGCTGCGTCAAGTTCAGGGGCAGCTCTCAGCAACGCATGCATCGCCTGCATTGCCGTGATTTGGACGTCTGCCTGTGCAGCTTGATGTGATACCAACGCTGTCATCGCAGGCAGCTGCGTGCACAAGTGCACATGCACCAGTCCACTCGTGCTGGGATCAGCTGCCTCGGCCAAAGCACACCACAAGGCCAGCGCTGACTGGATCGATAGCGGCGAGGGCGCGAGTGCCGCCGCATTCATGCGCGCCTGGGCAGCTTGTACAATCAAGGGGTAGTACAGCGAGCGTACATGTTCTGCCGACGCTTGCGGCCCATCGCGTGTCGCATCGACACATCGAACAACGGCCCGCAGTAACGGCGCTTGGACGGTATCAGGTAGTGCCTCGAGTGATCCAAGCATGTCGTCACGCACAAGTGCATACACTTGGTCCTTGGCAAGCCATACGCGCATCGCACCAGGCGACCGTGCCAAGGCATCCCAAACGTGCGCCATAGCTATGAGCACCTGCGCATCGGTGCTCCACGACTGTAACAAATGATGACAGCATCCAGCCCACTCGTCGAGTATATGCTGACCGCCGTCGCCGGCGAACGGCCTCGCAACAGGACTCGGATCTTCTTGCAGTAGATACGCAGGCACCCAGCGCGCCATGAGCCATAAGAGCGAAGCGAGAGTCTGAGGACTCGCTGGCGTAGCACTGCCATGCGGTCCATGCATAGCTAGTACGCCTTGCCATGCAAAGCACTCGCGTAACAGTGCATCAGCGGGCGCATCACGCAGAGCTTCAGGCACGCTCGCGATCTCGCCTTCGCCTGCATCGGCGACCAAGTGGCCGAGCATGAGAGCCAGCCAGTGCCACTGCTCCCACGTCGCCGGCCGCATCTGGACGATGTCGCGCATGGCCGGCTGCTGCACGATCGAGGAAAGATGCGCGAGTGCCTCACGCACACAAGTCCGAGCCAGTGTAGCATACAGTGTCAGCTGGTCGTCGTACAAGTCAGCATCCTGAGCATCCTCCTCGCCCCACAGGTCATCCGCATCGAGCTCGGCCGTGAGAGCAGCCGCATGGAGGCGTCCAGCCTGGTACGGCAGTACGACATGCTCACGTACGTAGGAGTGGACGTGCGCAGCATCAGACACAGGCAAAGCACATAAGAGCGAACGCCACAGTGCCAAGGCCTGATCCACCGCCGCATCACTGGCCTCCGTGGCCTGAGAGCCGCGTGGCACGCGGTCAAATGCCACGTGGAGACACACTGTGCTGACGCGTACCAAAGCCTCGAGGAGCATGGGCGCTGGCACGGCGCCTTGCATCAAGACACACCCGCTATCGGTGTACATGAGCTGGGTATAGATGTGCGTTACTCGCTGGAGCGCTGCGATGTCGTCGTCAGACGCATTGGGCATCTCGGTCAAGTCCATCAGTACGTGAAGAAGGGCAGCACGCTGCTCAGGCCATGTGCCAGCCACTTCCTTGCTCCATGGGCGGTAGTTGGCCACATGCAGCATGGCTTCGTAGCAGGCCGTCGGTACAGGGGAGGGAGCTTGTCGCGCCGCGTGGCCCAGTACCGTAGCCACGTCGGGATGGAGGTAAAGCGGCGCAAGGGACGGCGAGACGCGCAGCGTAACGCCGGGGAGCGGTGGCTCAGACGGCGTGTCACGCACATGGGTCCACAGTTCTGCGTGTGAAGATGGCGTTTCAGGTAGCGACACGCTGCGCCAGCCCAGCCACGCCTGGACACAGTCAGCCGCGACAGGCCACACAGGCGAGGATTGGTCCGTTGCGTGGAACGAAGAGAGCAGAGTCGGTACCAATTCGGGTATCACAGCAACCTGGACCAGAGCCGCACACCACACAAACTCGTTTTCACGGAGACCCGCGCTCGTGCGGTCCTCGTCCTGGTCGAGAAATTCGTGGGCCAACGCACTGGCTAAGGCCCAGCCCATCGTGGCATGCGTGCCCAACAGGGACTGTGCATGCTTACCTAGAGTGAGAATGGGGGTGCTATTGGGCGTCGTGTGAGTCGATAGACCGGTCATGCGCAGACTCAGTACCACGATCGCACGCACGTACCGCGCGCGCACATACGCCGGCGACGCATGGTGTGTCGCTCGCTGCAAGAGCCATTCACACACTTCTCCTAGACGAAGCAAGTCATCCACGTGTGCGATACCCGTGAGGAAAGCCCCCAGCACGTGAAAATGCACAGCATCCTGCGTCGACTGCGTGAGAAGAGTGCGCACCACATCCACAAGACAGGGCGATTGCGGCAGTGCTAGCAAAATGTCAGAGGCCTTGGTACGCTCTTTCTCATGTAATGAGCCAATGTGCACACAGGCTAGTTCGACCTGCTGGCATACGTCGGTGAGATCTTCCTCATGACACTGAGCGGGCGCCAATGTGGCCATGCCGAACGAAAGAGACGCACGCCCACGTAAGACCGAGTGGAGGTTGGAGGAAGGGACCGCCTCGTTACGTCATCGGCGGAGCGGAGAATCTCCCATGTCACCGATATAATACGCCCTCGTCCGTGCTCGGGCCTTCTTTCCTCCCACCTTGCCACTTGCTATCATGTTCGCCCTTGTTTCTCGCCGCACTGCCTCGATGCTTCCCCGCATGGGTGTGCGTGCCAAGCACACCCTTCCTGAGCTGCCGTACTCCTACGGTGCTCTGGAGCCTGCTATTTCAGGTCAGATCATGGAAGTGCACCACGCTAAGCACCACCAGACATACGTCAACGGTCTCAACAACTTCGAGACCCAGACGGCTGAGGCCCTTGCAAAGGGTGATGTGAAGAAGGCCATCTCGCTCCAGCGTGGCCTCAACTTTAACGGCGGTGGCCACATTAACCACTCGTTGTTCTGGAAGAACCTTGCCCCGACGTCGCAGGGTGGCGGTCAGCTCGACAGTGGTGAGCTGCGCACTGCCATTGACCGTGACTTTGGCGGCCTGGAAGAGATGAAGAGCAAGTTCAACGCTGCCCTCGCCGGTATCCAGGGTAGTGGCTGGGGCTGGCTCGGCTACCATGCAGAGAGCGGCCGCCTCGATATCATCACGACGGCCAACCAGGACCCGCTTGTGTCGCACACGCCCATTATCGGTGTGGATGCTTGGGAGCACGCATTCTACCTGCAGTACAAGAACGACAAGGCCACCTACTTCAAGAACATTTGGAACGTGATCAACTTTGAGGAGGCCGAGAAGCGTCTTGTCGCTGCGAAGCAGTAAATATCTACGTAGCTTAGGAACGACGTGTGGATATAATCATCTGGGGCAGACTCCGAGCAGGTTGTCGAATTAGGCGGTGTCCTCTGCCGAAGCGCAGGAGGGGAGCGTCATCCGGTGCGTCTGTCCTCTCTTTTGGTGAGGCGGTGCGCGGTCGAGCATTGTCGGTCTGTGCCGCCTGTTCTAGTTCATGCTCAAGAGGTAGAGGCAATATGGACGAAGTATCTCCGAGGCCCCAGTCGTCCTGGAACGCATAGTTCGCCTGGCGGATGTGGGCACGCTTTGACACGTAAGGCGACGGACGCTCGGGTATGGCCCACGAGTCGTCCGAGCTATCCTCATCGACCTCGCGTGTGCGCTTCTTTTGGCGCGCATGATCTGCCTCGACCATGTCGTAGAACCATTGGAGCCGGATTTCAGGCGTCTCGACAAAGTTCGATGGACGCATATCGCCAAAATAGCTCGGCTGCTTGGGATGAATGGCGCGTCGCGTCCAGTCACATAATTCCCAGATACTACCGTGGTACTATGATGATGCTTGCTCGGCCCGCAGACGCTCTGTGCGTTCCTTGTTCCGCCTCGACAAGATGCGCACAGTGCGTTCCTTTTCCATCTCAGTCATGTCGTGCCAATTGGGGATGCGAGACATGGTCTGTCGTAAGCATGAGAGTCGAGACGTACGCCATCCGAATTGACCTGCTAGGTGAGCAGAGGACGTACGTACCACAATGGGGCCTAGTTGTTCAAACTGGATAGTGTCATGGAGCTGTGCCTTGGGCGCGTCCGACGCGGACGGCAGACCCAGAGGCTGTGGGGCGTCAGACTCGGTCATAGTGGGGGTGTGGAGAAGAAATGCTACAGTCGACTTAGCTAAAAAAGTACAGGGAGCGCTTAATTTCCGACACGTCGAAATCGCCCTTTTTGGGAATGGGAGGCAGCAGATCTGCCAGCTCATAGAAGCCATTCGCATCGCGCTTAGCCCAGCGATTCAGGCTAGTGATGTCGAGTGGTGTATCCTGCTCGTCGTTTTCGGCCTCGTCGCTCTCCGCGGCCTTGGCAGCGCGCTTGGAGCGGCTCTTGGCGTCATAGTGGAGCGACGAAGCTGGCACTTTGTAGCCCTTGTAACGGTGCAGGAACTCGTCACGTAGGCGCACGAGAATGTCCTGCGAGTGTAAACGTACAAAAGTATCGCGAATAATATCGCCCATGGTATCAATGTCGCAGGCATGCGTCCAGTAACTGTCGTGTACGCTGGCAAATACGAGACCGGCCGAATGGCATTCGAGCGCAGTCAAGTACATATGCGTGGCATCAAGGGAGTGAATGAAATTCGGTGGAAACGCTGAGGCCTGCTTGGCCGTATTGACCTCAAAGTGTTGGTTCGGGTCGCGAATGTACACCGACTGCACGGCTGTCATGATCTGGTTTTTCTTAATCCGGCGATAGGGCTGCACAATCGGCAGACCCAGCGCCGTCGTCCAAATGACCGAGGTCATTTGCTCGCGGGCCTCGCGCGTCGTGGTGGCCGTGTGCTGCTTGGCCTCAGACGTGCCTTTGGGGTCCGACATGTTGCGTCGCTTTTTCATTTTCATTTGGGCATACTTCACACGCTCGGGAGGAATGCTCTTGGAAATGAGGCGCGCCGTCATCGTGAGCCAGTCCTGGATCATATTCGCGCCAGAAAACAGGTCGCCGATGCATTCCATGATGGCTTTGGCCAGGTACGATGCAGAAATCCACAGGTCTTCCACGGGCGTATCCCCACGATCGGCCAACTGCCGCATCACCTGGTTCTTGGCACCAATATACGTGACACCGTACACCGTCGTCATGACTGTCTGCTTGACGACTTTGCGTGTAATTTTCCCGCGCAGCTTTTGGGCGATTTCGTCGCCGGCCACAGCATCGCGCTCCAATTTCGCAATCACCAGCTCAGCCACACCAGTGTAGACATCCGCAGGGCGGTCACCGCCACGGAGGTTGACTTGCTTGGCGCCTTGCAAGTCGCCACCCAGAGCAGCGTAGTGTTGTAGACCATTGCATGTGCCATCCTGGTGCACAGGCATTTGCGATGGGAACGCCTCGGGTCCTTCTGGGTATTCCCATGCCTTGTAGAGCTCAAAGCACGTGGCTAAGCATTGCCATGGGTCATCGGCCTGGAGCCACCAGCGCTCACCACCCAGAGGGTTTGTGGCTGCATCATATATCTGTGCTTTGTGGTCATCCGTAAACTTTTCGCGCTCGGCGAAGCTCGCCTTGTCGTAGCCCCAGACGTTGGCGAGGTGGATACGCAGCCACCGGTAACCCGCCTGGCCCAAAGGCTTGGCATCGGCAAACTTGAGCAGGCCACGGCACAGATCATTGCCAATGTGATTCAAGTTCGGAGGAATCGGATACGCTCGGCCGCGGAAATCCATATTGTGGGGGAAATAAAAGCGCTCATTCAAGAAACAGTTGGCAATTTCGAGCTTGTAATTGACGTCACAGCGCTGAGAATGGTTGGCCGAGCGCAGCGAGTTCCACTTGCGCAGCCGTTGGAGGTACAGGGCCTTGGCTTTGATATCGTCAGGCGGAGGCCTCTCGGGCTCAGGGTCCGTCGTCTCAGAGGGTGGTAAGTCGGCGATGGCCTCGCCCGAGTTCCATACCTGCAGTACCACGTCGAATACCTCCTTGTTAATGTTCCAGGCCGTATTTCCTAATACATCGAGACCAGCAAAGATGACCTCGAGGCCATTGTTTTCTGAAGCCGCACGCAAGTACGAATTTTGCTCGACCGAGTCCTTGAAACGCATCGCGCTTGTTCGCACAGAAAAGTAGCCGCCTGAATCGTGCGAGAGCCAAGGCCGCGGTGGAACCAGCATCGGCAGCCACCGTGGATGCAGCGTCTCACGGACCGATCCCTTTTCTAGACGCTCGGAAACCACTTCGTTTAAGCGGATCACTCCGAGCTTCTTGCCTTGTATGTATTCGTAGGCCGAGTAAAAGGCCGGCTGTTCCTCTTCCCAAAGTTCGCCATCTCGGTCATATGCCTTGCGGTGCACAGTGGCCACATCCATCAGGTGCTGTACAAGGAAGCCACCGACGCGCGCCCGAGTGAGCTGCGTCCACTTCGGAATGTTGGACTCCATATTGCTTTCTCGGCATCGGTCATGCCAAGCCTTGAGGTCACGGCGCACAGCCATATCGAGCAGATTGCGCTTGCCTAACCTTTGCTGCACAGCGCGGGCCTGGACAAATATCTCGGGGTGCTTGTTCATCATGACAGCACTGTATTCCGTCTCGACAGCCTTGCCGATCGAAATGAGAGCGCGGGTTGACTTGATCCCGTCTGCCACGCCATTCACGCCTTGCATCCGAAGCAGCTCCAGGATGACGAGCATGGCCATTTTGGAGGGAGGTAGCAGGCAGAGGTACGGATATAGCTGAGACTCGAGCGTAGTGGCCACCTTGTGCTCAGTCTGGCGCCCGATGCGCTGAATATCCTTGCGAAGCGCCTCTTCGACTTTTTGGTACCAGTCCCACATCCACGCTTGCAGGGTTTTGTTTTGGAACGGGCCATTATCGATGCCGAGCTCCTGCAAGTTTTCTGTGTCGTGCTCCAGGCGCTTGCGTGCAGCGTCGAGGGCCGAGTGCTCCAGCCACTGTTGACGTTCGTACAAGTCTGACGAGCGCCGGCGAGACTGTTCCATCGTGGCCAAACTCTCTTGCAGCGTCTGTAAGTTGAATGGCTTGACCATAGTATCCGTCACAGCATCCTTCTTGAGCACTGGACGAATGTGTCGGTCCTCGATGCCCGCCTCTGGCGCGTCGTTCTCAGCGGCTGTTCGCTGTTCGCTGGTCGTGAGAACTTGTTCAATGTTGTCCAGTTCTTCCTGCGCCCTTGCATCGCCCAGTTTCGTGGCGGCTGAGCGGAAACGAGCGAGCAGCATATCAGTACTGACATGCGACTCCTCGGGTGCAGAAGATGCGTGACTTTGGCCTGCAGAGGGCAGACGTAGTTGCCAAACAGAAGATGAAAACACAGCGTCGAGGGACACGCCGAGGGTCCGGATATCTTGCAAAAGGTGCTCGAAGGTCGGCTTGCCGGAGGGATACAGATCCAGGGCCTCGAGGTGAGCGATGCCCGTGGCCATGGCAGCGATCGTCGAAGCGTCAGGTCGTGGGTCCAGTGGCAGAGGACTTTGGGCCATCATATCTTTCCACAACTGCCAAGCATGATTGACCCATACTTTGGTATCGGTGGTGTCTGGGTGAGCGGCCTTGTTGAAGTAAGCTTGCAGCATGGCGTTGTAGGACCACAGCTTGAGTGGCACAACGGGCGAAGTGTGCACGTTTATCTCGCCGTTTCGTACCTCATACACCTCTTTTAGCCGTGTGTGTGCGTCCGACCGCATCTCCTGCATGAGTTTGTGAGCGCGAGAAATCAGGCCCGAAGACAAGCAAGCCTGAAAGAGTGCGTATGTTTCGACATTTCGGGAGGTAGGAAAGTAGACTTCGTCGATATTCACTCTTTCCACGCTTTCTGGTGACGTGCCCACCAGGTCTGCCTCGCCGTCTGGCATCGCACCGCGCCGACGAAGCGACGCGTGTCGGTCACGTACGTCCATTGGCAAGGGTGTGGGCAGATGTGTATAAGAGTGCGAATTGGCATGGAGATATGGTTCGTGCACGGCCGCATGCTGTGCGATGGCTCTGGACGACGAGAAGGCCAAAGCCAAGGGTGGCGCAAGCGCTGGCGTGCGGCGCGCCCATCTAGCATGTGCGCCTAATTTATTTGCTCTGCACGACGAGCGCACAGTAAGAGAGGCAGGTATCATGGCACAAACCTACGATGCGCACACGCCCCGAACCAAGGTACGTGTCGTTGCCACAGGCAAAAAAAGCTTCGACGTTCAGAAAAAATGGAGCCAGCCACATAGGCATTACTCAGCCACGCAGGTCACATGGCAGCCAAGTCGCGCGTGACCGGCGCCCTGCTCCCTGGTTCATGGAGCCGCCGGTGTATGGCAATTTTCGACGGTACTATGGCATGCGCCGGGCGCGCGCTGTAGGCCATGAAGGAAGCGTGGCTGTGCGTGCAGATGGTGTGGATGAGCGTGTCCTAGCGCTGGTGGCTTGGTGCAAGGCGCATGCTACTCGTATTCGGCGGATCGAGCGTGTTCTGGACGTCGGATGCAATGCGGCTAAGCCTCTGCTGGAACTGTGTCAGTTGCTTGACCCGCCGCCCACACAGGCTGTAGGTGTAGATATAGATGCGCATCTCGTGGCGCAGGCGCGTTCTGCTCTGCGCCGCGCATGGTCTCAGCGGCAGCCGGCGGCCGATAGCACCTCGATCGAGGCGATGCACTATTTCCCTACATGCTTCACGTCGCTGATGGGCCAGCTGCCGCTACCCAGCTCCAGTGCTTCGTTTCCCACGAATGTAACGTTTGTCGCGCAAGACTGGATGGATGGGACGGTAGCTGCGCAGTACGACCTGATTCTGTGCTTGTCCCTGACCAAGTGGATCCACTTGCACCACGGTGACGAGGGTCTTGTGCGCTTCTTTGGGCGTATTGTACAGAGTCTACGACCGGGTGGGATTGTGGCGATGGAGATACAGCCGTGGCAGTCATACAGTCAGGCCCGCTCGTTATCGCGCTCACTGCGTGTCAGTCATGCACGACTTCGAATTCGGCCTGACGACATGGAGTGGATTTTGTGTCTGCTGGGTATGACATCGCTGGGTCCCATCGCCCAGGGCGCCGGCTTTGGCTTCGTTCGATCCGTGTGCGTGTTTCAGGCGCCACCGACGCAAGTGGAGCGAATCCCCGCGTGCTTCGGTTGGCCTTGGGTGGAGCGCCGTCCCAACAAACTCGCTCCCCCCACTCCCAGGTAGGTCGTGTGTGCATGGCGGCTTGCCGACTGCCGTGGTACCATGCAGCCTCTGTCTGTGGATGTGTTTCACAACTATGCCGATACACTTTGGAGTAAGGATCAGCAAAGGGCACTGGCAGCCATAGCCGATGCGATCATTGCGCCACTTACGCCTGAGGAAAAGGACGCCTTCCTACGTGGCCAGCCATCGGAGGAGCGAGCACGCGCGGCGGTATTGGCCGACATGAAGTTTACAGACTTGCCTGACGGCATCAACTTGGTGGCCATGCATGTCACGCTGACCGTGTCCTATACGCTGCGCCTGCTTATGTCGTCGTTGCTGACGGCGTTATCGACACGAGCCGGGTGCCTGGCCTTGGTGGGCCGCCTGGGTCCCGTGTGGGAGGTAGATGGCCCATCGATCCGGCGCTTCCTTGCATCGTGGCGCCGCTCGCCAGTCCAAGTAATCCGGATGGGTGAGTTTGGCTTTCGCGCTTTGACGCTCGCTGTGTTTTACCGGCACATGAGGTCAGCGGCCGAGGCGATCGGATACCCGTGGGGCCGTACGGACGATTGGAAGACGCCGCCGAAGGCGGATGAGCAGGAAGCGATCCCGCCGTACGAGTACCGCTTCTTGAACGAGGAGCTGCCGTCGACGCCCACGGAGGCGCCGGTGGATCTGCACACGGACGTTGTCATTGTCGGCTCAGGCTGCGGTGGCGCCGTCGTAGCCGCGTACCTCGCTGAGCGTGGGCTCAAGGTCGTGGTCGTGGAAAAGGGCATGTACGTGAGCCCCGACGAAATGCCCCAGACACAGTCATTCGGCCTCGACCAGATGTTTGAGCGGCTGGGCTTCGTGCCGAGCTCGAATCTTTCGTTGGCGATCCTGGCCGGCAGTGGCTTTGGAGGTGGCTCGACGATCAACTGGGGCGCGACACTCATGCCGCGCCACTACCTGCGCGAGGCGTGGAGCCAAAGGTTCGGCATGCCATACTTCCAGTCGTCGCTGTTTTCCCATGATCTGCATGCCTGCGCCCGCCGTATGGGCACTACGGACGACATCACGCACAACCGCGCCAACTCGCTGCTGATGCTCGGCGCGCATCGCAGTGGGCAGCCGGCGCAGGTCGTGCCGCAGAACAACGGTCACCGCCCGCACTACTGCGGCAAGTGCACGTTTGGATGCACGGCCGGTCACAAGCAGGGCACGGTCATGACATGGCTGCAGGATGCCGCCCAGCACGGCGCGCAGTTCCTAACGCATTGTGAGGTCGATCGCGTGATCATGGACCGTGGGCGCGCTACGGGTGTGGAAGCGACGGTGCGTGGCCAGCAGCGCGTTCGCGTCCATGGCCGTCGCGGAGTCGTTGTGTCGGCTGGCAGTCTGAATACGCCTGCGATTCTGCTGCGTACACCTGCGCTTCGCCGCAACCAGGAGATCGGCAGGCACCTGCATTTGCATCCTGTGGCATTCGTGCACGGCTTTTACGACAAGCCCGTGCGCCCGTGGCAGGGCGCCGCGCTCACGACGGTCTCGAACGCGGCGGAATTCGTCGATCCGCAAGGCTGGGGCGCCAAGATCGAGGTCATGGCGTCGGCTCCGGCGCTCTATTGTGCGCTGCTGCCGTACCACGACCATGTCGAGCACAAGTCGCTGGCGTTTCGCTATCCGTACAGCTACACGGCTATCGTGATTGTGCGCGACCGAGATGCTGGCCGTGTCAAGCTCGACCGAGCGGGCCGGGCCCTGGTCGAGTACTCGCTCAGTGCGTTTGACCACAAGAGCCTGCTGGAAGGCGTGAAGCGCGCCATCGAGATTCACCTGCACGCAGGTGCATCGATGATTGCGACGAGTCAAACTGGCGTGCCGGTGTACACGTGTCCGCCGAGGCAGGAACCCATGGCGAGCCACGATGAGATGGCGTCCATACCTGGCCGCTACGAGCTGGACGATGTGCCCGCGCAGGGTCAGGCAGAGCACCCGTCCCTCCAGGCGTTCCTCCATTCCGTGGAGCGTGTTGGTTTCGGCCCACAACGCGGTGCGATAGGCTCCGCGCATCAGATGGGCTCGTGCCGCATGGGCGCTCATCCCGCGTCGTCGGCCTGCGATCCACATGGACGCGTTCGTGGTGCCGACAACTTATGGGTCGCGGACGGCTCGGTGCTGCCCGAAGCGGCCGGTGTGAATCCCATGCTCACGATCCTCGGTACGTCGATGGGCATTGCTCGGCACATAGCTGAAGACCTGGGCGTGGCTCGACCCCAGGACCCCTCGTCCTTGGACGCCGCGCCACGTGCTCATTTGTAGCCCGTCGCTAGATCGACCCCACCCTCGTTCGTTGCCTCCACATGGCACCGTGGGGACAGGCGCTCGTGCCGAGGGTCGAGGCGCTGCCGACGCGTGATCCATGGGCATGGGCGCTGGCTGTCGCACGAACCAATGACGAAGAGCTGGCTGTGAAGGACGCGCTCCAAGTCGCTGTCAAGGAGGCGCGCGCACGCTACAAAAAAGACGCAGCGGTGCGCCTGGCGCGCATGATGGCCGAGTGCCGCTTGAACGCAGAGCGAGATGCCCGGGCGCTCGCGGTCTTGGTGCCACTATGCCCGCCCACGATAGATGCGGTGCCGTTTCTTGCGCCGGTGGTCGTGGACGCTTTGATGGTCGATGGCCCGCACCTGAGTGCATGCTGGAAGTGTGTGTGTCATATGGCCGAGCACACGCCCAAAGAGCTCATGATCATGTGGCCGCACCTCGTACCAAATGACGAGCACGAAGGCATATTCCGGTCGCCGCTTCGCACAGCCGATGCATGCCGGCTGCTGTCGCTCGTGTTGGAGCACGCCGCTGGGTCATGGGCGATGGCACGCGATAAATCCCATGCACGTCCTGCCACTTTCACCTCGCATTCCGAACGGATCGGTGCCTATGTCGTGCATACGCGTGCAGCTCTGGCAGCGCGCCTCGGTGCTTCCTGCGATGCTGCTGCGGTCCTGGCATGCGTCAGGGCCTTGGTGAGCTATGCGCCCGATGCAGCGCTGCACACCTCGCATGAAAGTGTGCTACGGGCGCATATCGAGCCGTGGTGTCATGCAAGCGAGCCGGAAGCGTGCGTATATGCGTATGCCATCTTGTCTCTATGGCCTCAGCCGCCGATCGATGCCGTACCGAAGCTCCTGCCTCACGCGCCAAAGGTGCCCTATGCCTGGGACGTCATCGCCGCGTATATCGACATGGGCCACGAGGTCCCATGGGGACAGATGCTTCCCCTCTTGCTCCAGACGTCCTGTTGGACCCCTTGTCACGCTCATGTGCTCGTATCGATCCTGAAGCGAGCTAAGGGTGCATACGCCGCGGAGTTCTGTGTCCTCATGACGCAGCTGCAGCAGGATGCTCAGGACGTGGCTTGCCACGTATGGCCAGACTATGTGGTGGCCACGCGCACTGACGCAAGTGTGCAACTTCTCGAGCCTTTGCTGCAGCACAGCGAAGCCGACATACGTGCGCGCGCCATTCGTGCTTTGGGCGTGCTCTATACCCGAGAAGAGGCACCACGGTCCTTGCTGACGTCCCTGCATGCATATATCCGCCTCGTGTACGATGCGGCGATCCTCGTGCGCATACGTGCCGCCTGGGCGTGGGCGAACGCATGTGCGTACTCGCATGATATCGCGCTCTACGAGGCCATGCTGCACGGCCTAGACGATGATGACCGCGTCGCTGTGCACGCAGTGCGGGGTCTTGGATGCTTGTTGCCCCACATGCCCTGGCCTATGTACCAAGAAGGCGTGCAATGCGCGTGTCATGTTCTAGAACACAGTCGCACGCCCAAAGTGCGGTGGAATGCCGCCACCTGCGTGTCACGCGCGATGGAACACAAGTGGTCGGAGCCGACGCTTTCCCTCTGTGTGTGGCACTTGGCACGCGCTCTAGGGCACGATACGACGTTCAAAGTACGGCGTGTGGCGGCGCAGGCCCTGCAGGCCGTGCCTGAAGAGGTCTTGACACACGTATCGCCCTCGGCCCAATCAGCGCTGCGCGAAGCCGTCACGCAAGCCGATACCCACTTGACAGCCCAGATGCACGAAGCATCGTTTGCCGAGGCGCAGCTGCATGGTCATGCATGTGTGGCCTATGTACAGGCACTACGAAAACGCATAGCCAATCTTTAGATCTCGGAGGCGAACTGCAGGCGCCATGACGACAGCATTCGACGCGCCAGTACTTGGGCACGCTCCAGTCCCATGTTGCCGTACGTGAAGGGCGCGAGATAGTGGAACATGGCCACGAGCGACAGCGCCACGATAAAGGCCACCGGCTGGGCGAGCTGTGTGTACCGCCGGTGCATGGTGGGACGCAGCTGCTCGGGCTGCAGCGCAGGGCCTGCAGGACTCAGCGGCAGATCAATCGAGCGGCTCGTCACAAAGTCCAGCACGCCGCCCAGCACCAAGACAGAGCATGCGTGAGCAGGCAAGTAGTGGTGGATGAACAGCTGGCGATGCATCAGGAAGAAGGGCAGGTAGTGACACGCCCATGCATAGACGAAAAAGCCCGTGGTGTGTAGGTATCGCGACCGATCCGGCGTGCTGAGGTAAAACAAACCGCGGCGACGACACAAGAGATCGGTAACGAAGATGGACACGAACGCCAGCACGGCCAGCGAGCTCGTCCACCAGCTCACGACGTTGCCCAGGAACGTCACCTGCTCCCGGGTGGCCTCCTTGGTCCAGTACGACACAATATCGTACATGATCGGCCACGACTGGGGGCGGCTGTCATACGGGTGCTTGTCGGTCAGCTGGTTGTTGTGGGACAGCATGGTACTCTGCAGCTCAGTGTACTTGCGCCAGAAGTTGCGCTTCTTGGGCGCAAGTGGCTCTTGAGAAATGTCCGAGCGCGACTCGTACAGCGGCGATGCCGGGTCAGGGTACACGTCCATGGCGTTCCACAGGGTGGTCTTGTCCTTGGGGTGCTTGTTGCCGTTCACCTCCAGTTGCTGGAAACCCCAGTCGGGGAGTCGCTGATCCGAGTGCGTCCACATCGCCACGCCTGTGCTATTGTGAATCAGACGGACGGAGTCCACACGCGTGCGCCATATGACATCGTCGTTCTTGATGCCGTCGATGCTGACGCGGAATACGGTATCCGCCACCGTCTCTTCGTCCGCCTCGTCAAAGGTGTCGGCCGGCACGGTCGTAAACTCCATGTTGGTCGGCATGAGCGGCGAGGCGACGTCGTGAGAGCGGAGGTACGAGCTCGTGTTGACGTGCAGCAGGCGAATATACTGGTTGTGATGGATGATACGCAGCGTCTCGTTGAAGGAGCCGTCTTCATTATCGACGGGATCCAGGGGCAAGATCTGCCACTGGTTGTTCGCGTCCTGGTGCTCATACGCCGTCACTTGCTGGCCCTGCGACGAAATGCGGCCGTCCTCGTACTCGAGTGGGTACTTGTCCGCATGCGAGTGCAGATAGGCATTGATGCCGCGGTGACGAAGCGTGATGGTGTCGAAGGCATGCAGATCGATGGGCGACTGGAGGAACTCGTTGCCGTTCAGCGTTTGCTGGAACTCGTTACTCATGAACGTGTCACCCGAGCCTGTCTGCGTGAGGATCTCAAAGTGAATGTAGAAGAAGCCGAGGTATATCAGGAAGGGCAGGATAATGAGGCACATCGCACGAGCGCAGAAATGCTTGACAAACACGCGCATGGACAGACCGCGTCGGATATCCAGCAAATTCCACAGATCCAGGATGACGGCACCGCCAATAGTAGCAAACGTGAGCACACCGACCATCTTGCACGAAATCGTGCATGCCAGGCTCACACCTGTCAGGGTGAGCCACGTCCACCAAGCCGCCTTGAAGGGGTTGTAGCGTTGGGCATAGAACCGAATGTAGCAGTACAAGCTGCACAGCATGAACAAAACAAGAGGGGCATCCAGAAGAATCAAGCGAGACTGCAAGACGTGGCCATTGTCCGCGAGAATCGCGAGCGCCGCCACGATAGACATGAGCGACGAAACACCCGTCTCGCGCAAAATTTGGAAGACGAGCGGGACTTGCAGAGAGCCGACGATGGCCAGCAGCAGCCGAATCATGCGATACGGCACATTATGTTCCACGTACGAATCACCGATTTCATCAAACTCAAACTTGCCGTCAAAGCCCGCAAGCCACGCCATGGCCGCAATCATGAGCTTGGCGAGCGGAGGATGCACATCGAAGAAGTACTCGCGCTTGATGTAGTAGGAGGCAAATTTTCCAAAGTGCACTTCATCAAACACCACTTCGTCCGGGTAGTGGATGAAGATGACACGCACGAGGAGTGCTGCGATCAGCAACGCGAGAGTGATGCCGGCATTCACCCAGGCAGAATAGCGCGACCCTACCTGGACGGGGGTATGTGGCACGCGATCATTCTCCGTGCCCTTTTTGGTAAATTTGGCCTGCACTGAAGAGGCAGGCGCCGTACGACGACGCAGTTGGCTGGCGGCCTCTGACACCATCGTGGCAGCACACGTCGTCATCCGCTCACGCCGCCAGGGCTCGCTTTTACGTCACGTGCGGACGAAAGCGGCGCACGTACCGAGCCAGGCCTGCCTCCACCCACCATGTCGCTGCATCGTCTGGCCGCGCGTGATGGGCGCGTAAGGGTGGAGGTGTGTGCGTATGGCCTGACGATCCACCGGATCGAGGTGCAGCGCGAGGGGCGCACGTTCGATGTGCTAGCGGGGCCGGAAGATGCGGCGGAACACAGAACGCTCGGTCGTCGCTTTTACGGGCAAGTCGTGGGGCGCTATGCGAACCGCCTGCCGGCTGGCACATGGGCATGCCGCGATGGCACGCTCCAGCTGGCCGAGTGGGGCGGCGCAGGCGTCAGTCATCACGGTGGGCCGCCGCCGTCTTTGGCTGAGCAGGTGGGTGGCCCCTGGGACTGTGTCACGTGGGTGCACATACCACGTCCCAGCATGTACACACAGGCCGAGTGCGATGTGTGGGACGCGTGGGCCTGCTTTGTGCACGAGTCGCCGGCCGGAGATCAGGGATACCCGGGTCGTGTGCGTGTCGAGGCGCTGCTGGGCGTGCGGGCGGGCGTCTCGTCGTGGGGCCAGGTGCATGTGGAGTACCGCGCACGGATCGAGGACGAGGCGTCTGCGACGCCGCTCAACGTGACGCAGCACTGGGGCTTTTATCTGGGCACGTCAGAGCCGGCGACGGTGGACGGCCATACATTCCGCCTTCATTGCGATGCGGTGCACCGCCTTGTCCTCGACGAGCGCGGCGTGCCGACCGGCGCTGTCGAGGCATGTGCAGGCACGCCGTACGACTGGACGCAGCCCGATCAGCAGATCCGACCCGATGCCGACTACGACCACTTCTACGTATGGGGTGCGAGGCGTGATGCAGACGCGCCTATCGCGACGCTCTGCGGCTCAAATGGCCTGGCGCTTGTGTTCCGGACGAATCAGACGGGTGTGCAAATGTATGTGCCGCCCGGGCCCACCGGTGCGCACAAAGCCCTGCACGCAGCGTATGGTCCGCATCATGCCGTGTTTCTGGAATGGTCGGCTCCACACGCCACGTTTTTGCGGCCGGCGTTGCAGGCCTGGGCGGGGGGCGATACGTGGCTTCGACAGGGCCACATGTATCAGAATTACGTCACCATGGATATAGAACCACATCATCATCAACCAGCCTAACAGTCTACGAATATACACAGGATCACGAGTGGTTGGTCACGCGGAGGGATGAGGAGTCATGCGGAGCGTACCAGTGCGTGGCCTGGTGCTCGGGGAAGCGAAACGAGGCCGAGCGGCGCGGCGTGCTGACGCCGTACAATCCGTCGTCCGAATGCATGTCGTTTTCGTCACCGTGGACCATGGTCTTGCCATCGATCGTGTTGGTGTACACAGACTCGATATCGTCGCCCGTGTAGGTGTCGCGAGCCTCGCCCGTGCCGCCGTAGTGGTCAGCCGCAGCGTCCGTGGTCGTCACTTCGGCGCCACTGGAGCGCTGGACGCCACCCAGGTACGGGTACGAGTAGTGCGAGTCCTGCGATGGCACGGCTGGGTATGGGTTGGGCATCTCGCCGTCGTACGTGGCGAGATAGTTGTCAAACATACCGTGCTCCTGCGGCGCATACGACTGTGCGGCCGAGTACGACGCAGGCATAGCACTGCCAGCCGACTCGTACGCCGAGCGCGGACCGCGAACCTCATGGCGCTCGTCCGTGCCGATCGAGCGGCCCCCCGCCGACGCGACTGAGAGAGGCGTGCCGGCATGGCCCTGCACGGACGACGAGCCGAGACCGCTCTCAGGACTTTCAATCACTTCGCGCAGAGGACGCTGGAGCCACAGCGACGAGACGGGTGGCGCCGACTCGGGGTCGTCGCGCAGCACACCGTTCGAGCGAAGCTCAGCAATCTTCTGGGACTCGCGGCGCTTGCGGTACGCGTACAAGCCACCCACCACGGCACCGACGGCCAGCGCACAAGCACCCAGCACGCCACCGGCAATGGCACCAGGGCTGCTGTTCGACGACTGGCCCTTTTGCTCGTTCTGATGCGCGTCCTGTGCTGGCTGATCATCGTGGGCAGACGAGTCGTGCTGGCTGTCCTGGTCGTGGCCATCTTGACCTGGGCTCTGGCCCTGGTTAGGAGCCGAGCCTTGGTTCTGAGCACCGCTGTGGCTCTGGTCGTGGCCCTGGTTGTCGTGGTGGTGTTGCGCCTGAGCGGCACGCGACGCCTCGGCGCTCGCCATGCTAGCCGACGCACGGCTGACTGACGCACGGCTGGCTGACGCACGGCTCTTGCTCTTGCTCTTGACCGACGCAAGGGAGCGCGACTCCTTCGGAGTGGGCAGACGCGACATGTTGGCGAGGGGACGAGGCGACGGCCTCGCTTCCTTCTGTGACGAGGCCGTCGAGTCGGACGTGTACTGCGCCGTGGCTGCTTCCCTCGAGTGGCCCATCAGCTGCTGCGTCACGCGCCCCGACACAATGGCCGACATCTTGTCTGTCCAGCGGAAGCCCATCACATTGTCGCGCGTCTCCATGTACATGATCATGGGCTCGGATGCGTCCCGGTTGGCACCACCCCGCTTTTCGAGACCGAAGGGCGTGCTCTGGTGCTGCTGACCGAACGCCACGACGAGGATGTCGTTGACCATCACCGCCGAATGGTACGCCCGCTTCGAGGGGCGCGGACCGTCACGCGGAGGCTCCTTGTACTGCACCTTGGACCACTTGGCAGGCGTCTGCGAGGCATCCAGCACGTACATCTCGTCTGTCGGCTCCTTGCTGACCGAGTGGCCGTGCGTGCCGTGCCTCTTGTATCCACCGTACATGTACACTTTGCCATCGCTGGCGTGTACAGCCGAGTGACCCACGCGTGGCTCGGGAATATCGCCCGATGTAATCCAGCGCGACCAGTTGCCGGACGCGAGGTCGAGCGCCCAGAGGTGCTTCATGCTCGCCAGCTTCCTGTCCTTCGTGCGACCGCCGATCAAGAGGTACGGCTCCTCCGTGTGCTTGGTCTTGCTGTTGTGGATGACCGGCATCGACGTGGCGGCATAGTCGATCACAGGCACTTGGTCGAGCGATGCTTCGTACGCGTACGCCTCGACACCCGCGTGCTTCATTTTCTTGGGCATCGTGCACTGTTGGTCCATCACATCGCCAATCTGAATCTGGTCCAGCGACGAGGCCGACGTGCTCTTGTCGTGCTTGTCAGGGTGGCACTCCTTGTCCCAGTCCTGACCGCCGAGCACGATCATGGACAGGTCGTGCCCGCCCTTGAAGTTGACGCCCGTGAAGGCAGCCTGTGCGTGGGCGCGACGCGTCAACTTGGTGCCGTTGGTCTGGATGTCGCGCCACGTACCCACGATCGTATCGTTGTGCCTCTCGAGCGTGTACGTGTACAAGACCGCCTGGTCCGCACAGTTCTCCGTCTTACCGCCCATGAGCCAAAGCGTGTCGGCCAGGTGGCCGTCCGTCGCGCCACACACGCTTGTCGAGACGCGCGACGCTGCGTAGGCCGTCTTGGGTGCCGGCACACTCGACGTGCGCTGGTGGTGCCTGAGCCACGGCGTGGCATTGACGGACGCACGCGTGCTCTGCAGGTTGGTCAGGCCGGTCACATCGAGCAGGAGAGTCTCGTTAGACAGGCGACCTGTGTCGTCCAGCTGACCGCCCGCAAAGACAATGGCCTGAAGACCATTGAGGTATTGTGCCGTGGCGCCCCAGCGTGGTTCGGGGGTCGTGTGATCGTACTTGGACATGTTGGGGCTAGGGATGTTGTTGGATCCAGGAATGCTGCCCATGAGGCCGCCCAGCAGCGAGCCGAGACTCATATCTCCATGAGATGACGAGCCTGTCCGCTGGGGCGTGGCGACGGACGACGAAGTCGTCGAGGGAGTGTGCTGACCCGCAGCCATATCCACAATCGACGACAGAGCGTCCGTGCCCGGGAAGAGATAATCAAGGGGATCGCGAGCCGACGACGATGCACTGCGAGCGTGCAGGGCGCCGTGGTGCGGAAGAGAAGAGGCCTCTGCCGATGCGGCGATAAACGCAGCAGCGAGAGGAAGAAGCTGCACAAAATGAGCCAGCATTTTGTACGTATCCACCAGGGATCAGAAACAAAGAGGTCCAGCCTCGAAACAAGTAAACGAAAAGGGGAACGGGGTCCAGCTCCTAGCTGGGGTCGGCACGGAGGGAAATGGTGCGTGTCGCCTGGCCATCCCTGCACCTTTTTGTACGTCTGACCTGTAGATGTTGCTGCGCCGTCTTAGACGTTCCGTGGAGTCTACCGTCCTCCACACCCCTCCACTTGGCACGTCGCCGGCCCAGCGGCCCAGGCTCCGCTTCCTTGATGTGGCTGCGGGCAGCGCCGCTGGAACGCGCGCAGCTTCCAGAGCCAGGCACGCCGGCATGGACGTCGTTTCTGTGTGAAGTACTAGCAGAGGCCTTCAGTATCGCGCGCCAGGTCAATGTGAGTCTGCGGTGGGGCACGGTGCAGGGACAGGGCAAGACGGTGACCGCCTCGATTCCCTCGCTGGATCCGCCTGGATCGCCTTTGCGGCATGCGCACTGGCACTCGCGCTCTTCACTGCATTTTGTCCAAGACTCGTCGCTGACATTTGATGCATTTGAGCAGGGTCTGCTCCGTGATCACACGCGGCATGAGCAAGACTACATCGAGGCGCTCGAGCATGCCGAGTGTCTGGAGACGTTAGTGCCGGGGCTCGCGGACATCTGGCACCTGAAGTACCGTACGCCGATGTGCACGTCGAACCGCGACTTTGTCGAGCTGGTGCTGATGCTCCCGCTCCCCTCGGCGCCCCTGCCGTTCAATGTGTTTCACGAACGTGAGACCCTCCACATGCTCCGAGAGACAGGCTCGTTGCCTGGGCGCTGTGACGGGACGGCCCGCCGCTCGTTCATGGTCGTCAGTCTTCCGATCAAGCACGCCGAGTCGCCCGGGTACGTCCGCGGCTACTATGCGAGTGTCGAAGGCGTGCGTGAGGACGTGACCATGGTCCGCCCCGGCGAGCTCGGCACGCAGTGGATGTTGTCGACACAAACGGAGGCGGGCGGTCTGATCCCGCGGTGGATGCAGGAGCTGGCGATGCCATCTCAGATCAAGGCCGATGTGCCGGCATTTCTACGGTGGGCCCAGGCCCAGGCTAAGCGTACATAGACACCCTATCAGAGACCGAGCAAATCGCCTTGCGGCGCAGCTGACGGGGCCGCTGGCGTCGCGGAGGGCGCGTCAAAGATGCCGAGCAGGTCATCCATGGCGTTCCCGCCTGAGGGGGCGCTCTGCGCCGAGGATGTCATGGCGGGCGTCGAAAAGGCGTCGTCGCCGAGCAGGTCGCCCAGGCTGCCGAGGCTCTGAGCCGCCGCATGTGTCGCGGTGGCGGCAGGTGCGTCGTCCGCGCCGAGATCCAAGAGGGCCTCGCTCTTCTCGCCCTGCGCCACGGTGGCAATGGCGCGCGTCCGTGCGGCCTCGTCATCCGAGAGCGCCTGGAGAGACTGCATGCCCACACGGCCATGCCCGATGAACGTCGAGGCGGGCTTGTGGTAGACGCTCGAGAGCAGGGACACCTCGCGGATCAGCTCGTGCAAGAGCGAGCGCGGCACGGTCGTGAGAGGGATGGAAATGAGGGGCGCGGGAACGAGTACGACGGCACGCGCAGCATCGGCATCGGAGCTCGAGAGCAGGCGCCAGTACACAAAGGCGCGATCGCGCAGATCGGCGTTGCTGCATTTGGACGTGGCTTTTTCTAGCACGTCTTGGACGGTGCGCTGTGCGAGCGGCGAGTCGGGCTTTTTGAGGAAGAGCTTCACGATGGCCGAGAGCGTTTGGAACTGAACGTCTGGTTCGTCGTCGACAAACTGCTCCGCAAACAGGGCGAGCTGCTCGGCGGCGTTGTCGATCTGTTCGGCGTACTCGCCGAGGATCCACACAAGCGATGCCTTCGCATCGGGCTCGTCCATCTCGTCCATATTCGCACACAGCTGCGGGATGATCTTCGTGTACTGGTGCGGGTACTTGCGGAAAATGTCCTTGACCACGACCGTCGCCTCCTGCACGACGTAACTCGCCCGCGTATGGATCAGCTCGAGCAGCACATAGACGCAGCGCTCGGCGGCCGCCTCAATCGCAATCGCACACTGGCCAATCGCGCGGATGGCGCGGCGCACAAAGTCCACGTCGACCTCGGAGGCGTACTCCTTCAGCTCGCTCAGCAGCATATCCACATTGCTTTCATTAGCAAGCCGGATCATGACATCCACCTTCTCGGTCTTGACATACGGCGGGTCATTGTACTTGCAGAAAAAGACGCGCATCTCGTTGGACAAAATGTCCGGGTACTTTTGCAGGATCAGATTGATGTTGCGCAGCGCGACCCACTGCACCTCGGGCTCGCTCGTGACGAGCGTGACAAGCGGCGGAGCCATCTTTCGCACGAGCTGCTGGACAAACTCGGGCTTGCCCGTCGACTCCATGTGCACCAACACGACCTTGACGGCGCCAAGGACGACAGCGCCGTTGGCATGCTGGAACTGTGGCATGACACGCTCGCATATGTGCTCGGACTCGCGCTCATCGGCACTTCGGTACGTCGCAAGGGTATGGAGGATCGCAATACGGCCCCATTCTGTGCACTCGTTCAGCGCTACCAGCAGCTTCATGAGCACGTCCGAATTCAGCACAAACGAGGCATGCCGGCCGCCGTCCGTGAGCTGCGCCACCTCGTGGATATCTGTGAGCGCCGCGATGGCGTTGGCCACGACCATGGGATTGTTGTCCGAGATCATGTCCTTGACGCGATCGACAAACCCACCCTCGATCGCGAGCTCGGCTTTGAGGCTGAACAGCTTGGCAACACACAGCACGGCTGTCTTGCGCACGTACGGACTCTCGTCATCGAGCAAGCGGTCCAGAGGCGCGGACAAGTAGTCGATGATCTTCTCAGCACGCAGGCATCCCATCGTTCGAATGGCCAGCGCACGGACGAGAGGGTTGGGATCCTCGGTATCTTTGACAAACGTGTTGACGGCGAGAATCACAAGCTCAGGCTGCGTCTTGGCATAATTCATCAGGTACAAGTACACGAGCTTTTTCTGCTCGAGGTCCTCGGTCTGCATGTTTTTGAGCACATCGGGGAACAGGGCGGACACGTCTTTGCCGACGGTCATATTCGCGATCACCCGCTTAATCGCATCTTTTCGGCGATCACGGTACTCGCTATTCAAGTCGGCACGGAGCTCGTGGGTCTCGCCTTTGCGCTGGGCACCAAAGTAGCTCGGGAGCTGCATGGCCGACGTGCAGAAAAAACCAGCGACCCAGGATCGACGCCCCCCAGCGCATGCACCACACGCTTATACCCACTTGATTTTCCTCGAGCCGTCATCGTGCGGCCGTATGGTCTAGTAGTATGATTCTCGCTTTGGGAGAATCGAGCCTTGAATGCGAGAGGTCCTGGGTTCAATTCCCAGTGCGGCCCCTTTTTGGCCAGGCACACGCTCGTTCCCAGGCGCTCTTCTCCACACGGACATTTTTTTTTTGCCTTGCCGACATGCCGCGAGCCGTGTCGAACAAGATCACATCGGCCCACACGCAGGCCGTGGCCGCACGCACGCAGCAGAATAGCAGCGCGACGACCAAGAATCCGATATTCAATACAGAAAAATTCGGACAGCATATCCTGAAAAACCCGCTGGTGGCACAGGGCATCGTGGACAAGGCGAGTTTGAAGCCGACCGATGTAGTGCTTGAAGTCGGTCCAGGTACGGGAAATCTGACCGTGCGCATACTGGATCAGGCCAAACGTGTGGTCGTGGTCGAGATGGATCCACGTATGGGAGCTGAGCTGACCAAGCGTGTGCAGGGCAAGCCCGAGCAGCGCAAGTTGGAGGTCGTGTTGGGCGATGTGATCAAGACGCCGCTACCGTACTTTGACGTGGTGATTAGCAATACGCCCTACCAAATTTCTTCGCCATTGGTATTCAAGTTGCTCTCGCATCGCCCGCTCTTCCGGTGTGCGATTCTCATGTTTCAGCGCGAGTTTGCGATGCGACTCGTAGCACGGCCAGGCTCGCCGCTGTGGGGACGTTTGTCGGCCAATGTCCAGCTGTATGCCAAGGTGGACCATATCATGAAAGTGGCGCGTGGCTCGTTTCGCCCGCCGCCGCAAGTCGACAGCTCCGTCGTGCGCATCGTGCCACTGAATCCGCCGCCGCCGATCCGCTTCGAAGAGTTTGACGGCCTCACGCGCATTGTCTTTTCGCGGCGCAACAAGGTGCTCCGGGCCTGCTTTTTTGGCGCACGTGGCGTTCTCGAGATGATGGAAGCCAACTGGAAAACGTACTGCGCCGAGCACCACCTGTCGACGGCCGGCGTCTCGTTCCCTGACAAGGTCGATGGTGTGCTGGACCGTCTGCAGATGAGCGAGGCACGCGCGTCCAAGCTCGATGTCGACGAGCTGCTGCAGCTTCTGGCCGCCTTCCATGATGAAGGTATCCATTTCTAGCCTATGTAGATACAAGCCATGCGTCGAGGCACATGGGCACGAGGCGCTCGTGGACGAGACGATGCAGTGCGTCGACACGGCGCGTCGAGGGGGCGCGGAGGAAGCACTCCCGTAGCGTGCGCAGATCCGCCTGCAGCGGCGCTTGCACCAGGGCTAGGGCCCACGCAGCCTGTGGCTGCAACGCGCCCGCGACATAGGCTGCGACGGCTTCCTGAGCCATGGGCCACTGCTGCGTGAGGTGCCAAAAGACACTGTCAAGCACATCGCGGGGCAAGAGACGCTCGCGCGAGCCGCGGATCCGCGCATCGGCGGGTGACATGTACCATGCGCGCAGGAGGTGCAGGTCATGGACAAACACGGCACGATCAGCCGCGTCGTCATGCGTGCCGGTCCACAGGGCCAGGTAGACTCGCGTAAGACGCGGCGCGTCGCGCAGCAGTGTGTCCAGGAGCATGGACGTGATAAATGTGCCGAGTTTCGTATGAGGACGGCACACGTACTGCACGAGTCTCTGTGCCTCAGGCGCCGTATCAAAGCCGCGCACGAGCGTCGACAAGTCGCGCAAGAGGCGCTCGCCATCGACGTCGCCGTCCAGCTGCGGCGTCGCTGAGCGCGCTGTGCGTGCAAAGATGCTGCGATGGCCGTGCGGATCGTCGGCGTACGACAAAAAGCCGGTCCGCCGCTGTACATGCAGCCAGTGCACGCCCGTGTCAGGCTCGCCGATACTCGTGCCAGCGGGCCAGTACCGCCGACTGCGTGTGATGGCGTGCGTGGCGGTGGGTGGGAGCAGCGTCGGCGCTGCCATCGCAGATGTGCCCACCGATACGGGGAGGAAGCACACGTCGCCCGACGCCACGTCACGAGCCGCCAGCAAGCGCGGCGCAAAAGCCAACAAGCCAAGATGCCGCGCCGCAGGAAGATGCGCGCGTGCATCGTCGGGCGATGCAGGAAACGGGGGCAGGCAGGCGATCATGAGCATGGCCAGGGCCGTGTCGGAGGTGGCGACACTGAACCGCCCGCCCCCGAGGAACAGCAGACCAAGAGCCATGTGCGTCGCGAGATGCGCACCGTACGACACATCCTGCGTACGTCCATGCGCAGCCCGCAGCACACGCAGCACATCGACGTCGCCCGTGCCTGCCATGACGCAGGCCAGGGCGAGATGCACGACATTCTGGAGCGTCGTCCACGCCGCACGTAGGACCCGTGCGTCAAAGGACGAGCCACGAGGCGCCTCCAGCGACAGCTGACGCAGCAGGAGCGCTCTCGCCCGCTCATCCGCCCGCCCTGCATACAGTAAGCCGAGCGCCAAGCAGGCTCCCGCGCGGATCTGGTAAAAGGCCAGCGCGCGTGGCACATCATCGCCTGGATGCGTCCACGCACACGTCGAGTGCAGCCACTCCTCGCTCGGAGACGCGTCGCCCAGCACAAGCGCCCGAGCGAGCGAACGCACGAGGAGGAGGTCCGGGCGGATGTGCGCTAGGTTGGCCGGCGTCGGCGGAGCGAGGGCCTCGGCGACGTCGCGGCGTCCACTGCGCAGACACAGGAGGGCCAGCGCCAGTGCCGAGGCGGCAGCCGTGCGTGCGACGGCCATGCCACTCGCCTCGCCCAGCGGCGTAGCGACAGCGCGGCATAGGCGCTCGAGCAGCGCGTGGTCGGCGCTGCTGGACATGGACGTGCGTCTAGCGCGGCCAAGGTACACGAGGCCTAGAGCGAGACCGGCGCAGTGGGCATAGGCATCGCGGTGAGCCTCGTTGGCATCGGCCGTGTCGACCATCGGAGCATCAAGCTGCGACGCCAGACGCATCGCCGTCCACGCGTGATCCGTTTGACAGAACACAAGACCCATACCGAGGAGACCGGCCGCCTGCGTCATGGTGGACATATGCAACGGCACACTGCCCGGAGGAAGAAAGGCAGCGACTTGGACAGCCATGACCTGCCGAGCGGCCGCATCGCCCGTGCCGAGAAACGAGGCGCCCAGACCCAGCACAAGGCCCACAGTCGTCAGCACATGCCGCGGCGCAAGATAGCGATAGGCATGCACACGACCGAGACGACGCAGGTGGCCATGCAGGCCGAGACCCAGTAAGAAGCCGGCATGCCGCGCACGTCCGCCGCGCGAGGCACTGGCGTGCGCAAAGATCCAGCTGGAGTCGACGTTCGCGGCGCCAATCTCGAGCGCAGACGCGACGCCGTTGTGAAATTCGGGCCAGTCGAGCTCGTGTGCCTCATGCGTGCCGCTTACGACGGTGCCGTGGGGCAGGGTGCGCAGCGACAGGCACAGGCGGGGCGTGCGCCACGTACCGGTCGCACGCAGCGTCCGTGACGCATAGCGAAAGAGCCCACGGCCGACGCATTGCGCCATCGTTCGCTCAGCCAGCGAGCGCGCAAGCGCAAACCCGTCGTCATGTTCTTCCAGACGAGCGGTGTGCAGCACGGTCGTATCGAGCATGCGTGCCACATCGTGGAGTCGGTAGTCCTTGTGAAAGATGTGCGCACTCAGTGGATCGAGGCCCGGTGCGAGTGTCGCGCACATGGCTGGCGAGACACGCGCGGGCGGCGCACCATGCGCCGCCGCTAGTGCGTCGGCGCGACACAGGAGGGCATACGTGTCGGGACTCGCATCCTGAGGCGGATCAAGTTGACACGTTCGGATCGCTTCTTCGAGAGGGACAGCGAGACCGGGTGGAAGATGCGCGAGGTCGAGGCGATGAGCAAGGATGGATTCAACAATCGCCTGTGCATTCGAGGTGGCCACCACTGCGTACACAGACACGAGAGAGGCAAGCTTCGGACATGCCTCGGCGACACGGACGAGAGGGAGGACGTGGAGCGGCGCCGCGAGAGCGCCTACATACTCGTCCAGGTGCGGCGACACGCCTTGCCACGCCTGAGCAAGACACGTATGGAGAAAGAGAGGCGCGGGTGGGCCCCTTGTCTCACTTGCTGGCACGGCGTAGGGATACAGACGCATCCACGCATCGAGCCACTGGGACCATGCCAGTCGTTGAAGAATGCGGCGCAAAAGGTGCACGATCCTGGGCGCATCCGTTCGGCGGCGGCGCATATCGAGCATGGCATCCTGAGCGAGGATGTGCAGGGCCATAGCCACGTAGGGATACAAGCCTTCGGCGTCGTGTGGTAGGGACGGAGACTGGGTGGGGGGCGATGGTGGTGAGGGCGCAGCCAGGCCTAGTGCTTCCAGGACGTGGTCGGCCTCGGCCTGGGGCATATGGTCGAGGTACAACGTCCATTCGAGGCCCTGCCAGGTCGGCTGCCGAGCGTGCAAGTAGCGGCACAGCACGGCACTCGCTACGCTCGAAGGGAGGCACATGCACAGCGTTTCGAGGACGTGCGCTGTGAGGGGACATGCTGGACGTAAATCCACCGGGATGGGCGTCCACACGCCGTCCATGCACGCCTCCAGGTCGGCAGCGTACCGCACGTCCGAGACATTGTCGGCCCAAGGCAGGCAAGCCGATGGGCCACAGGCAATGTCGACGCGGCCGTCGTCATGCAGGCGGGCCATCGCATCGTGATGACGCAGCACAGAGACAAGCACAGCGTCCCGGATACCGTGCACGGTGTCGGCTGCTTGAACATAGCCTGGGAGGATGTTCCATACGTGCATGCACGATGAAGCGAGTATGTACAGCGTGTGATGCTGGACGAGGACGCGCACCGACAGGGGATCCACCTGCGTAGGGAGGTGGTCGAGGAGAGCGACGCATGCATGTGCATGCATGTGCAAGAGAGCATGCGTGTCGTCCACACTGGACACGCGCCGCGCGATATCGCGCTCCAAGACGGAGGAGACGCGGCGAGCTAGTTCACTGGTCCGACGACTCGAGCGGCGTGGGCGCCGTGCACTTGACCGGCGCGTGCGGGCTGTCTTGGGGGGCCTCGCCGCGACGTGATTTGCCGTGGGGTCCGACGTGATTTTGTACGTATAGATCCGCAACGCGTCGGCCTGGGCCGTCACAATCAAGTCCTGGTGTACGTGGACAATGTGCTCGCCCAGGACAGGAAAAGGTTCGGATATATGTGGCACGCCATCCAGGCGGTCGACGTGAGTCCAGGACGTCAGGGTATCAAACACGCTTTGCACAAAGTATGCGTGCGGCCCAGCAGCATGTCCGTCGTGGGCGTGCTGGTCGCGTGTGATGAGCACGCCATGCCGCATGGGAAAGAGACGCCGTGGGCAAAAGGAGAGAGGTAGGGTATATGATTCACCGCTGCTTGGGAAGTGCACAAACAGGCTGCGATCGAGGACGATGCATACGCCCTCCTGGTCGTTCATGCAGGCTAGGCACGCATCACGTACATGCTCCTTGAACGTGTACGAGCGCTCGATGTTCGCGCCGCGAAGAAGCTGCAACGTATGTGTACGCCACGAAAGCACGATGCCCTCTGGCGCATGCCACTCGCCATGCGTCCCACAGGCACTGGACGCGGCCATCGCACGGAGCCGCGCCAGCTGTGGGTGTTGCATGGTGGCCTTGAACGACGCGTCATCGAACGTCACGTGGCGTCCCTGCACGCAGGGCCGCTGCCCTGGTGGGTGGGTAGACCGCTGCTGATGGCGCGCACGCAGCGCAAGGCGCCGGCGCACGTTGTGCCTACGCGAGCATCGCGTCGGCGTGCGCGTGCATCCGCGCTGGAGCCCGAGCAGGATGATCATGAGCTGAGTGCGCAGCTGCGGGAGATGGGGTTGTACGCGGCCGAGACGCACGGGGATGGGAACTGCCTGTTTCGTGCGCTTTCTGATCAGTTGTATGGTGATCCAAAGTACCATGCGAAGCTACGAGCTGAGACATGCGATCACCTGGCAGCGCATGCGGACATGTACGCTGGCTTTATCGAGGCTGAGTGTCCGTACGAAGCGTATGTGGACCAGATGCGGACGCATGGCACGTACGGCGGCCACCTGGAGTTGTCTGCGTTTGCGCATCTGACGCAGAAGCGCATCCGCATTGTGCAGCCTGGGTACGTGTACGTCGTGGCGTGTGATGACGACTCGTACAGCGCGCGTGCGTCGCGCGAGCGCCGTGAGCGGCACCGGCGGCACATGCTCGCTCAGGATACCCCGCCGCGTGGCACGCCGCCCGAGTGCGTAGGGCCGCTGCACGTTGCCTATCACAGCTGGGAACACTACAGCTCACTCCGTCTGTTGCGTGGACCCCACAAGGGACATCCTAACATACCCGACACGTGTCACGAGACCGAGAACCATGCGGATGCCGAGCACCTCGTGGACATGAGTGTGCCAGGCCACTCGCAACGCACGATCCGGCGCCTGTTGCGGGCGCACCACGGAGCATGGGAAGACGTCGTCGAAGAGCTGATCGAGCGCGACGCGAATGGCGACGAGTCGCCCTACGACGACGACGACGGCGACAGCGATGACGACGACCCAGCCCCTCCACGCCCCGCCAAGGCGTCCGAGCCGGGCGTCCGTGAGCTGACTATATAGTGCTGACTCATCAAAAAGAGACGCGTCATCCTCGACGCGCCGCCCCCTTTCGTTGCCTCGACGTCGGCGATGCACGTATCGCGCCGTGCAGGTGTGCGTATCGTGCACCAAGTGCGTGCGTTTCAGAGCCGACGCAGTGTGCATGCTGAGCAGCGCGATGTGGACTGGGAACAGCAGCAGCAGGCGGCGCCGCATGCATGGTACGTGCCGGAACAGGCGCTTGCGCCGCCACCCCCACCGGCGCGTGTGCGAGCGTCCACGATAGAGAGCATGCTTCGAGATTGGGAGAGGAAGCACGTGGAAGATGAGCGTGTGCCCGAGCTGGATACTTCGTGGCTTCGTGTGACGCCGAAGGACGAGGCCCTCGCGGCTCATGTCATGCAACATGGGCGTGTCGAGTGGGCCCCCGATGCTGGGTGGGACGAGGACGATGCGATGGCCTTGCATGTGACTCCGCTCATTTCCAAGCGCGCTCATCATGCCTCCTTCCCTGTGCGCCGTATCCGCGACTTGTACGACTGGCGGACGACGGCGGTATCGCAGCAGGGCCGGTCCCTGCCGGGCCATGTATATACGCACTTGATCGGCGAGGCATGGGATGCGACTTCCTGGGTGTGGACGCGGCGCCAGCCATCGCACACGCTGCTTCTGCGCACCGCTCACCAAGTCGCGCGCGCCGCCTCGCGGAAACATACCCACTATCCTGGCTACGACACGTCTGCTGGCCGGGCCTTGACGCTGGCATCGCGGCAATACCAGCAGCATTGGCGGCACGTTCTCTCGCTAGAGCGCGCGCACCATGAGCTGGAGCTGCAAGAACAGCGTGAGCAGCCGATCCACGAGCTGGAAGCACGGGGCCTTGCGATTGATAGGCTCATGGCGTTTTGGCAGACAGAGCGGCACTTTGGGCGCCGCGTCGGTGTGTTCAAATGGCCAGGCTCGCGAAGATTGCCGCCACACAAGTTCCAGCCGGGTAGCGTGGTCGACGTGGCGCCCCGTGGGAGCCAGGATTGGATCCAAACCGAGGTCCTGGACGTCTCACCTACGCGGATTCGCGTGCGGTTCAGTGAGTCGCATGAGCACCTTGATTTGGCGGCGCATGAGCAATGGCGCATGGACCGTGGCGAGCGCAATGTCGTCGTGGAGCGCGAGGATGCGGCGCTGGACGCCCTCCTCTATGCGCCCAACGATGTGGTGCGTGCCATGACGCCAGAGAAGCGCTATGCGATAGTCGGCACAGAGCTACGCGACATTCTCACGGGCCAGGCATCCAGCAGAGGGGGCCTCTTTGTGAACGACATGCGTATTCGAAGCTGGTACGAACGATACGCTCGAGAGGACCCGATTGTGTTGGACGGCGATCCCGACTTGGGGCTGAATGCGAGTCAGCTGCGTGCCGTGGCCATGATGCTTCGCGAGCGTGTGAGTCTGGTACAGGGTCCCCCCGGCACAGGCAAGACACGCACGCTTGTGCAGACGGTGTCGCTGCTCAAGCAGCACTTTCAGGTGCCGCACCCGATTTTGCTAGCGGCTCATACGAATGTGGCCGTCGACAACCTGGCCGAAGGATGCGTCCGAGCTGGTCTGCGCGTGGTACGAGCAGGCTCATCCACAGCCGCCCGAGACAGCATCATGCCGCACACGTACGAGGCACAGTGCCAGCGGCACGCGTGTTATGCGTCGTTGCAGGAGGCAGAAAAGGCGCTGCGCGATGTGCAGGCCAAGCGTGATGCGATCTCCATTTCTCTGGAAACGAGCGACGCACTTCGACAGCAGTGGCAGCGCCTCAAGCGCCGCGCGACGCAGCTGACGGCCAAGTGCCATTTGCTCCGGCGCCGCATTCAGGCGGATGTGCTGCATCATGCCGATGTCGTGTGTACCACAGCTATTGCAGCTGGATCGAATCAGCTCTCGGCGATCGATTTTCCTATCGTGTTTCTGGACGAGAGCTCGATGGCGACCGAGCCCATTGCACTGATTCCCCTCATGAAGGGGTGTGCACAGCTAGCGCTGGTGGGCGATCACAAGCAGCTGCCACCCGTGCTGCACAGCACGGATGCGCGAACCGCAGGCCTATCTACGAGTCTGTTTGAGCGCCTTTTGCGTGGCAAGACCGTGCATGGCACGGACGCGGCGCCGGTGCCGTCGACGATGCTGGACGTGCAGTTCCGCATGCATCCAGCGCTCGCATCGTTCCCAAACCATGAGTTTTACGGCGGAGCACTGTACGACGCACCTTCGACGCGTACGCTGCGGCCGTTTGAGACGATTTTTGGCGCGCGAGATGCTCAAAAGAATCCATTGCCGGTCACACTCGTGACGCACACGTCGGTGGCGCCGCAGTCGGACGCGGGCGTGTCGCCGTACAACCAGCCGCAGGCAGATCTCGTGCTTGAAGTTGCATGCGACTTGCTCGAGCGCAATCCGACGCTGTGTGGCGCTGATATTGGCATCGTGACGCCGTATGAAGCGCAGGTGCGTCTTTTGCAAAAGATGCTGGCGGCCGGAGCGCCGCTGGCCGCTGGCACAGAGCCAGCGGCATGGACTTTGCCTCTTCTTAGTGAAGATGCCGTGGATACACTCGCGAGGATGGATGTGCATCGTGCACGGCAACTCGCTGCGATCGAGGTGCACACCGTCGACGGCTTTGAGGGCCGAGAAAAACCGGTGATGATCTTTAGCACGGTCAAGGCCAGCGGCGGGTCCCTTGAAGGCTCGGCGGCACTGCTGCATGCATGCAGGCGGCCGTCGCAGGACGCCGTGGCGCGCCTCGAGCATGTGCGCGACACGCGCGGCGGCTACGTGGGCTTTTTGGCCGATGCGCGGCGCATGAATGTGGCTCTGACACGTGCACAGCGGCAGTTGCTGATTGTGGGCAACCTCGAGACGCTGCTGTGTGCGCGCCTGGGCGAGGGCGGCGCCGAGAACGTCGAGTGCCACGACGTGCATGTCATCCGGCGATACGCCCGCTGGCTCCTCGCGCAGGGCTACGTAGTCGACGTGGACGATGTCCGGGATAGGCAGTTGTTAGAACAGGCTATCTAGGGCATTTACTTCTTCTCCTGCTTGGAGAGCTGGGGTCAGTAGCGTGTGACGTACGTCATCGACGACCTTCTCCTGGTGCTTGAGCGACTCGCGGAGCTTCTCGAGCTTCTCGCGCTCGTGCTGGATGATGTACTGGTCCTCCACGGCCTTCTCGCGCGTGTTCCAGGTCTTGCTGCCGGCCACAGAGCCAGCCTTGCCCTCGGGACCGGGGCTGTACATGCGCATGGTCATGGCGCGCGTGCTTGAGCGGAGGATAGGCGTGCTGAGACGAAGAACCTGCATGGCGTAGGGGAAGGAAGCGCCGCACGCCACCCCGGCGAGCACGGCGCGCGGGCCATGTGCGTCACGTGAGCGTCTCGGGTGCGCTGGCGAAGGGGGCGGCAGAGCCGCTCCAGGGGCTGGGCCCGGCTCTGCCCGGCCGAGTGCAGCGTAGTACGTGACGAGCTGGGCATCCTGCTTCCTCCTGACGCTGATCCCTTACATGATGTTGGCTGTGGCCCCGCGCGTATTGATGACGGTACGTATGTGCTGTGCTAACGTTCAGGCCCGCATGGCCGGTTTCCGTGCCCTGTCCACCTCGGCTGTGGCCCGCAAGGGTATGTACAGCGTGCGTACTGACAGTCCAGACATTGTTCAGGAGACATACCTCCGTGAGCTCAAGGCGTACAAGGCGCCCGAAAAGGCGCCTGACGCCCACAAGGGCCACGTGCGTGAGTTCAGCTCGCCTGCTCAGCCCCAGGCTCCCTCGTCGCCCTCGTCGTCGGATATCGCCTCGCAGCTCGAGGCATACACGTCGTCGGAGCCTGATGTGGTCGAGGCGAGCGTGCCCCAGGACGTGGCGTCGGAGCAGCAGGATGTGAACGAGTACCTCAAGGAGCTCCAGGCCGATATCAAGGTCGAGGCGCACCACTAAGTCTGGGTGCACGCCGGAAGCCCCTGCTGCTATCGCACGACCTGCTTCTATACACGTCTATATAGGGAGTAAGCTTGTGCTGCCACGCGCCAAAAAAGTGCCGGCGTATCGTAGCGTCGTGACACCGCCCGGGAAGTAGTGCGCGAGATACGTCAGCAGGCACGCTATCTGGACAAGGGCGCACACCACGGTGAGAAGCCGATTTCGAGCGCCGAGCGAAAAGTACAGGGTCAGGGCCATGGATCCGAGGTAGCTGTGTGTCAGAATCCTCTCACGTACGCTGCAGAAAAGGGTCGCCGCTCGGGGCTCATGAGATGCTTCATGTGCGCGGCGGGGCCTGTGAGGATAGCAAAACTGCCAGAGTCAGCTAGCATGGCACGTACCCCATCATAAACAGGACACTCCCGAGCGTAAAAGCGAGCGCAAATTTGTGCGGCCGAATGAGCAGGATCGGCGGCTGCGCGAACAAGAACGAAAAGAGGAAGCACAGGCCACTCCCCAGCAGACACGCGATAAAGCCAAGAAAGCTGGCGTAAGTGCATGCACACGTACCGATCCCAGTGGCTCAGGCTCAGATACGCCTCCTCCTCGTTCGTCCGCTCCGCACTACGCAGCGGGACGTACGAGGAGAGACCCTGCTGAAAGTATGACAACATCCCGCCGCTGCCGCCTGCGGCCTCGGACACAGGTGCCGCACCAGAGTGGACAGGCTCTCGTTCCCCAAGTGCCGCGGATGTCCACGATGCCCACCGTGGAAGTGGCATCAATGAGACGCGCCGACGGCCGCACCGGCCAGAAACTGCGTCGTGCCACAGATCGGGCCGGATCGGGCGAGGTCGTACAAGAGCCGCTGCAGCCAGCTATGTATACTAGTCGAAGAGAAGCTCGCGCGTGCTCGTCACTTTTGGGCATGTCTAGACTTCGAGCTGCGTGCCGCGGCGGACGCTGCCCCAGCCGACCAGACGCCAGTGCTTGTCGATACGTCGTGAGAGGGCAATCTTCTCGCCGACTTCTGTGCATGCGGGAGACGTGAGGAAGATCTTGGCCAGGTCGGCCTTGACGCTCATGACACGGCCACCTGTGGACGTGGAGCCAATGTTGACCATAAGCACTTCGTTTCGTGTGAGTTTCTCGACCTTGGTCTGCTTCTTGTCGTCTGATTTGACACCCAGCAGGCGACGAAGCAAAAAGTAGTTGATTTCCAGCTCCGTGTAAATCGCGGGCAGCTTGCCCACGTTGCCGAGCACCTGGCCGACAAGACGGTCAGCACGGCACAGCGTTGGGTCGATCTTGGTGCCGACACCAATGAGGCCGCCTGGCACAGCAAACTTGAGCTCGTTCTGCTCGGCTAGCAGGGACACAATGCGTGAGTAGATGGGGCGGCAGTTGATCTTGCCCTCGGCGTCCTTGGTGACGATACCAGGGCGCACTTCAATTTCTTGGCCGAGGCGCAGCACGCCCGACAGGATAGAGCCACCGGCCACACCGCCGCGGAGCTCATCGATCTCGGCACCGGGCTTATTCACATCAAACGACCGAATCACAATGAGGCGCGGCGTGGCGGAAAAGTCACGTACAGGCACCGGCACGCGCTTCACGATGTACTCGTTCACCGCGTCGATGTTATATTGCAGCTGTGCTGAGATCGGCACAATGGGCGCACCGTCAGCGACGGTGCCTTTGACGAAGCTGACAATGCTCTTCCAGTGTTCTTCGGCGGCCTGCTCGCGAATCAAGTCGACCTTGTTCTGCAAGATGATAATGTGCTGCAGTTTCATGATTTCGACGGCGGCCAGGTGCTCCGACGTCTGCGGCTGGGGACACGGCTCGTTACCGGCAATCAGGAGGAGAGCAGCGTCCATGACCGCTGCGCCGTTCAACATGGTGGCCATGAGAATATCGTGACCTGGGCAATCGACGAACGAGACATGACGCAGCAAGTTCATCTTGCCTGTGCAGCCCGGCACGGGACAGGGGGGGTGTGGCTCCTTGTTCGAGGGATAGCTGTGGTAGCACTGTGGGCGAGGGCAGTTTTCATTCTCACACCGGTAGATCTTGGCGTTCGCGTAACCCAGCTTGATCGTAATATTCCGCACAAGCTCGTTCTTGAAACGCACAGTCTGTACACCCGAGATGGCTTTGACGACAGTCGACTTGCCGTGTGCGACGTGTCCAATCGTACCGATATTGATGGTCGCCTGGTTCTGAATGACCTCAGGGCTTAGCGGAGAAAGCGTCGATAAATCTGTGTGAGCGCCAGCAGACACGTACCCAAATGGAGCTCCTGAACATCGTCAGCGAGCTTGTCAACAGCGCCGTCCGTCATGGTCGTAGGCCGTGGTCGGAAGATGCGGTCGGTCGTCCCCCTGAGCAGAAAAATCCAAAAGATCACGTGATATGGAGCCGCTGGGCCTGCGTCGAGCGGCTGCATGGCTCCTAACATGTCCTGGGCGCATGCATGCGTCACGAGCGAGCACGGTTCGGTGGCAGGCATGGCGCACAGCCGGAGCGGCACGCGGTGCGCTACCAGTGCGCATTGAGCGTCATCGTGAGGAGACTGCGGCTGTGCCTCGCATACCGGCCGATGTGCCCTTGGCGTGGCTGAGCACGCGGTCGCTGATGGACTACTGCATGGGTCTGGGGCAGTGGAAATATGCGCGCGATGCCACCGCCCTGACTCTCGCTGACTTGCCGCTCCTGCAGTCCGATCCGACGGCGCAGGAGCAGGTGCAGGCGACGCTCGCGACGCGCGACATTCCCCTGCCTCGGTTCCTGCAGTGGTACAATGCGTGTACACGCGCTGCTTGGCCCGAGTGCCGGTCTATTTTGGCTGCACAGCCGCTCGGAACGATCCCGCCTTTTGTGCTGCAGCGTGCATTGCATCGCATATCAGGCGCAGCAGATGCCGCCAGTGCTGTAGAACTGGTGCGCCAGCATATACCCACCTACAGCGTGAGTGAGTCGCAGCGCCTGTGTCTGCTTCTGCTCACTACGTGCATTCATCGTCACAAGGCTTGGCACGTGTCGCGGCCGCTCGCGGCCTGTGTGCTGGACACGGTGCACCGGTGGCTGGCCAAACCTGATGCTCAGCGCACGACGTACGCCTCTACGCTCCTGGAAACGGCCTGGACTGGCTGGTTAGCCGGTATGCCCGATCCGCGTGCGTGTGAGGCCCTGCAGCGCGTCTGGGACGTAACTCATGCCAAGGTGCCGTCGGCGGCCGAGGCCATGGAGACGTTTGTGTGCCAACGAACGGCTTCGCGACACAGCATCCAACGTATACCCACGTCCGTGATCCAAGCTTGGCTGCCTACCGCTATACACAAGGAGGCCTTCTTGCATCTGGCTGCGCGCGTCGCTGCCGTGCATGGCGATACGGATGTGGCGCGTGCATGTTACGAGCGGCTGCATGGAGCGCCCGGCGCTACCTCGTCTTTCCTACGTGCCCTCGCCCTGTCGTCTTCGCAGGCCGATCTGCGTGAGGCATGGTCGCTTTTTGATGCGATGATGACACACGCGCCACAGGCATCGTCGACACATATACCCGACTGGATCGTCATGCTACGCGCCGCAGCGGCTGATGCGCGTATTCCCGTGCACCGTGTTGTGTCCCTCCTGCAGATGCAAGAAGAGACCGAGGTCCATGATGCGCCGTGGAATGTGCCTCCCAGCGTGCAAGCGCAGCTGGCCCAGTCGGTGGCGGCGCATACGGCGCTGGTGGAAGGCCTCTTGGAGCGCGGAGATGTGTCACGTGCATGGGGCGTCTGGGACGCCATGGTGCACCGAGGCGTGGCACCCGATGTGTGGGCGCTCAAGACGCTGTGCCGCCTATACTTTGAGGCGGGATACCCTGTACGGGCACTCGAGTGCGTTATGCACTGGTGTCACCGCGGCGTGCGTCTCCCTGCGCCGCGCGCTGGCGTCGTACGCATGCACGTGCCCAAGGTCCAAGACCTGGGCCAGCGTGCCATGCGGGTGGACCAGACGCCGTCCTCTCGGCACGTGGTGCGCCTGCGCCCTACGACGCATCTGGCGAACACGCTTCTGCTGGGTCTTTACCGTGCACGAGCGTGGGAAACGCTCATGCTGGTGTGGCATGCTCTGCAGCCCACGCTGCATGTGCAGCCTGACACGGCCTCCATCGATCTGATGCTGCGTGCGGCGCGCGCCGAAGCACAGGCGTCCCAGGCGCCATGCACATGGGCGCCAGCGGCTCGTGTGTACTTTGTACGCCTGCTCACCACCCAGCACCCCGAGCTGCAGGCCTGTATGAATCCTCTCGAAGCACCCGGTCGACGTGGATGGATAGTTCGCAGCGAGCTCCAGCTGCGCCGATGGGAGCGGTGGATGGAGGGACGCCTGCGTAGGCTCTGGCGAGGCGCAGCAGACACCTTGCCGCCCGTGACGATATCCACGCCGCTACCGCATGTATGCCTCGACGCCCGCGTCTTTCATCATTATGCCGAGCTGGTACTTACCCTTATGGAGGTGGACTTTCCAGGCGCATCACACGCCACGACCGATCAGCTGTGGGAGGAGCTGTTTCTCATAGCCGCGTGGATGCGTGCGCTGGACGTTACGCCGATGCGTGAGACGCTGTGTCTGTGGTGCTCCGTGCATGATGAGCGACTTCCACCGGCCGCGAGCACCGCGTCGTGGCGCACATGGCTGGCTCAGTGGCTGGGCGAGGCCAGCGTGCCGAGTGACGTCGAGCTGGGGGCATGGTATCGGGCGCATCGCGCGCGCATAGATTAAGATCCCATCATAATGCACGTTTCCGTCGTATAGATGTGGGCCAGGCGAGCGGAAGGCACGGGAATGCGGGGCTCATCGTCGACCTTGGCAAACCAAGCAGCCGTCGGCTGTGTATGGAAGGGCACATGCGCCGTGTGTGTGTGGGGATCGTACAGGCCGAGAGGCGGCGCACGCTCCCGACGCGCATGCCGACGCATCGCGTCGGTCGTGGGCGCCGCCTCTCGCTCCCAAGGCGGCCGCGTATCACAAAGCACATGCTCGTCCAGCGCGCTCGGCTTGTATGACGAGGGAAAGGCCACGAGACGGTCACGACGAGCGGCCAGCAGCTCGGCGTTCGCAGCACGCACACTCTGGGCGTACATGGCCATCCAGTTCTCTTCCGACATGTCAGCCCGCATGAGCATGTTGCGCCGCTGCGTCAAGTGGCTTGTTCGATCAAAGGGCGCATGACCCGCATCGCCGAATGTAGTGGTGACAACATGGCCGTGTGGATCGACGGTCGTGTATGTGGCGGCATCCGAGCCGTGGCGCCGCTCGCGATCATAATCACGGCGCCGATCGCCACGGCGCGACATCAAGTCTTGCGTGGATGGCTGCATCGCAAGCGTGCCTTCCTTCTTGCCCTCGGCACGAGCCTGCGCCTCGTAGTAGTCGTCGGTGACGTTCCGGCCACGAGCAATCGCGCGTGCACCGATGACCTGGAACACGGCGCGCGCCGTGACAGCTGTGACGTTGCGTGTGCGTAGTCCCGAGCTGATGCGGCCCTCCGCAATAAGCTGGTCCTTTTCCTCCATCGTCAGCAGCACCTTGTGGATGAGGGGGTTCTTGCGGAAAAAGTAGCCCGAGTCGCGGAATCCAAGGCCGCGAGCTACGTCGATGGACAGCATGTAAAGGCGCCGATCACTGCGCTCGGGCAGCAGCATCGTGGGGATATGGAAGGAGCGGCCGCCGAGCAAGTAGCCATCAGGGTCGATTTTCTTCTCGCCCGCCTCGTCTTCGTCGAGCACAAACGCATCATTCTCCACATGGTAGTCTTGCTGCACGTCCTCGTTATCCTCGTCTTCATCCATCGGCATGCCTTCTTCGCGTGTCGTCGCGACACGCCGGGCACGGCGCCGTGCTGGCTTTTCCTCTTCTTCGTCCTCGTCCTCTACGGGCGTGCTTTCGTACCGCGGCGTTGACACGCGCCGTCCACGGCGCCGGGTGACGGGCTTCTCGTCGCTGTACGCATCTGATTCATTGTCTGACGATACAGGGGAGCGTGCACGCTGTGACCGCGTCGTCCGCCGCGCGTCGTCTGTCGCACTCCGCAGTCTCCGGGACGGACGTGGCATGGGGAAAAGGCGGCGTGAGCGCCGAGCGGTGACGCGTTGCTTTGTATCACGTGATATGCTTGGCACCCCCGCCCTGACCGCTCGCTGTGCATGTCGTTCGCGGCGGTCATGGTGGGTGTCGGACCGGGTGACGGCGGCAGCCAGCACCTGCCGCCCATGCACCCTATCAACCTACGAAAGCAAGTGAACTTATCGCTAGATCCGTCTTTCTCGGTCAAGAGCTATGTCGGCGCAGCGTCGACGCTGCTGGATAAGGCGCAAATGGCCGATGCTCAGGGCCACTTGGAGATGGCCTTTATACACTACCTAACGGCAGCAAGCGTCGCGTCATTTGTGCCGAAACATGCCGAATGGCCTTCTATCAAGCAGCAGCGTGGTGCGACATTTCAGGCCTACCAGGAGCTCATGAACCGCACGCCTGAGATTGTCAAGAGAGCAAATGCGCTTGAAAGCGAACTCACGGCACGGGCTGAAGACATGATGCGGGACGCACAGCGCGAGAAGCACGGCAGTGGCAGCCACAGCCCGGCTGTTGCCCCTGCGCAGCCCCTGCTATCCGCGACCGAAACGCCCACGATACCCCATGGCCGGTGCCTCTCTGTGGAAGAGCTATGGACGTACATGTACCCTGGTTTTGATCGGACCACCGATACCGCAGGGCATGAGCTCCTTTCGAAGCGCCAAGGTCCCCAGATCCTGTTGGTGGATATTCGACCACGTTCTATTCATGCCGCTGGCCATATTCGCGGCGCTGATACCATTTGCATCGAGCCTATCGTGCTTCGAGCGCCCCCTGTCTCTATGGCAGACCTCCAGGCGTCTCTTCCGCCCAAAGAAGCAGCCTACCTCGAGAAACGCAGTGAGTACGACTTGCTGGTCCTATATGACCAACGCACGCGCGCGCTCAGTAGCGGCGGTAACGCGACGCCGGAGCAGGAGCATATCGAGTCGGTGCTGCGCACCCTGGACGTCGATCTGGTGCATTCGCCGTGTCTGCTGCGCGGTGGATTTGAGTCGTGGGCGCGGCAAGTCGGTGATTCGGGTGTGGTGCGTGAGCGCGTGTCGTCTGCGAAGCCTGTCTTACCAGCCACACCCAGCGCACGACGCGCGGCGTTCGTGACGCCCAGTGTCCCGCCGCGAACATACCAGGTGCCTGTGACGAGCGGCAAGTTTACGTATCCGGACATTACGAGTCTGTCGACGCCGCGCATGAGTGGGCCGACGCCACCGCCGGCGGCCCGCACGCCCATGCCTGCGTCGCTTATGGCGGGGCCGAGCATCATGTCGCGGAGTCATAGCATGGCACCGCCGAGCTTTCCTGTGCCGCGCGATGTCCGCATTGGTCTGACGGGCCTGTGCAACTTTGGGCAGACATGCTACATGAATGCGACGATCCAGTGTCTCAGTGCGACGATGCTGCTGGCGCAGTACATGCTGGATGGGACCTACCAAAAAGCCATCAACACGCAGAATCCACTTGGGACACGTGGCGCCTTGTCTCATGCGCTGGCAGCGCTGCTGCGGGCGCTGTGGTCGGAGCAGTCTGTGACAGTGGCGCCGACGGCGTTCCGGGAGGCGATTGGGCAGTTTGCCCCTGCGTTTCGCAGCCACGAGCAGCAAGACAGCCAGGAGTTTTTGCTTTTTCTGCTCGATGGGCTGCACGAGGACTTGAACCGCATTGTGCAGCGGCCACCGGCCCTTGAGTTGGGCGAGGCGCAGCAGGCGGAGCTGAGTCGGCTGCCACAGCAACTCGCGAGTGTGGCGGAATGGAGTCTGTACCGCCGGCGGAATGACAGTGTGATTGTGGACACGTTCCAGGGGCAGCTTCGCAACCAGCTGACATGCCTCACGTGTGGGCACATGTCCGTCACGTACAACGCGTTCATGTCGTTGTCGCTGCCGGTGCCGAGTGGGCGTGGTGTGTCGCAGGCCACGCTGTACCAGTGCATGGACGCGTTCGTGCACGAAGAGGTGCTGGACAAGGGCAATGCGTGGCACTGCCCCAAGTGCCAGCGGCCGCGCCGCTCCACCAAGCGACTCAGTCTCGCGCGCCTGCCGCCCGTGCTGCTGATCCACCTGAAGCGCTTCACGTTCCGTGGCCCTGCGTCGAACAAGATCGAGACGCGCGTGAATTTTCCCTTTGACAAGCTCGACCTGTCCAACTACATGCCCCCGCCTCTCCCGCCAGGCATGTCGGTGCATGGTATACCCGTGAGTGAGAGTCAGCGGCCGCCGTACCTGTACGATTTGCACGCCGTGACGCACCACTTTGGTACGCTGAATTCCGGGCACTATACGGCATCTGTCCGCACTCAGGGCCTCTGGTACTATTGCGACGACAGCCGCGTCACGCCCAGCGATGCACAGCTACACACATCGTCGCCGTACATGCTCTTTTTCTCGCGCCGAGCGTCCCTCTTGTAGATGACTAAGCAGACTCAGCGCACGGCGCACGCAGCCGAGGAGTGCGGCGCGGTACCATGACGCTCGGCTGGAGGCCGATGTGGGCGCGCGTGCGAGCCAAAGTGCACCAGAGTCCGACGCTGCTGTTTGGCATGCCGTTCGTCTCATCGATTGTCGTGGGCAGTTTTTTCCTGGCGCAGCTCACGCAGACGCGGTACGAGCAGCACGATGCCAAGGTGCGTGCGTTGACGCAGGAAGAAAAGCTGCATCTCCAGCGCGATAGAAAGCCTTTGGATATCCGCGAAGAGTACTTCAAACTGCAGAGCCGTGCGGATGAGCTGGATGACTGGGAACCGAAGCGCGTCGCGCGGCCTGAGGGCATGCCGGAGTGGGGTGGCGTGCCGGCGCCGGCGCCTGAGGGCCGAGAAGCGGTGAGGGAAGACTTGGATGCGCATTCGCGTTCTTCGTTCTTTGCGCGCCGCAAGCCGATCGAAGCCGAAGAGCGCCCTGCGTCCGAGCGAGAGACGACGCCACCGCCACCCAAAGCGACACGCAAGCCGCCTGTCGTGCTCGGCCCGGATGGCAAGCCGTGCCGCGCATGTAGCTCCAAGCTGGCCTTCGGCGCGGCGCTGCGTAACGTGACGAAACGCACGCCGTGTCCGCCGGATGTAGAAGAGCTGGGGCATTCGACGTGGACGTTCTTGCATTCAGCCGCGGCCTACTACCCTGATGCGCCCACGTCTGTGCAGCGGCACTCGATGCGCGCGCTGCTGGATGCTCTGCCGCACGTGTATCCATGCTCGGTGTGTGCTGAGGACCTGCGCCGTGTGTACGCTACGAGTCTCGCGAACGAGGCACAGCGCGAGCGTGCCGTGCAGAATGGACCCAGCCTACGCACATGGCTATGTGAATTGCACAACTCCGTGAATGAGCGGCTTGGCAAACCGATCTGGGACTGTAGTGATGCGACGCGCCTGGCGCACCGGTGGTTCGAGCCGCCGGATGATAGCGACTGTTGATACCAATATTGGGCCGATTTCGATGTGGAGAGCCGCCAGCTCTTTTTGGATCCGACTATGGATAGGGGTACATGGTATGCCGCGCGCGAGCTGCTGCCAACGACGACGAAGGAAGAGACGGGGGCGAGAGGCTACTGACACCACCAAAGTCCGGCAGTGGATCCATCGGCTGCTCAAAGGCATGGCGCGCGCGATCCCACGACGATGGCCACGTGGACTCAAACGGAGGCGCACGTGGCTCAAAGGCAGGGGAGAACGAAGGTGGTATGGCGGACGCTGCAGCGCCGCTGGCCGCTGAGGCCACGGACGACGCATGCGCCGAGGGAGGACTCGCGAGCGAAGTGCCTAGACCGAAGGAATAGCCTGGCGCCGGGGCCCATGGTGAATAGAACGGCGCAAACGGCGCGCCAAAGGACCCGGGCGCACGGCGTCCACGCGGCTCAATGGGCTCGTCGTCTCCCAGTGCCGCGCTGCCCAGCACGCCCGGATTCGGTGCTGCGCTCTCCACGTGCGTCGCGGCCGCTCGGCGCGGCGGCTCGATGGGGCCGAGCGGTGCTACAGCGTCGCGAGGCGGTGCCCATGGTCCCAACAGGTCGTGTGGCTCCTGCAGCGACAAGCGACTCAGGGACGACGATGGCGGCACGAAAGGCTGGTCGAACCGAGGGTGCCAGCCATCGGAGCCGACGAACGACATGGGCGAGAAGTCGAGCAGCGCATCTGACCCCACGGACGGCGTGGCTTGCACAGGCTCGGCGACGGGACGCACAGGCTCTGTCGGCGCGGAGGGAGCGGGAGCCGCTGCTTTCGGGGGCGCCTCGGTCTTCTTTTTCCGCCGCTCTTGCTGCCGCCGCTTGCGTTCGTCGGCCTCGGCGGCTCGCCGCTCATCAGCGAGACGCCGCTCTTCCGCCTGTTTTTTGCGCTCTTCACGGCGCTGTGCCTCGCGCTTTTCTGCCTCACGGCGCTGCGCCGCCTTCTTCTCAGCCTCGCGGCGCTGTGCCTCGCGCTTTTCAGCTTCGCGGCGCTCGGCTTCGCGGCGTTGTGCTTCGCGACGCTCAGCTTCGCGACGCTCCGCCTCGCGAGCCGCTTCTTCCTCGGCGGCCTTTTCCTGCTCCTTGCGCAGCCGCTCCTCTTCCTTTTGCTGGCGCATCTGGCGCTTCCGGTCCTTGCGGCGCTGGTTCTCTTTGGCGCGTTTCGCCTCGCGCGCCTTTTCTGTTGACTCCTCCTCTTCGAGCTCGCGCAGCAGTTGCAGCTGCCGCTCATGCGCGACGCGCTCGCGATACGCCTGTAGAACGCGGTGCTCGAGCACACGCGCAGCGAAGATCTGGAACATGCGCCAGCCCTGCTCGCGCTGCTCGCTCGGCGACAGTTCGACCTCGCTGCGGGAGGAGCTGTCGTCTGTCCATTCATCGGCGTCGTCGGCCATGGTGCGGCGCTCGCTGAACTGCTCGAGCATCAACACGAGTTTTTGGACCTCGTTGCCAGAGAGATCGTCGGCGACGGATAATATGCCCTTGATGGTGAGTGTCGAGTTGATGCAGTAGCAGTCGGGATTCTGGAGACACTTATCCTCGTCGTCCAAGTCGTCGTCATAGTCGTCCTCGTCGTCATACTCGTCCTCGTCGAGCTCGTCATAGTACACATCGTCTCGCTTTCGCCGGCGCGAGCGCAGCGCATACCGTGCGAGAATGAGATTGTGCCCCACGACGCCGCCGTGCCGGTCCAGCGCCACGCTGCCTGGAAAGGGGCCAGGCAGCACGGCCTCGTCGGCCGCATCAAAGTCGATCAGCTCCGGCGTCGCTGCTGCATGAGCTTCGGCTGCGTCATAGTACGCCGCATACATCTCGCTCAGCTTGGTGTCGATCGCAAGCCGCTTACGCTGGCAGATAGCGCACGCACACGCATGCCGCTGATACTCATGCAGCTTGCGCTTCACGCTCTTTTCCTCGCCCTCAATGAGCGCACGCCGCTCCTGTCGCGACAGGCCGCGCCAGAACGCCTGGATTTCGTACCGCTCGTCGGCGTTGCTGATGGTGAGCACACTCGCGCCCGCTGGAGGAGCCGCGCCGGCCATATTGGCGGGGAACACAGGCGGCGTGTGCTCGTGCAGTGAGCGGCTGCGGCGGGGCGCAGGGTGGGGATTCGGCGGTGGCGGAGCGTGGAAGAGCATGGGGAGTTTGCCGGCGGCGCGCGATGATGGCAGCGGCATGCTGCGCTTCGGTGGCAGCGGCGCAGGCGGGGGCGGTGGGGGCGGCGGAGCGCTCTTTTTCTTCTTTTTGCTCTTCTTTTTCTTCTTGTCAGACTCGGTGTCGTCGCTCGCATAGGCAAGCTCGTCGTCGTCGTAGTCGAGGTCGTCGACAAAGACGAGGTCGCCGTCCTCACCGACAGGCAAGGGCATATTGGGCAGCTGTGACAGGTACCGCTGCTTCGCGCGGTACAACTCGGTCATAGGCGGCGCAGCCTGCGGACCATGTGCAGCCTGAGCAAGCTGCTGCGCCACGGCAATCATGGCCTGCGTCGATGCGTGGCGAGGGGGCAGCGTGTCTGCGGACGCATCTTGCCCAAATTGTCCGAGTGGCAGCGCGTTTCGTATGAACGTGCGAAGATGCGCGGGAAGCGACTTCCAATAGGCCTCGTCGTCGCGCAGGCCGTGGGGATCGGCCTCGATGCGGCGGTACAGATCGCTGGCCGTCGCGAGAAGATCGGCCTGCACCTGCGCCGTCGCCGCAAGTGACGACGCGCGGTCGTCAAAGAGGGGACGGCTGCGGTGCTTCTTCTTTTTCGCGGAAGCTAGGGCGGCTGGTGAGAGAGCGCCGCCCATGTCGCTCGTCGGTGGCGCGTCGTGCGTCATATGATCGAACTCAGCGGGCGTCTTGGCCATCGTACCAGCCACCAGACGCCGCGCTGTGCAATGCTCGTCGAAATATGTGCACCTCGCTTACTCGCAAAAAGGTGCCTGGTACAACGCCAACGTCGCGGTGGGCCGTAGCGGTGCGAAAAAAAGACCCTAGTATCGTAGGCCGCCTGAGTCGTCGTCGTCGTGGCATCGGCCGAGCAGATGTGGAGGCCGCGCAACGCTCTTCCACGGCCTCCATGTCGATGCACGCCGCGTTGTGGCGGGCGCTGCCGGCGGACCCGGCAGGTGTGGCGCGTGCGTGTCTCACGCACAGAGAGCTCGAGGGCATCGTACAGGGTGTACTTACGTCTCTGGCGCAAAAAGTGCTGGCGAGCGAGCCTGTAGATCAGGCCGCTGTACACGGCGTCCTCGAGTTCCTCGTGCGCCTTTGTGCACATGGCGACCCATCCCTTGTCGAGGGCGCATGTGGGAAAGCGCATCTCGTGGATGCATGCATTCTTGCCAGCACCTGTGACGTGGATGTGCGGCCGCTGTTCGTGATGCTATGGCCCCAGCGCGAGATCGACGCATGGATCCAAGTAGCAACATGGGCCCTTGGGCACGCTCGCCAAGCCTCTACGTGGACTGAAAGTGTTCAGCGCATTCGCCGTGCAGCTCGTATGGCTTATGCAGTCCTTGATGTGCTCACTATTTCGTCGAAGGACGAGCTGTATCCGCTCGCCGAGTTGGTAGCGACGCTGTACCATGTCGAGCTCCATGCTCGACACATTCCACCAGATGAGGCGTCCTCGTCCGCCACACCATGGCCTACCCACTGGCTCGCTACCAAGGTAGACTTGCTCAGTGTGGCTGACCGATGTGTCTCGCTCGCCCCTGCGGTTCTCGACGCACTGACGCTCCATGCTCACCACATTCCCGATGCTGTGGCGCTAGTAGATGCGCCGCTCCTTGTGGATCTGCGCATGGCAGCTCCGCCATGTGCGCCGCACCTGCCTGGTGGCGCAGCGATGCCGTTTCCTGGAGCCGCATGGGCCGCCGTTCGTGCATCGCTCACGACCCGCGTCGATCCGGCCTTGGTGGACCTGGTGCTGTCTGTGCTACCGCAGCTCGAGCGCCGCGTAGTCGAGCGACGTCTCTCGCGCTCGCGCTATGCGACCATGGCGCCCGAGGAAATCGTATTAGCATTCCTTGATGATCCTCACGGTCTGCGCGACATCGAGGCGGATCACGATCCTATGCCGCCGTCCTCGGCTAAGCCGCCCACGGACGATACCCTACCTGCTGATGTCAAGGCGGCCATTCTGGCGAGCGCCGAGTCACAGGCAACGACCGATCGCATCCTCTCTGACCTTGGCTCGTCGCCTTCTGAGCGCTTGTTGCTCCAGGCATACCAAATGGACGCCTCTGTATTTGCGCGCTCGAAAGCGGCCCGGGCGATGCCTGCGCGGTCCCAGCTCCGTGAGGCCTTGGCGCCGTATGGACTCGGGAGCGACGAACAGATCGAAGAATGGGCGATGCTTTTCCACCGCGATCCATACAAAGAGGCCAAGCTCGCACAGGCACAGACAATGGTCGCGCCCAACCTCAACGTGCGCACCGAACGCACTTGGGCTCCCGACAGGGGCCGAGGAGGTCGGATTCCGCGTGGACGAGGCCGGGGTCGCGGTCGTGGCTCATAGAAATACAATACTATACACATATCTACTGCAAAAGAGCATCACGGTAGTGCTTTTGGTGGTTATGCTTGAATCCGACCTTCGTGCGGAAGAGCTCACGGCGCCGGCTGTCACGGAACTCGCGGACGTGACGCGTAGCTTCCTTCGCCTCGCCACGGTTGCGTGCAACGAGCTCCTGGCCACCACGCGACGGCACAACAAGCTCCTTGGACGATGCGTCAGCTAGACGATGCGCCAATGCACGTCCATGAGCCGTCGAGGCCGTCTCGCGTGCATGCGCCGCAGGCGTTTGCCACAGTGACTGGCGGTAGTACCGCTGCATAGAGCGGTGTCCAAGGCGCGCGCCGGACGGCAGAACGAGTTCATACTCGGAATCACCGTACCGGATGCCGTTATCGGGTATCGTCTCGTCGTCATCGTCTTCCCACACCGCTTCGCCATCGCCGTCGTCCTGTTCTTCCTCCTCCACATCTTCCCATTCGTCCGTGGCGGTGGGAGCGTTCGCGTAACTACTGCGGAAATCGTAAAAGTCGCTCAGCTCTAGCTGGTCTTCTTGCGTGTCGTATGCGACCTTGCAGTGCGACTTGTCGACCATGTGTTTTTGGACGGCGCCCAAGTCATGAAAGCCGCGGCCGCGGCCATTGCACCACAGGCACACGTTTCCTACCGATACCTTATCGGCAAGGTAGCGCAAGAGACCGGCCAGGTCCACGAGATACTTGCGCTCCGGCACAAAAAAGCCATGCGATGCACGCATGTGCTCCATGCTGGCCTCAAGCGACGACTGTGCCGCGCTGCAAAACATGCACTCGTTCGCTGGATCGATACGGCGTGCCCTGCTGAGCTTTTGTCGGATAGCGCGCTCTTCGTCATCCACGTTTTCGTCTTCTTCCGGCAGGGCCTGCTTCAGCTCACGTACATGCTCCAAGGGCGCCTTGGACCTGGGCTGGTACTTTAGTGCTTTTTCGCGGTGCTTGCGCGACTGCATGTGGTCGCGGTACGCATTGAGAGAGGAAAACGTCTTGCTACACACATCACACCTGCCATGATCCTCCTTGCTCGCCTTTTCGGACGACTCGAGTGCCGCACGGCGCTCGCGAATCTTGTCGTTGAATGTCTGGGCATTGACGGGGGCGAGATTTGCCACGCGGCGCTTCATGTTGTAGCGATGGAAATCTGAGTGAAAGTGCTCGCGCTGCTCAGGCGCGCTGAGGAATGCCACACTGCATGTAATGCAGGTGAACACGTCGTCAGCGGCTGACTGGCTCATGGTGGCGACCAAAGGCTCTGTGCGTCGAAGAAGCGCCACTCTTTTTTTGGCCACGTGGAGGCCATGC